>Ga0302320_10000288_pt1 | contig 116980 bp, 93 predicted proteins | sample Bog_T0_3_FD_202130 | JGI IMG/M metagenome (GOLD analysis project Ga0302320, IMG submission 202130) | Peat permafrost microbial communities from Stordalen Mire near Abisko, Sweden - Bog_T0_3 | ecosystem: Environmental > Terrestrial > Soil > Wetlands > Peat | place: Sweden: Abisko, Stordalen... | reverse complement strand
CGGCTTTGCGCTCGGCCTCGGTGCGCATCAGAAACATGTGCAGCACGCCCACGCCCAGGTCGAAGCCGTCGAGCACCACGTACCCAACGATCATGACCGCAACCAGCCAGAACCAGAGAAAACCCATATGCAGCTCCTTGAAGCAGAGAAAGCGAGTTAGCAAGTCAGCGAGTCAGCGAGCCGGCGTTTAAGCCGATTCTCGATCACGATGCGGTCGCCAGGTACGCGACGCAAACGCTTGGAACTGTCGTGTTCGAACTCCCGATAGCAAAGGACGACAAGAGTGATTCCATGCCGTGGCAACACTTCCGCACGCCGACGGTCATAAAGTTTTCGTTGTTCGCCACGTGTCATGTTGGATACGGTTTTGCGTTGGTCGAAGAATGGAGTTCGCTCGCAGTGCTGACGTTCGTGATATTCCACCACGAGATTGCGTTCTGGGTAATAAGCATCAACGGGCAAGCGGGACTGCCTTCCGCTTTTGCCGGGGTCACCGAGGAGAAAGTCGAATCTATGTCCGCGATGGGCCTTCAGACCGAGAATGTCGTCGCAAAGATCCACAATGTACGTTTCGTCCTTCGGTCGTGGCATATCCTCAAATCCTTCAATCCGCTTGGACTGTTTCTGCGGCAATGGCTTTTGGTTCGGGCCCATTGTCGATCTCGCGATAAACGAGCACGGTGAACAGCAGCCCCAGCAGCGTGTAGAGTCCCATGAAGCCGAGCAGCGTGAACAACCCGTTGCTCGCGGAAACGGTGTCGGAGAAGCCCTCGCTGGTGCGCATCAATCCATAGATGAGCCAGGGTTGGCGGCCCAGTTCGGCGGTCATCCATCCGGCGGTGTTGGCGATGTAGGGCAGCGGAAAACTGAGCAGCAAGGCCCACAACACCCACCGCGACGTGGCAAGCCGCCCGCGCCAGAGCAGGAACGCGGAGACCAGCATCAGCAGCACGAACCACGTTCCGAGCCCCGCCATGATGTGGTAGGAGTAAAAGAGCAGCGGCAGTGCGGTAGGCCACTGATCGCGCGGAAACTGATCGAGCCCCTTCACCTCGGCCTTGGTGGTGCCGTAAATGAGAAAGCTCAACACATCGTTCACGACGATGGGATTGTCGATCTGACCGGTCTCCTCGTTGGGCTGGCCCATGAGGACGATGGGCGCGCCCACTTGGCTCGAGAAGAGGCCCTCCATGGCCGCAATGGCCGCGGGCTGGTTCTGCGCCACATATTTTCCGGCCAGGTCACCGGTGGGAAAAATGATGAGGATGGATGAAATGACGCCCGCGATGACGCCCACCTTGAGAAAGATACGGCCGTACTCCTGACTCTTGCCCTCCAGCAGATAGAAAGCGCCCACGGCGGCCATGACGAACGAGCCCGTGACGACCGCGCCGGTCATGTTGTGCATGTACTGTAAGATCGCCCAGGGATTCAGCAGCAGTTGCCAAATGCTGAGCATTTCGAAATGCCCGTCTGCCATGCGGGCATAGCCAACGGGATGCTGCATCCACGCGTCGGTAACGATGATGAAGAAGCCGGAGATCCACGAGCCCAGCCACACCATGACCGCGGAGAACCAGTGCAGGCGTGGCGAGATGCGCTTTTCGCCGTAAAGGAAGAGGCCGAGAAACGCCGACTCGAGGAAGAAGCTGAAGACGCCCTCCATGGCCAGCGGCTGGCCGATGACTCCGCCGGAAAGCCGCGCGAAGCGCGCCCAGTTGGTGCCGAACTGGAACTCCATGGGAATGCCGGTGACCACGCCCATGATGAAGTTGATGCCGAAGATGCGGCCCCAGAAGCGCGCCGCTCGGTCCCAAACTTCGTTGCGCGTGCGCAGCGCCACCGTTTTGAGCACGACGATCAGCAGAGCCAGGCCCATGGTGAGCTGCGGAAACAGATAGTGGAAGGTGACGGTGAAGGCAAAATGCAGCCGGTGGATGATCTCGGCGTTCATCGAAAGCCTCCTGCTGTGGGGCATGCGAGGGTGGACGGGGACAAGATGCGGCCTGAGGTTAAGTACAACCGCTCGATGACATCGAACTGGCCGCGGTTTCAGGGCAGGAGCACGGAGACTCCTGCTCCGCTCCGATTCTAGCTCTTCCGGTCATTTTGATCACTTGCCGCAACTGGGCCCCGCCTTGGTTCTATTCTTAGAGTGCGCGTCTTCCTGAGAGGTTTCTGGCGCACATGGATAAGCCGCAAGTTGCTGTAAGGATGGAGTGAGGTCAAGGAATGCGGATTGCGATCATTGGCGGCGGCATTGCAGGTTTGGCGGCAGCCTATGAACTGGATAAAGCGCGCGCGGCCGGCGCGGCAGTGGAGTACACGCTGTTTGAGGAGCGGCCGCGGCTGGGCGGGTCACTTGCCTCGGAAATTGTGGACGGCGCGGTGCTGGAGCGCGGGCCCGACTCGTTCCTGACAGAAAAACCCGCGGCGGCCGAGCTTTGCCGCGAATTGGGACTGGGCGGCGAGCTGATTCCTTCAAACGACGCCGCGCGCAAAACATATATTGTTACCCGCAATCGCCTGGTGGCGCTGCCTGACGGGCTGATGTTCCTGGTACCGACCAAGCTGGTGCCGACGGCGCTTACGCGGCTGTTCAGCGTGCGCACCAAGATGAGGATGGCGCTGGAGCTGCTGATTCCTCCGCGGCCCAGCGAAGGCGATGAGTCCGTTGCGGCGCTCGTCAAGCGGCACTTTGGGCAGGAGGCGGTTGACCGGCTCGCCGATCCGCTGCTGAGCGGAATCTATGGCGGCGATGCGACGCAATTGAGCGCGCAAACCGTGCTGCCGCGGCTGGTGGAGATGGAGACGAAATACGGCTCACTGACGCGCGGCATGCTGGCCGCACACCGGAAGATGCGGGCGATGGCGAAGAGTTCATCGGACGGAGCGAGTCGCGGAGGCGCAATCTTTACCGCGCTGCGCGGCGGCATGGGCCAATTGGTGGATGCGATCACGCAGCGGCTCGATGCGGACAGTGTGCGCACCTCGACCTCGGTGAACGGAATCGAGAAGACGGCGCAAGGCTGGAAAATTGCAGCGGGCGGAGCAAGCGAGAATTTCGATGCACTGATCATGGCCGCGCCTGCGTGGACTGCCGGAGAGTTGTTGACGCCGGTCGACGCCGAACTAGGCGCCGAGCTCGGCGGCATTCCGTATTCTTCTTCGATTACTGTGAATCTGGTTTACGACGAAACCAAGATCGGTCCTCTGCCGGATGGCTTCGGCTTTCTGGTTCCGGCCGTGGAAGGCCGCGCCATGCTGGCCTGCACCTTTGTGCATCGCAAGTTCCTGGGACGCACGCCGCCGGGAAAGGCGGTTTTCCGCGCATTTCTCGGTGGCATGAAGCGCACCGATTTGCTCGCCGAGAGCGACCAGGCTCTCGTGGAAGTTGTCCGGCGCGAGATGCGAGAGATCCTGGGCGCGAAGACCTTCGGTGCGAAGGTTGAGCCGGAGTTTGCGCAAGTGACGCGCTGGCGCCGCGCCATGGCGCAGTATGCCGTGGGCCACAAGGCGCGTATGCAGCGGGTGAACGCACGCGTCGCTGTGCTGCCCGGATTGCGGCTGGTCGGGAATGCCTACGACGGCATCGGCGTGCCCGATTGCATCCGTCTGGGGCGCAAGGCGGCGCGCGAACTGGCGGGTGTCCCCGAACCGGCGGCTGCCGTCAAACGTTAGGGTCCCCGTATACTTTGCCCCGTATACTCTGCGTAGACCATGTCTACGCGCAGCGACACATTTCTCTCGACGATTCTGGCCACGACGCGCGCCACATTGGACGCGACGAAGGCGGACGTGCCCGTCGCGGATCTGGAGCGCCGCGCCGCCGACCACCATCCGCGCGGATGGGCTGCCGCGCTGCGCCGCCAGGCTGCACTGGGACCCGCAGTCATCGCCGAGATCAAGAAGGCTTCGCCTTCAAAAGGCCTGATTCGCGCGGCCTTCGACCCCGCATGGCTGGCACGGCGTTACCGCACAGGAGGGGCCGCGGCGCTTTCCGTACTCACCGATGAACCGTACTTTCAGGGCAGCCTGCGCAACCTGGAGTTGGCTTCGGCGGCGGCGCCACTGCCCTGCCTGCGCAAGGATTTCATTATCGACGAGTACCAGATTGTCGAGGCGCGGGCGCATCGCGCCGATGCCATTCTTCTGATTGCCGCCGCATTGAGCGCCGCTGAGTTGAAGCGCTTTGCCGAGGCGGCGCACGAGCTTACGCTCGATGTGCTGGTGGAAGTGCATACCGCCGATGAGCTCGCAGAAGTGCTCGCCGCGCTGGGTGAGACCGGCGCCGACGCAATCGGCGTGAACAACCGCGACCTGAAGTCCTTCGACGTGAGCCAGGAAATCTCGCTGGCGCTTGTCGATCAAATCCCATCGAGCGTGGTGCGCGTGACAGAGAGCGGCATTTCGATGGCCGAAGATATCGCCCGCCTGCGCAAGGCCGGATTCGATGCGTTCCTGATCGGCGAAAGCCTGATGCGCCAGCCCGACCCCGGCGAGGCGCTGGCCGCGCTGATTGGCGGCGCTATTAGTAGGCGGTCGGCTAGCGAAGCTCTTGCGGCGATGCCGAATGTCGGACTTGACTCGGACTTCGAGTTTAGCGATGAATCAGGCCGTCCGCTCCCGTTTCAGGACGACTTGCCGAAAGAAAAATGAGCCTCTGGATCAAAATTTGCGCCAACACCTCACTGGCCGACGCGCAACTGGCCGCGGAAGCCGGCGCCGATGCGGTGGGATTTGTGTTTGCGCCCAGCCCGCGGCGCGTGACGCCGGGATTTGTTGCGAGGGTCGTGCCGCAGTTGCCGGCGGCGCTCGATAAGATCGGCGTTTTTGTCGATGCGGGGTTTGAAGAGATTGCGGCTACGGTGGAAGCAGCGGGCCTGACGGGCGTGCAACTGCATTTTGACGCGCCAGCCGCGTTGCCGGCACAATTGCGCGGGAGATTCGGAGCCAAGTTGCGCATTCTGGGCGTGGTGCACTTCGATGCAAGGGCCGGGAAGCGCGTGGCGGCGATTGCGCGCGATACACATATTGATGCGTTGCTGGTGGACTCGCGCACGGCCGCGGCGGTGGGCGGCACGGGCGTCGCCTTCGATTGGGCCGCTGCCGGCAAGACCCTTTTCCAAAACGCAAGAGCGCGCGAGCGCTTCATTGCGGCGGGTGGATTGACGCCGGAAAATGTTGCGGAAGCGATTGCGACACTTCGCCCGTGGGGCGTGGATGTGGTGAGCGGGGTCGAGTCCGCACCGGGGTGCAAGGATGCGGCGAAGGTGCGGGCGTTTGTTGCCAATGCGCGTGCGGCGAATGTTTCTGTGATTTGACGAATAGAGGGAATCTCGTGGAGGTGCGCGATGGAGGGAGAAAGCAACGGACGCGTGCGGGTCTCGCCGTTGGAAATTGATCCTGAGCAGTTCCGTTTGTTGGGTCACGAACTCATTGACCGAATCGCAAAACTGCTGGAGTCGCTCCCAACGCGACCCGTCACGCGCGGCGAATCGCCGCTCGATATTCGCAAGGCTCTCGATGCCGATCGCGGCCTGCCGAGCTGCGGTGAGGATCCAGGTCAACTGCTGCATCGCGCCGCGGACCTGCTCTTCGACCACTCCTTGTTCAATGGGCACCCGCGATTCTGGGGATACATCACCTCATCTGCGACACCCATCGGGGCACTCGGCGAGTTGCTTGCCGCTGCTGTAAATCCGAATGTCGGTGCTTGGCCGCTCTCTCCGATGGCCAGTGAAATCGAAGCCCAGACCATTCGCTGGATCGCAGAGATGCTGGGCTATCCCCAAGAGTGCGGCGGCTTGCTTGTGAGCGGCGGAAACATGGCCAACATTGTTGGGTTTCTCGCCGCGAGACAGGCGAAGGCGGGCCGCGAGGTACGCACGGCCGGATTGGGCGACGCACGGCTGCGGGTCTACTGTTCAAAGGAAACGCACACCTGGGTACAAAAAGCCGCGGATATTGCGGGCATGGGCACGGATGCAATCCGTTGGATCGCCACAAACGATCGGATGCAGATTGACGTCTCCGCGCTGCGGCAACAGATTGAGGCAGATCGCGCTGCCGGCGAAAGGCCGATCCTGGTAGTGGGAAACGCCGGGACCGTGAGCACGGGCGCCGTAGATTCGCTCACTGATCTGGCGGCGATCTGTCGCGAATTCGATCTCTGGTTTCATGTGGACGGCGCCTATGGCGCAATGGCGGCGATTGTTCCCGAGGCTTCTCCACAGTTTGCCGGCCTTGGCGGAGCGGACTCAATTGCGATGGATCCTCACAAGTGGCTCTATGCGCCGCTCGAGGCCGGATGTGCGCTGGTACGCAACCGCGAGAAGCTACGCGATGCATTCTCATACCATCCGCCGTACTACCACTTTGAAACGGAGGCGATCAATTATTACGACCTTGGCCCGCAGAATTCGCGCGGCTTTCGGGCGCTGAAGGTATGGCTGGCGCTGCAGCAGGCGGGCCGCGACGGTTATGTGCAGACAATCGCGGAAGACATTCGCCTGGCGGGCGAACTCTTTCGACAGATCGCGCAAACTCCGCAGCTGGAAGCGCTCACGCAGAGCCTTAGCATTACGACCTTCCGGTTTATTCCGCGTGATCTCAAGCCCGGCGGCGACGAGATTGAAGGCTATCTTGATCAGTTAAACAACGAACTGCTCACGCGCTTGCAGAACAGCGGCGAGGCGTATCTCTCGAATGCAATCGTGCGCGGCAGGTTCGCGTTGCGCGCGTGTATTGTGAATTTCCGGACGACGCAGGCAGATATTGAAGCGCTGCCGCCACTCATCGTTCGGATCGGGGAAAAAACAGATGCGGAGTTGCGACCGGCGCCCCTGCGGCGGTAAGGCCGGCTCTCATAATGGTGAGTGCCCACGACACCAGTGGTACTTCGGTACCTTTCTGCGCCCCTTAGTATACTGGTGATTCCCCAGCTCAATCGGGCAGACAAGGCGCAGGAGTTCCTCATGGCATCGGTCATTCTTCCGGCAAATCCCTCCGAGTCGCGGCCCGGGCGCTTCGGCGTCTATGGCGGGCGCTACGTGCCGGAGACGCTGGTGGCGGCGCTGGACGAACTGGAGCACGCCTACGAAGAAGCCAAGGCGGATGCGGCGTTCCAGGCCGAGCTGAGTTCTCTGCTGGCCGACTACGCGGGACGGCCGACGCCGCTCTATTTCGCCAAGCGGCTCACGGAATCGCTGGGCGGGGCGAAGATTTATCTCAAGCGCGAAGACCTGCTGCACACCGGCGCGCACAAAATTAACAACGCGCTCGGCCAGGGACTGCTGGCCAAACGCATGGGCAAGAAGCGCGTGATCGCCGAGACCGGCGCGGGCCAGCACGGCGTGGCGACGGCGACGGTTTGCGCGCTGCTGGGCCTGGAATGCGTGGTCTACATGGGCGACGTGGACATGGAGCGCCAGGATCTGAACGTCAAGCGCATGCGCCTCCTGGGCGCGGAGGTGCGCGGCGTCTCGTCGGGATCGAAGACGCTCAAAGACGCGATCAGCGAGGCCATGAGGGACTGGGTCACGAACGTGCGGACCACTTATTATCTTTTAGGCAGCGCGCTGGGTGCGCATCCCTATCCCACCATGGTGCGCGACTTTCATCGCTGCATCGGCCGCGAGATGAAAGCGCAGATTCTTGCCAAGGAAGGCCGGCTGCCGACCGCGGTTATCGCATGTGTCGGCGGCGGATCGAATGCCATCGGCGCGTTTTACGAGTTTATTAACGACCGGCAAGTGCGGTTGATCGGCGTAGAGGCCGGAGGGCGCGGCACGGCGCTGGGCGAGCACGCGGCCCGATTCCAGGGCGGGGCGCCGGGAGTGTTGCAGGGTACGTTTTCTTACGTTCTGCAAGATGACGATGGGCAAATCGCGCTCACGCACTCGGTTTCCGCGGGCCTCGATTACGCCTCGATCGGTCCCGAGCACGCCATGCTGCACGACACGGGCCGCGCGGAATACGTTTCGTGCGATGATGCGGCCGCTCTGGATGCAGTGATGAAGCTGGCGAGGACCGAAGGCATTCTGCCTGCGCTCGAGAGCGCGCATGCAGTGGCCGAGGCCATGCGCATCGCGCCGACGTTTAAGCCACATGAAATACTGGTGGTGAATCTTTCAGGCCGCGGCGACAAGGATATGGGGATTCTTGCGCGCGAGTTGAAGTTGTAAGTTTTCGAGAGCTTTTCAATGCCGATTCGTTTCGATCACAAGCCGGGTTTGGTGGTCTATCTGACCGCAGGCGACCCGTCTCTCGAGGCCACGCGCGAGATTGCTGTTGCGGCCATTGACGCGGGCGCAGACGTGATCGAACTGGGCGTACCGTTCAGCGATCCGCTCGCCGACGGCCCCGTCATCCAGCGTGCCATGGAGCGCGCCCTGGCTCACGGAACGCGACTCAAGGATGTGCTGGTCCTGGCCCGCGAGATTCGCGCTGCCCGACCCGCGGCGGGCCTGGTGATTTTCAGCTATCTGAATCCGATTTTGCGCTACGGCCTCAAGAAATTTGCCGACGATGCGAAGGCCGCAGGCGCAGACGGGGTGCTGGCCACCGACATGATTGTGGAAGAAGCCTCCGAGTATCTTGTGGAAATGAGCCGCGTGGATCTGGCGCCGATTTTTCTCGCCGCGCCCACCAGTCCCGACGCGCGGCTTGAGGCCATAGCCTCGCACTCCAAAGGTTTTGTGTACGCCATCTCGCGCACCGGCATTACGGGCACTCAAGCTGCCGTGGCCACGGATGCGGCGGCGCTGGTCGGACGCATTCGGCGATGGAGCAAGCTGCCGGTGGCCGTGGGGTTCGGTATCAGCAACGCGGAACACGTCGCGCAGGTGGCGGAGTTCGCAGATGCCGCCGTGATTGGCAGCGCGATTGTCGAGCTGATTGAGCGCGCGACGCCAGAGACAGCGCCGGACTCGGTGGCTCGATTTATCAAGGGCCTGCGCCTGCCCCATGCAGCGCTGGCCCGGTGAGAAGAACAGCTTCTAGCCTCTAGCTTCTAGCTCCGGGCCTGTCCTAAGGTGGATCAGGCCGCAGAGGTTTGCGCCAGCGGGATGGAGCTAGAAGCTAGTAGCTAGCCGTTAGAGGATGCAATGGACATCGAAGAATTCCGACTCCGCATCGATGAGCTGGACCGCCAGCTGGTCGCGCTGCTCAGTGAGCGGGCGCGCGCCGCGCAGACAATCGGCCGCATGAAGGCGGCCACTTCGCTCCCGGTGTACGAGCCGGAGCGCGAAAAGATCGTCTACGCGAATGTGCGCGCAGCCAACAAGGGCCCGCTGCCCGACATCGAGCTGACGCATATCTACGAGCGCATCATCGACGTGATGCGGGCATTGCAGCGCAACGAGCTGGCTAGCCAGAGACACGCCCAGGCCGCCGATCAAGAAGGCGGAGCGCAGGGCCACGCCACGGACGCAGAGACGCCCGAGACAGGGAATAAATCATGATTGTCGCAATGCAGGTTGGTGCCACCGAAGAACAAGTCGATGCCGTGATCAGCGCCATGGGAGAGGCGGGCGTGGACGTGCACCGCACGACAGGCGAGTTCCAAACCATTCTGGCCGGCGTCGGCGCCACCGGTTCGCTCGACCTGACGAAGTTTGAAATGCTTCCGGGCGTGTTGCACGTGCACCGCATCAGCGCTCCTTACAAGCTGGCCGGGCGGGCGTGGCGGCCAGAGGGTACGGTTGTCGAGTTCAGGAACGGCGAGAAGATCGGCGGCGAGAAGGTGGCCGTGATCGCCGGGCCCTGCGCCGTGGAGAATCGCGACCAGATCTTCGCCATTGCCGCAGCCGTGAAGGCCGCGGGCGGAGGATTTCTGCGCGGCGGAGCCTACAAGCCGCGCAGCTCGCCATATTCGTTTCAGGGGCTGGGCATTCCGGGCCTCGAACTGATGCGCGAGGCCGCCGACGCGAATGGACTGGCGGTGGTGAGCGAGGTGATGGAGATTGCGCAGATCGAGCCCATGCTGCCGCTGGTAGATTGCTTCCAGGTGGGCGCGCGCAACATGCAGAACTTCAACCTTCTGCGCGAGCTGGGCCAGGTGCGCAAACCGATTCTGCTGAAGCGCGGCATTGCGGCCACGGTGGAAGAGCTGCTGCTTTCGAGCGAGTACATTCTCTCCGGCGGCAACTACGAGGTGATTCTCTGCGAGCGCGGCATCCGCACCTACGAAACCGCCACGCGCAATACGATGGACATAGCGGCCATTCCGGTGCTGAAGAAGCTCTCGCACCTGCCGGTAGTGGGCGATCCCTCGCACGGCACTGGTCGCCGCGACATGGTTCCCGCCATGGCCAAGGCTGCGGTGGCTGCGGGCGCGGACGCAGTGCTCCTGGAGATTCATCCCAACGCCGACAAGGCAGTTTCCGACGCGGCGCAGACGCTCTTTCTCGACCAGTTTGAAAAGCTGGTGGGCGAACTTCGCGTTCTCGCCGGGGCCGTCGGCCGCACCCTGTAAGATGGAGCGGGACGAGCGGAGTTAGCGGCGTTAGCCGCGCTTCGCGTGTGTTAGCAGAGTCCGGGTTTTTCCTAACTTCGCTAACAACGCTAACTCCGCTTCTGAAAGACGCGCATGATCGATCGCATCTCCATCCTCGGCACCGGGCTTCTCGGCACCTCAGTCGGTCTCGCTCTGCGCGCTGCGGGTTACCAGGGCAGCATTATTGGCTGGAACCGGAGTCCCGAACAGGGGAATGTTGCGCTGAAGATGGGCGCAATCGATTCGCTTTCAGTGGATCCGATTGAAGCCGCGCGAGCGAGCCAGATGACGCTGCTGGCCGTGCCCATCTACGCCACGCTCGATTTCATGGAGAAGCTGGCGCCGGTGCTCGGCCCCGATCAGCTTGTGACAGACGTCGGCAGCACCAAGCGCGTGATTTCTGAAACCGGCACGCGGCTCTACAACACACCGGAGCGCGCGGCGTTCCTTCCCGGACATCCGATGGCGGGCAAGGAGCGCGGCGGCGCGGCTCTCGGCGATGCCAATCTCTTTCGCGGCGCAGTGTGGCTCTTCACCGACGATCCCGCGGCCGAGCGCTCGCCGCAAGCGGCGGCTCTGGTAAAGGAATGGCGCGAGTGGGTGACGAAGATGGGCGCGAAGACGCTCGATCTCGATGCCGCGCGCCACGATGAGCTGGTAGCGTGGGTGAGCCACCTGCCGCAATTCACGGCTACTGCGTTGAGCGCGCTGCTGGAAGAGGAAGTGGGCGACGCGCCCGAGCTCAAAGACGTGGGCGGACGCGCGCTACGCGAGATGACGCGGCTGGGTGCGAGTCCGTTTTCGATGTGGCGCGACATTGCCCACACCAATACTGAAGCCGTGGAGCGCGCACTGCTGGCGCTGGAGCAGCGTCTCGCTTATTTGCGCGAGAACCTGCGCACGCCTGTGCTGCGCGATGAGTTCGAGCAGGCGAATAAGTTCCGGCGAGAATAAACGCCAGCGATCCAGCGCCGCTTTCATCGTCGCTTTTGATTCGTGTGCTATCGTGATCGTTGCCGGCCCCGTGCTTGCGAATTGCCCTCTCTGCATTGGGCCAACCCAGGAGAAAACAAGATGCGAAACCTACAGGCGATCATGCTGTCGATGGCGGTGCTCGTGGCCGGTTCTATGCCCGCTCTGGCCCAAACCAAATGGGATGTGACAAAGACCGTGCACATCGGTGGCGACGGCGGATGGGATTATGCGACCGTCGATTCGCAGACGCACCGGCTGTTTCTTACGCGCACTACGCACACGCAGGTGATCGATGCCGCTTCAGGGAAGGTGCTCGGCGACATACCCGGCCAGACGCGAGCGCACGGCGTAGCGATTGTGCCGTCGTTGAACCGCGGCTTTATTACCGATGGCGGCGGCAGCGGGGCCATCATTGTCTTCGACCTGAAAACCTATGCGACGCTGGGCAAGCTGGCCACGATGCCCGACTCCGACGACATTCAGTACGACGCGGGAACGGGGCTGATTCTGGCCGTCTCCGGAGACGGCAACAAGCTGATGACCTTCAAGCCGGATATCGACCCCGTGAGTGGCAAGATCGATGCGCCGATCGAACTGGGCGGAGCGCCCGAGTCGCTGGTTGCCGATGGCAACGGAAAGGTTTATGTCGATCTGGCGGACAAGGACGTGGTCGCGGTGGTCGACCTGAAGACGCGGCAGGTAACTGCGCGCTGGCCGGTGGCTCCGGGAGGCCGTCCGGTGGGGCTGGCGATGGACGAGAAACATCATGTGCTGTTCGTGGGCTGCCGGAATCCGCAAAAGCTTATCGTGATGAGTACGGAAGACGGCAAAGTTGTTGCTGACCTGCCCATTGGCGCGGGCAACGATGCCGTCCAGACCGACGGCGATCGGGCCTTCGCGAGCTGCGGCGACGGGTCGCTGATCGTGGTGGACCAGAAGGATGGGAAATTTGAGGTCGAAGCGGTGGTGAAGACGCCATACGGAGCGCGCACCATGGGCGTCGACCACTCGACACACACCCTCTATCTGCCCGCGGCGGAACTGCTGCCGCTGGCGCCGGGGCAGCGCCGCCCCACGCCGAAACCGGATACCTTCATGATTGTCGAGGTCGGGCAGCAGTAGGCGCCGGGTTTCCGCAAGGGAACAGATCGTTTCGAGCAGGGCGTGGACTCGATGCGTTCGCGTCCTGCTTGAGCCGTTGCTCTGCCTATTTCGCCCGCGCGCCTCGCCAGTAAAGGGGCGAAGCCGAGTTCATCTCCCCAATCCGCACGCGGCCGTCTTCGGCTGGAAAACATATCAAGTGATTGATAGTAAGTTACTTATAAGTTCACTTTCAGTCCAAATCTAGTTCATCTCCAGTGCATCGACCTTTCGAGACCGATCGCGCAAAGTCGATCTCACCGCGCAACCCGCGGAGGAGAAAAACGATGAATCGGACAGCGATGTTTGTGATGCAGATGGCAGGTTTGGCGGTGGTTGCAGCAGCAGTTGTAGGTTCCCCGGCCTGGGCCAAGAACAACCGTGACGCGGAGACGAGCCGCGCCACCATTACGCTGCGCGTCTATGACTACGCGCAGGTGAAACCTGCAACCCTCGCGGCAGCGGAGCGGGAAGCGTCGCGGATTCTGGCGCAGGCCGGTGTAACGACGCAGTGGCAGGAATGCCCGACCTCACGCGACGCCAGGAAGGATCTCTCAGGCTGTGCGGCGGCGCAGCCCGACGACTATATCGTGTCGATCCTGCCGAACTCGATGGCGGACAAGCTCGGCAAAGGCGACACGTTCGGAGCGGCTGACGGTGGCGCATCGCACCGCGCAGCCATCTTCTACGAACGCATCAGCGAGCGGGCGGGCGGCGATACCACAGCGATGGACGTTCTGGCTGGCCGTGTGATGGCGCGCGAAATTGGCAGCCTGTTGCTGGGCACGGATGCCAGTTCCCGGACCGGCATCATGAAGGCGCGTTGGACGAGCAACGATTTGAGCGTGCTGGCTGGCAATGAGATGTACTTCACGGCGCAGCAGGCTCGCCAGATGGACACGCGCCTGGTTCAGGAAGCCCGGACGCGGCAGGCGGAGACGCAGACCAGGGTGGCAACGAATGATCGCTGATGACCGGGCATGGAGCGATCGCACAATTCGAGCTTCAGCGCGGAAGAGGGCGGCGTGTTCATGCGAACATGCCGCCTTTTAGTTGCCGTAAGCGGCGCAAACCTTGCACAACAGTAGACGCGCCAGCGACGAAAGCTCTTATTTCACGCGCATGGTCCAGATGTTGCCCGTGGTCTCCGCGTATTCATAAACAATCTGGTCGCCGAGCGGCGACCAGGCGGGATACCGCACGTAGCTGTTATCGCGCGTGTAATGGGTCAGTTGTTTCTCCTGCCGCGTGCTACGCGAGATCCAAAAGAGGTTTGTCGCGCCATTGCGATTGTTGGCAAAGGCGATCTTATCGCCGTCAGGGGCCCAGTCCCAGAGCATGTCTGGTTCCCGCTGGCCGACCTGGAGCACCGTCACGGGCCCTCCCGCAACAGGAACGGTGGCGATCCCGTTCTCGGTCTCAAAGGCTATCGTCTTTCCGTCCGGCGACCAGCATGGGTACGACATCAATCCCTTGCCGAAGGTCAACTGCTTTGCTGGACCGCCGGCCGCCTGTCCGAAGCCCGTGGGCGCGACCCACACATTCACTACGCCGCCCTCGCGCTTGCCGAACGCGATCTGCCTGCCGTCGGGCGAGACGCGAAAGGACGCACCATCCTCGGCAAGCTCTCGCAGCACCGATATGGTGCCGGTACTCAAGTCGATGGCATCGAGCACTTTATGCCCGTTCTGCTGGCCCTGGAAAGTAAGGCCGCCATGCCCGGGAAGCCATCCCATCAGATGGCGGTCGGTCGGCGTCGCTCCTACAGGATGGGCATTCTGGCCGTCCGCATCGGCAACCCACACCCCGATGCCGGAGTCCTCCCCGTTCTGTATGACCGTATAGGCGATCTGCGCGCCGTCTGGCGAGAAGATAGGATCCAACTTACGCAGCATGGTGTCATGGGTGAATGGTACGGGGTCGCCGACGACCTCTCCGGTCGAAGGCGAAATGCGAATTGATTGCAGGTTGTCGTTGGCGGCAACTGCCGAGAAGACAATGAACCGTCCATTGGCTGAGAAGCGCGGGGCCCTGTACACCACTGAGCCGGAATTTTTCGCCAACTCCGGCTCTCCTGCGACGGCGCCCTCGGGCGACAGCGGCACCCGCATGAGCGCAAACGTCAGCGCCACGGGCGTCTGCTGCTGGGAGCCCACAAAACTCTTTGAAAAATACAGATAGCGTCCGCCAGGCCCAAACACGGGGTCGTACACACCGCCCGCAACCAGCCGCTGCGGTGTGCCGCCGTTGGCCGGGATCGTCCATATCTCCTGAAGACTTGCACTGACGCTGCTAAAGGCAATCTGTTTGCCGTCGGGCGACCATGTGGGCGCGCCGTGGCCCCCATTGGGATTTCCGGGCTGCGTCAGTTGGGTGGGCGCGCCGCCCCGAGCGTCGACCATCCACAGCGTGGACGACGGAAGGGTGATGGCAAGGCCCGTCGGGCTATAGTCGAGGATTCCCACTGACTGGAACACGATGCGCGAGCCGTCGGGGGACCATGCGGGCTTGCCTCCGAACTCCGTCAGGCGGCGTGCCGTGCCGCCGAGGGCAGGAATCATCCAGATGCCACCCTTCTTGCGTGAGAAGAATGCAATCTGAGTTCCGTCCGGCGACCAGGCTGGCTGCAGGTTCTCGTTCCCATCGCTGGTGAGTTGGATCTCCCGTCCGCCCGCCGCAAGCGTCTTCACGTAGATCTCGAAGCCGCCGTTCTTGTCGCTGCTGTAGGCAACCGCGCTGCCGTCGGGCGAGAGCGACGGGTATATATCGACTCCGACGGAGGAGGTGACCTGGGTCAGGCTGGACTCGTCGAGGGTTTCGCCGCGGTTGCCGTGCAAGCGCCAACGAGCGACGAAAACGACGGCCACGAGAAGGACGGCCGCAGCAAGAAGCACGGGCAGGAGCCACCGCGTTCGGGAGGGTACCGCGGGCCGGGCGGGCGCTGGCTCCAGAACCGGCTCAACGGCAGCGGGCTGGCCGTCATCTCTTTCCGGGGACAATTCGGCGCTGAGCACCTCGACGTCGGGGACCATGAGGCGGAAGCCGCGACGCGGCAGGGTTTCAACGTAGCGGGGGCTGCCGGCCTCATCGTCGAGCGCCTGGCGCAGCTTCTTGATGGCGGTACCGATGCTGTGATCGAACTCGACGACGGTATCGTTGGGCCACAGGCGCTTGCGAATCTCTTCACGCGTCACCACTCCGCCGGGTTTTTCAAGCAGCATGAGCAGAATTTGGAACGGCTGCTCTTGCAGGCGAATGCGCGCCGATCCTCGGCGCAGCTCGCCCGCGCGCGTGTCCAACTCAAACTCGCCAAAACGGATTGTCTCTGCGCCAGTTCCGCCCACGCTAATTCACCTTCAGCTAGGCACAATTTAGCACGGGCTGCTGTTAGGTTTGATGGCCACACAATGGATGACGACCGAAGCCAACCATCTTGGCGTGTTCTTGCGCCTCCCCAGCAGGGTACCAGGCCAGTACGGAGCCTCTGCTATTCTCGGGTTGCGGACCTCACGCCGCCCTCGCGGCGATTCGATTTCGCTGCTCCGCCTTGCTTCGAGGAGTCTCACGTTCATGTCCGATCCCGCACCCCGCCCGCTCATTTCCGAAAGCACCGCTCCGGAATCCGTGGGATTCTTCCATCCATCCCGGCGGCCCTACCGCTTCACCATCCTGATGTTTATCAGCCTGCTGGTTTTGGGAAGCTATTTCGCCTACGACAGCATCGGCGCTCTCGCGCCCACGCTCATCGCGGATCTCCACCTGGACCGCAGCACCATCGGCAATCTCTACACGGCCTACTCTGTGGCCGCCATTGTCATCGTCTTTTTTGGGGGCATGCTCTACGACAAGCTGGGCCCCCGCCGAGCCAGCCTTCTGTTCTGCTTGCTCGTCCTCGTGGGCGCCACGATCGTAGCCGCAGCCCATTCCCGTTGGGAGCTCTTCGCCGGGCGGTTGATCTTCGGCGCCGGCTCGGAGTCGCTCATCGTGGTGCAGAGCGCCATCATCAGCCGCTGGTTCAAAGGCAAGGAAATGGCCCTCGCTTTCGGCATCGCTCTTACCATCAGCCGCGTCGGGACCCTCTTCAGCTTCAACACCGAGGAACTCATCGCCCGCTATTTCGGCAGCTATCGCGTCGCGCTTTGGGCGGCGGCGGCCTTCTGCCTCTTCAGTGTGCTCTGCAACCTGGTTTACAACGCCATGGATCTGCATGGCGAGAAGGTACTCGCGCTGCCGAAGCCGGACGGCGGCGACAAGATCGTCTTCTCCGATATAAAGAAGTTCAATTCTTCCTACTGGTACGTTGTCCTGCTCTGCGTCACCTTTTACAGCGCCATCTTCCCCTTCACTGCGCTCGCGACCGACATGTTCCACGACAAGTGGGGCATCCCGTTGGTCAGCGAGTCCACAGGCGGCCTCCTGTCCCAGGCCTTCGTCAATTTCCAGCACATGTTCTCGACGGCGCCGGGAATGACCAGCATCATCATCTTCGCGTCCATGGTCTTCGCGCCCTTCGCCGGCGACCTGATTGACCGCATCGGCAAGCGAGCCACACTGATGGTCGTGGGCTCCCTGGTGCTGATTCCCGCTCACCTCATCATGGGCATCACCCACTGGAATCCAGTCCCCAGCATGATCGTGTTGGGCGCAGCCTTCGTGCTGGTTCCCGCGGCCATGTGGCCCTCAGTTCCGCTGGTGGTGGAGGAGAAGCGCGTGGGCACGGCCTTTGGCCTGATGACGGCCATCCAGAACCTGGGCCTGGGACTATTCCCGCTCCTGAATGGCAAGCTCCGCGACGCGACCGGGACCTACACCGCGACCCAGATCATGTTCGCGTGCTTAGGCGTGGCCGGGCTCGTCTTTGCTTTTTTGTTGTTGCGGTCGGATCGGCGTCATGGCGGCAAGCTGGAGCAGGGAAAGAGCAGAGAGACGGAACTGGCGAGAGTCGAAGAGGCCGAGGAGCGACGCTAAGATTCGGCTTCTTTGTCCGCTTCGGTTCCGAGCGCAGTTTCGGCCGCCGGCAGCCTGGCGGGATCGATGGCGTCGAGTCCCTCGGCACGGGCGGCTTCGAGCAGCGCGGGGGAAGCGGAGACGAAGGTGATGCGCGTGCCGGGAAACATGTCGCGCGCCGCCAGCGCGGCGCCCAGTTGCAGGGCCTCTGGCCAGCGCAACGTAGTGCGATCGAGAAGCACTCTGGCCGCCTCAATCACCCCCGGATTCAGCGGCTGCTGCACCATGCGCGCGGCTTCAATCCGCAGCAGCTCAAACGCGGTAACAGCAGCTTCAATTGCAACTTGCCCGGCGCGCTCGCGGCGGCGGATGGCCGCGTAAACCTCGAGTGGAGTGGCAGCCGAGATCAGCTTGCGGTTGTCCTCCACGGTCTCCATCAGCCGGATGAGCGCGTCGGTACCAGGCTCGCGCACAAACAGCTTGGCGAAGGCTGTCGCCTCCAGAAAAAAGAAACTCACTCGATCCCCCGTTCCTCATCGATGGTGACCGCAACGGGCTCGCCCTGCACGTCGACGGGCTGGAAGCGCTGCGCGTCCTCAGGAATGCCGGCTTCGGCGCGGTTGAGACGGATGGTGGTGGTGGGATAGGCGGGCGTTTTCGGGTTGGCAATCTTGCTGGTCAGCACCACGCCGCGTTGAATGGCTTCAGCCAGCACCGACTGCCGCGTTTCAGGATGCTGGTTCCAGCGAAAGGTCTTGCGCGGCAGAAAAGAATCGCGAAACCACTTGAGCGCGATGAAGGCGTGACCGCCGCGTTCGGCTTCAGCCAGCGCCGTGCATAGTTCCTTCACGCGTGCATCCATGTCGGCAGGAAGCGTGGGCTCAGCTTCATCTTCGTCTCCGGCGGTGTGCGCGCCACGGGTCGCGCGGCCCGGTCGAGGGGCCGGTTCGTCGCCTTCGATGCGCTCGAAGTAGATGCGCACCTCGTCGTACTCCGGCGACCAGGAATCAGCCGATGCATCGCGGCGTTTGCTACGGCCGTTTTCGCTGCACAGTTCCACAATGGCCTGGTAGCCCGGAGGCGCAAGAAAGCGCAGGGCGCGGACCAAGCCCGGATCCTGTGTGAATGCCAGCTCGTTTAATGCTTCTTCGACCATCTCCTCAGCGGCGGGGATGCTGAGATTGCCGTCTTCTGCGTGAATCTGCGAACCCCTTGTCGATTTCATATCGTTCTCTCCCAATATTGCCGCCTGTATCCGTGGAGTCAGCACAATCACCGGCCAGCGATTCCCGCTCGGAGCTGCGCTCGAGACATAAGGCGACAACCTACGATCTATATTTTTCCCAACCAGCTCGCTGGAATAAGAAGACGGGCTTGCACTCGTCCATGCAGTCGAATGAACGGAGCGCCAAGAGTATTTCATCGGCTGGTCATCTATACGTGCGCATCTATCCAGCCTGGAGCTAAAAGGAAATACAGCCTGTTTTCGGGCTACCGTTAAAGATTGCAGCTATGCACCGGCTTCCAGTCTTTCCCGGCGATCTGAGCCAGCTTTCTTATTTGTGACAAATTCTAGCGCAAAAAAGGCAATTTACGCGGGAATTCGCAGGAATCTTCGCGTTGGGGGACCTTCAGAGCCAAGACACCTCGCAGACCTCAGCGTCTGCTGTTCGTAGAATAGAACTATGCGCCGTGGTTTGCAGTACTTGCTGATGTTTTTCCTGGCATCATCCTCGCTTTACGCCGAAGGCCCGCCCTTCGATCTCGCCGGCCCGAAAGTGGATGTGCACGTGAAACGCGGCGATGTGACGCTGCCCATCTCTGAGACACCCAATCTGCTTCCTGGCGACCGTTTGTGGATTCATCCCGACTTGCCCGAGAGCCAAGCCACACATTATGTGCTGGTGGTCGCATTCCTGCGGGGATCGACCAATCCGCCCCCGGCGGAGTGGTTTACGCGCGTGGAAACGTGGACGCGCGACGTCCGCGCCGAAGGCGTTTTCGTAAAGGTTCCCCCGGAGGCCCAGCAGGCGCTGCTGTTTCTGGCGCCGGAAACGGGAGGCGACTTCGCTACCCTGCGCAATGCAGTGCGCGGGCGACCTGGACTCTTTGTGCGCGCCGCCCAGGACCTTCAGGCCGCCAGTTGGGAACGGATGCGGCTGGACACTTACCTGGACGACGTGAAGGTGACGTCGCAGTTCGATCCCGCGGCGCTGAAGACGCGCACCGAGATGGCGGCGCGCAGCCTGGGCATCAAGATCAATGAGGGATGCTTTCTGAAACCCATCGATCAGCAGGCCTCGTGCCTCTCGCAGAATTCCGAAGGCATGGTGCTCGATGACGCCAACGCGCATACGCTGGTGGACCAGCTGACCAACGGCAACGCGCTCAATCTGATGAACCAACTGAGCTACACGACGATGGGCGGAGGCGGAGCATATAGCGCCTACATCGGCGCCATTGTGGATACGGCGAGGATACTGAGTTCGCTGCACACCGCGCATTTCCAGTACATCCCCGCGCTGGCGCTGCCCAGGGCCGACAGCCTGAATCTGCGGCTGAACATGCCGCCGTCGTTTATCAACCCCAGGTCCGTGGTGGTGGTGGCGTTGCCACCTATCGGACCTTCGCGGCCGGAGCCGTTGCATCCGGTCAATCCCAGCGACAATTTTTGCGCCATGCAGCCGGGGCTGGTGCTTCCCTCTGAAGGAGCGCCGCTGGTATTTGCCACCGCGATGGCGCATGACCTGTATCTGCACATCGAATCCCGCGGCGCAAAATCGATGGATGTGCCTGTAACAGCTGACCCTGGGAAAGGCGGGCTGGTCCCCACACAGGCAATCTATGCGCCGCCGGGCGGCGACCTGATTGCCGTGGTCCGCGGCAAGTGGGGGTTCGACAATTGGGAAGGCCCGCGCTACCAGCTAGTGGGGGCGGTGCCAGGCAAGTGGACGCTTGCGGCGTCGGATCAATCGGCGCTGGTGGTGGGCCGCGACGACACGCTCCACATCGACGGGACCTCCACGGTTTGCGTCGAGAAGGTGGAAGCGCAAACGGCGGGGAATCGCACCCTCGTACTCCCGTGGAAGTCCCCCAGACCCGGAGCTCTTGAGGTGACGGTACCGCTTAAGGACGCGTCGCCAGGGCCGGTAAGCGTGGCCGTGTATCAGTTCGGACTGGCCGAGCCGGACCGGCTGGCGATGGAAGCCTACGACGCGGCGGCTTCGCTGGAAGGGCTGACGCTGAGCGCAGGAGACGAGTCCGCCCTCCTCAAAGGCACGCGCCTCGACGAGGTCGCCAGGGCGGAGATCGACCACATCGAACTCACGCCCGGGGTGATGAACCGAGTGGGGGACCTGGATGAATTGCTCATGACCGCGGGCGGATCGACGGCGGGCCTGGTTCCCGGCAAACATTATGTGGCGCACGTGAATCTGAAGGACGGCCGCGTGCTGACCGCGCGGGTGACCGTGGATCCTCCGCGACCGCAAGTTATGCTGCTGAGCAAAGGCGTGCAGAACGACGCCTCGGCGCCGCAGCCGCCGGTGCAACTAGGCAGCGCGGACGACATTCCCATTGACGGGAGGCTGGTGTTCTTCCTCAAGTCGGTAGTGCCGCAGTCGTTCCCGCGCGATGAAAAGGTGGAAGTGGCCGCGAGCGACTCGAGCTTCCACACCATGCTGACGCTCTATGACGGCAGCCTGATGCTGGAAGACGCGCACACCGCGGTAGGCACCCTGGAGCCGCTTGCCCGCTTCGGTGCGTCGGCCTTCGGGCCGATGCGGGTGCGCGTCCTCTCCGCGGACGGCACCGCCGGCGACTGGCAGCCGCTGGGCACGCTGGTGCGCCTTCCCGGCTTCAATACTTTGCGCTGTCCGCGTTCGCCGGCCAAGCCCTGCGTGCTCAGCGGAACCAACCTCTTTCTCGCGACCTCATTTGCTGCAACGCCGGACTTTGACAATCCAGCCGACGTGACCCCGCAGTTCACCGGGACACAGCTCGCCGTTCCGCATCCGGTGAATGGCATTCTCTATGTGAAGTTGCGCGACGATCCCGCGACGGTACAGGCGCTTACGCTGCCGGTGACGCCGATGCAGACAGTCAAGTTGCCTGCCGCACCGGGGCCAGCACCGGCGGCGGTGCCAGCGGCTCCGCCTGAGGGGCAGAAAACTCCGGGCGCACAGACACAGCCTCAGGCGCCGAGCCCTCAGTAGAGGGCCGCGAATACCCGCCCGGTGTTCGCGCGGCGCGAAAGGGCGATTTAATTGAAGTACGCGCGGTTCTTTTCGGCAAAGTCTGTCTTGTCGGCAGGCAGCTCATCCAACGCGAAGATCGCGTTTTGCGCGCAGATCGAAGCGCAGTTGCCGCAGTCGATGCACTCATCGGGATTGATATAAACCTGCGAAACAGTAGCGGCGGCAGCATCGCTCGCAGCAGGCGCGATCGCGGCAGTGGAACACTCCGCAACACAAACAAAATCCTTGGTACAGGCATCGGTCACGACATAAGCCATGGAAGATCTTCTCCTCGTTTCGGACACGCTCTTGAGAATGTGCTCAGGTTGAGGCTAACCGTGCGGCCCGGGGCCTAACCGTGATCCCAGTCACGATGCCCTCGCAGAAAAAAGAGGATTTTGCCCATTACGGTCGGGAGACAATCTAAATCCCGTTGTGATCCGGGATCAAGGGCTAGAAGATGCGCACCTTGAGGCCCGCGCTGACATTGAACGGGACCAGGTTGCCGTAGTGAGCTTCAGGCCAGTCCTGATATTCAAAGTCGGCGACGCGAAAGTAGATGCGGCGCGACGCACGGAACTCCATGCCACCGCCAGCAGTCACGATCAGATCGTGGTCCTGGCCATAGCCATAGGGGTAGCTGAAACTGCCGAAGCCGATCAGCGCTTTTGCGTAGGGCTGCCAGTGATTGGTGAGAACCCAGTGATAGCGGCCGCCGATGGAATAAGTTTCGGCGTGCACGTTCTCGATCGCCGACTGATGAAACTCGATCCAGCGCCCTTCGGCTTCAAGGCCGAAGTGACCTGTGGTTTCGGCGTCGACAAAGGCGCCGATGCCGACCATCTGCTGCGGGCCGTATTGAATGCTATCGAAGGATCCGGTAGCGCCCGCCGACAGATGCAACTCGCCCCGGTTGCCCTCGGGAATCGTCTGCGCACGCGCGATGCCGGCCGATGCAAGGAGAAGCGCCGGGGCGAGCAGCGCAAGAAACGCACTCGCCCGAAATTTGATTCCGGTTCTTTGGATTTGCCGGAACCGGAAATTATGCCCAAAACTCATCGCTCTCCTCGAACCACGCCTCATCTCGAGCTGCCCTGCCTACTTTGTAATGTCGAGGGTGACGTTCTGATAGTGCGTCACATCGCTTGCGGTGCTGGTCCCCGTGACCTGAATGACATACGTGCCGGGCGCCGCGGTGGCCTGGCTGAAGCCGCCGCAACCGGTGGCCACAAACGCCGCCGTGGTGAGGACCAGGACCAGAATCATAGTGAAAACCTGGCCGTGACGCCGGCGCCAGCGCCAGAAGATCAATCCAAATCCAAGGCCTAAGGGCAGGAACAACCCGGCCATCGAAAATCTGCCGTCTCCCGGCCGGCGGTTCATGGCGCTGCTTCCGCCACCGAGCGGATTGTTGGTGTCAATGGTGAGCTGGGTGCTGACCGAGCCCCCCGCGGGCAGATTGAGGGTGATGGAGGCGAAGTGGCAATTGACCGCGACCGGAAGCGAAGAGCAACCCAGGCCGATGGTCCCACTGAAGTTGGCGTTCGAGATAAGAGTGACGGTGACCGTGGCGTTCTGCGAGCTGGCCATGGTGACTGTGGCCGGCGTGACCGTGACGCCGAAGTCCACCGGCGTGCCGGAGACGCTGATCGCCGACGAAGTGGAAGAGCCATGTTCTGCGTCGCCGCTATACACGGCGTCGACGCTGTAATTGGCGCCGAGAGCGAAATTGGGCGTGATCGTAGCCGCGCCCGTCGAATCAACCGTTGCCGAGCCCAGCACCGTGTTGCCGTTGTAGAAAGTGACTGTACCTGTAGGCACTGGCCCGGGGCCGTTGTCGAGCACCGCCGCCACCAGAATCACCTGCGGATTGGCTCCAGTGGTGATGCCGCTGGTGAGCACGGTGGTGGTGGGAATGGTGTTCACGGTCTCGCTTGTAGCCGTCGACACGCTGGCGGAGTCATTGGTGTCGCCCAGATACTGCGCGGTGATGGAGTAATTGCCGGCCAGTAGCGTCGAGTCCGTGTACGTAGCCTTGCCGCCGCTCAGAGCCGAGGTGCCAACCACAGTTCCGTTGACCAGGAAGTTGACGCTGCCTGTGGGCGTGCCGCCATTGCCGGCGACAAGGGCGGTAAACGTGATGGGAGTCAGAACCACTCCGGGGCTGGGCGCGACGACGAGCGTAGTTTGCGTAGTTGCCAGAACCACGCTATAGGGGAACGCCACTGAAGTGCTGGCCCCGGCGTTCGCATTGCTGGGCTGGTAGGACGCGACGATCTGGTAGGAGCCGATCGCGAGCGTAGGCGTGATGCTGGCAGCTCCCGCAGTGAGCGCGGCGCTGCCCAGCACTTGGGTTCCCGAGGTAAAGGTGACAGTGCCGGTGAGGGGTGCGCTGCCCGAGGTCAAAGCCACGGTCGCCGAAATCGTCTCCGTGGTTCCGGCGATCCCGGGATTGGGGGTGGCCAGTGTGACCGTAGTCGCGGTTTGCCCCTGGTCGACCACCTGACTCACAGGCGCGCTGGAAGCGCTCGAGTTGTAGGCATCTCCCGCATAAGTGACCGTGATGGGATGCGTGCCGACGGCCAGCGTGGAGATAAGCAAGCTGGCTGTGGCGGGACTGCCGCTGAGCGGTCCGGTTCCGATGGAAACACCGTTATCGAGGAACGTCACCGTGCCGGTGGCGGGGAGCGTGGCGGCGGACGTGATCGTCACTATGAACGTGACCGGGGTGCCGTAGGTCGATGGATTCTGGTTGGAGACGACGGCAATCGTCGCGGCCGCCTGCACATCCTGGTTCAGGACCGGCGAGATGCTGCTCTGCAACAGCGTGTCTGCGCTGGGCTGGAATTGCGCAGTGATGGGGTGCATACCGTTGCTGAGCGTCGATGTCGTGTAGGTGGCCATGTAGCTGGCATTGATGGCCTGAGAGCCGAGCAGATTGGCGCCGTCGTAGAAATAGATCGTGCCGGTGGGGTTGACGCCGCCTCCGGAATTGCTGACCGTGGCCGTGAAGGTGATCTTCTGGCCGACGGTGGAGGGATTGGCGCTCGAGGTCAGGGTGACACCCGTACCTTCAACGACACTCTGCGTCTCGGCCGGCGACGTGCTGCCGGTGTGGATATCGCCGGTCCCTGGCGTGTAGGTGGCCGTAATAGAGTGCAGCCCCACGAGCAACGTAGAGATGGAGAAGGTGGCCGTGGCCGACGTATTCCCCGAGGCGGTCATCGGCAGCGCCGTTGCGAGCGTGGTGGTGACGCCGTTAAAGGTGTCGGAAATGCTCGCAGTCCCCGTGAGTGCGCCGCTGCCCGTAGTCACGGTCACAGTGAACGTCACGCTCTGACCGAGTCCGGAGGGGTTCGGGCTGGATGTGACGAGAGTGTTGGTGGCATACAAAGGTTCGGCTGTGCCCACCAGCTCGATCTTGAGAGGCGCATTGGACAGCGCTGCGCCGGCCATGGATTCATCGGCCACGTCGATAATCGGCGTCTCCTGGGTGTTGACAGCGAGAAGGGGCGAGGCCGGAGGAGCGAAAACGGCGCCTACCTCGCAGTTGGCATTCTGGGTCAGGGTTTGGCCGTTGGCGCAGGAGTTGGTGACCGTTGTCTCCACCTCTGCATCGGGAGGATTAGGAGGGGTTTCGACGGTGATCGACGCGAGATCGAGCGAGGCGTTCCCGTCATTCTCCACGGTCTGCAACTGGGTGGGCGAGGTTTGGCCCTGGAACACCGGCGTGGAGAGATTGATGGCGACAAAATTGCCCTGCACTTCCCGGATCAGCATGTCGAGCGTGTCGGTGATGTAGAGGTTACCCTTGCCGTCCAGATAAAGCCCTGTAGGCCCGTAGAGCACCTGGGGCAGGAACTGACTGTTGAAGTAATAATTGCCGCAGCTGTTCTGGACGAGCGTGGAGATGTCGCCGGTGGCCGCGCTCACCTTGCGGACGGCGGCGTTCTGCGTCTCCGCGACGTAGACGTTGCCGGCTGCGTCCACAGCTACGCCGGAAGGCGCCCAGACGATGGCGCTGGTGGCTGCGACCGGGGTCGCCGTGCAGGCCGTGGCGCCGGTATTTCCGTTGCCGGCAACGGTGACGATGTCGCTGGCGGCGGTGATGGCGCCGCCCACCGCCTCGACCTCGCGGACGCGCTGGTCATTGGTGTCGGCGATGTACAGGTTGCCGCTGCCGTCGAGGGTAATTCCCTCGGGCTGGGTGAGCGTGGCTTGGGTGGCCGGGCAACCGTCTCCTACGGAGTCGGTCTTCGCGGCGCACACCGCGCTGCTCGAATTGCCGGCGACGGTGCTGATAACACCTGTCGCTGTGCTCACCATGCGGACGACGTTGTCGCCACTATCGGAAACGTACAGGTTCCCCGCCGCATCGAGCGCCACGCTCCGCGGCTGGCTCAGCACGGCTTGAGTGGCCGGACAACCGTCTCCAAAGGAGTCGGTCCTCGCGACACATGGGATGTTGTTGAAGTTGCCGGCCACGGTTGTGATGACGCCGGTAGCCGCGCTGATCATGCGGATGACGTTGTTGCCGCTGTCGGCGATGTAGAGATTGCCGGCGCCGTCCAGAGTCACGGATTCGGGACTGCTCACGGCGGCGTTCGACGCCGGTCCGCCGTCGCCGATGTATGTGGGACTGCCGTTGCCGGCGATGGTGACGATGATGCCCGCGGCGGTGCAGTTGGACCCGGTGCCAAAAATGGTAGCGCTGGTCTGGCTGGCGCACACCATGCGGATGCGGTCGTGGCCGGTGTCGGCGATGTAGAGATTGCCGGCGCCATCGAGCACGGCGCCGCCAGGCAGGTTAAGCTCGGCCTGCGTGGCTGGTAGCCCGTCGCCCACCGCAGTAAAAAGTCCTAGCTGCCCGGCCACGGGCAGTACATTGCCGGTGACCAAGACACCTAATCCGCCCTGCCCAGTCCCGGAAAGATACGCCGTGCCCAGAACGGTATTCACGCCGCTCACCGTGCCCTCAAGCACCACCGCTCCCAGGCGCAATCCCGGCGCAGTGGGCGTGAAGGTAACCGACTCGGTGCACTTGCCGCCAGCGGCCAGACTCGCCGCGGCGCAGTTGGACGAGCCGGCGCCCACGGCGAAGTCTCCGCTTGACGATCCCAGGGTAAGCACTTTCACGCTGCTCACCGCGCCCGCGACCGTCGCCGTCACCGTGATGCCCTGGCTGCCCGAGCTGGCGCCCACCTGCTGCACGCCGAACTGCGCATGGGCGCAGGTTGCCGCGAGCAGCAGCGCCATTCCGCACGCCATGCCTTGAAGACCCTGGCTCCGCGCGGTGCGTCCTGTTGGAAGATCACGGGTCAATAAATAGACCTTGCGGTCCTGTAGGCGGAGATTGCGATCAGCCAGAGAATTCATGTACAACTCCGTTCACTTCATCCCGGGCAAGTTCATCACCCAGGCGCACCCAAGCGGTCGGATCGTAGATGACCGGCAGTGGGGTGCTGCCGTCTCGTGGCGCTCAGAGTGTGCTGTTGTAACTGCAACCCCTGGGCCCCCATTCGAGAGTGGTGCCTAATGGTCCCATAATTACCTGTGCGCGGGGATTAAAAACCCACGGTAATAGCTCGAAAGGTGTAAAGGTAATAACGAGTTTAGGGATATATGACTAAAGGATAATGGCCGATAGATTCTGCCCTTGTTTTTCGGGCATAAATGTGAATCTCAAAGGTAGATTCTGCGCCTTCGGGATGTTCCGAGTCTGGTCTAAACAGCACGTGCCAGAAACGCCGGTGAACGCGATCCGGAAGAGGCCGCAGGGCAGCCCATTTAAACTAGACAGGTTATGGCCACTCTGAAAGCCGTGCGCGGGACGCGCGATCTGCTGCCTCCGGAGACGGAGCTGTGGAACCGCATCGAAGCAACCGCGCGCCAGGTCTTTGCCCGTTACCACTTCGGCGAGATTCGCACCCCCATCTTCGAAGACACCTCGCTTTTTGCCCGCAGCGTGGGCGAAGAAACCGACATCGTTTCGAAAGAGATGTACACGTGGGAGGATCGCGCGCGGGCGCTGAGTGAAAAGGCGCAGTCGCTCACGCTGCGGCCGGAGAACACGGCCGGCGTAGTGCGCGCCTACATCGAGCACAAGCTGGGCGAAAGCGGCCAACTACAGAAGCTCTATTACATCGGGCCGCAATTCCGCCGCGAGCGCCCGCAGAAGGGCCGCTACCGGCAGTTCTGGCAGATCGGCGCAGAGGTCATCGGACCGCCCTTCGCGGGGAGCGAATCGCCGCTGCGCGACGCGGAAGTTTTAGAAATGCTGGCCACGCTGCTCGATGAACTGGGCATCGATGGCTGGAACCTCGAACTCAATTCAGTCGGATCGTCCGCCGATCGCGCGCGCTACAACGACGTCCTGCGCGCAGCACTCGTCGAGATCGCGCCGAAAATGTGTGCCGACTGTCAGCGCCGCGCCGTCACCAATCCGCTGCGCGTGCTGGACTGCAAGGTGCCCGAGGATCAGCCGATCATTGATACGCTGCCAAAGATTACCGACTCTCTCGATCAGGAATCCAAGGACCACTTTGCCGCCGTGACCGCAGCTCTCGATGCCGCAGGCGTGCCGTACAAGCTGAATCCCCGCCTCGTACGCGGCCTCGACTACTACACGCGCACCACCTTCGAGTTCACGCATGGCGGACTCGGCGCGCAGAATGCGCTGCTGGGCGGCGGCCGCTACGACGGGCTGAGCGAAGCGATTGGCGGACCCAAGGCGCCGGGCATCGGATTTGCGATGGGACTGGACCGATTGGTGCTGACCCTCCAAGCCACAGAACCCAACCAGGACGCTGCCCCACCGCAGGTGCACGCTTACATAGCGCCGCTCGGGGAGAATTTGAACGCCGCGGCACTGGTTCTGGCCCGCGAACTGCGCCGCGCCGGACTCAGCATCGAGCTGGGCGACGGCAGTTTCCGGTTGAAGAAGTCCTTCGAGACCGCCGACAAGGTGGCCCGGCGTATCGTCATCCTGGGCGAAGACGAACTCCAATCCGGTATCCTGACAGTGAAAGACTTTTCGACCGGCACACAAAGCAAAATTCCGCGCGCGGAGCTGGCTTCGTTTCTCGCGCTGTGACCGGAAAACCAGGGAACGATTCCCGCAAGCCAATAAGAAATAAGGACATAGTATTGTGCTCGACTTTTTAGGCAATCTGGAACGGACGCAACTTTGCGGCACGCTGCGCGCCACTGACGCCGGCAAGCAAGTGGTTCTGATGGGCTGGGTCAACCGCCGTCGCGACCACGGCGACCTGATATTTCTGGACTTGCGCGACCGCTCCGGCATCTGCCAGATCGTCTTGGACAAAGAACTTGTGCCTGAAGGCCACGCCAAGGGCGAGCACGTGCGTCCGGAGTACGTTGTCGCCGCAGTGGGCAAGGTCGGGTTGCGCGACAAGGATGCCATCAATCCGAAAATGCCAACCGGCGAGATCGAGATTGAGGCCACCGAACTGCTCGTGCTCAACGATGCCAAGCTGGCGCCGTTTTCGCCCTCTGAAGAGGCCATCCAGAACGAGGAAGTGCGCCTGAAGTACCGCTACGTGGATCTGCGCCGGCCCGAGATGCAGAGCAACTTCCGCCTGCGCCACGAAATTACGCTGGCGGTTCGCGAGAGCCTGAGCCAGCAGGGCTTTCTCGAGATCGAAACCCCGATTCTGACCAAATCCACGCCCGAAGGCGCGCGTGATTTTCTCGTTCCCAGCCGCGTGCATCCCGGCGAATTCTACGCGCTGCCGCAGAGCCCGCAGATTTTCAAACAGATTCTGATGATTTCGGGCTTCGACCGCTATTTCCAAATCGCCCGCTGCTTCCGCGACGAAGATCTGCGCGCCGACCGCCAGTTGGAATTCACGCAGGTCGATCTCGAGATGAGTTTTCCGCGCCAGGAGACGGTGTTCGGCGTGGTGGAGCAGTTCATGAAGGCGGCTTTTGCCGCGGCCGGTGTCGATCTGCCGATTCCCTTCCCGCGCATCAGCTACGACGAGTCGATGCGGCAATACGGCACCGATAAGCCCGACCTCCGCTTGCCCGGCCTGACCGACGTGCGCTCCGCATTTACCGGCGAGGCACTGGCCACGCTTCAGATCGACCCGGCGCTTCCCATTGTCGCGCTGCGCATTCCCAAGGTGGGCGAGCTGAGCCGCAAGGAGCGGGAGGACAATCATCCGCTCTTCGACCAGAAGAAGGGCGCAAAGTTCATCGACGATTTCAAGCGGCTGGCCAAGAGCTTTCCGGAGTCCGCCGCCAAGGTGCGCCAATTGGCGGGCGCTGCGGAAGAGGACTTCGTCATCGTCGTGGCCGGCGATCCCGCGCACCACATCAAGGCCAGCGACACCAAGTTCCCAGGGCGCTTGTCGGAGCGCGAGATCAATGTGTACGCGGCGGCCGGCAACTTCCGCGCCGAATTGGCGAAGAAGTACGCCGACAAACACGGAGCGTTTCAGATCACCGATGAAGTCGTCCAAAACGCAAGAGCGCGGAGCGCCGCTGATCTGGTCGACGGCAGCGACGCCTTCCATCCCATGTGGCTCACCGATTTCCCGATGTTCGAGTACGATCTAGCCGCGGGCAAATGGGTTCCCGCGCACCATCCCTTCACCGCGCCCTTCGACGCCGATATGAAAAATCTTGAGACCGATCCGGCCAGTGTGCGCGCCAACTGTTACGACCTGGCGATGAACGGCCTCGAGCTCGGTTCGGGCTCTATTCGTATTCACCGCAAGGATGTGCAGCAGGCGATTTTCCGGGCGCTCGGCATCAGCGAAGAAGAAGCGCGTGCACGCTTTGGGTTCTTCCTCGACGCGCTCGAGTACGGCACGCCGCCTCATGGCGGCATCGCGCTGGGCCTCGACCGCATCGTGATGTTGCTGGCAGGCGCGTCCAACCTGCGCGAAGTGATTGCCTTCCCCAAGACAGCGAAGGCCATCGACCTGATGGCCGAAGCGCCGACGCCGGTGAGCGAGCAGCAATTGAAAGAGCTGCACATTCGCGTGGCGCTCAAGAGCTGAGGGCGGAGATTTTCTGACCCGGCTTAACTGAGAGCGAAGGGGTGGATAGGCGGCTGCTAGAGCATTTTCGGTTCTGCTGCTTACAACTAAAGCGAGCGGTTATGCTCTCCCACCCATTCGCAAAGTGCGCGAATGGATGGGGCACCCACAAGATTTTGTTAAGACTTGAATCGAAAACGCTCTAGCGGTCCAATTCCGCAAACATCTCGCTCAGCACGACCCGAACAGGCGTTCCCGGCACCGTCAATTCGCCGGAGCGAACTTCTTCAAGTCCGCCATCCGTGTAGCGGTAGGCGATGCGCGGCTCTGGATCGATGATCCAGATGTGCTCGACGCCAAATTGCCGGTACTCTGCCGCTTTTTCCTGCATGGCCCGCAGCGTGTCTTCGGGAGAGAGAATTTCGATGGCGATGAGCGGAGGTTGGGTTACGTAGCGCTCGAATTTCTCTTCGGCTCGCACGACAAGGACATCGGGAACCCGGAATCGTGTGGCTTGCGTCTGCGTGCGAAGCTCTGGAAACACCTCGACGCCCCATGCCGCTCGATTCATTGCAAACAAGACTGTCAAAAACCGCTGAAGAATGGAGTGCTCTTTCTCGCCCAAGTTCCGCTCCTCGATGCGCCCATCCACAAACTCGCGGTCCGGGCTCCAACTCGTGCGCAGGTATTCGCGCACGGTCCAAAGCTCTTCCAGATTAGGCAAAGTCGCCATGCGATGATTATCCTCCAATCCGGCAATATCGACCAGAGGAAGAAGCAGCGGAAGCATACGGCTCAGTGCGGTGCGCATCGGCGAGAACCAAGCTCTCCCAATGCATATCGATTTATACTCATTGCAAACCTCCACATAGAGCCATCCGCTATGAGGGTACGAGACACAGTGTTCCGTTTGCAGCGGCAACGGCGCAAGGAGCGCAGAGAGCAATGAGCGACGGAATTCAAGTTCAGGCCGACACCGCCAGCCGCGAGCGACTTCTGAAGACTCTCCGCCACGAACAACCGGATCGCATTCCCATTGATTTCGGCGGCTCGGCTGTAACCGGCGTGCACGCCAGTTGCGTGGCGGCGTTGCGCGACTACTACGGTCTCGAAAAGCGTCCGGTGCGCGTACACGAGCCCTTCCAGATGCTGGCGCTGATCGATGAAGATTTGCGCGCGGCGATGGGCGTGGACGTGACGGGCGTCTTCGCGCGCTCGACCATGTTCGGATTTCCCATCGAGCGCTGGAAGAGTTGGAATTTCAACGGGCTCGAAGTGCTGGTGCCCGGCGACTTCAACACCATCACCGATGAAAAGGGCGACACGCTGATTTATCCCGAAGGCGACCGGTCTGTGCCGCCGAGCGGGCGCATGCCCCAGGGTGGCTACTTCTTCGATTCCATCATCCGCCAGGAACCGTTCGACGAAGAGAAGTTGAATCCGGAGAATAATCTCGAGGAGTTCAAGCCGATTGCGCAGGCGGATCTCGATCACCTGGCACGCGCGGCGCGAGATGCGGCGGCAACCGGCGCGGGTGTGCTGGCCGGATTCGGAGGCACGGCCTTCGGCGACATTGCATTGGTTCCGGGGCCGTTCCTCAAGCATCCCAAGGGTATCCGCGACGTGACGGAGTGGTACGTTTCGACGCGCAGCCGCCAGGATTACATCCACAAGATTTTCGCGCACCAGTGCGAGATCGCGATTGAGAATCTTGAGAAGATCTATGCTGCCGTGGGCGACCTGGTGCAGGCGGTCTTTGTCTGCGGCACCGATTTCGGTACGCAAACCTCCGCATTCTGTTCGGTAAAGACACTCGATGAGCTTTACGCGCCCTATTACAAGCAAGTGAACGACTGGATCCACGCGCACACGCCGTGGAAGACCTTCAAGCACAGTTGCGGCGCGGTCTCAAAATTCATTCCCTCGCTCATTGCGGCGGGATTCGACATTCTCAATCCCGTGCAGTGCTCGGCCACGGGCATGGAGCCGGAAAAACTGAAGGCCGAGTTCGGCGATCGCATTGTGTTCTGGGGCGGAGGCGTGGACACACAAAAGGTCTTGCCCTTCGGAACGCCCGCAGAGGTGCGCGAACAGGTGCTGCGCCGCTGCGAAATCTTCGCGCCGGACGGCGGATTTGTCTTCAACACCATTCACAACGTCCAGGCCGCCACGCCGGTTGCAAACATCGTCGCCATGCTCGACGCGGTGCACGAATTCAACGGCAGAAATTAGTCTTTGCGCGCAGGGCAGGGCCGCGATTTCCGCGACGAGGCGCCGGATGCGAGAAGGTCGCCGCGCCTTGGGTTTGGACTCGCTTCTGTGGTATATTTTTCAAGTGCGGGAGAGATTTTCCTTCCCGCGCGAGCCGCGTAAGATGGTCTCGAACGCGGTGCTCCAACCCTCAAGGACGCGTAGCTCAACTGGCAGAGCATTCGGCTCTTAACCGACAGGTTGAAGGTTCGATTCCTTCCGCGTCCACCAAATAGATTCAACGATTTACACCTCTTCTCAACTCCCTTCTCTACCTCAGAAATGCCCAACTGTGGGGACTTTTGTGGGTACCCCACATCAAAATGCTGCGTATTTGTGGGTGTTTCTGAATAAAGATTCTCCGCATTGTTGGCTGGGGGAGTGTTTTCGTCGTTTGCCGCTGCCTGCTTTTTGCCTGCCCGTCTGCTCCCGTTTTGTAACCCACGTGGGGACTCTTGTGGGTACCCCTCTGCCTGCACTGTTTCGCGTGATTTCTCTAGGGCCGGTCGCACCGTAACAATGGACTCCAGGGCACGGCGCTTCGCCTCCATGCGGATGTGGCTGTAGTGCTTGAGCATCTGCTTGGAAACGTGTCCGGCGATGTCCATGATGGTCTGATCGCCAGCTCCGCTTTCCGCAAGGTCGGTAATGAGCGTGTGTCGGTTGTCGTGCCAACGGCCTTTCACCTGGGCGTTTTTCCGAACGCTGTTCCAGGCCGTCTTTAGGGTGGTAACGGGGCGTGTGGGGTCACTCGGACTCGGCTTCCCAAAGGGAAAGACATACCAAGCGGCGCGGGTTTCTCCGAACTTCTCGCTGTACCACGCGGAATAGTCGGAGAGAACCTCGAAAAGGGAGGAGTTTAACGGGATGGTACGGCCTTCGCCGGCTTCCGTTTTGCTGCGTCCGACCGCCAGGAATTTCTTTGTGAAGTCGATCTGCTCCCAAGTCAAGTTCCTGATCTCGGCGTCGCGCATCCCGGCGTTGAGCGCCAGCATTAATGCGAGATAGATGTGCGGGGAGCGAGCCTTGCGGGCCTCTTCCAGCATCCGGTCCTTTTCCGCCGGCGTATAGGCCTTTCCGACTGTCTGGCGTACCTTCAGCTTGAGCATCTTTCTTTTGCGAAGCCGGATACGGAGTAAGTCGCCCGGATCGCCTAGGATGCGAAGGAGAAAACCGACTTCTTCGTTGACGCTCTTCGGTGCGGCACTCTCACCGAGGCGCGCATTCTGGTAGTGAATGACGGCAGCCTCATTGAAATCGACAAGCATCTTGCTGCCAAGAAGCCGCTTTAGATGATCGATCGCATATTCGGCAAAGCGTGCTGACTGCGGCAGGCGCAACTTGTAGGCATCGAAATACTGGTCGGCCATGTCGCTGAATGTGCGGATTCGTTCGTGGCGCAGGTCGGTGAAGTTGTTGAAGCCAGCCTCAAGTTCGCGTTTGCGCTTTTGCTCGGCCCCTTTGGCAACGGTTTTCGAGGGAGACTTTGAGGATTCACGGATGCGCCGTCCCGCGAACCAGAATTCGTACCACCAAACATCACCACGACGAAAAAGACTCATGAGAAGGGCTCCAGTTTTCCTGTCTAATCTCTTTCCGCAGGGAAAGAGTCAATCGAGGACGCGCGCCGAATCGTGCGCACATCCAGAAACATCTTTTGCGGGTCGGTTGCGGCTGCGCCTTCCAGCGGAAGAAAACCGTAACGCGCATACCATCCTGCCTTATCGGGATAAGCGTCGGTGATGATGCAGCGGCAGCCAACTTCGTCGGCCACACGCAGTGTAATCTTGAGAGCTTCAGAGATCAGCGCGTGGCCCAATCCCCTGCCGTTGAAACGCTTGTCTACTGCCAGGCGTGCCAGCAAAATCAACGGCAGGTCGTAAGGCGGCAAGCCGCGCACGAACTTCTTGGGAAAGCGGTCGCGGGGCACACTGGATGCGGCCAATGTGAAGTAGCCAAGCACGGTGCGGGGCGCGGATTCGTCTACCGCGACGTACGTCACGCCGATAGATACTTTCTCCTGATTCGTCCACGCATGGTGCTTCAGATAATTGTTGAGCGGCTCGTCTCCGCAATCAAAACCTTCTACTTCATCGGATTCTTCGAGACGACGGATCGTGACTGCCACGCTATTGCCTCATGGCCCGAATGAGGGCATCGGTGGGATCGGCAGGCTGACCGGAGGCAAGTTCAGCAAGGCATTCCAGTTCCTTCTCCGTCCATTGAACATCGACGCGCGGCAGGGTCATCTCCGGGGCTACCCGCTCCAGACGAGGAAAGAGCAGAATTTTGCGTTCCCCTGTCGAACTCTCACTGACGATGTGATGGCCGCGCTTCCGCTCCGTGACAGCCCAACGAAGCAGGGCGAGAGCATCCGAGAGAAAGTCCGTATTGCTCGTCATTTGCAGCTCCGTCTTGAGTATCCGCACCATGCTGTCCTCTGAAGGCGCAAGGTCCGCCTGGAACTTCAATTTACGGGGCGATGGAGCCTTGGCCGGAAGTGCAGCCACATTCTTCGATTTCTCTTTGACCGCTGGGGGCATTGGAGTCCTCCTGTTTAAAGTATACTCCGAATGTGTTGTAAATTAGAGTGTGTTTCGATTCATCGAGCAATCCCTCGGAATTTCTTTGACGTTTTGGGGGTAGGGACTTCTGCTGCGATCTGCGTATTTTCCTCATCGCAATCTTCCGAGCGGCTCACTGCTTCTCACGGGCTGGGGCATGAATCGTTCGGCGATATTCTCGCCGCCGCTTGGCTGGGCCTGCTCCCATCGGGTCAGCTCCTCCTCGGCATAACGAACAAGGGAACCGAATTTGCGGAATTTCGGCCCACGGTTCTCCAGCCGCCACCGGCGCAGAGTGGCAAGGCTGATGTGCGTTCGCTTCGCCACTTCGACTTCAGTCAGGAATTGTGTGCTCATATTTGATTGAATCCTCATTTGCTTTGTTCAGGAATTGTCGGCCAGGGTATGTTTCTTGCGGGATGCCTGCTAACCAGCCTTCATCAACTCTGCTTTAACTGCGTCCGCCAACCAACTTTTCTCCAGAACGCCCCGCACGGTTATGCTTTTTGAGCCAGGTATGAGCGAAGCTCCCCTACTTGTTCTGCGGCGAACATTTGCACTTTACGCCGCGCTCTTTCCATGCCCAATCCCCATCTCCACGATCACCAACGGCAAGTACATAGCATACCATATAACTGACATCATATATGTATTAATGTGAGATTGAAATGGTTTCCCCTTAGATCTCGTTTCTGCATTCCGGGGGGAGGCCGGAGACCCGACACTCGCCTTGACCACATACGTTCTCCTCCTGTCCGGTCTGCGCACGCAGGCACATTTCGCTGATCTCGGGAAGCGGAGAAGAGATCGGCGACGTTCCTGGAGCAGTTCGATGGCGGCCGCCGCCTGACGCAAGCAATCGCCTCAGCCTAACAGCAGACTCGCCTCGCCAGATCCTCCAAGAGCTAATCCAAGCCCCCAAAAACAAAAGAAGCGTAGCTCCATCACTGGAACCTCGCTTCTCGTTGTTCTATAAGCCCCGTTTCGTAACAGCCTGCAGAGAAAGCCGGGCCCTTTGTGTGCGTGGAGCCGTCCTTAGAATGGAGTGGCTTCCGTTGAGGCGGGGGCGGCCTTCTCCTGTGCAGCCTTCTTCACTTTTGCCGCAGGAGCTTTCTTGGGAGCAGCTTTCTTTACGTCTGCTGTCTTCTTGGCGGGAGCCTTCTTCGGCTTCGCGGTTGGCTTCTTGACAGGAGCGGCTGTCTTCGCTTTCTCAGCCTTGACAGCCGCCCATCTCTTCTTTTGGGCATCGGCTATACGCTTACGAGCAACCGCACTCAGTTTCCGCTTCTTGGCCGGAGCGGCAGCCTTCTCCTCTGGCTTGGCAACGGCGGGTTTCACAGTCTGCTTTGCCGCCGCCCATCTCCGCTGTGCCGCAGCTATCCTTTTCCGAACTGCTGCGCTCAGTTTCCGTCTGGTGGGCTTCTTGGCTGGTGCGTTGGTCGTTGGACCCTCCGAAACGGCAATCAAGGCGCGTGCTTGCTGGAGCCGAGCAATCTCGGCGTCGATTTCTGTAATTATGGTGTCGATGCTCATGGTGCTATTCTCCCGTACCATAAGATAGCACCGGGGCGTTTCTCCGACTCAACCCCTTTTCAAGTTCGTCCTGACTGTCTGAATATTCGATGCCGATGACTGGCAGCATTCTGGCGCCGTGATATATTTCCCAGCCAGCGGTTGAGTTAAGAATTGCATCCCTGTTCTCATCGGTGTTGAATTCCGCGTTCTCAGCCTCTCTGCTGATACAAGCGCCCCGATTGGGATGTCGCAATCATAGGCGCGCGCACATTCATCCGATCCCAAAGTCTCCTCGGCCATGCGCTGGAACTGCGCGGCGCTGGCTGTGCTGCACTTGGCGTTCGTGCGCAAGGTTTCTGCCTTCGACTCGCGCCCATGCCTCGGCGCGCTGTGTGCTCCTATCGAGCTCCCGGTCACCGCGTGGGCCAAAGACGGCCTCGGCGGTGCGCTCCGCATAGTTAGTCCAATTGCGGTTCTCTGTCTCGCGCCCCAGGCCTGCGTTTTCCCTCAGAGCTTGCGTTATGGCGTGCTGATTGTTGCCCGTTACGCGCATTCTTACCGCAATCATCCAATCAAGCTGTGAGGCGTTCCGCACCTCGATTCGATTAAGGATGTCGGCCTTGTGCAACTGATACGACCTGCTCGGCGACGGCATTCCTAAAGGAATTACTGGAACTGGCTGGCCATCGTTGGCGCCGCGAACAATTTCCCAGCGCAGCTCTGGATTGTTGATCTTGAATCCATGTTGCGCGGCGAGCGCCGCGCACAGTTGCTTGAACTCGTCGGGGCCAGTGATGGTTAGTATTCCCCACTTCTGTACGCCCAACTGGAGCGCAGCTAAGACCACAGCCTCATCCTGCGCTTGCCAGACGTCAATGCGCTTGCCACGATCCGTGAAGCTGACGTGGCTTGGATCGGAGCGTGATGAATAGTGAATTTCAGCGAACTTCGAGTGCGCGGACTGACTCACCCGCGCGATGAAGTCGCGGATGTCGCGTTTGCTTGGTATTTCATCACCGTCTCCACGAATCGCGGTACCGGGTGTTTCCGTGTCCCGATACCTCCAATGCTCCGCGAGCTGTGGCTCTCCCTGCTCTATAAGAAACTGCTCGAACGTCTTCCGCCGGCCGAACCTCACTCTGAGACTGTCACGCCCCCGCTTTTGCCGTTCCATCAGCTCGGCTCTGCGCTTAGCGTGGCCGGCGGCCAATAGGCTCCTGGCAACATTCAGGGCATTGCCGGACCACTTGCCGCCCTGATAAAGCGCGGCCCGTTCTTTGCGAAACTCCGCAGACTGCATCTCGCGCGCTGCGCGATGTTCCATGCGCTGCTGGGCCTGAGCAGCGTCCTTTTCTTTGCGGTTCGCTTCGAGTACCTTTCGATACTCTGCCCAGTTCGCTGGCATATCAGGGCGAAGAGGCTCCGCCATATGCAGCTGCTGCGGCATTATATTGCCGCGGCTATCAGGCTGAAATTCACCCAACCGCTCCTCCATCCGAGTCCTACTGAATTCACGACCGATGCAAGAGGCCTTGAGCGGCTGGTCTCCCACCCAAAGCATTGCACCGCTGCCCTTGCGTTCATAGAGCATGTGCACATGAGCCAACCCTTCATGCACCTGCGCCCACGTTTTCGCATTGCGCAGAATTGGCGCTGCTCTTTCTTGCGCGATTCGTTCGCAGGATTTCTCTCCGATCGCATTCTCATAATCCAGCGCCTTCGAGCGGGTCAGAGGCTTGCGCATGCTGCTGGCTCGTGTGACCTCACCGGCACGGCTCGTAAGATAGCGGGCGTTCTTCTCCGCCTCCCAGCCCTGCGCGTGGACAATCTCTGCGATGGCCTTGTGCGCCTTGTCAATGCACCACCCCTTGTCTTCTACGCGTAACGTGTCGGGATGTACGCGATTGAGAACGACATGAAGATGATAGTTCTCAGTGTTACGGTGCAATGCAAAGACGGCAAGCTGGTCGCTGCTCATGCCGAGATGCTGTTTCAGAATACCGACAGCTTCATTGCATTGCGCCTGCGTCGGTTGCTCGCCCTCCTTCCAACTCAGCAGCCAATGATCGACGGGGTCTTTACTGCGATTCGCTTCCATTGCAAGAGCAACCATTTCGGCGCGCTGCCCTTGCTGCGAGTCAGAATAGAAGTCTCCGTTAGCACCAATGTACTCGGCCTTCTGTGTGTCTGCGTGGCCATCGGCCACGATGTAGTCGAGTAAACTGCCAACGCGCGCAGCCTTGCTCGATTGCGTCTTCGGATTGGCGATGTACTTAACGATCATTGTTGGCGACTCGTTCTATAGCAGCGCGTAATGTGCGAATCGTCGCGACGCACTCGTCCACGACTTCGCCGTGCAGGGCGAGTTTATTTATCGCATATTTTTGAAGACCGCCCAGACGGCGCAGCTCGCGAATCATCATCAGGTCAGTGGCTGCGTGGATCGCTTTGCCAAATGTGCGCCTGCGGACGAACTCGCTAATGCTCATTCCGGCAAGGTCGGCGTCCTCCCGGAGTTGCACGCGCTCTGACGCCGTGAGCCTCATTTCGAATCGTGATGCAGCGCGATCTTCTACTCGTGATGTGAACGACATTGCTTTTCCCTACGCGAAGCGTGCACGGTTACTTCAGGATGAGCCTCGATGAGACAAGCGCAGCGCGGAGCATCAGAGGCAACGGGTTGGACGAAACATGGCGAAGCCATGTGTACGGACAACCCGCATCCTGTACTGCTCTCTCTACACATAGCGCGTTACACTCACAACCTATCCGAGAAACTACTTTCACGCAAGGCCACATCGTACGCGGTAATCTTCGCAGAAATTATTTTGTTGCGCACGATTACGCTCCATTACGCACTCCTTCGCATAACTACTCATCACCCTATAAACACAGGCGTTTGACATGTTTATTCCGGACTTATCTCGTGCTAAGTTGCATATAGTCCTCGTTGCAGGAAGGTCTCCGGAGGAACCTGATGACACAAAGAGAAGTAATCACTGAGGCAATGCTTCAAGCTGCTATTGCGGCATTGGATAAACGAATTGCAATGCCTGCTCTGCCTGCGGAGAAGAGATACTCGCGCAGAGAGGCATTTGCAAAGCTGCGCGGAAAGGCCAAGGACGCACTGGCTGCTGGACACACTCTCGAAACGGTGCTTGATGATCTCAAGGGTGTTGGCCTCGGCATGACAATCTCGACCGCGAGGCAATACCTGAAACCGGGAAGAAGAACAAGCAAGGGGCGCGGTGGTCTTCGACCGGAAGCTAAAGAGAAGCCGCCTGTGAAGACTACTCCGGCCGCACCTGTAAGAACCAGTGCTGCGCGGGTAAACACAGTTGCGGGGAAAAGGGGAACATTCACGGTAATCGAAGACGACAAGGAGATATGAGGAGGAAATATGGGAAAGCCTGTGTACATGGTCAGCGGTTCAAAGGGTGGCGTCGGCAAGAGCATCGTTTCGATGTCTCTGATTCATTACCTGTCGAAACGCGACGAGAAGCTGTTGCTGATTGACGCGGATACCGCAAATCCAGATGTCGGCAAGGCTTATGGAAAGACGGTTGAAACCGTCTACATCAACCTGGACGGAAAGGACGGATGGATGGACCTTGTGAATCGTCTGGCCGTGCAGCCTGACGAGACCGTGGTCGTCAACACCCCCGCTCGCAGTGGAGAGGGCGTAAAACTCTATGGGGCCTTGCTCACGGGGTCCATGCAAGAACTGGGTCGCAGGTTGGTAACGCTTTGGGTAATCAACTCACAGCGGGATAGTCTTCAACTCTTGAAGGACTATCTGGACATAGTTAGTGATCACACGACCCATGTTCTTCGCAATCTTTATCACGGGCCGGAACGTAAATTCGAGCTATACAACAATTCAAAGATCAGGGCAACGGTAGAGGCTCAGGGAAAGACTTTCAATTTCCCGGAGGTGGCAGACCGCATCTCCGATCTGTTGCACAGCGAGCGACTGACGATCCAAAAAGTAATCGAGGTTGCTCCCCTCGGAAATCGCGCAGAAGTAATCCGCTGGGTAAAGGAGTGTGCCTCCGTATTCGATGAGGTTGTTGCATGAACATCGATACAGCCTTTCGCTCCGTCTATGGGCGCGATCCGAGCCCTGATGAAACGAACCGGTTCAATCGCATCGGCAAAGAACTAGATATTCGCGACAACGATGCGATATGGGCCATCACCTTTTTACTTGGCCATCATCTCGATTTGGCGAAACAGATGCCGGAACAAATCGATAAATTGATTTCACAATCGCTCGCAAGGTACGCGACTTCGCTAGACAGTGCTCGCAGGCTGGCTGAAACTGATCTTGCGGCAACGAAGGCGCGGATAGAAGAAACTGTGGGCGAAGCCGTCGTAACGTCTGCGCAAAGGGAGATTGCGCGGGCTGCACAGACTGTCGCACAAATCACGGCTCGTAAATCCTGGCTTCAGTGGCTCGGTGGCGCGGCGGTCGGAGGAATGCTTTTGATTGGTGGAACTTTCTATTGGGGATACGATATCGGGAATGCAAATGGATATGCCCGTTCGCTCGATGTGAAAGCGGTGTCTGCCTGGGCGGCGTCAAGTGAAGGGCAGGCTGCTTACAAGCTGGATCAGGACGGGGATTTGAGGTCTTTGATTCGGTGTGACCGTGATGGTTGGACCGTGCAGCGGAGCCAAGATGGAAAGCATAAGCTGTGCATTGTGCATCCTGCCAGCGATGGTCTTGTTTCCGGCTGGTATCTCCCGTAGGCTCCTGGGAAAACGTTGCAAAAGCAAAGCTTCGTGGATGCCCTTCTCGCCCTTCCTCACAAACCGACCCAACTGTTTCCATGCGCGAATGCTCGCGATTCTGGTCGCTGTTGGGCGCTGCCGTGCGATGACGAGAATGCAGGACGTTCCTCGAAGACGATGTCACCTGTCGATTCGTCTCGGCCGGCTCGTTGGCCAATTCGGAGCGCCGCTCGGGTGCTTGCAACCCGGCTACGCGAGCGGCACATCTTCACGCTCCAGAGAGTACCGCTTTGCCTCGGCCGCCTTGAAAGCAGCGACTTCGTTCCGCTCTCGGCTGTACATAAGGAGGCTGTCCAGGCGTTCTGGACGGATTACTTTTCCGCTGGAGGGGAGCCGTCCGAAATCCGATTCGATGGCACGGTGTTTCGGGCCGACGCAGATCGCGGTTGCTCTGACGAGAAGCGATAACACACATTCAGGAGAAGGTGCGTAACACCATGAACGGGCCGGACTTCATGCACGGTTGGGTGAGCCTCTTAGGATTGCTCGTAACCATCGTAATCATTCTGGTTGCTTTGGGGTCTTGCTGGGTATTGTGAAGACTGCGAGCGCAATGAAGCACCTCGGAGGCATCGTCGGCATCGTTATCGCTTTGATGCTCATTCCCGGCATCCTTGTGAACGAATGGTCGAGTATGTCCCTCTGGCAACAAATCGGCCTCGTTGCGGTAGGGATTGCTGTGTGTCAGGGGCTACGACCCAGACGGCGAACGCGGAACGCGACACATGATTGAGCCACCATGGAGTTAGGTGAGTGCACGTCCTCGCACTCGCATAACATATGCTTCCAAGAACTTAATTTGTCCTGTTAACTGAACAATAACTGATATAGGTTACCTGCGCTTAGTAATGTGACAAACGCAGATTTAGCTTGACATGGCGCTGGCAACTCTCTACGTTCTTACCCAAGAATCCTGAGCTCACTCAACCATTCGTCTACTTCTTGAGTTGACTCCGGAGGAAGTTGTCGAATTCATTCGCGCCATTTTCCATCGCTGAAACTGCATCGAGCGCTACCAACCATTCGTCACTTCCATTTCTTAGTGAGTTCCTTGATTTAGTCGTCAAAGACAACGCTGCGGTGAATTGTCTCGCGTTTTATGCGTTTGGCACCCAGCGGAGGTCACAGGAGAGTTGTGTGATCTTTAGCCCTCTTGCCCGAATTGTTTCCTTAGTCGCGGCCATCGCAATCTCGACTACTTCGGGAGCGTCATGGCCGCATAGGAATGGACAAAAAGCGCGAGTGCGATTCCTGGCGACGAGCACATTAGTGCGCGGCACGTGGGGCAGGAGCGAGGATACCTGTCTCGCGGAAGTGACTTTCACTTCTGAGAGCGACCCGCTCTTGGTACGTCTAGTGGACTCGTACCCGAATGAAGCGCCACCGATATCAGGGGCAGCACTGACCTCGACCTCGGGGACGACATTCTGGTTGCGCCGCAGCACGGATTGCGATCGCCCCTATCGGGAGATGGTTCTGCGTACGGAGCCTGGGGATCCGCAGGCGATTCTTCACGAAAGGCTCAGCTATCAACCGCAACTCGCGAGAACACATGAGCCGAATCAAGCCTTGCCATGTTACAGGACGGTGAGGCCATGATATTGGCATTCCCGCACGCAGCACATGCCTTGAGAATCTCATCGTCATTCGTTGCTACACCCGCGTATGGAGAGCACCATGTCAATTAGCACCATTCGAATAGTAGCTCAGTCATCTGCCGCACTCATTCTCGCCACAATGGCCCTGCAGATCCAAGCACAGACACCGCCCCCGCCGACCAACACAATTTCCTATGCGACTACGACACCGACATTTGGAGCAGGGCACGACTACATTCAAATGCTTGGTGAAACTGTAGACCCTGGAAGCGGGCAACTCAGCGTTCGGATTAAGATCCCGACACCGCCAGGTCGAGGACTTAATTTCCCATTCGGCCTAAATTACGATTCAGCCGGGGCAATTCAACTTACGCAGGCTGATCCCCCTACGCTGAACCTTGTGGTCGGGGAAGTTGATATGTATCCGCAGAGTTGGTCAGGTATGTCCACAGGAGACATCAGTTCCGGTGGCTGGTCCGATTCGTTGCCGCAGATATCTCTTCAGAAAACTTCTTATACCGATCCGAATCTTGGCGTGAACTGCCATTATACGGCAAATCTTGCATTCACTGACGAGACGGGCGACAGGCATTGGCTTGGATTCGTAGTTACCGATGGTTCTGACCCATCTGGATCCGCCGGTCAGTATTGCATTCCTACCTCCGGCACTTCATCTATGACGACCCCGGACCGCAAATACCAAGCAACCGTTGGCCCCGGAACAGTTGTGGTTGCCTCTCAAGATGGAACTGTGTACACATTCCCCTATTCACCACTTGCCGACGGCGGCTGCGCAACCGAGTTTCCTCCTTGCTCTGGAACCTTTTCTTCACCACCCTACAGCATTGAGGATCGAAACGGAAACCTTGAAACATTTTCTCTCGTCGGAACCCATATCGAAGACACATTAGGCAGGACTCTACTATCTTACTCTGTGACCCCTCCTAGCACGAGTACTTACTATGTGTCTGGTACACCAAGCCCTTATGTTGCCACCTGGTCGTATACTCAGATTTCCGGAGCCTCGTACCCTTATACCTTAGTTTCATCTAACGGCGGACAGTGCGCGATGGATGCAGGCAGGGTATATCCCTACTCCTCATCACAAACCGTCACCGCTGTTGGCGCTCTGGAATTGCCGGATGGAACGGCTTACCAATTTACCTATGATCCGGTGTATGGTTTGCTGAATAAGATTACATACCCCAATGGAGCCTACACTTCTTATACTTGGAGCATCCCTGGGTTGAACGATGACGCATTTTACACGTGGGTGAGCACGTCAGTTCTTCAGGGAACCGGAATCGTCAATTCAACCGTCAGTTCCTGTTATTTTCAATACGGTCGTCCCCAAGTGTCCAGCCGCATAGTTAGTTATGATGGAGTGCATCCCGCTCTCGAACAAGACTTCACATATGCGACGACATTTTCCGCGACATCCGGTAACATTGCCTCTCCGGGCTGGTCACAGAAAATAGCTACCGTGGTCACGCACGACTTACTGCGCGGTACGAGCTATACAACTCAGTATACGTACGTTCCGGGTGGGAATATTCCAGGAACTCCGTTTATACCGGGCTGGAATATGATCGGCGGGCAGCAAACCGCAAACATGAGTGACTGGCCGGCAGTAGAGCAATCCGTCCAGTACTTCGACACAAGCGGGAATACTCTGCAAACCGTCAACAAAACCTGGCTAGATTTAGCGCATTTACAGACACAACAGACGGTCCTTGGCGCTACCCAGTCTGGCGCCCCCACTACGGAAACCGACTATACCTATACGCCCGCGGGAATGCTACAGGAGAAAGATATCTACGATTACGGCGTGGGCGCAAAAGGCGCCTTACTCCAAAAGACCGTGAGCAGCTTTCCTGCCGCGCTTGGTAACGGTGGCATTACGCCGCTCTACCCCTATGGACCAACACTGAATGCCTTCCCTTCCAGTGTGATTGTTTCCAATGGCAGCGGCACATTAGCCGAAACAGACTACTTGTATGATCAAGGGGGGATATCGCCTGCTTCCGCCGTGCAGCACGACAACACGAATTATGGCGCCGGATCGACCGCTCCGCGGGCAAACGCAACAACGGTAACGAAGAAATGTCTGCAAGCGCAGGGCTGTACGAACGCAGTCACGACATATGTGTACGATCAGGCAGGGCAATTAGCGTCCATGACAGATCCGTGCGGAAACGGCATCTGCAGCGACATGACAGGCTCGGCGCATACCACTTACTACTCATATGCCGACGCCTTTGTGCCTGGAGCGGTTCTGCCGAGCGGGGCGACGGACGCTTATGTTACTTCCATCACGCAGCCTGCGGTGAGCGCGGGCAGCTTTACGACCACCTTTCAGTATGGCTACAGCGACGGCAAGTTACGAAGTGTAAAGGACGCGAATCAGCAAACGACTCAGTTCTGTTACTACATTGGCGGGTGTAATGGTTTCGAACCCGACCCCTGGATGCGTCTCACACAGGTAAGTTATCCGGATGGCGGTAAGGCGACCGCATCGTATGTCGATACCGGATCCAATCCCTCGACAACGATTTCCAAAATCATCAACGGCGCAGCGACAGAAGTCAACACGACGATATTTGATGCGATGGGCCGCGCCATCCAAACCCAACTTAACTCTGATCCTGACGGTGCCGATTTTGTGGACACAACATACGATGGCGAAAGCCGCATATGGACAGTTTCCAATCCGCATCGATCTGCACCGGCAATCCCTGATGGCACTACAACGCTGGTCTATGATGCTCTTGGACGAAAAAAGGTGCAGACAAACCCGGACACGACCAGCGAGTCCTGGTTGTATAGCGGCAATTCGACAACTTTGACCAACGAAGTGTCCAATTCGTGGACAAATTTGTCCGACGCTCTTGGCAGGCTGACACAGGTCACCGAACCGGGCGGGCTCAACACGCTTTATTCTTACGATGCGCTTGGCAATCTTCTCAGCGTCAATCAGAGGGGAAATGGAAGCACAGATACGCCGCGTGCAGCGCGAAGCTTTAACTATGACTCGTTGTCGCAGCTGCTTTGCGCTTCAAATCCAGAAAACTCATTTGGGACGTGTTCCTCAACCGCCACCGGAAGTTACGTAAACGGGACAACCGGCTACGCATACGACGCTAACGGTAATGTCAGCTACAGGACTGCCCCTCAGCCCAACGCCCCTACAGGCAGTGCGCAGGCGGTTACGACAAATTACTTCTACGATAATCTCAACCGGCTGCTTTCTAAGAGCTACACCAACGCCCCGAGTGGATCTTTCACGTCATGCTATGCGTACGACATAGCCGGTAATGGGAAGGGGAGACTCGCGGCAGAATGGACGCAGTTTGGATCGTGCCCATCCCCTCCCAGCGTCCCAACCTCCAGTTACATGACGGAACGAGTCATCAGCGGCTACGACACCATGGGTCGTGTGACAATCGAGCTCCAATGCACGCCGGGGACATCTGGAAGTTGCGCAAACTCGAACACCAATACCTATCAATTGGCTTATAGCTACGACCTGGCTGGGAATCTCGTCACATATGGAACCGGAGTCAATGCCGGCTTAGGCGTAAATCCCTTTACGCTCACGAACACATTCGATGGTGCGAATCGACTGTCGACCTTAACGAGTTCTTGGCTCGACAATCACCATCCGGCGGCGTTGTTTACCGCGGATCCCAATGCGGGCTATACCCCGGCCGGAGCGACCCAGAACATGCTTCTAGGCGACTACATGTCAGTCACAAAAACCTATGACAGCCGGTTGCGAATAACCGGGGAAACAGCGACGTATCCATAAATCGGAGGGGAAAGCAATCCTTACGCCGAGTGGAAGGTACATAGCGGATTGAGCAATATGGTCAACACGGAGCGAACCGGACGAAGAGGAAACGACAATGATGGCCAAGGAATCGCTTTATATTGCACTATCGAGACTGCGGATGGTGATGCTGCTGCTCACATGCGTCTCGCTCCATCAGGCTGCCGGTCATACTCAGACCGCGCAGCAGCCATCGGGCGCGCCGTCCCAGCCAATGCAGGTATCCTTGGCGCACCTCTATTGGCATTTTCTGATTTATCAGAATTATTTGGATACCGTCGCGGCCAATCAACCGGCGCAAAGCTGGCTCCGCAACGACCTGCAGGCAAAGATGCAATTCTCTGACGCGGACTTCGCGCCTATCCGCACCTCGTCTCGACGGTTGTCCGCGAATGTGAAGGTGCTGGATGCGCAGGCGGCTGCGATTCACTTGGCAGGCGTAACTTCAAACAGCAGAAATCAATTGAAGGCTCTAACGGGTCAACGGGAAGCCGCTATCAATGCTGAGATCGCATACCTGGCCATTGCCTTGTCCACACAAAACAAAGCAAGGCTGGAAGCGTTCTTGGTGCAATTCTTCTCTCCAAACAATGCTGTGCGCCGTCAGTCTCCATCAACTGGGCAAACGGCACCTGCGGCGGTGCAACCATGACAAACACAAGAAAACTGCTTCGCCATATCGCGGGCATCGCGGGTGCGCTCTTCGTTATTTACACGATAGGGCCGTCCCTTGCACAAGGCCAATCCAGTGGCCCGAGCGTCAACGTGTGCAGCAGCCAGGTCATCGATTGGAGCAACGATATTGAAGAGACCGCTTGTTTCTATGGAAATTCCTCCGGGCTCAGCGGCTATGTCGAAGTGGTCAATGAAGACTACAACATGGATGCTGAATGGGGACCAATGTATGTTCCAAATGTGGGCGCAGAAGCAGTGATTTATCAATATCCTTCCAACGGTCTCGGGGCGGGCACTCTGGTATACGATTCTGGCTTTCAGTCTGGCACCGCAAGCGTATATGCTTCTGGATCCACAGTCCCTGTTCTCAACCTGGTGTATGATCTCGATGCAAATGCATCAGAGTGTTATGACCCATCGGGTATGGGCGAAAGTTGCGGGTGGCAAAGCCAAGGAGGCTCTGTCTTGGAAGTGCAGGTCACTCCGCCGTTGCCGACGCCAACATTGAGTCTGTCGACATCGGGCACACCATCCATCTACGGTCAATATGTGGATTTCACCGCGACCTTCCCCAGCGGTGGCCCCACAACGGGCACGATAAGCTTCTACGATGGAAGCACACTGATCGGTTCCGGAACTATCAATGGCGCCAGTGCTGCAATCGGCATAAATACTTTGACGACGGGCACCCACACACTAACTGCCAGTTGGCCTGGCAACAGCAGCTACAGTTACGCAACATCAAACGCGATCACGGAGACGATTGTCGTTCCTGCGACTCAAGCAACGCCAGTGATCACCTGGCCGACTCCAGCGGCCATCTCCTACGGCACACCATTGAGCGGAACGCAACTTAACGCGACAGCGAATGTTGCGGGGACGTTCGTGTATTGGCCTGCGGCCGGCGAAGTGTTGGAGTCCGGATCGCAGGTTCTGCTTGCCAACTTCTTCCCGACCGACTCGACCGATTACACCACCGCCTCCGGCAGTACGACAATCCAAGTGAACTCCGGTTCGGTGGCGTCAATATACAGTTTCACCATTAGCCCCCCGAGTGGGGCTTCCGGCTACGATGGCGTGGGCAACGTGCTGAGCTACACTGATTCGGTGATGGGGACGTGGAGCATGGCTGGCGGCTACGACAGTTTGAATCGGCTGACGACGGCCAGCGCGTCGGCGGGTCCGTATGCGGGGTTGCAGACCGGCTGGAGCTACGACAGCTTCGGCAACCGGACGGCGCAGAGCTTCAGCGGCAGCGTGACGGCGCCTATGCCCACCAGCACGACGGCCGCGTATAGCGCCAATAATCAGGTTTCCTCCGCGAGCCTGATGCTGGGTGCGCCGCTGCCGTACGACGCGGCCGGCGACGTTACCCAAGACAACCAGAACGCGTACCTCTACGATGCCGAGGGGCGCGTCTGCGCCGCGGAGAACTTGTATACGGGAGCCATAACAGGGTACGTGTACGACGCCGAGGGTACGCGCGTGGCCAAGGGCTCGCTGACTTGGACTGGCTCCGGCACGGCCAATTGGAGTACTGCCTGCTCCGGACAAACGGGCCAGAATAACTGGAGCTTCACTGTCACCAACTCCTACGTGCTTGGGCCATCCGGCGAGCAGTTGACCGAGGTGAACACCACCTCCGGAACCATGCGGTGGGCGCATACCAACATTTATGCCGCCGGCTCCCTAATCGCGACTTATGACGCGGGAACGAACAGCCCTCTCCACTTCAATCTTTCAGATTGGTTGGGAACGCGACGTGTATCTACCGACTATCAGGGCAACATCACGGAAACCTGCACCAGCCTTCCCTTCGGCGACGGCCTAAGCTGCAGCGGCCCCGATCCTACCGAACACCACTTCACCGGCAAAGAACGCGACGCCGAATCAGGCAACGACTACTTCGGCGCAAGGTACTATGCATCTACGATGGGACGCTGGTTGAGTCCTGATCTTCCGTTCGCTGATCAAAATCCCGAAAATCCGCAGAGCTGGAACCTGTACGGTTATGTTCGCAACAATCCTCTCAGCAGTATCGATACCAATGGCCGGGTAACGTGGCTGATTGGCGGAACTTGGCATAAGGCGAGTGATTGGACCGCGTCATCCCCGCTCGGTCAGGAAATGGCCGGGTTCTTCGATCCCAGTGATGATGATGTTGAACAAATTGAATGGAGCGGTGGCAATTCAGCTGCCGCAAGAGCCGAACTCGCCGCGAAGATCACGGCAGCGATGGCAAGCCATGCATGGAAACCTGGAGAACAAAACAATATCGTTTGCCATAGTCATGGCTGTAACGGGGTGATGGGAGCCCTTCCTACTCTCTTGGCCGACGGATATTTCGTCAACAATTTAGTCTCTCTCGGACAGCCTATGCGGGGCGATTATCCATACAGTGGAGGTGTTGATGCTTGGTGGAATGTATACGCAGGTAATGACCTGGCGCAAAAGCTCGGAGGGAGAATCCCGTTCTTCGGAGGACGGACAAATTCTAATGCAGTGAATATTCAGGTAAACACTGGAAAGAATTTTCTTCAGGCTCATGGTGCGCTGCACAATGACTGGCTGACTCGGATGCAGTGGGAAATGTTCATTAGACAAGCTGAACAAGATTCACAGAATCAGCAGCAGAACGACGATGCGCACACACCGCTGCCGCGGTGCAAGGGACAAGACCCATGTTATCCGTGAGACGTGCTGCAGATGAGCAGATCTGCGTCTTTTACAGCTAGACCAGATCAATGGGCGATGGGGGCGGTGCTTATGAATTCGAGACTTTGGACGGGTGTGGGCGCGCTGTTCTTATTATCGGTTGCATGTTACGTTGCCTTGGCAGCAAAAGGCAATCCCAACTATAGGTTCTACTTACAAAACGGCTATGTCGGATGGATTCAGATTATCTTCAACGACCCTCAATCTCCGCCTTTTTCGATAGAGGATGGGAAGATTAGAGTGGAAGTTCCGGAATCAGGGATTGTCAGGACATCGAACCTCCGGATCCATGCGTCTCTCTCGCCTGACGAGTTTTACTATAGAGACCCCATCCACGGCGGAACAGCGCAGAATCGCCCTGTTCCAGTCGGCTACGTCCTAGCGGGCATCGACCACGGTGGATTTGGTGTCATGGATACGGGAGGGAAGGGTCCGGGCTACTCTTGGTTTATATTCGTCGGCCCGCCCGAGTTGCGAGCAAAGGTCGCACTAGGCGACTGGAATAAGGTATTAGAGGACTATCAGAAAACTCATGGCGGTAAAGCACGGATTGATTTTTCTGGCCCCTACCCGGTCCCTGGAAGAATGGAAAACAGCACAAGTCCCGATGGGTTAGCGCCTGCGACGCACGCCCCACACCTATGACGCACTGCGCCGCAAACCTCCCAAGCATGTGTCATTTGGCGGGTGGCCCCGGTCTCGGTGATTCCTCCCCACGGCGGGTGGCCCCGGTCTCCAACCCGATGAGGGTGCCCCCGGTCCCTCGCTTTTGGGGACCGGGGATATTGATACGATGCAAGCGATGGCTTCAATTCGAATTCCGGATAGTTCTATGACGCCGCTCCTCGCTTGTCTCTTTAGCGAAGCGTCCGGCCACTGGCCAATTTCTACCGGCAAAGAACGCGACACCGAATCAGGGAACGACAACTTCGGAGCCAGGTACTACGCGTCTACCATGGGACGTTTCATGTCCCCAGATTTCAACGACACCGATGATGATCCAGATGCTGTTCCCTTTGCCGATCTAGAGAATCCTCAAAGCCTCAATTTGTATAACTATGTACTTAACAATCCTTTGACGAAGATGGACCCTGATGGTCATTTCATGAGGGTTCCAAATTGCGGGTGCCCTCCGCCACCCGACTACAGCCATTTAGAATGGGAAATTGAAGATTACATCGACAGGGTTAAAAGGGGGTTTCCTCTTCTTTATAACCAGTATTTTGGTAAGAAGACCCCAACCGTTCCTTTCGTAGCCGCACCTGCGCAGTCAACACCAGCCGATCCCAACCAGAAAAAGCCCGAAGAGAGCAAACCTAAGAAACCGACATCGACGAATCAAATGCAGAAGCAAGTCGAAGCAGGTAAGGCTCCAAAGTCTGTGGACCGAGTCGATACTCCGCGGTATCCTAATGAAAAGCCTCACATCGAGTTCAATGACGGTAACGCATTGAACAACGATGGCACATGGAAGCACGGGGGACGCCCCCTCACGAATGAGGAGGCCGGCTGGGTTACCAAGAATGGCTGGACGCTTCCCAAATAATATGAATCAACACGAAGAGATCATACTGGCATGGATGGAAAGAGCTCACAACCAGCGGAATGCTACAGGATTTGAGGAGCTCCATATCAACCGCATTGATCGCAATTGGCGAGAGCCACGTCTCTGGCTCCAAGGGGGCATGAAAGCACTCCAGATTGCGAAGCGTATTTGCAAGTCCAATGCATACACGGTGACTGTGGCGCTCGCATTCTCCTTGAGGGGTCAAGAAAAGCCTCTTGGTCTGAATTTCACGTCGGCTGAGGAACTGGAATTACAGTTAGATCAGTCTCCCCCGGCCTTGTGCCTATTCAATTCTGGTTGTGAGCCTTGGGTCTCTCCTTCCGACTCTGAGTGGCGAGGTGCGTCCGTTAGGTCCGTACTTGGCATTCCTCTGGCAACAAGCAAATCGTTCTATTTGGAGTTCAAGCATCCAGCTGTGGATGGGTACTCACGAACACTGGTAGTGATCTCCGCATGAGCTGTCGTGCATCGCCAAAACTCCATCCAAGTCCAAATTGCGCCTGAGTCTAACCGTCAGCGGCCGTTGGATGCCTCGCACTGAAAGACTTCACCTGAAGTTCCCCAAAACTCCATCCGCAGTGACCTAATGGGATGGACCCGCCTCGTACAGGTGAGTTGATAAGCTCTCCATGAGGATGAGAGGCCATGAAGACGGTTTCAACGATTGGGCTAGACATCGCGAAGCAGGTTTTCCAGGTACACGGAGCGGACAAGTCAGGCAGGCCGTTGCTGCGACGAAAGCTGAGGCGGGGCAAGGTGCTTAGCGGGCCGGTTTGAGAGGATTATTCATGCTCGTCATAGTGGTCGTGGCAGTGGGAATGTGGAAATTGCTTGCTAGAGGATTGAATGCATTTGAGGTCGAGCGAAGCACAGAAAAGACTGTGGGGACTTTTGTGGGTAGACTGCTTCAAAAACGTGGGCAATTGTGGGTAGTCCCCACAATTTCTTCGGAGCAGAAAGTCCTATCAAACCTATGAATCTAAGCAATATAGTGCAGCTATGAGCAATGCTGAAAAGAGCAAATTCCTAGCTCTTAACCGACAGGTTGTAGGTTCGATTCCTACCGCGTCCACCAGCATTGCATGCAGCAGCGGCTCGCTGATCGCTCGCTCTAGCTTTTCCGCCCTTCATCAGAATTTCCTTATCCGCTGTCCGGCGCTGCCGGCTCAGGTGTTTTGCATCACTGCAAGTGCCGCCTGATTGCGTTAGCCATGAGACATGGTGGTGTGTCCACGGCCGCTGCGAAGCCGCCTCGGAGCTAACTGCAATCGTTTGAGCGGCTTCACCGCAAGCCGCCCAATTGTCTTTCCTCCCCCGGCGGGAAACTCGATCAATTCCCGCGGCCGAAAACCCCACGCCGGAGCTTGCCGATGACTGACCTGCGCAACCGCAGCCGGCGGAACTTTCTCACGCGGTGCCTGACCGGCGCCGCGGCGCTGGGAGCTGCCGGTTTGCGCGAGGGGGGCGGGGCGCAAACGGCGACCGCGAAGTCCCGCGTGGTGGTGGCGCGCGATCCGTTGCTGCGCGGTTCCAGCACGACAATTAATGCGCGCCGGCTCGAGGCGCTTCTCGACCGTGCCATGCAGTCTCTCTTCAACCTCGCGGTCACGCGCGAAAACAGCACGGCCGCATGGCGCCGCATCGCGAGCGCGAACGATACCGTGAGCCTGAAGGTGAACACGCTGGGCGGCCGCGGCATTTCAACGAATGTCGATCTTGTCGCCGCGGTGTGCGAGCGCTTGCAGCAGGCAGGCGTGCCCGCACGCAACATCATCGTTTGGGATCGCGACACCGAAGAAATGGAACGCGCCGGTTTTCGCATCGCCATCGGCGGCGATCGCGTGCAATGCTTCGGTACAGACCGCGTGGGCTACGAAGACGATCTCTCCGCGTGGGGCAGCGTGGGCAGCCGATTTTCAAAGATCCTTACTCGCTCATCGACTGTGCTCATTAATCTGCCGGTGCTCAAGGACCACGACGGCGCCGGCGTCACCATCGCGCTCAAAAACATGTACGGTGCGATCCACAATCCCAACAAGTACCACCCCAATGGCTGTGACCCTTACGTGGCCGACCTGAATATGCTGCCTGAGATTCGTTCGCGCATGAAGCTCACGATCTGCGACGCGACCACCGCGATGTACGAAGGCGGCCCGGGATTCAAGCCGGAACACAGTTGGAAATTGAATGGCCTGCTGGTCGCCCAGGATGCGGTCGCGCTAGACTTCACGGGCTGGCAACTGATCGAGCGCAAGCGCGCGGAGATGGGACTGAAGACGCTCGAAGCCGAGCAGCGCGCGCCGCGCTACATCGCCACCGCGGCTGACAGCGAACACAGCCTCGGCCATTGCGATCCCGCGCGTATCGCGGTGGTCGAAATTCAAGGAGGTACATCATGAACTGCGAATTGATTTCCAACGAAGGCATGGCGGGAATTCCCCTCGACCGACGCTCGTTTCTCATGTGCGCGCTGGCCTCAGGAGCTGCTTTGGGCGCCGGCGAATTTGCCGGGCCTGCCGGGGCCGCTCCCTTGGCCGCGGGCGCGCAAGCGCAGAACGACGCGCAATTCACCTTCGAAGCGAAGTTCTACGAGAAGCTGGCCAACCGCAAGATCAAGTGCAAGCTGTGCCCGCGCGAGTGCGTAGTGGGCGACAAGGAGCGCGGCTACTGCGGCGTGCGCGAGAATCGCGGCGGTATCTACTACACGCTGGTGCACTCGCGGGTGTGCGCAGCCCACATCGATCCCGTCGAAAAGAAGCCGCTCTTCCACTACCTGCCCGGCACGAACGCCTTCTCGATTGCGACGGCGGGATGCAACGTGAACTGCAAGTTCTGCCAGAACTGGGACATCTCGCAGTCACGCCCCGAGGAGGTTCCCGCGCAATATATTTCGCCGCACCAGGCCGCCGGCATCGCCCGCAAATACGACTGCCCGACCATTGCCTTCACCTACAGCGAGCCGGTGGTTTTTGCCGAATACCTGATGGACACCGCCGATGCCGCGCACGAAGCAGGCGTGCGCAGCATCGTAGTCTCGAACGGCTACATGCAGCACGACTCGCTGGAGCAGGCCTACGGCAAGATGGATGCGGTGAAGATCGACCTCAAAGCCTTCACCGAGTCCTATTACGCCAAGGTCGTGACCGGGCAGTTGAAGCCGGTGCTCGATTCGCTCGTGACCCTGCGCAAGATGGGCAAGTGGACGGAGATCGTCTACCTTGTTCTGCCCACGCTCAACGACGATGACGCAGAATTCCGCGGCCTCGCCGCATGGATCAAGGCGAATCTCGGGCCCGACGTTCCGCTCCATTTCACGCAATTTCATCCCGAGTATCTGCTCAAGAACCTGCCCATCACGCCGGTGGCCACGCTGGAGCGGGCGAAGGCGATTGCCGACGCCGAAGGCCTGCACTACGTCTACATCGGCAACGTGCCCGGCCATCCCGCGCAGAACACCTACTGCCCGCAGTGCCGCAAAATGCTGGTGGAGCGCGTGGGATTTACGGCCAGCCAAATGCTGATCCGCAAGGATTCGACCTGCCCGTACTGCCACCACAACATCCCCGGAATCTGGCACGCTTGAACCTGCCCAAGAGGTCCTGACTCATGAAGATCGCAAGGAGTTCCACCATGGCCTGGTTGATATCGCAATTCATCGCACTCGTGGTCACCGTGCCCATCCTGCACGTGCGTGCGGCGGAGGGCGCAAGCGAGCCGAAAGTTCGGCCGGCCGCCGTCGCCGGCAGTTTCTATCCCGCCGATCCGCAGGAGCTTTCGAAGATGATCGACAACTTGCTGGCCAAGACCGCGCCGCCGCCGGTGGATGGTACGATCATCGCCGCGGTTTCCCCGCATGCGGGCTATCCATACTCAGGCCCGGTCGCCGCATGGACCTACGCGGCGATAGGAGCTCAGGTAAAAGCGGGCCACAAGTATTCGCGCGTAGTGGTGATCGCGCCCTCGCACTACGTGGGCTTCGACTTCACCTCGGTGTACGACGGCGACGCCTACACCACGCCGCTCGGGCAGGTTCCTGTCGATAAGGAATTCGCGCGGCGGTTAGCGAAGATGAACTCGACCATCCAGCTTTCGGACAAAGGCCATCAGGCCACTGCCAATGCGCCGGAGCATTCTGTCGAGGTCCAGTTGCCGTGGCTGCAAAAGGTCCTGGGCAACTTTGAGCTGGTGCCCATTGTGATGGGTGACCAGAGCTACGAGAGCAGCCGCGCGTTGGGCGTGGCGCTGGCCAGGATGCTGCGCGACGATCACGACACGCTGGTGCTGGCCAGCTCCGATCTCTCGCACTACCACCCCTACGCCGATGCTGAGAGCATCGACCACAAGACGCTGCATGCGCTCGAGGCATACGACTACTTGAGCATGTCGCGCAACTTTCAATATCGCGGCCAGGGCCAGCCGGGCATCTGGGAGGCGTGCGGCGGTGCGCCCATCGTGGCCGCCATGATCTACGCCGAGCGCCTGGGCGCGAACAAGGCCGAGGTGCTCAAGTACGCAAACTCCGGCGACATTACCGCCGACAAGTCGCGCGTGGTCGGCTACAGCGCCGACCTGTTTGTGAAGTCCGCGCAAGCGGCGGATGCGACGTCTCCCTTTTCGCTGACCGATCAGGAAAAGTCCGAGCTGCTGGCCCTGGCGCGCAAATCGGTCGAGTACATGATCACGAAGAGCGAACCCTACGCGCCCACAGTGCCGGCGAGCGAGACGCTCAATCGCGAGTACGGCGCCTTCACCACGCTCACTGAGGGTGGAGCGCTACGCGGCTGCATCGGCTACACCGCGCCCATCAAGCCGCTTTATATGACCGTGCGCGACACAGCCACGCTGGCAGCGCTGCGCGATCCACGTTTCGCGCCGGTGACGGCCGCAGAGCTGCCCAAACTTGCCTATGAAATTTCCGTGCTTTCGCCGCTGCGCCGCGTGACCGACGTGGATCAGATCAAAGTTGGCCGCGACGGGCTCATCATGAAGAACGCCGGCTACGAGGGCTTACTGCTGCCGCAGGTTCCCGTGGAGCAGAACTGGGACCGGGAGACATTTCTAAACCAGACCTGCGCCAAAGCCGGCATGGATCAGAGTTGCTGGAGGGACGAGAACACCGACATCTTCAGCTTTACGGCGGTGGTGTTCAACGAGAAGAACAGGGAATAGTGATTAGCGATTAGCGGTTAGAAAGACGGAAGCGCGGGGAGATCGAGAATCTCTCGCCGCCAGCAGCAGGGCCGCCGCGTTGATCGCGACGACGAGCCACGCCGTGCGCCAAAAGCCAAACACCGGAATCAAGAATGTGCTCAGCGCGAGCGCGCCCACGCATCCGCCGAGCAAATCGATGGCGTAGAGCAGACCGAAGCCCGCGCCTTCGCCGCTGCCGCCGAGAAAGATGCCCGCCGCGGTGACGAACTGAAAACCTCCGAGCATGCCCGCGATGGCCGCGAGCGCAGGAAAGACCATCTGCGCCGCAAGCCACGTCGTGGTGCGCGACGAAACGTCTCCCACGGCGCCCAGTGCAAGAAGCAGCGCCGGGCCGGCGAGCGCCAGCAGAAGTTGCGCCGCGGCGAGAGTCCAGCTCCGGTTCGCGCTTTCGCGCCGCATGCCGAGCCAACTGCCCACCGCGATGCCCGCCATAAAAAGCCCGATGAGAATTGCCAGCTCGGTGTACACATAACCGTAGACGGCCTGGAAACCGAGGAGCAGAAAGATCTGCAACGCCATCAGCGTGAATCCCGTGGCTGCCACCGAAGCGCCGGCGGTTGCGCGCTCACGGCGCTCGCGGCCGGGAAGAAGCGCGATGAGCAGAACAACGGCAAGCAGCGCAAGCGCCAACGCGCCGGCAACTTTGGCGAAATCCAAGTGCTCGGCAGCGCGGAACCACACGGTATAGCCCGACCGGAACTGCGCGCTCCAAAGAACAACATCGAAGGCGTAAGCGATGGGCGCAAAGTCGCGGTTCACGGGCGTTGACTTGAGCGGCGCGAGGTCGGTTTCCACCTGTTCCATGCGGTCGGGCATCATGCGATAGGGAATGAAGTACTCGCGCACGTACTGCGTAGCCAAATGGCGTTGGCGCAGGCGTGCAACCAGCAACTGCGGATCACGCGTAAGCACGCCGGCCTCAGCGGCGCCGAAGAAGTGAATAGTCTCGCCGGGCATCGCGGCCTGATACGGAAATACTTCGCCGAGCGTGCGGCGGATGGAGCGCAAAAACTCGGCCAGATCCGGACTGATAGTTTCTTCGGACGAGCGCAACTGCGTGGCAAACAGCCCATCGGGCGCGAGGTGCGCGCGCGCCTGGCGGAAGAACTCCACCGTGTAGAAGCGGTTCAACTGCGCTGTCTGCGGATCGGGCACGTCGACCACGATCACATCGAATTTTTCTTTGGTTTCGGAGAGGAATCGCCGGCCATCGAGAAAATGCAGATGCACGCGCGGGTCGGTTCGAAAGGCCGCGGTCTGGGCGGGAAAATATTCCTGCGCCATCCCGATGAGCGCCGGATCAAGCTCCACGTAATCGAGGCTCTCGATGGTGGAATGCTTGAGCACCTCAGTGACGCTGCCATTGACGCCTCCTCCGATGAGCAGAACCCGGCGCGGCGCAGCGTGCTCAAGGAGCGCGTAGTCAACGGCCTCCTCGGCCGCGGCCGGATCGGGCGCGTTGGCGAGGATGGAGCCATTTTCGCACAGGCTACGAATAGCACCCGATTCGTCCGTGCCAGTCTCGGTCACCGTCAGGTTTCCATAGATGGAGTCGCGCTCGGCAATCACATTGAAACCGCGCCAGAGGCGTGCGCGCGCCGCGGCATCGCAGCGCGGAGCGACCCAGATGAGGAGCGGAATGGCAGCCAGCGCGGCCGCGCCAGCGAGAAGCGCAACCCGCCGAGTCTTCATTCGAAAGACCAGCGCCGCGGCCACGGAGAAATTGAGCAGGCCCACGATGGCCGCGATCTGAAAGGCATCGAAAAAACGCACCAGGACGACGCTGGCCAGTACTCCTCCGAGCGCGGAACCCGCAGCCTCGAGCAGATAAGCTGCGCTGGCAGCAGCGCGCGCCGAGAGGTCCAGTTCTCCAGCAATCATGCGCGCAGCCGCGACGAACAGAGCGCCTGAAGCCGCGCAGAACACGCTCAGGCACACCAGCGAGGTGAGCAGCATCGGCACAGGACCGACCAGCTCGCCGGGAACAGTTTGGAAGAAGGCCTTGGCGCAGCGCAGTGCCCAGATGGTTGCAGGCAGGCTCGCGGCCAGCAAGCATTCGAGCGCGGCGACCGCGAGGCGCGAGCGGCTGTGCTGCGGGTCCGGCGAGCGTGCGAAGGCGCCCGCGAGAGCGCTGCCAACCGCGGTCCAGAGAAGCCATGTGGCAAGCAGAATTCCCAACGCGATTTCGTTGCCGTTGAAGACCTGGATCAGCTCGCGCATGAGCACGACCTGGCCCATGACGGCGGTAAAGCCGCAGACGACGAGGGCCGCACGGGTGGCGGTCTGGTTCGCGATATTCACTGGTACGGAATTAAAGGATGACGGACCTGGAAATGCAAGGTCAGTTAACACATGAACTGAATGGGAAGCGTCGAAAGAGGAGGAATTGGTGCGCCCGGAGAGATTCGAACTCCCGACCTATTGCTCCGGAGGCAATCGCTCTATCCAGCTGAGCTACGGGCGCGCTTTATCAGGATACCGCAATTTGCGAAATCGGAGACTTTTGGGGCGAACGCATATGTCCGGGTCGAGTGGGACGAGAAACGCGGGATAAAAGAGAATCAAGTGGAACTCGGTGACCGGAACCCACAGAAGCATGGTCATGGGCAGCGGAAACGCGATTCGCATTCCAAGCTGTAGTTTGGATTGGCTACGCCAATGAGGAGCTGATGTTGCTGAATACCTTTGTGGTAGCCGTAGCGACATGGTTCACGCCGCTGATCGCAGCTAGGGCGATCAAGCAAACCAGAAGGGCATACTCGACCAAATCCTGGCCCTGTTCTTCGCTCATCAGCCTCTGGAATTTCACATATAGTCTTAGAGACAGGTCGCTCATTTGGTCATCTCCAATTGGTTCAAGGATGTGCGAGACAAGGGTCAGATTTTCCCATTCCTCGCCCTATGTCCTCAGGCAATACACATCTATACAGATTAAAGCCCTTCGCAGCTTCTGGCTCAATGGCTGGATTACGCCATTACTTTAGTACTGTATTCAGAGTGCCTCATGATCCAAATGCCCCCGATGGTTCGTGCTGGTCCTGGGAGGGTTGGGACGAAACAGGCGCGAGTTTTGCCCCGATCCACAGGGTCCACAGGAGCCTTTTCGTTGACTTGGGGGCTATTTTTCAGTATTCTAAAGTCCTTGCGCGGTGTTGCGCCTGGGGTCTCGGTGTGCTCACCCGGACCTATCTGAAGGAGTCCCCGGCCAGGTTTCTGGCGGGCTCCAGCGGAGCAGGCCACCGGCTGCGGGACTCGGGAGAACGAGGTCCGGCGCAGCCAGGGTTCCGATGTGAACCAACTCCCGCAGCTTCTCACCCGAACAGATTTGTTTGGCAGTGGGTAGATTTTAGGCCCGTGCGCGTTTGGCATGGGCGGATGCGGTTTGTGCTTTCGCGTCCGAACCGATTGGCATGAAACGCGAATCGGCGAAGGGTGGGGCACCCAGAGATTTTTTCGAGGGAAGAATAGAGATGTCGACGTTTATTCCGAGCGGCAAGGATATTAGCCGCAAATGGTATGTGGTGGATGCGAGCGGCCAGACGCTGGGCCGGCTGGCCACCAAGGCTGCCAGTGTGCTGAGCGGCAAACTGAATCCGCAATACGTGCCTTACATCGACATGGGCGACCATGTGATCGTGATCAACGCGGAGAAGATCCGGTTGACGGGGCTGAAGGACCAGAAGAAGCTGTACCGGCGCTACACGGGCTTTCCGGGCGGGCTGCGTGAGGAGTCGTTTACGCGGCTGATCAATCGCAAGCCGGAGATGGTTTTGGAACAGGCCATCAAGGGCATGCTGCCCAAGAGCAAGATGGGCCGGCAAATGGCAACCAAGTTGAAGGTGTACCGCGGCGACAAGCACCCCCACGGGGCGCAGATGCCGGTAGCGCTGTAAGGCAGCTTTTAGCTGCTGGCTTCTCGCTTCCAGCTTTTTCTTCCTGGAACGAAGAGGCGAATGAAAATCAAGAGTGCCCGACGGGGCTGGGACAAGCTAGCCGCTAGAGGCTAGAAGCTAGGAGCTTACGAAGTATGGCAGATCTGGTGCAGTATTACGGGACGGGGCGGCGCAAGAGTGCGATCGCGCGCGTGTTTCTGCGTCCCGGCACGGGCGAGTGGAAGGTTAACGGCAAGAAGTTCGAAGAGCACTTTGTGACCGAACAGCAAAGGGTTTCGGCCAAGCGCACCCTGTTGGTCGCGGAACTGGCGGCGAGCTTCGACGTGCTGACCACGGTGAGCGGCGGCGGCGTAAGCGCGCAGGCTGACGCGGTGAAGATGGGCATTGCCCGCGCATTGGTTGAGTTCAACCCTGAGCTGCGCAAGCTGCTCAAAGCCGAAGGCCTGATGACGCGCGACGCGCGCCAGAAGGAACGCAAGAAGTACGGCCAGAAGGGCGCGAGAAAGCGGTTCCAGTTCTCGAAGCGCTAAGCGCTTCGAAGAGATCAGGTTTCAGAGATCAGAGATCAGTTGGCGTGCTGCCGTTCTGATCTCTGACCACTGATCTCTGATCTCTGGTTTTCAAATCTCCCCGCAAGGGGAATAAATCCGGGCCACGGTTGGATCCGTCCGGATGCAGTCCACAAAGGAGGACAATTGGCCACCATCACCATGAAAGAACTGCTCGAAGCGGGTGTTCACTTCGGGCATCAGACCAAGCGCTGGAATCCCAAGATGAAGGAATACATCTTCGGTGAGCGCAACGGAATTTACATTATCGACCTACAGAAGACGCTGAAGCTGTTCAAGGATGCGTCGAAGTTTGTGGTTGAGTTGTGCGGCAGCGGGAAGACAATTCTGTTTGTCGGCACCAAGCGCCAGGCGCAGGATGCGATTGCCGAAGAAGCCACGCGCGCAGGCATGCCCTACATTAACCAGCGCTGGCTGGGTGGGCTGCTCACCAACTGGGTCACGGTGCAGAAGAGTGTCAAGCGCCTCCAGGAATTGGATGAGATGGCCACCGACGGCCGCTACGAGCTGCTGACCAAGAAAGAAGTGATTCGTCTGGAGCGGGAGCGCAAGCATTTGCAGGCCAACCTGGCCGGCATCAAGAGCATGAAGCGGCTGCCCGACGCGCTGTTCATCGTGGACTCGAACAACGAGACCATTGCGGTGAAGGAAGCGCGCAAGCTGGGCATTCCCGTGGTGGCGGTGGTGGATACCAACTGCGATCCCACGGTGGTGGATTACGTGATTCCGGGCAACGACGACGCATTGCGCGCCATCCGCCTGTTCACCTCAAAGATTGCCGATTCGGCGGCCGAGGGCATGAACATGCTGAGCGACAAGGCCTTCCAGGAAGAGGCTGCGGAAGCCGCGGCCGTGGATGAAAGCGGCGAGACGGCAGAGGCTGCTCCGGCGGAAGAAGTTGACCTGGAAGCGGCGCTGGGCGGCGGCATTCGCAAGGCGCCTGCGGCGGTGGCGGTTTTGGCGGATGAGGTTGAGACTGCCGAAGCCGGTGTTTAGTTAATTGCTGCGCGAGACCATGCGCACACTCAGTGGAGCGTGGCCGCTTCGATGGTCGGCCACGCTTTTCTTATGCCGGAAACAGGTCCGGCATAGAGTTTGATAGTGAATTCATATCCGCGACACGTTCGCGGACCGGCCGCGGCCGGGGGGAAATCAAAGAGAGATGACGACAGTGAGCGAAAAAATTGATGCGAAACAGGTGAAAGCACTGCGCGAAGCAACCGGCGCGCCCATGGGCGACTGCCTCAAGGCTCTGCAGGAGAGCAAGGGCGACCAGGAAGCCGCCGTGATTGTGCTGCGCAAGCGCGGCATGGCGTCGGCGCAGAAGAAGGCGGCGCGCGTGACCAATGAGGGTGCGGTGGGCTCCTATATTCACGCTGGCGGCAAGATTGCCGTGCTGGTCGAACTGAACTGCGAGAGCGACTTTGTGGCCAAGACCGACGACTTTCAGGAACTGCTGAAGGACGTGGCGATGCACATTGCGGCCAGCGATCCGCGCTACGTGAAGCCCGAGGACGTGACCGTGGAAGATCTGGAGCGCGAGAAGGATGTCTATCGTGCACAAGCCGCGGCGACGGGCAAGCCGGCTCCCGTGATCGAGAAGATCGTGGACGGCAAGATGGCAAAATTCTACGAAGAAGTTTGCCTGCTGGAGCAGCCCTTCATCAAGGACCAGGCCATCAGCATCAAGGAATTGATTGCGCAGAAGGTGGGCAAGCTGGGCGAGAACATTACGGTGCGGCGGTTTGCGCGCTTCAAGGTGGGCGCGCCCGACTGGACCGTGGCGCAGACCAAGGCAGTTGAAGCGGCCGAGTAACAAGTCAGCAGGTCATTAAGAGAGGGCAGCCCTTCCGGGCTGCCCTTTTTGCGTGGCTGGCGTAGCTTTTTCCTGCCCTTTCGGCGATGAAACTGCCGAGAGAATGGGGCACGGAGCTTTTAGGGGCTTTCAGACGGAGGGTGCAAAGAGCATGGGGCAATCCGCGATGCGGATTGCCCCATGCTTTTTGGCCGTGACCGAAGACCGGGGTTTACGGCAGGTAGTAGCGGAACGAGGTGAAGAACATGTTGTCGTCACCGTGCGCGCCGCCACCGGGGTTGGCCGTGCCGCCGTTGCCGGACCATATATCGCGGCGGATGTTTTCATACGTGATGCCTTGGCGCAGGCGGCCCTTGGGCCCGTTGTAGAGGTTGTACCAGTAGCCTGCAACGAACTCCTGCACGTCCTTGGTGTTGCCGGCGCAGCTTGCGGGAGCGGTCTGGTTGGAGCCCGCAGCGCCCGCGGAACTGGAGGCGGGAGCAGTTTCAATCAAGCAGCCGGTCATAGCCGGAGCGTTGACGATGGAGGTGCCGAGGCTCGGACCGCCGACACCGTAGCCGGCATAGGTGTTGCCGCCGGAGTTGGTGCCGCTGACGACGAAATCGCGATAGATATAGTCGCCGCCATAGTTGAGGTAGACGTTCAGGCGCGGCGTGGGATTCGCTTCCACCGTGCTCAGCGCGGAGAAGGCCTTGAGAGGATCCAGTATGCCGGTGGGACGAACGGTCACGTCAGCAATGGTTGAGTTGCCATAACGGCCGACGCCAATGCCGTAGAGGCCCTTGAGGCCGATGGTGAGCTTCTTGTTGGCAAAGGGGCCACGGAAGCCGCCGCCGATGCCGCCGGCCGGTTCCATATCGTTATAGGGGGAGCCGGTGGTGGGATAAATACGGTCGCGGTAGAAGCGGCCGATGCCAAAGGCCTCCCAGTGGCCCCAGCCCGGCTCGACGGCAATCTTGGCAATCAGGTCCGGCGCCATGTTGAAGGAGTAGTTGGCCTGATTGTCGTAAAGGCCGCCGCCCGTACCGGTGGAACCGATGAGGTAATTGGAGGGCAAGCCCGATCCGCCCGCGTTCAGAGTCTCTGGGTTCTCAGCCGACATGCCAACCCACGTCTTGGTCCCGATGTTCTTGGCCACGCGGAAGCTTTCCTGGCGCGCCCAAACGAAACCGGCATCGTACTGCGCGTCGATGGTGGACGGCAGGATCTGGGTTCCGCGCGTGAGGCCCGAGGCAGTTTCCGCAGCCAGCGACCAACCGGTGCCGCCAGAGAAGTCCCAGCCGCTGGGGGTCTTGGCGTCGGCCCAGAGTTCGCGCTGGCGCATGGTGTAGCTGTTCGACTGGTTGTTGTTCGAGGTTGTGCCGGAGCTCAGCCAGTCCGCCTCGTAGTAGCCGGTCATGGTCATGCTGGCGATCTTGCCCGAAAACTTCATGGCAATACGCGACTGACGAGCGCTGCCGAAAAACTCGCTCATTCCCGCGCCGTCGGCGTTCTGTAGCGGAACGCTGCTGGCGCCGGTGTTGATGTCGTCGCCGGTCGCCCCCTGACGCCAAACCGTTGCTGCTTCAATGAAGCTGCCCGCCGGCGAAATGGTCACGCCCTTGTAGTTGATCGCATCGGGGCTGCCGATGGCCTTCTTGAGGGTAGTGGTTTCGTCAGACACCGTGGTGGCGAGCGAAAGCTGGTTGGTCTTCAGATCGCTCACCGTGCTTTGCAGGGTAGTGACGGCATCAGTGTTCTGCGTGAAGGTCTGCTGCTGCGCCTGGGCGTCGGCTTCAGCTTTGTTGGCCGCGGCGCGCGCATCGGCGGCATCCTGCTGCGCCTGACGCAACTGCGCATCCTTGGCAGTCAGATCGCTCCTCAGGCTGTCGATCTGGGTCTGCATCTCGGTGCGCAGAGCCTGAATCTGATCTGCAACCGAAGGTTCGGACGGCTTGACGGCCTTCTTCGCGGGCACGTGCTTTTTCGCCGGCGCCGAAGAGCCGCTGGTTTGAGCGTGGGCAACAACGAGACTGGCTGCCAGAATGGCCGCGGCAGTCGCGTAGAAAATTCGTTTCATTTGGGCCTCTCTGTTCGTTTGCAATGGTTCCGGAATTGTGGCGTGCCCGCATGCGCTCGTCTCGCACCCGTCTTCAGCATTGCGGACACATCGATGAATCGGAAAAATCTGCATTATGCTCATCGGCGCAGAACAACACGGCGATGAGCGCACGAGGGGAAGAAATTTCGCGACAGCGGAATTCCTGCCTATCGTTCCGCATCCAAGACTCGCAGAGTTCGATGAAAATTTAACGAATTCACGCAGATTTCACATTTTAGTTATCGATCTTCGCGCAGCCTAGGGAAAGTTAGAAAAATTTATGCACCATTAAAAATGCGACACCGCTTTTCCACGGCGGTGCTTTTCTACCCTTTCGGCGATGAAACCGCCGAAAGGATGCGGAACTCGTAGTGCGAAATACCCGTGAATGCTTAGGGATGCGACGGCTGGGAAGCCGGGGAAGCGCTTGCGGAGGGCGCGCCGGCGCTGAGCAGATTGGCGAACAGGCGAAAGGCGCCGGGCACCAGCTCAGGAAACTGCCGATGGAGCGCGAAGGCGACATAGATATAGATACCTTTACCGCGATGGGCGACGAGCAGTCCACCGCGTTGCGGGTCCTGGCCGGGATCGGCGGTTTCAGTGAGCGCGGTGTAGCCGGCATCCCAGTGATCGAGGAAGCCGTGCCCGCGTTCTTCGAACCATCCATCGAAATCGGCCGCAGTAACTGGATTGGGCGAGGTGAGAAGCGGGTTGGCAGGATCAAGCAGCTTGACGGGCGCCTGCTCATCCACGACGCGCTCGCCTATGCCTTTCATGGCCAGCGGCAGCGGCGCGGGAAAGTTGTTGGTCTGGTACAGCACGAGCAGCGTTCCGCCGCGCTCGACGAACGCTTCGAGGCGCGGCTCAGCGGCAGCGAGCTGGGGGCGCACGGAGTAGGCGCGATCGCCGACGACGATCACGTTCCACTGCGAGAGATCGGCAGTGGCGAGCTCGTCGTTGCTGAAGAGATGCGGAGCGATGCCCAGCGCCTCAATGGCTTCAGGGACGGTGTCGCCTGTGCCCATCACATAGCCGACGCGGAGACCGGGCGCGAGTTTCACGTCGACTTTGCGCGTGCGCAGCTCGGCCGGCTTGTACTGGTTATACGGCCGCAAGCCGGTGTATCCGATGCTTTGCCAGCCGGTGGTGTAGTCTTTGCCATCGACGTGCGCGACAGCCTCAATGCTGTAGGCGCGCGCCGCCACGTCGCCCGCGGGAGAAACCGAAAATACGAGCGGTTCGGCGTTGCCCGCGCTTGTGAGATGAAACCTTAACTCCGCAGGCTTGCAACGCCAGCCTTGCGGCAGCTTCAGATTCACCATCCCATCGGCAGCGCGCTCGGCGTGGACCGTAACGCTGACGGGCAACGGCGAACCATCCAGCGGAAGAAGACGGGCTTCAGGCTCCACACGCACGCCAATGGCGGGCGTAATGACGAGCGGCTGGTAAACGCCGCCCGCGCCGACAATGTGGGCCAGGGTTTGCACTACCATGCCAAGGCGAATGGGAACGCCGTCGAAATCGAACTCCGCCCATGCGCTGAGTGGATAAGGCGCGAAGGAGCGCTCGCGCCAGGCTTCATTCGCAACGTCGTAATAAGGCTGCTCGGTGGTGGGCCGCGTGAAATAAGGGGCCGTGGGTTGGGCGTCGTCGGGCACGTGCAGGTGAAAGAGCGCGTTGGCTGATTCGGAGCTGCTGGGCGCGCCGGCGGCATCACCCTTTCCCCATGATGCGTTAGGAGCAGTCTCAAGCCAGGTCTTGGAAAGATGCGCGCTACCTGTAGCGCTGAAGGTGTGCACGCGAACGCCGAAGTCTTCGCCGGGATATACGCTGCGCGTAGATTCGTCTGCCGATGCGCCGCGGCCAGGGCCGCCCTGCCCGCCATCGCCAGCCGTGAATGCGACAAAGTCGAGACCTAGCAGATCCTTCAACGCAATTTGGAACTGGTTGATTTTCTCGCCCAGCTCGAATGCGAGATTGGACTTTGCCGGGGCGCTCAAATCGCTCGCCTTGATGTGCGCGTAGAGATCGAGGGTCTCGCGATAGACGGGCACGAGTTTGTGCCCGCCGTCGATGCCGCCCTGATTGTTGCAGTCAGCCATGAAGGCGTCGAAATCGGATTGGATTTTCTTCAGGCCATCGCCAAGCCACGCGGGCGGCGCGGCGCCGGCAAGACTCGCCAGGCCCGCGATGCTGGTGTCGATATTTACCTTCTGATTCTGAAAGAGGCTTGCGTCACCCGCATTTGCGCTAGCGCTTGCCGCCGACGGCAGGACCGCCCACAGGTGATAGCTCGACGAGTCAGGCGCGCTCAGCGCAGGATTGGCGCCGCCGTTCTGCGACAGTTGCTTGCCCCAGCCTTCGCGCGCAATTTGCACATAGGTGCGGCCGAGCGCCGCGTCCCATGTACCAACAGGAATTGTCACGTCGGCTTTGGGTGCGCCTTCTGTCCACTCGCCGGTGACATAGTTTTTGAAGCGCGCCGGCGCCAGCTTGCCGGTGGCATAGTCGAACATCTGGCCGTTTTCAATGCGCGCAAACGGCTCCCGCGAATAGACAGCTAACGGCTGCCAGGGCTCCAAGCCATCCTTCAGTTGCTCGGGAAAAACTTTGGGGTCACCGGCAACCTTGAAGGCTTCCTGCATGATCTCGCCAGCCACCTGGTGCTGCCCGTGCCCGTCGGTGAGCCCGCCGACAAAGGTCGAAAGCAGGATCTGCGGCCGCACTTTCCGTATCGCCAGCACGGCGTCGTAGAGAACACGGTCGTGGCCCCACTTGGCAAAGGACTCTGCCTGCGTTTTGGAGAAGCCGAAGTCCGCCTCGGTGCCCCAAAGTTCCTGTGCGCCGTAGTATTCATCCGCCTTGAGCAATTCGCTGGTGCGTATCAAGCCCAGCGCATCGTTGCTCTCGGCCGACATGGCATTGAGTCCGCCCTCGCCGCGGGTAAGCGTGAGCACCGTGACGCGCACTCCGAGACCGCGCGAGAGATAGGTCATCAGCGCACCGTCTTCGTCGTCGGGGTGCGGCACGATGATGAGAACGCTGGCCGTGGCGCCGATGCGCTTGAGAGTCTGTTCCAGCTCCGCGGCGCCGCGGTCTTCCGGAAGCGGCAGCGCTTCAACGGTGGGCTCGGGCAGCGGGACCTGCGCAAGCGCAGCGCCTGGCGATCGTTGTTCCGCGGCTTGTTGCCCGCGGAGCGATGCGGGAAGCGGGCCCAGTAAAAGGGCGGCGAGCGCGGCGACTGCCGACAATGGATGCAGCTTACGGGGAAACGAAATCATCATCGACAGTTTACAAGCTGGCGCGCGGGATCGGCCGGGCGATCACACGATGTCTTGGTGCGCACCGGCGGCTCATTTGCGACTCTACCGCCAGTCGTCGCGTACGTCGGCCGTGCCTCGGACAATGTGCTAAACGGCGAGAAGGCGCTGTTGAAAGCCCGTCTCATCTTCAACGAATACAGGTTCGCCACGAAGCACGTTATCGTATAGCTCACTCATTCTTCCTACCGAAAGTCCCTTGGGAAGGAAGCGAAACACCGAGCTGGCAACGTATTCGCGGCTTAGTTCAAAAGCCAGCCACCTTCGACCCTCTGCCTCAGCCACCATGCCCGTTGTGTTTGAGCCGGCAAAGATATCAACGACAAGGTCGCCGGGGTCGGTCAGCATACGAATAAAGAACTCCGGCAGCTTGGCTGGGAACCGTGCCGGGTGCCCCTTAACTCCCACTGCTTTGCAGGCTCCCAAATAGACGCCGTTGCTCTCGGAGTTTGGAATCTGAAGAAGATTAGAAGGAATCGCACCACCGTTATCGTTCGCGAATGCTAGGCCAATCTCGTGCCCGGAAGGGCGTTCCCTAGGGGTGTAAAAAGCTCCTGGATCCTCCAGGAGCTTCTTCATGCGGGCGCTGTACTCGGTCAAGACATTGGACACGTTCGCCTTCGGCCATTCCGAGCGGGAAAACCACCAGAGCGTATTGACGGTATCTTTTGCCCGCAGTTTACGTTTGTTGACCCACTCAATCGGACTTGGAAGTTTGGAAGAGTTGTGCCAGAAAAATTCCTGAGCTAGATGGAAGTTCAGCTCGTCGCAGAACCGCAGTAGCACCCGGAACTGATGGAGGCTTCGCACGGGGACGCCCTTGCGATAAGCACCGCCAAGATCGAGGACGAAGCTCCCGTCTACCCGCAACTTTTGATAAACCAGCTTACCGAAGTCGAGAAGCCAGTCGACATATTCCGCCTGATCGCGATTCCCATACTCCTTTTGTCTTTGCAGGGCGAAAGGGGGACTGGTGATAACAAGATTGATGGAATTATCAGGCAACCCTGCGAGCAACTGTATTGCGTCGCCCACGTAAGAAGCACCAAGAAGCGTTGAATAAGCCGGATTCGCGGGGATGAGGGTAGCCGACATCGTTACCTCATACAACCTATAGGCTGTAGATTTCAGGTTAGCACAAGGCTGAGCATGAGACTTAATGAAGCTCGCCAAACCTCAGATTACAACCCGTGGAAGGTTTGCAGTCAACCTCAGAAAGGCACGCATCGCGGCGGGGCTTTCCCAAGAGGAACTCGCTGCCAAAGCGGGACTGCACCGGAATTACGTAGGCAGCGTGGAGCGCAATGAGAAGAACATCTCCATTGATGCGATGGAGCGTCTGGCAAATGCCCTGAGGGTGGACGTGGTGGCCCTATTGGCGCGGGAGGAGGTATGAAGCCTCATCCAGATCACACCAAGCTCAAAAATCTACTACCGTCCATACGGAAACTGCAGCGGTTGGCATCGAAGCACGGAATCGACGATGTATTCCAGGACAATGGCGGGAAGATGCTGCAGATTCTGCTTTACACGGGGCTGACTGTCCTGCCGGGACGCGAGGGAAACGACGCACGAGATGACAAAGGCCACGAGTATGAGGTCAAGTCGGTCAATATTCATCTAACGCAAAGCTTCTCAACCCATCACCACATGAATCCACACATCATACAGAAATACCAGCAGGTGGATTGGGTATTTGCGGTTTACAACGGAATCGAATTAATCGAGATTTACCTCATGACGCCCGCTCAACTCCAACCATATTTTGCGAGGTGGGCCAAGAAGTGGGCAGACGATGGGAATAAGGACATCAACAATCCAAAGATCCCTCTGAAATTCGTACAGAGCACCGGCAAGCTCATCTATTCCACCAGCAATTCAGGCTAAAGAGCTCTTACCGCCAATCGTCGCGGGCATTGCTGAGGCCCTGATTCATCAGCGCGTCGAAGCCCGTGTGCTTCTTGATGAAGATCTCGCTGAAGTGCCGGTCCTGGCGCAGCAGGATGGCTTGCAGGCGGACGAGCTCAAGCAGCGCGAGAAACATGGCGATAAGCGCGCGTTCTGACTTGGTATGGCTGAGCATGCGCCGCAACGCCACCGGCTTATCTTCCATGGTGAGGCGGCGCGCCAGGAACTGGATCATCTGCCCCACCGTGACCGAATCTTCCTGGAGATTGAGGATGGGGCGATTGCGCGCGCGCTCCAAAATATCGCTGAAAATACGCACCAGGTCGGTGGTGTCGGCAGCGATCTCCGGCTCTGCGGCAGCGTCTTCCTGGAACTCGCGGATGCCGGGATTGGTCCACGTCGAAGCTTCGAGCATTTGCTTCTCGCGCAGCATCTGCGCGGCGTTCTTGAAGCGCTCGTGCTCGAGCAGCCGGTCGACCAACTCGCGGCGCGGATCTTCGGCGGTGTCGTCGGGCCCGGATGGTGCGCGCGGCAGCAACATCCTGCTCTTGATGTGGATCAGCAGCGCGGCGGTGTAGATGAAATCTCCGGCCACATCCATGTCGCCGGCGCGCAACTGGTCGACGTAGGCCAGAAATTGCGCCGTGATTTTGGCGATGGGGATGTCGTAAATATCAATGTCCTGCTTGCGAATGAGATCGAGCAGCAGGTCGAGCGGGCCGTCGTACACCTGGTTCACGATGACGGAAAACGGCGACTGGTCGGCGTCCTCTCCACGCGCCTTCAGCGCAGCCGCAACTTTTTCGGCCGTGGTGCGCTGCGGCTTTTCAGGAAAGGGCAGCGTGGGCGCCGCGTCGATCGGCACGGGAGCCGGCAACGGATCAAGCCCAGTCGGTTCGGTCACGGGTGGCGCGGGCGGTGGTTCCGGCACGGGCAGCGGCGGTGGTGCGGGCGGTTCGGGTGGTTCGGGGGGCTCCGGCTGGGGTGGTTCGGGCACGATCGGAGGTTCGGTCACGGGCGGCTTGGGCACCGGAACCGGGTCGGTCACAGGTGGCAGTTCGGGATCCCGCTCGGGAGGTTCGGCGAGTTCCTCTACCGGAGGCGTGGCGGGTGCTCCCGGGAGTGCGACGTGAGTGGTTGCTTCTTCCGGAGAGGATTGAACCTCCGGAGCAGCTGCTTCTTCCGGAGCGGATGGGGCGGCGATTTCGAGGAGTTCCGTCATCTCTTCTGCCGATGCGGTTTCGACCGGTTGAGTTGTTTCGCCGGCAGCGGCAGTTGGCTCGGCAGGTTCGCCGGGTGATTCGGAGGCAGATAAAACTTCCGGCTCGGTGCTGGGGAAGCTTGCGACAGGGGCTAAAGCCCCCACAGACTGTAGGACGCTTTCGGCACGATTGAAGTCGTCCCCTGGCATGTCTTGCGGCTCACCAGAGAGTTCTTCCGCTGCCTGGACGACGGGTGCGGTCGCAGGTTCGCTCTCGGTTGCGGCAGGAGGTTCTTCGATTGGCAAGGCCGGTCCCGCAGCCGGCGCGTCCTCGATGGGTGAGGCTGGTTCCGGCGCGGGAGGTTCCGGAGCTGGAGCAGTCGGTTCAGGCGCGGGCATTTCGGCAGCGCGCGCAATTCCCTGGTCGGGCGGCGCGTTATCGCCCGCAACGAAATCTTCGGCCGCAGTGGGCTCTTCGGCCGCAGTCGCTTCGAATTGGGGGGAAGATGGTTTCACTCGACTCTCTTCTTTTTGTACTTCCGTCTCGTCTCTTTCGGCTTCCCGGCGCTCGTCAGCAACCTCGGCCTGTCGAGCAACCTCCGCGCTGGCAGCGGCTTTTCCGCTGCGCCGGAAAAGACCGAATCCCGAGCGGATTCCATCAAGGGCAATTGTGAGCGCCCTGCGCCACCACGGGACTGGTCGTTCCATCATTCTTGCTTTCCCGGCCGGCGGCGCCCCGCGTTTCCCGCGATCAATTCCCGGCGGTCCTTGCTTCGCATCCCGGCGGCCCTCGCTTCCCGCGTCGGGCTCAGGCTTTCACGGTGCTGAGCGGCATCTTCATGGCGTCGCGCACCTCCACCATGGTTTGCTCGGCGCGTACCGCGGCTCGCCGCGAGCCTTCGTTCAAAATTTCGATCGCCTGCGGCTCCGAGATAGCAGCGCGCCGCTCCTGAATGGGCTGCAAGACCTTCAGAAGCGAGTCAGCCGCCCAGCCTTTGCACTCGATGCAACCGATGCCCGCCGTGCGGCAGCCTTCGTAGACCTTGGCCATCGTCTCCGGCGTGGAGAAAACTTTGTGCAGATCGCCCACCGGGCACTTGTCAGGATCGCCTTTATCGGTGCGGCGAATGCGCGCCGGATCGGTGACCATGGTCTTGAGCTTTTGGCGCACCACCGGCTCCGGGTCGCTCAAGAGGATGGTGTTGCCGTAGCTCTTCGACATTTTACGGCCGTCGGTGCCGGGCAGCTTGGGCGATGGCGTAAGCAGAACTTTGGGCTCGGGCAGCACCTCGCGGCCGTTCAGGCTATAGAACTGGTTGAAGCGGCGCGCCACTTCGCGCGTCAACTCCACGTGCGCCTGCTGATCCTGGCCTACGGGCACAAAGTCGGCCTGGTACACAAGGATGTCAGCGGCCATGAGCACCGGGTAACCGAGGAAACCATAGGTAGTAAGATCGCGGCTGGTCAGGTTCTCCTGCATCTCCTTATAGCTGGGAACGCGCTCGAGCCAGCCCAGCGGAGTGCTCATGCCGAGCAGGAGCGAAAGCTCGGCGTGCTGGAGCACGCGGCTCTGTAGAAACAGAATGCTCTTCGCGGGATCGAGCCCGGCCGCCAGGTAGTCGAGCAGCACCTCTTTGATATTGTCCGTGACCTTCGAGGTGTCCGCGTAGTCGGTGGTGAGGGCGTGCCAGTCGGCGATGAAGAAATAGCACTCGTACTGGTCCTGCAATTTGACCCAGTTGGCAAGCGCGCCCATGTAGTTACCCAGGTGCAGCTTTCCCGTAGGTCTCATGCCGCTTAAAACGCGCGGCCGTGCGGATGGATTAGGGAGTTCAGACATGATTGCGATTCGAAGTCCTGGCGGCGCGTTGAAAGCCGCTGAGTGGCAGTAAGAAAACGTGAAAAACGCTCATTCCATTGTAGCGGGAGGGGGCGTCGAATGGACTGCTTTCTCAGAGGCGGCCAAGCAGCGAATCAACGAGGGCCAGCGTGGGCACAAACAGCAGGCGGAGCAGAAATCCGCCGACGACAATCATGAGAATTATGCCAATCCAGCCGCCGATCCGGTCGTAGACCCGCACCGCGTTGTAAGGCAGCATATTGCGCACCACGCGGCTGCCATCGAGCGGAGGGATGGGCAGCAGGTTGAAGAAGAAAAGGCATAGGTTGACTTCAATGGCCAGCAGTGCAAGCAGAACCAGAGGCTGCAATCCACCTTCGAAGGCCAGCACGCCGCTCAAATTTGCACGCACCAGCGTTCGCCCTCCGGGTACGGCAATGCACACAACGGCCAGAATCGTGAATGCAATCCCGACGAGCAGAAGATTCGAGAATGGGCCAGCCAGCGTTACGAGGTTGTCGTCGCGGACAATTTTCTTGAAGTTGCGCGTGATGACGGGGGTCGGCTTGGCCCAGCCGATGAGAAACCCGCTGAAGAAGCTGAATCCGATAAATGGCCCGAAGATCGCAAGTGCCGGAATGAGCAGGGTTCCGATGGGATCGATGTGGTACATGGGGTTGAGCGTGATGCGCCCCTGTAACCGAGCCGTCTGGTCGCCCAGGCGCGAGGCCATCCAGGCGTGCGCACACTCGTGAAAACTGAGCGAGAAAAGCAGCAGCACAAACTCGAATACGGCAATAACGAAAGCAGTGGGTTGCAAGCGAACACCCCAAAGTTCCGGCCGTTCCTGTGCATTGAAAACGCTGGAAAATGGCCGAACTCAAAGATTCAGGTTAGCACGGCGAGATTGCGGGGTTTTACGCTCTGAATCGGCTAACTCCGCCAACTCCGCTAGCGCCGCTAACCCCGCTATCCTCTAGCTCTCGATATATTCCCAGAACGAGTCGACCAGATCGGCGTCGAGCTCCGTGGTCATGCGGCGCGCGGCGCGTTCGGCTTCTTCCATGAGTCCATGCAGGTAATCGCGCGAGCGCGAGATGGCGGCGACGCCGATGGTGGCTGATTGCCAGGTGACCGCCTCGTCGAGCTCGGCCACGGAGACATTGAAGCCCTGGCGCAACTGATCCTTGAGTGAGCGCACCACCTGCCGCCGGTCCTTGAGCGATTGCGCGTGCTCAATGCGGATCTCGATGGTGAGCTGAGCCACAGGCATAGCGGTCTCGGGGGATTACTGACAGTGTAAGACTAGATTGATCGGGCGGAGCAAGTTTTTTCGCGGGCTGGGACCCCCCGGCTCAAGCAGAGCCAATAGGAAGGCGTATCTTGGATCACGTGGAGCGGCCGTTGGAGAACTCGCGTAGGTGACCCTTAAGTTCGTTCGACTACAAATTTGTCATCCTGAGCGGAGTTTGGCGCGTCTTTGCGACAAACGGAGTCGAAGGACCTGCGGTTGCTCTTGCTTTTGCTGTTCCTTGTTACGGCCAAGCCACGTGAGTATCTTAGATTTGTTCAACGAATTTTGGGCTCGGCACTCCGGGGGCTGCCCAGAACTGTACAAGGCAGTTACTATTGCGACAATCAGAGGGAATTATGCCACTGAAACCCGAAAACGTAATTTCGAATCTGCGTGAGCTTCGCGACCTCACGGCCAACGCCGACGGCGCGCAGCGGGTTGCCTTTACACCCACATGGCTCAAGGCGCGCGAATGGCTTGGGACGAAGCTAGTCGGCCTTCCCGTGGAGCGTCACTTCGATGCCGCCGGAAATCAGTGGATCACGCTGCGGGGCCAGAGCGAGAAGACACTGGTTCTCGGCAGCCATCTTGACTCGGTTCCCAACGGCGGCTGGTTGGATGGAGCGCTCGGCGTGGTCGCAGGACTTGAGGTGGTGCGGTATCTGGCGGAAAAATATGCCGGCAAACCTCCTTTCACCGTGCGCCTGGTGGATTGGGCGGATGAAGAAGGCGCGCGCTTCGGCCGCAGCCTCTTCGGATCGGCGGCATTTTCAGGTACGCAAACCATTGCCGCCGACCGCGCCCGCACAGACCGCGACGGCATCACGCTGGAAGCCGCTCTGAAGCAGGTCGGCATCGACATCGATCGCATTGGCGACGCAGCCGCGGAGCGCAAGAATATCGCTGCATACCTCGAGCTGCACATTGAACAGGGACCGGTGCTGGAAAATGCGAATTTGCCGCTGGGCGTGGTCACGGGCACGAAGGGTGTGGAGCGCTATGCCATCACATTCACAGGGCAAGAGGCGCACTCGGGCTCAACGCCCATGGCAGTTCGGCGCGATGCGCTGGCTGCCGCGGCAAAACTGGCGCTCGAGATTCGCGCCATCGCCGGCAAGCACGCTGACTCCGTGTGCACGATGGGAAGCGTAAAGACCTTTCCCGGAATTGTGACGGCGGTGGTTGGGCGCTGCGAGGCGACGCTCGATCAGCGCGATCTGGACGCCGGCATTCTGGCCAGCATGTTTGCGGAGGCGCAAGCTGCCAGCCGGCGCTTTGCCGCCGAAGAGCGCTGCGAGGTGGAGTGGTCGCGCATTTGGAGTATCGAGCCAGTTCCGTTTCACGCGGAGTTGGTTGCGCTTTGCGAAGAGGCGATTCTGGAGACGACGCCAGAGACGCGGCGGCTGCCTTCGGGCCCGCTGCACGATGCTTCAGAGGTTTGCCGATCCGGAGTTCCCACGGTGATGATGTTTGTGCAGTCCATCAAGGGCATCAGCCACAACAAAATCGAGGACACGCGCGCGGAGCATCTGGAGTTAGCCGTGAACGCCTTCGCGGGGCTCGCCGAGAAGACGCTCAAGTGGATGGAGAAGCACTAACGCCGTTATCCATGCGGGAAGGCCTCGCTCGGCTTACTCCGCCAGCTTTGCCAACTGCGCCTTCGTCGGCTTGCGCGTGAAGGCGCTGACCACGACCAGCGCCGCAACAGCGGCGAACAACGCCGGGAAAATAGCGTCGCGGTCGGCGAGAATCGGCGGCAGATGCAGGAACTCCTTCACACCTTTTAAATCCCATAACAGCGTGACCACGGTTCCAATGCCAATGGCAGCGACTGCTCCCCATGCCGTAGCGCGTTTGGAGTAGAACGCGGCCAGCACCACCGGCGTAAGCGCGGCCCCGTAGATGGTGTAGGCATAGAGCATCTTGGCCAGAATGCTGGGCGCATAGAGCGCCTGATAAAGCGCCCAGGCGCCGAGCAGCACCACGGCGAGACGGGAGACGATGAGGACGCTCTTGTTCGACGCGCCCGGAGAGATGTAGCGCACAAAAACATCTTCGATGAGATTGCTGGCCGGAGAGAAGAGATAGTTCGAAGCCGTCGAAATCACCTTGGCGAAGACCGCGCCGAGAAGCAACGCGCCCATGAGGGCGGGTAGTCCGTGGCGCGCCGTGTAAGGGATGATCTCGTAGGGCTGGCGCGAGACCTCGCCGGTGGGATAAAGCGCCGATCCAATCACAGCAATGGCGACGATCAGCGTTTCAAGCACCACCGTGCCCACAATCCAGCCGACAACCGAGATGCGCGCATCGCGCTCGGATTTGGCAGAGAAAAACTTCTGGTACATGACCTGATTGCCGAGCATCAGCAGCATGGTCGGCACGAGAAATTCCAACCCGCGCACCAGCGTCAGGTTGCCAAGAAATTCAAAATGCGTGGCCGGTAGCGCCGCATGCAGCCCGCTCCAGCCGCCGGCCTTGGCCAGCAGCATAGGCGTAGCGATAACGCAGATGACCGTGACCAGCGAGCCGATGGCCACATCCATATAGGCGACCGACGACATGCCGGCCATGGCCGTGGTGACGACGACAAAGGCTGCGATGATCCAGGTTCCCTGCTCCGGCGTCAGAGTGTCGGGAAAGATGAGGTGCAGCACGTTGCCGCCGCCCTTGAACTGATAACTGGTGATGGCCACGTAAGCAAATAGAATCGCGATGGTGCCGAGCACGCGCGCGGTCTGGTTGTAGCGCGCCTCGAGAAGATCGGGCAGCGTGAACTGCGCGAATTTGCGCGCGCGCGGCGCAATAAAGTAGATGAGCAGCAAGCCCAGCCAGCCGCCGGCCGGCAGCCACAGCGCGGCAAAGCCGTTCTTGTATGCGTTTTCGGCCCCGGCAAAAAGCGATCCCGCGCCGATCCACGAAGTCAGCAACGTGAGGACGAGCACGAAAGCGGAAAGCGAGCGCCCTGCGACAAGGTAATCGGCCTTGGTTTTAACCAGCAGGCCCCGAAAAATGGCCACCGCCAGCAGCGCAGAGGCAATCACGACCAGGACCACGATATAGAGAAGCGACATCCGAGAATTTCCTCAACGCGACACAAGAAGATTGAGAGCAGTGTAACGGACCGGGGCCCCCGTCGGCCTGGCCCGGTGTGGCCCAGATTCGTGCTTCCGCTGCCCGGCCCCGTATCTCCCTCGGCAACTGCTGCATCAAAAATAATAGAGCGCAGGTTGACGCGAATCCCGGCTCGCGCTAATCTCGCAATACTGGATTTGGTACTCAACCCCAATCCGCGGCGCCGCAGGACAGCCCAAACCTTGGACCCGGTTGTGCCCTGCGCTCTTCGACTCCTTTCAAAATCAACCGTTTGCCAGCAAGCGCCCACGGGGCGCTTGCGTTCCCATTGTGTGCTGCCGATACTCCTTAAATACAATTCACCGTTCGGGAGGACGTTGACCCTTTGAAGATCGCTCTGGAGATCACGCCAAACCTCGAGCCCCTGTTCGGGACCCGCGATGAAAACCTCAGACTGATGGAAGACTCGCTCGGCGTTCGCATCGATCTTCGCTCCGACGCCGTGCACGTACAGGGACCGGAAGAAAGCGTGGTCCGCGTGCGCCGGATTTTCGAAGACTTTGAGGCGTTGCGCCGCTCGGGGCACAATCCCCACAACGGCGAATTGAACGGCATGCTGCGCCTGGTGGTGGCCGATGCCGCCACCACTCTGCGCTCAGTGGCCGAGGCCGGCAAACAACGCTCCGCCGGCATCAAGCGCACTGTGCAGCCGCGTTCGCTCAACCAGAGCCGCTACGTGGACGCCATCGAGCAGAACGATATGGTGTTTGGCGTGGGCCCGGCCGGAACCGGCAAGACCTACCTTGCCGTAGCCATGGCCGTGGCGGCTATCAACGCCAAGCGCATCAGCCGGATTGTTTTGGTGCGCCCCGCTGTAGAAGCCGGCGAACGGCTGGGCTTTTTGCCCGGCACCTTGCAGGAGAAGATCGATCCCTATCTGCGCCCGCTTTACGACGCGCTCTTCGACATGATCGACGTTGAGAAGGTGGACAAAATGCTGGAGCGCAACGTCATCGAGGTGGCTCCGCTCGCCTTCATGCGCGGCCGCACGCTCAACGATGCGTTCATCATTCTCGACGAAGCGCAGAACACAACCATCGAGCAGATGAAGATGTTCCTCACGCGCATGGGCAACAATTCCAAGGCCGTGATCACAGGCGACATTACGCAGATCGATCTGCCCAACCCGCGCAAGTCCGGCTTGCTCGACGCGATCAATATACTCGGCGGCGTGGAAGGCGTTGCCTTCTGCCATTTTGAAGAGGGCGACGTGGTCCGCCATCCCCTGGTGCAGCGCATCGTCCGCGCCTATGAAAGCGCCAAGCCGCAACAGCAGGAGCTGCCGCTCGAGGGCGCGATCGCAGTCGGAGTTTCACAAACCGACGACCGCCAGGAGCCGCAGCCGAAGCATCCCGCCAAGCCGCAGTAAGGCAGGGAGTACGCAATAGGGAATAGGGAGCAGGAAAAGCGGGCTGGGGTCGCAGAAACGCGATCCCAGCCTTTGCCGTCTCTGCGGTTCCTACGGCTTCGCCGGCGCGGCCGGCGCCGTCTGCTTGCTGAACACGTAGTGGCAGGGGCGGCCGTAGATGCCGAGTCCCGTGCTGCGATCGCCCTCACCATCCGCGGCGGTGAAATGCGACTTCACTTCGTAGCTGTACTGCTCGCCCTTGCTCACGAGCGGGCCGTGCGTGTACTGCGTCGACAGGACCAAGCCGGAAGCCGTCAGCTTGGCGCTGCCATCGCGATTGATCTTTCCATCGAGCGCCAGGTAGCCCGGCTGCCCCGCGTCGCCGCGCTCGCCGTGCAGAATATTGTCCGCAACGGTGCTGGTAAATTTCCAGGTGTACCCCAGAGAGTTGCCCTTGGCCTCGCAGGTCATCGTGGTATTCCACACGCCGTCAAAGGGGCCGGCCGTACCCTGGCCGCCCGCCGCCATGGTAAGCAAAAACAGTGCAGAAAGAAAGGTCTTGCGCATGAAAACTCCCTTCGGCACAGAATTTTACTCCCGGATCGCAGGCCCGTCAGTGACAAGGCGAGGCAAACACGTTCTGGAGGCACGTTCTGCCGGCACGCACGCTTCGCGTATCATCGAATCAGACCCGGAACCGCGCACGCAGGAGCCGCGGCCCCGCGCACGATGATCCTCATCGACCCACATCTGAAATCTGACTCGCCGCCGAACTTCGTTTCGGCGAAGCCTTCTGCTGGGCCTGCCGCGGCCCTAGCTCGAAAATTGCCCGCGAAACCATTCCGGCTGCCCTCCCCGCGAACCCTGGCGCAATTCTTGAAACGGGCGCAAGTCGCCGTGGGTCTGCGCGAACAGGTCGCGGTGCTGTTGACCAGCGATCGAGCGTTGCGCGACCTGAACCGGCGCTTCCGCGGCAAGAACAAACCCACCGACGTTCTTTCCTTTCCGTCGACCAACCCGGCGTCCGGCCCGGAGAAGATGGCGGGTGACTTGGCCATCAGTGTGGAGACGGCGCGCCGTCAGGCCGCGGAACAGGGCCACGCGCTCACCTGCGAGTTAAAGGTGCTCATCCTGCACGGGCTGCTGCACCTGGCCGGCCACGATCATGAAACCGACGCGGGCGAAATGCAGCGCCGCGAGCAGAGTTTGCGCGCGAAGCTGGAGCTGCCTCTGGGGCTGATTGAGCGCTCTGCTTCTCCTACCCTTTCGCCAAAAACGCGAAAGGATGGGGCGCGGAGGCGAAAAGCAACCACAGGTCCTTCGACTTCGACCGCCAAGACGGCCTCCGCTCGGGAGGCCAAAGCAACGAGAGGGTCGAGACCTAAGAAGAAGAGCGCGCGCCCATGACGCCGCTCCAGATCATCTTCGTTGCTGTGCTTGTGGTGGTGCAGACTCTGGCCGCGTACATCAGCCGCATCTACTCCGAGTTTGGCAAGATTCTGAGCCGCGAGGTGCAGGAAAATCTGGACGCATGGGAGACGCGGATCGAGCCGCATCTCGGCCTGAGCCGCGAGCACGCCGCATTGTGCGCGGCGGTTCTGGTGCAGCTTTCGCTGGGGCTCATCGCTCTCGAGTTCGGCGCCATCCTCTTTGGCCACGCCGCGCTACCCGGCGAGCCGGACCCGACGGAGATTGCGCAGGCCGTTCTCAGCGTGGTGCTGGTGGTCATTTTTTCGAACCAGCTGATTCCATCGCTGCTCTTCAACCGCACGCGCGGACTGTGGGCGGCGCGACTGCTTTGGCCCATCTGTTTGCTGCTGTGGCTGGCGACGCCGGTCACGGTCTTCATCCGCTTTTTCTTTTCCGTAGCAGAGCTGGCCGAGGCGCCCGCGAATCCCGCGGAGCCTGCGCCCGACGTGGAAGCGCTGATCGAGGCCGGCGAGGAAGAGGGCATCCTGGAACAGAGCGACCGCGAGCTGGTGCGCTCCGCGGTGGAGTTTGGCGACATGCTGGTGCGCGAGGTGATGACGCCGCGCCCCGAGATCTTCGCCGTCTCGGAATCGATCACGCTGGAGCGCTTTCTGGAACTGCTCAAGCAGCACAACTACTCGCGCGTGCCCGTCTACTCCGGCTCGCTCGACAACATCAAAGGGCTGGCCTTCGCGCACGACCTGCTGCAGATTGCCGATGAGGATGCACGCACGCGCACCGTGGCCACGATCCTGCGCTCGGCCGCATTCGTGCCTGAGACCAAGCGCGGCTACGAACTGCTGCGCGAGATGCAGCGCGAAAAGCAGCACATGCGCATCGTGATTGACGAGTATGGCGCGGTGGCCGGCCTCGTGACCATTGAGGATCTGCTGGAGCAGATCGTAGGCAACATCCGCGACGAGCACGAAATCGATTCGCTGATCGAAGAACCCCAGCGCGAGCCTTCCGGCTCATGGCTCGTTCCCGGCAGCTTTCCCGCCGACCAGCTTGGCGACCTTCTTGGCGAGACCGTGGAACTGGGCGAAGACTATGAAGCAACCACGCTGGGCGGCCTGGTGAGCGAGATCGCGGGGCGCATTCCCAAGGCCGGCGAAACGGTCGAGCTCGAACCGCTGGGACTGCGCGTGGAGATTGTCGCCTCGACCGGGCGGCGCATCGAGCGCGTACGGCTCTTTCCTCCGATCGCGCGGCTGCCCTTTCCGAAGGAAGCCTGAGCCGTAACATTGGGCTATGTTATTCAAGACCATCGCCGGCTTTGTGCAGTTAATTGCCATCATGGCTTTGCTGCTATTTGCGCCGGCGTGGACGCTCCATTACTGGCAGGCATGGAACTATCTTGCGGTTTTTGGCTGCTCTTCGTTTTTAATTACCGTCGATTTGTGGCTGCGCGATCGAGAATTGCTTGAGCGACGACTTAAGGCCGGTCCCGGAGCGGAGACAAGAAAAAGGCAGAACTGGATTCAGGCCCTTGCTTCTCTCTCGTTTCTCGCGCTATTGCTTGTCCCGTCGCTCGATCGCCGCTTCGGCTGGTCCCAAATCCCTGTGGCCGTGGTGATAGCGGGAGATATGCTTGTGGCCGCCGGTTTCTTCGTCGTCTACCGGGTCTTCCGCGAAAACACCTTTACCGCGGGAACGATTGAAATAGCCGAGCAGCAGACCGTCGTTTCCACCGGGCCTTACGCCGTAGTACGCCACCCAATGTACGCTGGAGCTCTGATTCTTCTGTTGGGAACACCACTGGCCCTCGGCTCCTGGTGGGACTTGCTGTCGCTGTTCCCAATGACTGCCGTGCTTGTGGCCCGTCTGCTCGACGAAGAAGAGTATCTTGCCAGGGGGCTACGCGGCTATCGCGAATATTGCCAGAAAGTCCGGTTCCGCCTGCTGCCGTTTGTGTGGTGAAATCGGACCGCAGCATTGCGAAATCGGCGGACAAGGATTCTTGTTCCGCATTTTGCTGCCGAATCAATAGCGCGCTTCCGTCCGCGATAATAGAAATGGAGTGTCACGCGTGAAATCTGGATTTGTTGCCATCCTCGGCCGGCCCAACGTGGGCAAGAGCACCCTGCTCAACGCCCTCACGGGCGAGAAGGTGGCCATTGTCACGGCCAAGCCGCAGACCACGCGCAACCGCATTATCGGCGTGCTGGAAGTGCCGGCGCGCAAGAAAGTGCATCCGGCGGCGCAGATTGTCTTTGTCGATACGCCGGGCGTGCATAGGCCCGCTTCGCAGCTCGACCGCCGCATGCTCCAGGAGGTGCAGGAGGCGCTGGAATCGCGCGACCTGGTGCTGGTCCTGATGGATGTAACGCGGAGAATTCGGTTGAACGAAGATCCTTCCCAGGTCGCAAAAGCGAGACCCGGGGCACCCGGACGCCTTGACGCTGCAAACGAAGACGAGTTCCTTTTCTCGCTGATCCGCAAGCTCGATTGCCCGGTGTTCCTGGTGTTGACGAAGATTGACCAGATCCGCAAAGACGAACTGCTGCCCATGATTGAATCGCTCACCAGGCAGCACAAGTTTGCGCAAGTGATCCCCGTGAGCGCGCGAAAAAACGACGGCCTTGACGTGCTGGTGCGCAAGATTGTCGATGTGCTGCCGACGGGCGAGCGCTACTTCCCCAAAGACCAGTACACTGACCAGCCCGTGCGCTTCATGGTCGCCGAATTGATTCGCGAAAGCATTCTCATCGAGACCGGCGAAGAGGTTCCTTATGCCGCGGCCGTGGTGATTGAGCGCTTTGAAGAGCCGGAAGGCCAACCGCGGCCGGGCACGAAACCGCTGACGCGAATCAACGCCGCGATTTACTGCGAGCGCACGGGGCAGAAGGCGATCTTGATCGGCAAGGGCGGATCGAAACTGACCGCGATCGGCACCAGCGCGCGCCGCAAAATCGAGTCACTGCTGGGTACGCGCGTATACCTGGAGCTGTACGTGATTGTGGAGCCCGGCTGGCGCGAGTCGAGGGCTTTTGTCGAGTCGCTCGACTGGCGCAACCAGTTGGAAAGCCTGGCTGAAACGCAGCCCGGTGACGAAGAAGAATCCTAAGGCGTGTTCGAAACCGCGTCGCGAAGCAACAGCGTATCGAGGTCGTCCCTGTCTGATCCAATCTGTTGCGCCAGGACTGCGTATTTGGGATCGTGGTAGGCCTTGGCCGCGCGCCACAGCGTGGGCGTCAAAGCGCCGGCGTGAAAGCCGGCGATCTCCTGATAGTCCCATTTCTTTTCGCCGGCCGCGTACGGTGCGAGGAAATCGATGGCGGCGCGAATGGAGCGGCCGTCGGCGGTTTTGAAATTCCAAAGATCCACGCCCACTTCATCGCCGAGCGTGGCCAGCCTGCACAATGCATCAAGGCTCATATTGCTGTAGCCCCATGCTTTTGTGCGCGCGAGTTCCAGCGGTTGACGCCCGTCGGGCTCGATCTGCACTGTGATGCGGCGGGTCTTCACGCGCTCCAGCGTCTCCCGAGCCAGCGCGCGATCGCCGACGAAGAGCGCCATGTCGGTAACCTGCACGTCGTACCAGTTGCCATGATTGTTTTTGGCCGCGTCTTCATCCATTCCATTTTTGCTGGTGCGCATCCAGTGCAAATATTGCGCGAACCAATCGTGGAGGCCTTTGTCGTCGGCCGCGGTCCATGCCGTTGAACCAGCAAGCAGCCCGGCGACATCGACGGCGTCGGCCAGCGGGCGCGTGTCAATAATGCCGATGCCGCGCCCCGTGTTGACTCCGGCAATGGCCTGCGCGAATTCGAGGTTGGGATTCATCTTGGTCGCGGGATCGAGAAACCAGGTTCGCAACAGCAGCGCAGCACGGTTTGCGTAGTCCGCCTTACCGGTGAAATACCAGCCCAGCGCCAGAGCGCGCGCCGCTTCGCTCATGCGGCCGAACTCTTCGTGATCGGTAATTTTGCGGTTCTCGGGATTGGTCTGGCCATCGCGGCGGATGTAGGGCAGGCCGTCGGGCTTGGAGGGATCGGGCCACCAGTACGTCGCGCGGCTCATGTAGTCGTGCTTATCGCCGCTGGCCGGCGTCACCGGCTTGTCCATCACCGAGAAGGGGCCTTCGGTCATGGCACGATCCGCCGCGGCTACGGCGGCTTGAACGGCTTCCTGCCGGCGCGGATCTTTGACATCGGCGGAATGAAGAGTTGCCAACTCGTGCGCGTCGAGAAGAAAGACCTGAGGCAGAAAGGCGCGGGACGGTGCGAGGTTGGCATTTTGCGGCGTAGAATTCTGCGCGCCTGCGGGAAGAGCTGCCGCGAGCAGCACGACAACAACCATGGCGTTCCACCTGAACGGTGTAAGCATTCGAGAATTCAACCTCCTAGGGACGACACCGCGTGCGGGCACTCGCGCAAAATAGTTCTCCGCAGCCTATCTCACGCGGAAACGGTTACAAACGCAGGTGCAATGCCTTCGCTGGTGACGCCCGCAGTGCAGGCGCCGTCATTGCAGCGCACAGAAATACGCGCTCGGCCGTTGTAAAGCTGCACGACGCGCGAGCCGGTCGAGGTGCCCTGGTTGTCAATCAGTGATCCGCTACCGGCGAGAGAAAAGCGCACGACATTTTTTGCGTCGAGAGAGAGCACGCCTTTGGCATCGAAAGCCGTAACTTCAATGGTGACGACGTCCTTGTCGCGGGCGATCTGCGCCAGGGCAAAACTCGCCGGCTTGCCCCACTTCGCGATCTGGTATTCGAGATCAATCTCATCGCTCACCGTAACGCCATTCCTGCTGGCGACCACGCGAAGATGATTTTTACCCGGAGCGAATTTCACGATCCAGCGCAGGCCGGCGGCAGGAAAATCCTGGCTGTTGCGCTGCCGCGTGCCGGCGGATGCGCCGTTCAGGAAGAGTTCTGCGGTGGGGCAGTTGGAATAGACCTTCACGATGCGCGCCTCGCCCTCCGCACCCCAGCGCACCGGCCACGTGTGCCCGTAGATGTGAGCCATGGGCTCCTCTGCCCAATAGGACTGAAAGACGAAGTAGCCTTCCTTCTTCGTCATGTCGCGCTCGATCACACCCTTCTGATTCACGCGCGGCACGGGATTTTCAACACGCAGGGGCGTGGTGAAATCCTTGAAGGCCCACTGCGCGGATCCAGCGAGCCACGGCAAAGTCTCCTGCACCTTGAGATACCAATCGAAGAGGTCGCAGGCGTAGGTTTCGGACCAATCGCTGTCGCGCGACACCGCGGCCCTGGCTCCGTTTTCGAGCGAGTCCGGAGTGTTCTCAGAAAGATCTGCGCCAAACGGAGCCTTCGCTGCCGACTCCGGCATTTCAGCGTGGCGGCGTGCATGGCTGTCGGCGCCCCACTCAATGTGCACGAAGCGCTTGACCTGCATGCGCTGTCTTTCGAGTGCGCTTTCATACTCGGTGTAAACGCCGCTGTACCAGCCGGCCCAGATCGACGGCGAGTACACATCGGGGATGTCGCGCGCGAAATCGCAACGGCGCAGCGAGGTGAAGCGCGACGGATCCATCTCGTGGGCGAGCGAGTTCATCTCTCGCATGAAGCCGCAAATGGCTGCCTGATCGAGAGCCGGATACTCGCCCGGCCAGTCATCTTCGTTGCCCAGGCCCCACATGATCAAACTAGGGTGGTTGAAGTGCTGGTCGATCATGTTGGCAAGCATCAGGCGCGTCTGGTCTTGCCACTTTTCGTCGCCAACGCCTGAGCGGCACCACGGCGCTTCTTCCCAAACCAGCAGGCCGATCTCGTCGCAGAGATCGAGCACGAGCTTGGATTGTTGATAGTGACCGAGGCGGATGAAGTTGGCGCCCATGGCCTTCACCAGCTCCATCTCCGTGCGGATCAGCGCATCGGGCTGGGCAGCCGCGAAGCCTGCATGGTCCATGTGGCGCTGTGTGCCCCGAAGCAGCAGCCGCTCGCCGTTGAGCTTGAAGGGCCCGTAGTCCACAAACTCCGCGCGGCGAATGCCGAAGCGCTCCTTCACAACACTTTTGCCGTAGGCGGTAGTCAGCGTGACGTTGCAGGTGTAGAGATGGGGATGCGCAGGCGACCAAAGCGCCAGCGAGGCAATCGTGGTGGATGCGATTTCCGATTCGCCGTCCCATGCGGCGAGAGATTTTTCGGTCCGCGCGATGGTTTTACCGGCGGCATCGGCGATTTCCACGATGAGCGCAGCGCTGCCAGAAAATTTCACGGGATTATAGAGGCGGGCCTTCACCTTGACCGTGGCCGCCGAATCGGGAATCGCGCCGGGGACGAACGATGGCAAGATGTGAACCGATTCAAGAGAGACCGCGGGCACATACGCCAGATGCACGTGACGGTAGAGCCCACCATAGAGACTGAAGTCGCTCAAGTCGGAGGGCGGCCGCTCGAGGTTTTCGGAGTTATCGCAGAGCACGGCGAGGGGAACGCTACTCTTGCTTGCAGGCGCGGCCGCAACGGCGTCCGTAATGTCGAATACGAATTCGTCGTATCCCCCCACGTGCGAGCCGACCATCGTGCCGCCGACGTACACATGCGAAGTCTGTCCGGCGCCCTCAAAATAAAGCAGTACCCGGCCATCCTTGATGGGGTTGGCAATCGACAGGCGGCTGCGATACCACCCGTGACCACGGTAGTACGGCGTATCCGGATCGCACGCGTCGTAGTCGTTGAAGCAGTGCGGCAGTGAAACTTTTTTCCAGACCGCGATTTCGTCGCCGCGCCAGACCTCCCACGGGCCGTCGAGCGCGCCGCGATAATACTCCCACCCGGAGTCGAGGCATCGGGAGGCCGAGCACGCCTCGGCATTGGCGAGCACCGGTCGCACCAGCGACGCCGGCAGCGCCAATTTCGTCTGGCTAGCTGCCGCGACTGCGGCCATCGACTTGATAAAGCGCCGGCGTGAAAAATTGCATGAGTGCGGCATAGATTTTCTATCTCGTGCTTCAAGGCCATGGGAACTGCTTATTGGTACAAAACTGCCATCGGCCAGAGAACTGTTGCAGCAGCCTTTGCGCCGGCTCGTCCGGCGATAGCACTCTTCCCTTTCGGGGCCCCGCTCTCCGGTTTCTTCGATGCATGGAGGCCCTGCATCAAAGTTGGTCACAAACCGGCGAACGGAGCCCTCAGGGGGCACACGCCAAGACCCGCTAGAAGTTGAGCCGCAGCGAGAACTGAACCATGCGAGCGGAGTTGTTGGAAGTGGTTGTGAGGTTCTGCGTACCGTCGCTTCCGCTCGGGGCCACAGATCCCTGGTTGTTAAACAGATTGAAGATGTCCATGTTGAAGCGGAAGTTGACCCGCTCCGTGATCGGAAAGACCTTGAACAGCGAGGCGTCGTTGACAAAGTTGAACGGCCCATCGAGGACGGTCTTTGAGAACGGGTTGGCGCCCGCCCAACTGCCGCTGCTCGATGTATTGGGGCTGGGCTGGTAACCGATCGACACTGCTGTCGCCTGCGAAGCGCCCGGAACGATGATGCCCACTTCGTCGCTTCCGTAGTACTGGTCGGTCACCGTCTTGCCGCCGACGGGCGCGGAGCAACCAACGTCCATCGGCGTCTGATACGGCTGGTAGTTCGATGGCACGGTTGTAGTGGGATTTCCGGTTATGCCGGTGCCGCAAGCATTGCTGGCGATCTGCGTAGGCGGAATGTATCCGTTCCACCAGAGGTAATTGGTGTACACATGGCCGTTGCGGTTATCGGTGATCGGATATTTGTGCTTGTAGACCTGGAGCGGGTTGGTCGGTCCCCAGTGCGTGGCGGTGATGGTGAAATCGCTGGAATAGAGATTGGCGTCACCGGCAATCTGGTAACCGCCAACAATCTCGTCGACAAGACGATTGGCAGTGCCGAAGAATTTCTTCCCGCGGCCCATGGGCAGGTCGACAATGTAGGTGTACTGGAGCTGCTTTTTCGGCGTTGCTGTATCCACCGTGCCGTAGTTCTCGAACTTGTCCAGCGCATGGTAGAACGCCCAACTGGGAGTGCCCGTGGGCGGCTTGGGTGGCAGAGCCATGGAAATGGGCGTGCCCGCAAAAGTGTCCGGTGCGCCCTTGGTGCACACCACGCCGGTGGTGCAGATGGGATAGCCGAAGGTGGTGTTGGCCGCAGCGGTGGTCAGATAGTTCTCGTAGGGATCCACCTGGTTATCGCGACTCCAGTTTCCACCGTTGCGCAGGTTCTTCTGCCAGTCGAACATGACCTGCCAGGCGATGCCGTGGTGATAAAGCTTCTGGTAGCTGGCTTGCAACTGGTTGTCGTTGGACCAGCCGCTCTTCTGGCTCATGGAATTGCCGCCCCAGGTGGTCTGGTCGTAGGGTCCGGTGGCCGTGCTGGAATAGGTGTTGGCCGCCGAGGTTCCGATGACCGAAGACCCGCCGCTGGGCACCGCATTCACGCCGTTCTGCATCTCCCACACGAAGTTCGACGGGTGATTGTTGTAGTAGAAGTACTGATCGAGCCGGCTGCCATGCGAAAACACATAGCTGATGCGGATGGCCGAGTTCCACTTTGTCGGCTGCTCGATAGTGAAGTTGATGTTGGTGGCGCGGTCGACCGGGTAATCGGGATTGATGGCAAAGTTCCCGAAGCCCGGCAAGATGGAATTGGTGGAGCTGCTGTTGACCGCGTTGCTGGAATTGACGCCCATGATCGGCATGGTGCCCACGGAGCTGGAGGGAGTGCAATTCTGCGGATAGGTTGAAACGCCCGATGCCCCGCTCTGCACCGCACGCAACTCGTAGCTGGAGATGCAATCGGGCGACTGCCCGGCGGAGTTGAACTGCATCTGGTAGTTGATCTGGTAAGGATTGTTGCCTGCAACGTTCTTGACGGAGCTGCGGAACGGAACCGGGAAGGCATAGATTCCATAGCCGCCGCGCAGAACCGTTCCCCAATGGCCAAACGGCTGCCAGGCCACGCCGACGCGCGGCAGGAAGACAAGATTGTCGTCGTTGATGAGCTTGTCGGGCAGTCCGGCCTGTGAAGCCGTTTCGAACTTTGCGCCGTCGTTCTCGTCGTTGCTGATGGCCGCCTGGGTGGTGAATCCCTCCGAGATCAGCGTCGCAATCGGAGCGCCCAGGACCATGGCGTCGTTCTTGAGATCGAAGCTGGTCATCAGGCCGTATTTCTCCCACATGGCCGGATGCGCTTCATAACGGAGTCCCAGGTTGAGGGTCAGGTTCCGCGCGATGCGGTAGTTGTCCTGCACGTAGGCGTCGAATTCCATGTCGTGCATGTGCTGATAAGAAGCCTGCTTGTTCACGGAATAAATCTGCGGCGCGCCGATGAAGAAGTCGGCGTTCAGTTGCCCCGTGTTGGTGACGCTCGAGTAGGCGCTCGGGCTGCTGGACGAGTTGAGCAAAGCCGTGCCGTAGCCGTTGAACTGGATGTTGTCCTGAGCTTCGTCGGGCCGGGAGCCGAAGCGCTCGTGACGGTAGCGGCCGCCGAAAAGCAACTGGTGCTTGCCCATGGTCTTGACAAGGTTTTCGTCGAGGTTGTCGATGATCTGGGTGACGCCGTAGATGAATTGCGTTCCGTCCACCGGGAAGACAATGTTTTCGAAGTACGGGAAGCCGGGTTCGCCAAAGTTGTTGGGCAGTCCCATCTGCGATTCGAAGTTCGCCAGCGGGGTACCGCCGGCATTGTTCTGCTCCTGGAACCACTGCTGGCTGGCAACGGTCTCCGAGTAGAACGTGGGTGAGAAGACGTGGGTGTAGCCGACGGAGACGGGAAGCATGAAGTACTGGTAGAACGTGTCGCCGCTGGCATTGGCCGGGTAATTGACGCCATTGACTGTGGCGGCAATCGTCGCCGGCTGCGCCGATGGCTGGTTGCGCAGCACGGTCTGCGTTTCCGGCGTCATGGTGAAGCGCAGGTAGGCGCGGTTGTTCTCGTTGAACGCGTGATCAAGGCGGAAGGTGTAGGTGGGAGCGCGTAATTCAGTGGGATTGTTTGCGCTCAGGTTGGTTCCCAGCAGCGGATTCACGCTGGCATATTGCGGGCTGGGAAGAGGCGAGATGGCATTCACGACTTGCGCGGTGGGAGACTCGCGGTTGAGCGGGATGCAATTGGTGTCGCCGTTGCAATTCGTGGGGCCGGCGCCGGGCCCCTCAGAGAACTCCTGCGTAAACGTCTGGCGGGTCCAGGTGCCGCCCTTGTAGACCGTAGTGTTGGGGTCGTAGAGGGTCTGCAAGGCGCCCGATGAGCCGATCATGGTGCTGAAGTCGCCGTTGCGCCACAGAGTCGATGGCACAGTAGCGGTTTCACCCGCGATGCTGGCCAGCGAGTAGCGCTCATATGCGAAAAAGAAGAACGACTTGTCTTTGCCGTGGTAGACGTGTGGAAGAACAATGGGTCCGCCAACCGATCCGCCGATCTCGTTGCGGATATATGGCGGAGAAACGTAGTTGGACGGGCTCTGGCGCTGCTTTGCCGTGCCCCAGTAGCTGTTGCGCGTGGTCCAGAAGAGCGAGCCGTGCAGGCTGTTGGTGCCGGACTTGGTCGTGATAACGCCCGTGGCCGGCGTCGCGTATTGCGCGTTCAGGCCGGTCGTCTCCACGCGCATTTCCTGAATGGAGTCGGGATCGGGAAACTGCGCCTGGCCCACGTGGCCGCCGCCAAACTCGCGGCCTTCCAGGGTGACGCCGTCGGCCACGTACTCCATGCCGTAGCCCATAAGCCCGTTGGCGCATTGTCCGTTCGAATCCTGGTTGCAACTGCCCAGTCCCGGCGTGGTCTCGGCCGCCAATTGCAGAATGTTGCGCCCGTTCATCGGCAACTGATTGATGCGCTGATTCTCCAGCGTCGACGCGATGGTGCCGTTGTCGGTGGTCGTCAATTGCACCGTGTCTGCCGTGACCGTTACCTGCTGGGTCACGTTGCCGGCGGTCATACTCGGGTTGATAGCCGCGTTCTGCGCTACCAGCAGTTCAATGGTCTGCTTGTAGGTCTTCATACCCGGCGCGGTGATGGTCACCACATAAGTTCCCGTGAACAGATCCGGGACCTGGTAGAAGCCGACCGCGTTCGATTTGGTATCGACCGCAATATTGGTGCCCTGGTTGACGACGTGGATGATAGCTCCGGGGATCACCGCCCCTGTGGAGTCGGTAACCGTGCCCTGGATGGAGCCGGCGCCGCTCTGCGCCATCGCGATGGAACAGCACAGGGCAATTCCGAGCACGACAACAACTGCGAGGAAAGTGTGTTTCCGATAACTGGCTAAGTCGTTCATTTCTACTTTTCCCTCCCGAACCTTTTCCTGTTGGTTGACTTGGTTTTTGGGTGTGAAATCGGCAACGAATTTGTGCGTTCAATACCCTTCTTCCGCCTGTAGCAGACAGCACAGGTGCATACGAAACGGAGCTTTCAAGCGACCGGCTGGTTCTACCTAGGTTGAAAGGGGGTTGACAAGTGACTCACCGTTTGCACCCGTCATGATTTGAGTTATCTATTGCAGATATAGCTATTTAGAGCGCAGACCAATTCCTGTGACAAACGTCCCGATCAGGGCGCTTATGCGGCTTGAGCTTCATTGGAGAACTGAATGGAACGGAAATTTAGCGGAGGATCTTGAAGGAGCCGGGAGCCGGCGCGGGCGCGCCAAAATCGGAGTCGAAGCCCAGATGCAATTTGGCGGCCTCGGACATGCGGCTCTTGTCCCAGGGCGGATCGAAGACTACCTCGACCTTGACCTCGCGCACCTCGGGCAGTGCGGCGAGCTTGCGCTCGACCTCGGCCTTGATCACGTCGGACATGCTACAGCCGGGAGCGGTCAGGGTCATGCGCACCTCGATGCGCTTGCCGCCGTTTTCGGCCGGCAGCGCTGCGGCCGCGTAAATCAGGCCCAGGTCGACGATGTTGACTGGGATCTCGGGATCGCGGACGGTCTTCAACTGCTTCCAGATCATTTCCTCGCGGAAGGGTTCCGGGGCGGAAGCGGGCTGCCGGTCGTCTTCAATACGCGTCATCGTATTCCCTTGTGCGGGCCAGGAGACCCGCAGTCGCCGCAGCGACCCGGCCTGGATAGGTTGCGGAAAAACTTGGCCGCCGAGAAGTCTCGTATCAGGGCGCAAATTTATTCGCGCCGCAAGCTGCACAAAATCAGTGCGGGGCTTTAGCCCCTGCCAATCCATACTTGGCCGAATCCGCTTCTCATTCAGGCCTTTCCACAACCTCTGGAGGCCTGCGCCACTTCCCTACTCGGTCGAAACGGCTTCCTGTTTTCTTTCGTCTTCGAGCGCGGATTGCAGCGTATGCCACGCCAGCGTGGCGCACTTCACCCGCGCCGGGAACTTGGAAACGCCTCCGAAAACCGCCATCTTGCCGAGATCGTCGGCTTTGGCTGCTTCGTCCTTGCCGGTGACCAGGTTGTGGAACTGCTCGAAGAGTTTCACAGCCTCGGCCTTGGTCTTGCCCTTCACCATCTGCGTCATCATCGAGGCCGAAGCGCGCGAAATGGCGCAGCCGGAGCCCTGGAAGCCTATCTCGTTAATCTTGTCGCCTTCCATATCGATGTAGATCGAGCAGTGGTCGCCGCACAGAGGGTTATATCCCTCGGCTTCGTGATTTGCGGACGCGGGGCGGCGAAAATTGCGCGGCGCCTTGCTGTGCTCGAGAATCACTTCCTGATAAAGATCGCCCAATTCTGTTGTCACGCGAACACCTCTTGCGCCTTGCGAATTCCTTCCACCAGCGCATCCACATCTTCGCGCGTGTTGTACACAGCAAAAGAGGCGCGCGCCGTGGCGGCGATTCCAAAACGATCCATGACCGGCTGCGCGCAGTGGTGGCCCGTGCGGATGGCAACGCCTTCGCGGTCGAGGATGGTTCCCAGGTCGTGAGGATGCACGAGGTCCATCACGAACGAAAGTACGCCTGCGCGTTCGCGCGCGGTTCCGATGAGATGCACGCCGGCGATGGCGCCGACTTTTTCTGTTGCGTATGTGAGGAGGTCGTGCTCGTGCGCCGCAATTTTGTCCATGCCCAGCTTGGAGATATACTCAAGCGCCGCGCCCAGGCCGATAGCGCCTGCAATATCGGGAGTGCCCGCTTCAAACTTGTAGGGCACCACATTGTAGGTGGTCTTCTCGAAGGTGACGGAGCTGATCATGTCGCCGCCACCTTGGTACGGAGACATCTCCGCGAGGATCTCATCTTTCCCGTACAGCACGCCGATGCCCGTGGGCCCGTAGACTTTGTGCCCGGAGAAAGCGTAGAAGTCGCAGCCGATGGCCTGCACGTCCACAGGCATATGAGGAACCGCCTGCGCACCATCGACGAGAACAGGCACGTCGTGCGCGTGAGCAAGCTGAACGATTTTGCGTAGCGGGTTCACCGTGCCCAGCGCATTCGACACATGGGTCACGGCCACGATACGCGTGCGCGGCGAGATCAGCTTTTCGAATGCGTCGAGCTCGAGCTCGCCGGCGTTGTTGATGGGCGCCACGCGCAGGTGTGCGCGCTTTTCCTCGCACAGCATCTGCCACGGCACAATATTGGAGTGGTGCTCCATGGCGGTGATGAGCACCTCGTCGCCTTCGCCCACGTTGGCGCGGCCATAGGTCTGTGCGACGAGATTGATGGCCTCGGTGGCGCTGCGGACAAAGATGATTTCGTCGGCGCTTGCAGCCTGGATAAAGCACCGCACCGTCTCCCGCGCCTCGTCGTGCGCCTCGGTGGCGCGCATGCTCAGCGTGTGTACGCCGCGATGGATGTTGGCATTGTCGTGCTCGTAATAACGCACCAGCGCGTCGATGACCGCGCGCGGCTTTTGCGAAGTGGCTGCGCTATCCAGATAGACCAGCTTGTGGCCGTGGATCTTCTGGTCAAGGATGGGGAAATCGCGCTTGATCCGTTCAATATCCAGCGCCGCCGAACCAGCATGATGTACCGCGGTGCTCATCCCAGTTCCTCCCAATTCTGCGCTCCATCTTCTTGCGTGGCGGCCGGCGTGGCAGCCTGTACAGCGCTTGCCAACTCCTTCAGCCGCTCGCCGATCAGGCCTCCGGCGAACTCGCGCGCCGCCGCATCCTTCATGCGATCAAGGCACTCTGCCGCGAACGCGTAGAGCAGCAGGTTGCGCGCATCTGCCTCAGCAATGCCGCGCGCGCGAAGATAAAAGAGTTGCGCTTCGTCGATCTGCCCGATGGTGGCGCCGTGCGTGCACTTCACGTCGTCAGCGTAGATTTCCAGCTGCGGCTTGGTGTCGATGCGCGCGCTATCGCTGAGCAATAAGTTGCGATTGGTTTGCTTGGCGTCGGTCTTCTGCGCGTCCTTGTGCACCACGATGCGGCCGTGAAACACGCCGCGCGCGTGATCGGCAAGGATGCCGTTGTAGAACTGGCGGCTGTTGCAGTGCGGCCGCGCGTGCTCCACCAGCATGTAATTGTCCATATGCTGGCGACCCTCGCCGACGAACAGGCCGTTGATCAAACACTCCGCGCCTTCGCCGTTGAGGACGGGGTGCACGTTGTTGCGCACCAGGCCGCCGCCCAGCAGGATGGAGTGCGAGTCGACATTGGCGCCGCGCGACTGCTCAATGCGCAGCGTCGAGACGTTGAAGGAGGCCAGATTTTCGCGCTCGATGAGGAAGTGCGAGATGACGGCATCCTGGCCGGCCGCGAGCTCGGTGACGGCGTTGGAAAATGCGGCTTCGCTGCCGAGTGAAACGTAATCCTCGATGATCGCTGCCTGGCTCGCGTCTTCCGCGATGATCAAAGTGCGGGGATGGGTGGAAATTTCAGCGCCAGTGCCCGCAGACACATATAACAGATGAATCGGCTTATCGAGTACGACGCCGCGATGGACGCGCAGGTACGCGCCATCTTCCCACAACGCCGTGTTGAGCGCGGTAAAGACGTCGCGGCTCATGTCGGCATAGCGGCCGAGATGCTGCTCGATGCCCTCGGGAGCGCAACCTTCCCTGCCGCAGTCGATGGCCTTGGCCAACGAACACACCAGCAAGCCTTCGGGCAGGTTGCCGAGATCGGAAAGCTCCGGCGCAAAGTGGCCGTTGATGAAAACCAGTTGGCAGGCTGCGCCCGCTACGCGATACGCCTCAAGCTGCGCGGGCAAAACCGCAAACTCACCCTTGGCCGCGCGGAGGAAGGGGGTCTTCGCGAGCGCCGCGAGATTGGTGAAGCGCCAGTCTTCGTCATGCGTCGAGGGAAATCCCTTGGCGCTGAATCGCGCCCAGCCGTCTTCGCGCAGTTGCTGGAGCCACACCGGCTCGCGTTCCAGGCCCTGTGCGCGCACGTCTTCGTAGGCTTCGAAATATTTTTCCAACTTCGAGGTTGTCGTTGCCATCGTTCTCTCGTTTCCCATTGTTCAGCTTGCGATCCCGTGCCCCATCCATTCGCGTTCTTTGCGAATGGGTGGGTTACCACTATCGTTTACGCCGGCAACGCCTGCTGCGCATCGGCTTCAATCTGGCCGTAGCCCTTCTCTTCAAGCTCCAGCGCCAGTTCCGGCCCGCCAGAGCGTTCGATCTTTCCGTCCACCAGCACATGCACGAAGTCGGTCGCGATGTAGTCGAGCAGCCGTTGGTAGTGCGTGATCACCAGGAACGAGCGATCGGGGCTGCGCATGGCGTTGACACCCTGCGCCACAATGCGCAGCGCATCAATGTCGAGGCCGGAATCAGTCTCGTCGAGAATGGCGAGCTTGGGCTCAAGCATCGAAAGCTGCAGAATCTCGTTGCGCTTTTTCTCGCCACCTGAAAAACCTTCGTTGACAGAGCGGTTCATGAACTTCTCATCCATTTCGAGCAGCTTCATCCGCTCCTTGTAGAGGGGCAGAAAATCCATCGCGTCCAATTCTTCCTGGCCGTGGTATTTGCGAACGGCGTTCATAGCCGAGCGCAAAAAATACGCATTGCCGATGCCGGGAATCTCCACCGGATACTGGAAGGCGAGAAACACGCCCTCGCAGGCAGCTACTTCGGGAGCCATCTCGAGCAGGTCCTTGCCGTTGAACAGAACCCTGCCGCTTGTGACCTGATAGGCATCGCGGCGCGCCAGCACCGCAGCCAGCGTGCTCTTCCCCGAGCCGTTGGGGCCCATAATGGAGTGCACTTCGCCCGCGTTGATCGTCAAATTCACGCCCTTCAGAATCTCGTGACCATCCACCGAGGCGTGCAAATCTTGAATCTCTAACAATGCCATTGCTTCTTCTCTCTCCTCGTAGCGCCGGTCTCCTGACCGGCTGTAGTGCGGACCTCCAGGTCCGCGCTCTCGCACCTGACCTCTGAAACCTGTCTTACCCAACGCTGCCTTCCAGGCTCACGCCCAGCAGCTTCTGCGCTTCCACGGCAAACTCCATGGGCAGCTCCTTGAAAACGGTCTTACAAAATCCGTTCACGATCATCGAAACCGCATCTTCGGTCTTGATGCCGCGCTGGCGCAGGTAGAAGAGCTGATCTTCGCCAATCTTGGAAGTGGACGCCTCGTGCTCCATGCGCGCCGAGCCGTTGCGCACATCGATATACGGAAACGTGTGCGCGCCGCACTTGTCGCCAATCAGCAGCGAGTCGCACTGCGTGTAGTTGCGCGCGCCCGTTGCGCCCTTCATGATCTTCACCTGGCCGCGATAAGTGTTCTGCCCGAAGCCGGCCGAGATGCCCTTGGACACAATCGTCGAGCGCGTGTTCTTGCCGATGTGAATCATCTTGGTGCCGGTATCGGCTTGCTGGCGATTGTTGGTCAACGCCACCGAGTAGAATTCGCCCACCGAGTTGTCGCCCTGCAAGATGCAGCTCGGATACTTCCACGTAATCGCGGAGCCCGTCTCCACCTGCGTCCACGAAATCTTTGAATTGCGGCCCAGACACTTGCCGCGCTTCGTCACAAAGTTGTAGATGCCGCCGCGCCCTTCCTTGTCGCCGGGATACCAGTTCTGCACCGTGGAGTACTTGATCTGCGCATCGTCGAGCGCGATGAGCTCGACCACCGCGGCGTGCAACTGGTTCGTGTCGCGAATCGGCGCAGTGCAGCCCTCTAAATAACTCACCGACGCGCCTTCGTCGGCAATGATCAAGGTGCGCTCGAACTGGCCCGTCTCCGCGGCGTTGATGCGGAAGTAAGTCGAAAGCTCCATCGGGCAGCGCACGCCCTTCGGCACGTAAACAAACGAGCCGTCGGTGAACACCGCAGCGTTGAGCGCCGCGTAGAAGTTGTCGGTATGCGGCACCACCGTGCCCAGGTACTTCTTGATGAGGTCGGGATGCTTCTGCACTGCCTCAGAGAACGAGCAGAAGATCACGCCCATCTCGCCGAGCTTGTCCTTGAAGGTCGTGGCCACAGAGACCGAATCGAAGACCGCGTCCACAGCCACATTCGAGAGCCGCTTCTGCTCATCGATCGGAATGCCCAGCTTCGCGTACGTCTTCAGCAGCTCCGGATCGACCTGGTTGAGGCTGTCGAGCGACGGCTTCTGCTTGGGCGCCGAGTAATAAACGATGTTCTGGTAGTCGATGGGCGGGAACTTGACGTTGGCCCACTTGGGCTCGCCCTGCTCCCGCTCCATTTGGAACCAGTGACGCAGCGCGTTCAGCCGCCACTCCAGCATGAACTCGGGCTCGCCTTTGCGCGCCGAAATCAGGCGCACGATGTCTTCATTCAGCCCTTTGGGCACGCGATCTTCGTCGATCTCGGTGATGAAGCCCCACTTGTAATCCTGGGCTGCCAGATCGCGAATGGTATCGACACTTGAACTCATTTATCCTCCACGGGAATCCGCGCTCGAAAAGGTTGAACTGGGCGCCTGCGGTACCGATCTATTTGGTCCCGGCGCCTACCACTCTATTAAGAGAGGGGAAGTAGCTTTACTCGGAATCCCGCAATATAGGACTTAATTAGTCCTATATTGATTTAAGTGTACCCTGAGAGCCTTCTGTTTTCAAGGGAGGCGGCAGGCCTGTGCAGGTTTTTGAGGCCTTTTCCGCCATCGGAGGCAGACTTGCACGGCTATCTTGATGATTTTGTGTGAGATAGGTTGCAGAAATCTTTTCGGGAACGGGGCAAGACCTTAGTGGAATTCGTTGCGCTTGTGCGGGCCGGTCCGGACGTGGCTGGCTTCAACGCTCACGATCTTCCACACACCGTGAGCATCGCGCACGTAAACGTGCGTATAGCGGTAGGCGCCCGTCACCGGGCCTTCGGGGTTGGTGGCATCAATGGTGGCCAGCGAGGTAACGACGGCGGTGGCTCCGTAGAAGCGCACCTTGCGGTCGCTGATGGTGAGCGAAGTGATATGCACGCGGCGGGAGCGCAGGTTTTGCAGGGCCTCATCGCGCGATTGCAGCGTGCCCGCGGGAGTGATGGCCATGTAGTCGTCAGACAGCAGGGAGTCCAGGGCTTTGGCGTCGGAGTTGAGGACCGCGTTGCGCCACCTGTCCTCGAGCTGATCGATCTCGTGGCGGCTATCGTGCTTCTGCGCCAGCGAGAAGCCGCCCGCGAATAGAGGGACGGCTCCGACCGCGAATACGAGAGCTGCGGCCATGGCTAACCCGGGGTTCAACCGGCGAAAGCGAATGGGGCTCAACGCGTCTTTCGATAACCCCAGCATACGCGTCCACGGTAGTACCGCAATGGGGTGATGGTCAAATGGAATTCCCATGAACAGGCGCCGGCAGTCACATCCGGAGATTACCGATTGGTGAGTGGACGCGCCCATTGGACGGGAAAGGAGAGGAAAAAGGGAGCGGAGGACAGAACGGCGCCAGGTTTCAGGTGTCAATGAGGCGGTGCGCTGTGGAAATGAACGCCTGGGAGGCTGCGGAAAAAGTCGTGGTTTTGAAAGGGCACGACTTCAGTCGTGCCGTAATCGGCACAAAATCAATCGGGCCTTTAGGCCCCGAGGGATGTTCTTAAGGAGGTTCGTCCTCTGCTCCCCATTTTTCCGCGGCCGCCTAGCTCCGCTAACACCGCCAGCCCCGCCAACCCCGCTGCTTTTACGCGTGGATGCAGTCCAGCGCCGCCGCGAACTCCGGCAGCACGATGGTATGGTCGCGGTCGGGACCCGTCGAGATCATGCCGATCTTCGCCCCGCTCTCGCGCTCCTGGAAGGCAAGATAATCGCGCGCGGCCTGCGGCAGCTTGTCGTATTCGGCAATGCCCGCGGTGGACTGGCGCCAGCCCTTGAGCGTGGTGTAGACAGGCTTGATGGCTTCGAGCCCGCGCACATCGGCAGGAATCTCGTCGCTGACCTTGCCGTCGATCTCGTAGCCGATGCAGACGGGAATTTCTTCGATCTCGTCCAGCACGTCGAGCTTGGTGACCACCAGCCATTCCGCACTGTTCACCTGGTTGGAGTAGCGGAGCAGCGGCATATCGAGCCAGCCGCAGCGGCGCGGTCGGCCGGTGACGGCGCCGTACTCGTTGCCGCGCGCACGCAGTTGTTCGCCAATGGCATTGTGAATCTCGGTGGGGAACGGTCCCTCGCCCACACGGGTAACGTAGGCCTTGGTAACGGAAATAACCGTGCCGATCGCGGTAGGCCCCACGCCGGTCCCAATGGACGCGCCGCCGGCCGTCGCAGAAGACGAGGTGACATAAGGATAGGTGCCGTGGTCGATGTCGAGCATGGTGCCCTGCGCGCCCTCGAACATCACACTGCCACCCTCGGCCAGAATGCCGTTGAGCAAGCGGCCGGTATCGGCAACCAGGGGCCGGATACGCTCAGCCGCCGCGGCATAATCGTCGTACATCTTCGCGGGATCGAGCGGATCGGTGCCGAAGAGCGCGTGCGCGATGGCATTCTTTTCTTCGCAGGCCGCCTCAATGTGCGTCTTGAGCAGCGAGGTATTCAGCAGGTCCACGACGCGCAGTCCGCTACGCGCCATCTTGTCTTCATAGGCCGGTCCGATGCCCTTGCTCGTGGTGCCAATCTTCTGGCGTCCCGGCGCAGTTTCGGCGGCCAGCTCGATCATGCGGTGGTAGGGCAGGATGACCTGCGCGCGGTTGGAGACAAACAGACGCCCGTCGATATCGAGGCCGGTCTTGCGCACGCGATCGATTTCATCCAAAAAATAGATGGGGTCGAGCACCACGCCGTTGCCGATGACGCCTTTGCAGTTCGGGCGAATCACGCCGCAGGGAATAAGCTGGAGGACGAACTTGTGCTCGCCAATGATAACGGTGTGCCCGGCGTTATGCCCGCCAGCGTAGCGCGCCACGGCGCTGAACCGCTCGCTCAGCACGTCGACTATCTTTCCCTTACCCTCGTCGCCCCATTGGGCGCCCAGCACTACAGCCGTCTTTGCTCGCATTGCTTTCCTTGATTTCACACGATTACCCGCCGCAGCAGGTCTGTTGTGGTCCGCTGCGCGCGGGCATGGATTCTGGATGCGGTCAATGACCCCGCAACCTCTTCAATTTTAACCCTTGAGTGTGCTCAGCACTTCACAGAGGGAGTTCAAACTGCATGGGAACCGGCATAGAGCATGAGAAGGAACAGGGCGATTAAGAGACTGGGGATAGCGAGCCACCATTTTGTGCCGTGTTGAGCCGCGGATGCTCCGAAGATGCACGCCAGAAAACCCGCCGCGAACCCCACGGGCAATTGTGGCGCGAGAACTGCCAGCGCCAGGGAAAGGCTCAGCATCGCGAGGCTCGCAATTCCGAGTTTTGTCGAAAGCGACATAGGAAAGACTCGTCCCGCCATGGAACGAAACCATCATGGCTCCGCCGCCATTCTGTGATGTTAACCAATCGAGGCTCTTGTTCGTTCTACTGGCAGACGCGTCCCAGTGACTTTGAGAAACGAGGAAAACCGTCATGAACGCCCGAATCAGAACCGCCTCTTGGATCTTCTGCGCCATCAGCGCACTTGCGCTGGCCGCCACGCCCTTGGCCATTGCCCAAACCCACCCCGCAGCCGCGTCCACAGGGCAAGCACCCAGCGAGAAGGACGTGGCCGATGCCCAGGAACAATTGCTGCACCTGTTGCGCCTGAGCCCCACACTGACCGCAGCGGTCGCGGCCGATCCCTCGCTGCTGGCCGATCAGGCGTACGTGGCCCGCACCAATCCCGAGCTGGCGCAGTTCCTGGTCAACCACCCCGACGTCGCGCGCAACCCTGAGTTTTATCTGTTCGGCAAGCTCGATCCGTCCGAGAGACGCCGCGACAAGGCGCTCGAGCGCGTGGTTTGGCCGGACCTCACAACGGCGCCGTACCAGCGCTCCGCGGCGGCCGACGTGGTGGACAAGCTGACCCCCATTTTCATTGTCCCCGCGGTCTTCCTCGCCTTCGTCTGGGTCATACGCATCTTCGTCGACAGTCGCCGCTGGAACCGCACCTACAAGCAGCAGAGCGAGATTCACGGCCGCCTGATTGAAAAACTTGGCACCGGCCCGGACCTGGTTGCGTATATGGAGACAGAGGCTGGCAAGCAGTTCCTCATGGCCTCGCCCATCGCGGCGGGCCAGGAAATCGGCCAGCGCATGCCCAACGCCGTGGCGCGGGTTCTCACCTCGCTCTCGGCCGGCATCGTCATGGCGCTGCTGGGCATCGGGTTTCTGCTGCTGCGCAACGCCGGGCCCGATACGCCGGAGCCTATGCTGATTACGGGCACGCTTCTGCTGATGCCAGGCATCGGGTTTATCCTCTCGGCAGGAGTCACCTGGGTTCTGGCCCACCGCTTGGGCCTGATGCCCGAAAAGGATGTTGCACACACCGGGGCCGGCGCGCCCTTCGGCTCATAGGACACACCGTGAGCCAAGAAGGATCCGCACGTGGCCCCCGCGAAGAAACGAACGCGAATGACAACTCTCATGTCTTGGGAATTCACATTGCCGGATGCACTGTTGCACACATCGCCCGGCGGCGCACTGGATGCAGCCGCCGGCGCGTGTGACCCTGCGATGGAGAACGAGGCCTTCGCCGCGTTCTATTCGCGCTCCTCGCGCCCCCTCTGGGCCTACCTGGCGCGGTCCTCCTCCGACCCCGCGCTGGCTGACGACCTGATGCAGGAAAGCTACGTGCGCTTCCTCTGCGCGGCGGGCGCTCCGGCCCTCGCCACGGACGGTGAAGCAGCAGCGCGGCTTTATCTTTTCCGCATCGCCACCAACCTGCTGCGCGACCACTGGCGCCGGCCGCGCGCGGCTTCCATCGAAGAGATTCCCGAAGAGTTCTTCGCCGCACGCGGAGATACGGCGCAAACCGAGTCGCAGCTTTTGCTGGAGCCGGCTATGCGACAGATGAAGCCGCGCGAGCGCCAGATGCTTTGGCTGGCTCACGCCGAAGGCTACAGCCATCGCGAGATTGCGCAAGTGATGGGCTTGAATGCGGCCAGCGTCCGCCTGCTACTTTTCCGCGCGCGGCGCAAGATCGCAGCCCTCCTCCGCGCGCGCGCGGCGGACGCCGACGGGAGGAAATCATGAATCTGACATCTTGCCCGTACGAGAAAGAACTTCGCGAGCTGATGGCGCGCGGCCAGTGGCCGGATGCCTGCCCCCCGGAGCTTCGCGCGCACGTAAGCGGCTGCCGCTCGTGCGGCGACCTGGTGCTGATTTCCGAAGCCTTCCAGCACGCACGCGTGGAGTCGCTCGCCGCCGCGCGGCCGGTGGCCCCTGCGGTTTTGCTATGGCGCGCGCAACTGCGCCGCCGCAATGCCGCCGTGGAACGCATCGGCCGTCCCTTGCTGGGCGCACAGATCTTCGCTTGCGCCGTGGCGCTTTTTGCCGCTGCTGGATTTGCCGGCTTTGAGGCGCGCAGCGGCGTTGCGTGGCTCACCTGGAGCTACTGGCACGACTGGCTTGTGCAGCTGCCGCAAGCCGCCGCGGCGCAATGGACCACCGTGAGCGCTGGATCGCAAACCGGCTCCGCATGGAACTGGTTGGTGCTGCTTCCCGCGCTCGCAACCCTGCTGCTGCTGGGCGGCGTGGCCGTCTACGTTGCGACCGACAAACCATAGCAACACCGCGCACGAAAGGACTGGCCGCAGAATGAATAAGGACCGGCGCATTTTTGCATTGCGCAACGGGTTTTTGCTGACCGCTGTTTTAGCCGCACTTTCCTCGGCCGCGGTCTGCCAGACTGCGCCGCCGCCACCGCAGCATCAGGATTCGCAGGCAACCTTCGCGTACGACGCCGTAACCATCAAGCCCGACCCCGACGGCCATGGGTTTTTCAAGCTCTCGCCCGATAGTTTTTCCATGGGCGGCATGCCGGCGTGGGTTTTGATTCGGAGCGCCTACGGCGTGCTGATGGAAGGCCAGGTCGTCGGCCTGCCCGGATGGGCCAAGACGGAACCCATCGCGGTCGAAGCCAAGATGGATGCCGACACGACGAGGGCGCTTAGGAAGCTTCCGCCGATGGAGCAGTGGAAGCAAATGCAACTGATGCTGCAGGCGATGCTGGCCGAGCGTTTTGCGCTCAAGGCGCACCGCGAAACCAATGATCTGCCGATTTACGAGCTCACCGTCGCGAAGGGCGGATCGAAGATGAAGCAGACTTCGCCCGACACTACCGGCGGCAACGCCAACTACGCCAGCGGTAAGGTTACGGCGCATCAAATTTCTATCGCGAGTCTGGCCGCCAACCTCTCTTTCGCAGTGGGCAGGGTCGTCGTGAACAAGACCGGCCTCGATGGCGGCTACGATTTCACGCTCGACTACGCCCCCGACGGCGCCGACCCCTCCGACACTCGGCCATCTATCTTCACCGCACTCGAAGAGCAGCTCGGCTTAAAGCTCGAACCTGCGCGCGGGCCAGTGGACGTGATCGTCGTCGACCACATCGAGCGGCCGACGGAGAACTAGCTCGCCCCTACTTTCGCCGCGACGACTCTCTCGCGATCAGCTCAGGCTCCAGAATCACGCTGCGTGATCGCGCCGAGGCCGGCTTTTCGAGCAGCGTCATGATCATTTTGGCTGCGCGCTCGCCGATCTCCCGCGACTTCTGGTCGACGCTCGAAAGCGGCACCCGCAGTTTGCTGCTGTAGTGAAAGTTGCCGCAGCCCACGAGAGCCATATTCTGTGGAATGCGCAGACCGGCTTCCAGGACACGCTCCATGGCCCCGAGGGCAATGGTGTCATTGAAGCAAAAGAGCCCGTCGGGACGCGGTTTCAACGCCAGAATCTCTTCCATCGCGCGGCGGCCGCGCGTCTCGCCATCGGAATCGGATGCTTCGCCGCATGCCACCACGTAATTGCTTGCCACCCTCATGCCGTGCCGCGCCAGCGCGTTGCGGTAGCCTTCTACGCGAGCATCTCCAATGCTGGTTGCCGGCCCGCGGATGTGTGCAATGCGCTTGCAACCTTCCGCAATGAGGTGTTCGGTAGCCAGCTCGCCCACCTTCACATCGTCGACGCCGACAAAATTCGCGCGGAAACCCGGAAAGCTGCGATCGACGAGAACCAGCGGCACGCCCGCCTCGCTGATGCGGCGCAAGCTGTCGGTATCTTTGCGGCACGACGCCACAACAAAGCAGTCCAGGTGGTGCGCGAGCATGTGCTCCACTTCGTCCTGCTCCAATTGCGGATCGCTCTCGGAAGAGGAAACGATGAGGTAATACTCTTTTTCCCGCAGCATGCTGGAGAGTCCCTTGGCAATCTCTCCAAAGAAAGGATGAATGAGGTCGGGCACCACGAGCCCGATGAGCGAACTGCGGCCCGTGACCAAACTGCGCGCGGTGAGGTTGGGGCGGTAGTTCAGCCGCTTCACGCGTTCCAGAATTTTGGCCTTCGTTTCCTCGGCAATGTCGGGCCGGTTGCGCAACGCGCGCGAAACGGTGACCACCGAAACGCCTAGTTCGGCGGCAATGTCTTTCAGGCGGACGACCATGAAAAGAGTGTAGCTGCCGAATCCGCCCGGAATGAAGCATTTCGTGGGCATAGGCCGCCCGACGGCGCCTCCGCAACCGCGCGCGCGCCGGCAGCGCATCCCGCCCATCGCCGGGTCTGCTATATTGGCTCGGCGGCAATTTTGCGCGGTTTTCGTAAACGATAACGAAAAACCGGTCTGAGTGCCCCGGAGAGATGGACGCATAGAAACAAAAAGGCAGAAGGAGACAGCGATGGAATGGAGCGAAAGCACGAGACGGTCGTTTTTGAAACAATTTGGCGCGGCGGGCGCGGCGGCATTGGCCGTCACCAAGGCGGAGGGCCTGGGAATGGGTGCGCAAGCTCCCGCGGCCCCGCCGGCGCCCACGCCCACTGACCAGAAGCAGATCGCCACGCGCGATGCGCGCATGGCGTGGTGGCACGAGGCCAAATTCGGCATGTTCATCCACTGGGGGCTTTACAGCATCATCGGCCAGCACGAGTGGGTCAAGGAGCACGAGGGCGTGCCGATACCTCAATACGAGATTCTCGCCAGGCACCACCATCCCAAACCCAACGCGGCACGCGACTGGGCGCGGCTGGCCAGGCGCGCCGGGCAGAAGTACATGGTGATGACCACCAAGCACCACGAGGGCTTTTGCAACTGGGACACCAAGCTGACCGACTACAACGCCATGAAGCAGGGCCCGGGCCGCGACCTGGTGCGGGAGTATGTCGAAGCGGCGCGCGCCGAGGGCTTGCGCGTGGGCTTCTACTACTCGCTCATGGATTGGCACCATCCCGACGGCGCCACCTGCAAGACCGACGAAGCGGCGCGCCGGCGCTTTGTGGATTACACCCACGGCCTGATCCGCGAGCTGCTCACCAACTACGGCAAGATCGACGTTCTGTGGTACGACGTTTCGTGGCCGCTCACCGCCGCGCAGTGGGAGTCGGAGCGGATGAACGAGATGGTCTTCCAGTTGCAACCCGACATTATTGTGAACAACCGCAACGGATTGGACGGCGACTTCGCCACGCCGGAGCAACGCATCCAGGCTTCGGAAGCCGGCCGTGCATGGGAATCGTGCATGACGTTGAACGACAGTTGGGGATTCAATCGCGCCGACGATCAGTGGAAGACACCGAAGACCATTGTCGACAATCTCATTACATGCGCGCGCGGCGGCGGAAATTATCTGCTGAACATCGGGCCCGAGCCCGATGGCTCTGTGCCGCCCGCGACCATTGAGGTTCTGGAAGCGGTAGGTAAGTGGATGGATACGAACGGCAAGACCATCTACGGCTCGGAGCGGGGAACGCTGAATCCCGACGCGAGCTGCAACTATTCGCGCAAGGGCAACACGCTTTACGTGCACGTGTACAACTGGCCGGGGCGCACGCCCGCGGCCCAGTGGCTCGACTTTTACAAACCGGAAGTGGTGGTGGCCATCGGCGGCCTCAAGCCCAAGGTGCTCTCTGCGCGTGTGCTCAAGACCGGCAAGAAGGTAGAGTTCACGCAGGACGAGTTCAGCTTCCGGCTCACCGGCCTTCCACTGGTGGCGCCCGACCAGCCGGCCACAGTGATTGAAGTGGAGTGCGACGGCGAGCCGAGCGTGGATCACTCAGCAATGCGTCCGCTCTGGCCACGCTACAAAGTGGACATCAGCATCTAGTCGCTCTGAAATTCAGGTGTAGCGCCGGTCTCCAGACCGGCTGTACTGGCGGCGTCCACGCCGCCAGTACAGCCGTGGATCGCTCCGCAATGCGTTTGTGCCCCATCCATCGCGCGGCTTCTAGCGCGATGGGTGGGATCGGCGCCCAGCTTACGCGTATGCCGGCACCGCGCGAGCAAAAGTGTACGGACCCTCGGGCAGCAACGCAACACGCGCTCCCGGCGCAAGGCCGCTGAAGAGCGCGGCAACCGCCTGGTCCACATCGGCGAACGCGTTCGCTCCAAGGCTTCCGAGCGCCTCTCGCGGCGCGCCCGGCGTGTAAAACAGCAGTTCGTTTTTCAACCCCACCAGCGCCAGCTTCTCCAACTGCCATTGATCGATTTCTACTGGCGTGCTCTCGATCTCTTTGAGAAATTCCGCGTGGCCGCGATATCCCTTGAGCAGGCGCGCGTACTCGGGCGAGCCAACGCCCTCGGCGCATTCTGCGAGGAGCAGCATTTTTCCGCCCGGCTTGACGATGTGTTGCGCCGCGGTCAATCCCTTCAAGCACTGGTAGAAGGTGAGGTCGAGCGGATACCCGGCTGACGAGGTAATCACCGCATCGACAAGGCCGTCGAGCGGAGTGAGCGAGTTGCTCACCATGAATTCCACGCCCGCCGCGTGCGCTTTTTGAGGATGGCCTGCAAACACGCCGGAGATTTCGCGGTCCTGCGTCAGCGTAACGTCGAGAATGAAGTCGTGGCGCGCCAGTGCAGCGGCTTCCAGCAGTTCCGCGTGCAGCGGATTGCCCTCGATCGAGCCTTCAGTCGATAGGGGCTCGCGTATGAAGCGCGGCGAGTGAATGACTTTGATGGTTTCCTGCGCCGCCACTCCGGGCACGATAAGCTTGCGCCCGCCACTGAAGCCCAGCATGAGGTGCGGCTCAATGAAGCCGAGCGTGATGTGCAGATCGGCGGCGACAAAACGCTCATCAATATAGACAGGCGTCCCGCGCCGCGTGGTTCCAACGGCGCGATGACTGGCAAAATCGCGCGCGTCATGACTGACCACGTTGTATGTTGCCGCGATTTCAGGCCCGAGAATGATGTCGAGTTCTTCCCTGGTCGCCGCGCGGTGCAGGCCGGTGGCGATGAGGATGGTGACGCCATCTTTGGGAATGCCCGCGGCGTGCAGGCGCTTGAGCAGCGGCGGTAAAGTAATCCGATTCGGCGCGGGGCGCGTGATGTCGCAGACCGAGATGGCCGCAGTGCGCTTGCCCGCAGCCAGTTTCACCAGCGGCTCGCTGTGGATGGGGTAGTCGAGCGCCGCTTCAAGCGCGCCGGTCACGTCGTTGAGCGCCCGCGCGGCGCGGCTTCGCACCACCTGACAGTCGAATCCCTCCGGGACCTCAACGTCAATGCCGTTCTTGCCGAATGCGAAATGAGTTTTCATCTTTAGTGGAAGCCGGCCTTGTGGTTTCTTTGGGCCCGATCCTCACTGCCCATTCTAATTGTTTTGGTGATTCACTATTCTGCGCGTAACAGCGCTGACGCCTGGGACTGCACGAAGACGCCTGCCCGAGTTCCGTAAGGAACACGCAACGAATATAATGGCGCGAAGGGAAAAACCGCGATGACATTGCAACACGATGCGCCGAACCGGCGCGAAGTCTTGAAGGGTATGGGCGCGAGCGCAATGCTCGCGGCGGCGAGCCGCGGGGCGCGCGGCGCCGACTACCGCCGGGCCGATGCAAGCTGGCTGGCGGCGTGCAGTTTTGGCATTTCCACGCACTGGACTGCGCAATCGCAAACCGTGGACGCAGACGCCTGGCTGCCATTCGAAGAAACGGTGGCGCGCTTCAGCCCGGCCGATTATGTGGAGCAGATTGCCGGTTCAGGCGCACAATACGTGATCTTTACAGCGGCGCACGCCTTGCAGATGCTGCCCGCGCCCTGCGAGGCAATCGACCGCATTGCTCCTAACCGTTTTGCTTCAGGCAGAACCACAAAACGCGATCTCATCGGAGAGATTGCCGATGCCTGCCGCGCGCGCGGACTGCACTTGATTCTTTACTACAATCACTCCTGCAATCACGGCGACGATCCGGAGTGGGAATACGCGGTGGGGTATCACGCTCAAGACAAATCGAGACTGACCAGCAATCTGATGGGCATTATTCGCGAGTTGGGCGCGCGTTATGCATCGAGGGTGGCCGGGTGGTGGTTCGACAGTGTCGGTTCGCTCGATCCGCGCGGAGCCTACGACGCCACCACCACCGACATGCGCGACTTCCAGTTTCCCTGGGACGAGTGGGTGGAAACGGCGAGGACCGGTTTCGAGGACAGGCTGGTGACATTGAACAGCGGCGTGCTTTCGCATTACCTCTATTCCACTCATCAGGACTACGAGGCCGGAGAAGCAGGCAATCTGATTGCGGTTCCTTCGGCCCAATTCACTACGGATCATTTGCAGGATCATCGCTGGGTCTGCATCGACAATCCCGGCTGGGTGCATGGCAAAGTGAGGACCCCGCTGGCCGCTCCGCGCTTCCGCCTGGCGGCGGTGCTGGACTACGTAAGCGCGTGCAACAAGGTGAAGGTTCCCGTGACCTTCAACGTGGACATCGACCGCACCGGCAAGCTGAGCGCGGATTCGTTGGCGCAGCTTCGCGAAGTGAAGAAGAAGCTGGCCTGACGGCTACTTCTTGGTGGCGGGCGCATCCTGCATTGCCGAACCGCTGGCCAGAATGGCGTCGGCGATCCGCGCAGCCTCGACCGCCGGACGAACCTGATGCACGCGCACGATCGACGCGCCGTGAAGAATCGCCGCCGTCATCGCTGCAAGACTTGCGTTCTCGCGTGCGTCGAGTGGAGCGTCGCTGCCATCGAAGAGCGGCGCCAGCGTATGACCGAGAAACGATTTGCGGCTCAGGCCCGCGAGCAGCGGCCTGCCGAGCGTGAGAAGTTCCGCCTGACGGTTGAGCAGCACGTAATTCTCGCTGAACCGCTTGCCAAATCCGTATCCGGGATCGAGGACAATTTGATCCCGCGCGATTCCGGCCTCTTGCGCAGTGGCGAGGCTTGCGGCCAATCCGTCGTGGACCGCGGCTATCAGCGCGTCGGGGTCGAGCTGTGGCTGCATGCGCCATGCCTCGGGCCGGCCGCGCGTGTGCGACAGCACCACCCCTGCGCCGTACTCCGCGCAAACCTGCGCGACGCCGTGATCCCACGTGAAGCCGCTCACGTCATTGACGATCTCCGCGGCCGCCTGGAGCGCGGCGCGCGCCGTGGCCGCCTTGTACGTGTCCACCGAGACCACTGCGTGGGGCAGCGCCTTCAACACTCCCTCAAGAACAGGCAGCAGCCGCGCCTGCTCCTCGTCGGAGCTGACGAATACAGCTTCGCCGCCCGCGCGCGAGCCGGGCCGCGTGCTCTCGGCGCCAAGATCGAGAATGTCCGCGCCTTCATCCAGGCATTGCATGCAGCGGATCAATGCCGCTTCAGGATCGAGGAAGGATCCGCCGTCGGAAAATGAGTCGGGCGTAATATTCACCACGCCCATCACCAGCGTGCGCCGGCCCAGTTCAAGGGTGCGCGTGCGCAGCCGCCAATGTGCCAGGTTTCGCATCGCTTCTCATTTTCGATGGTACGCCGCGGCCCGCCATGTTTTGCTACACTCCGGGCATGACGATTTTTGGGCGCATCCCGGCAACTGCATTGAGCGGCCTCTTGGTTTGCGTTTCTGTTCTATCTGCACAAGCGCCCGCGCACCGCGCATCTCATCCGCCGCTGCGCCCAGCGCCGGCCACCGGCCCCCTCGCCGACCGCGTTCGCACCATTCTCGCCGACCCCGCGCTCAGCCACGCGCAGTTCGGAATCAGCGTCACCACGCTCGACGGCCAGCCGCTCTACGGCTTGAACGACGCGCAGTTATTTACTCCCGCCTCCAACGCCAAGCTCACCACCACTGCGGCCGCCTTCGCCCTGCTGCCCGTGGAAACCCTCACCTGGACCACGTTCGTGGTGGCCAATGGCGACGTGGACGCTGGGGGCACGCTGCACGGCGACATCGTTGTGATGGGCGTCGGCGATCCCACCATCAGCGCCCGCGCCTATCCCTATGTGGAGCCCGGAACCGCCCCAACGGCACAGCCGGACACCGCTGCCAGCACGGCGCCAGCGGAGACAACTCCGCCAGCCGCAACTCCCGCTAGTACTGCTCAAACCAGTGAGGTCTCGCCCCAGGAAGCCGCAGAGACCGAGCGCGCGCTCAAGGTGATGGTGCCGCTCGATTTGCTTGCGGAGCAGGTGGAGCAATCCGGCGTGCGCGCGGTGGAAGGCGCCGTGGTCGGCGACGACACCTACTTTCTCGACGAGCCATGGGGCGAGGGCTGGGGCTGGGACGATTTGCAGTGGAGCTACGGCGCCCCGGTCTCCGCGCTCACCTTCAACGAAAATGCCGACGAGCTGAATGTCATCGAGCATCCTGCCGGCAGCGGCCACACGCTGGCCGAGTGGGTGCCGGAGGTTGACTACTTTACCGTGGACAACAGCATGAAGCCCGCCGCGCCCGGCGTAGAGGCGCAACCCGGCCTGGAACGCCGCCCCGGCTTGACGTTGGTGCGCACCTGGGGCACAGTTCCCGCCGGCGGCCTGCATGTTTCCATGGCCGTCGAGGACCCTGCGGAGTTCACCGCCGATGCATTCAAGCTCGCCCTGCTGCGCCGCGGCATCAAGGTAAGCGGAGATCCCGAATCGCGCCACAAGTATGCAACCGGCACGGGCGATTTTGCCGAAGAGCGCGAGAAACCGCTCAAGCTCGCGCCCGTTCAGCTCACCACGATTGCCGGCGCACCCGAGGGCCGGCGCGTGCTCGCCGCGCGCATCTCCGTGCCCGTGGCCCAGGACATCAAAGTCATCAACAAGACCAGCCAGAACCTGCACGCCGAAATGCTCCTTCGCCTGCTCGGCAAGACCTTCGGCAGCGATGGCAGCTTTGAGCAGGGCACGCGCGTCGTGCGGCAGTTCCTGATCGACGCCGGCATCGATGACAACGATTTCTTTTTCTACGATGGCTCCGGCTTGAGCGCCAAGGACAAAATTTCTCCGCGCGCTTTCACGCGTCTGCTGGCGTACGCATCGCATCAGCCGTGGGGCGCGGCCTGGCGCGACACACTGCCCATCGCCGGAGTAGACGGCACGCTCGACAACCGCTTCAAGAACGCTCCGTTCAAAGGCAGAATGTGGGCCAAGACCGGCACGCTAGACGAGGCAAACGCGCTCTCCGGTTACGTGACCGCGGCCAGCGGGCGCGTCGTGGCCTTCTCGATTCTGGTCAACAACCACCTCCCCGGCAGCGACACCGAGCAGCAGGCCATCGACCGCATCGCCGAAGCCATCGCCGCCGCGGAGTAGCATCTGCCAGCGCGCTTTCTTCTCGCGTGCTGTTGCAAATCGGCAAACACCCTCCGACTCCACTTACTAGGTGTCGGACCGATTAAAGAAGAACCTTCCCGTGCCCCATCCATTCGCCTCTTTTCTGGCGAATGGGTGGGAAACCACCAAAGCCAAAGGTACGAATTCATGCAGTCAAAGACCTTGGTCCCTCCATGCGCGCTATCATGGGAGGCAAATGTTCTTGCGCAATTTTCTTATGGCTTTTGCCATCTCCACAACCGCCCTCGGTATGGCCGGCTGCCGCCAACTGCCGCCGTCGAAACCGTCTTCCGAGTGGACGCCGCAGGAGGCACGCGGCGCGGCGGTCTACCAGGCCAAGTGCGCGCGTTGCCACTATCCCACGTCGACGCATTCCCTGCATGGGCCGGGGCTGCAAGCGCTCACGAAACTCAAGGCCATGCCCTCAGGCGCGCCGCCCACCGACGAGCGCCTCACAGCAGTCACCCTGCACGGGCGGGGCGACATGCCCGCCACAGCACTCACCGACGACCAACTCAGCGATCTGCTCGCCTACCTGCACACACTATGAGTCCTACCTGCAAACACCATGAGTATTGAAGCCAATTCGCATCCGCCCGCAACCGGCCTGCCCGGACCGCGCGTCAAGCCCGCCGCCGAGCCCGTCAAGCTGCTGAAGCTTCCCGGCCTCATCGCGATGAGCGCCTACATGATCCTGCTCGCCGTGGTCGCCGTAGTCTACGTCGTTCAGGGCCGCGTCGGAGCTCTCTATCTGATCTTTCCCGCCCTGTTTGTCGCCGCAGGACTCGGCATGCTGCTCCTGCTGCGCTGGGCCTGGGCGCTTACACTGGCCGCAGTCGCGCTGCTGGCGGGCTGGTTTCTGTGGTCGTTTACCACGCAGCACGATTCCGCTGCTCTGGTACAGGGCCTGCTGAACCTGGTCTTCTTCCTCTACCTCGTCCGCACCGACGTGCGCAGGAACCTGCATTAGGTCTCTGTCCGATTGAAGAAGAACCTACCCGTGCCCCATCCATTCGCCTTTTTTCTGGCGAATGGGTGGGAAACCACCAAAGCCAAAAGTACGAACTCATGCGGTCAGAGAACTGGCATTCGGCGGCATCGGCCCACCGCCTTCCATCTCGCCCCCGCTACAATAAAGGCGTGATGGACCTAGTCCAAATCGAGCCCGCGCGCCGCGCCCCCGCCCCCAAGCCGGAGTGGCTCAAGGCCCGCGCCCCTGTAGGCGAGAACTACCACTCCCTCAAGCGCCTCGCCCGCTCGCTCGGCCTGCACACGGTCTGCGAAAGCGCCCAGTGCCCCAACATCGGCGAGTGCTGGCACCACAAAACCGCCACCTTCATGATGCTCGGCAACCTCTGCACGCGCCGCTGCGGATTCTGCGCCGTCCCCAAGGGCCGTCCCGAGCCCATCGACTTTGACGAACCGCGCCGCATCGCCGAAGCAGTCGCTCAGTTAGGCCTGCTCCACGCAGTAATCACCAGCGTCAACCGCGACGACGATCTCGTAGGCGGCGCGCGCGTCTTCGCCATGGTCGTCGACGAAATTCGCCGCCAGGCCCCCGGCTGCCGCGTAGAAGTTCTCATCCCCGACTTCCAGGGCAACCGCGAAGCCATTCGCACGGTCGTCGACGTCCAGCCCGAAGTGCTCAACCACAACACCGAATCCGTGCCGCGCCTTTATCGCGTAGTCCGCTCCGGCGCGCGCTACGAGCGTTCCCTTGAGTTGTTACGCTACGCCAAAGAACTGCGGCCCGAAGGCGTCACCAAGTCCGGCGTAATGGTCGGCCTCGGCGAAGAAACCCACGAGCTCCTCGAAGTTTTCCGAGATCTGGCCGCCGTCGGCTGCGACATCCTCACCATCGGCCAGTATCTGCGCCCCTCGCGCGATCATCTCCCCATGAAGCGCCTCTACACTCCCCGCGAGTTTGCCGAACTAAAATCCGAAGCGCTCAAGATGGGCTTCCGCCACGTAGAGTCCGGCCCGCTGGTGCGCTCGAGCTACCGCGCCCACGAGCAGGCGGCAGCGACGCTAACGACGACCGCCGTTGCATAACGCCCTGATCGACGGGGGTAGCGCGTCAGTCTGAATCCGTCGTGAAAGGGCACGACTTCAGTCGTGCCGTAAAGGCTCCAAAAATGAATGGGGCTTTAGCCCCTGCTATTTCGAAGGGGGCTTTGTAACAAGGGCACGACCGGGGAACCCACGCAGTGCGTGGGTCGCGGGCCGATAAAATCAGCAAAATGACTGGGGGCTTTAGCCCCCGAGGGATGTCGCTCGTGGTCGTCGCATGGTTTATGAGTTGGGTTTTAAGATCATCAAGCCCGCTTGCGCGAAGTCGCCCGCGGGTGGCCTCAAGCACACGAAGCTTTAAAAAATGCGGGTGCCCCCGGTCCCTCGCCCTTGGGGACCGGGGATAGCATGCCTAACCGCCGGTAGTGGGTCAAGTGTTTTGCTCGGGCCCTTGAATGGCCGGTCGTTTGCGTGACATGGTTGCGATCTATTACATGTACTACAACTTCTGCCGCGTGCATCAGACGCTGCGCGTCACACCTGCGATGAAAGCAGGGATCGCAAATCATGTATGGTCGATTGAAGAGATGGTGAAACTCTTGGACGGACGGTCTATTCTGGCCGGTTCGTCTAAAGTGGCCTAAAAACTCCCTATTGCGGAGGGAACAGGGCGGCTTCTCCGTCAGTCAGCATAGCGACCCTCTTCTTTTTTCCGTCCATCTTTTTCATGGCTTTGTTTGCCGATTTAAGGCGCCCCTTAACTCCCCCAATGTTCTCAGCGATAGGTAGCTTCTCGGGCGCAGTCCCGCCATTCCTCGTCATAATCCCACGCACTTCCCGTCCGACTTTTGTAGCCGTAAACTTGAGTGCATCGAGTCCCTTAGTATCTTGTGATTTGATCCGAGCGGCAGTTTGGGTCACTCTAAATAAATTGCCAGCCAATTCGTCAAGCCCCATGAAATCATAAAGAATCTGACTACCGCCTACCCCTTTGCGCAGCTTTAAATCGTTTAGGCTCATGTTGTACATGCCACGGAATCCGGCATCCTTAAAAAGGGCGTATTCAAGAGAGGAAGATAGTCCAGCCGACTGCGCCACACCGCTCAAAACCCGTTCTGCAAGTTTCAAGTCGTCGCGTGTCTCGATTCTTCCAAGATCTGTGTCTGAAATGTGTTCCTGCACCAATTTAGCCGCGATTGCCGCAAGCGATGCTTTCGCCAATGCCACTTCGGGCTTTTTTGAATCCGCGTACATCGACACCAGGAAACACGCGAACCTTGAGAGCTTATATGTTTTAATCTCCTTGCCGTTTGCGATGTAGGATGCGGAGATGAACGTGTCGCTCGGGTCGATCCCCAACTTTGCGCAGGCCCCCATGGCTTTTACTACTACCTTTTGGAAAGTGGGCCAGGAATCGTATCCCAGTGATTCCATAAACTCATGGGCGTACCAGAAGCGAACGCCATTTTCATGGCCCTCATCCTCGAATTTTTGAATGCTAAATCCGTCCATATCGCACCATGCTCGAAGGGTATCCCTTAGAGGATACACCCGCGTTAGAAAGGCAAAAACAAAAAGAAATTGAGCTGGAATCACCTGTGGAAATCATCTGACCCACTACTTAACGCCTTGTCAACACGGGCACCCAGCCGCCGTAGTTGTAGAATATCCGTTGGCAATTCCGCTCGACCGAGGACCATCTACGATGACAGCTTTCATGGCCGGCATTCCGGCGCTCAAAGACCT
>Ga0302320_10000287_pt1 | contig 117191 bp, 106 predicted proteins | sample Bog_T0_3_FD_202130 | JGI IMG/M metagenome (GOLD analysis project Ga0302320, IMG submission 202130) | Peat permafrost microbial communities from Stordalen Mire near Abisko, Sweden - Bog_T0_3 | ecosystem: Environmental > Terrestrial > Soil > Wetlands > Peat | place: Sweden: Abisko, Stordalen... | reverse complement strand
TGTCCTGAAAGACCAGAGCATGTTCGGTAAGAAGCAAACGATCCTGAATAGGCTAGGTTGATCACAGGTTGACTTGGGCTCTGGCGCCGCTATGCATTTTAGGTGTTGAGCGAAGCGGATACCCAATTTACATTAATATCGAGCAATCCAAAACGTCTCCTGAGGGGAATACGCTCGAACAGGCCGCCCTTAATCGTGCATTTGCCAGCAGTCAGCGACTCACGAGGAACATCGTCAAAGTAGGCGCGATCAAAATCGTCCAACTCAATGGCAAGAACACAAACAAGCTTGGGGTACAGGAGCACGTTCTAAAGGAGGCGGGAAGATCCTACACGGTGACCGTTACATCCATCGAGCGGACCCTCGTCGACATCGCTACTCGCCCAGTCCACGTCGGAGGGCCATCAATTGTCCTCGAGTGTTTTCGCAAGGCCGCCGGAAAAGTCAACGTTGAGCAGCTTGTCCAAACCCTGGCAGATATAAATCATATCTACCCTTATCACCAAGCGATAGGTTTCTACATGGAAAAGTCGGGGGCCTACTCTCGGGAAGAAATGGCCCTTCTCAGAAAAGTCCCCATCGAACTTGAATTCTTTCTTGACTATGCAATGCAAGAAAAGACGCTCTGCAAGGAATGGAAAATTTGGGTGCCAGACAACTTGAAATGAATTACAGGGAAATTTAGCAGAAGCGTGCGGGGTTTTTCAGCCGTCAGGTTAATTTGAAAAATGCCGCCAGGAGCGGTCCGAAGCGATCATCGGCTCCTAGAGTCGCACACGAGCATTACCGCGGCGCCGAACCGCACGTCGATGTTCAGGACCCGCGAAAACTGAACGCCACTTTTCTGTCAACAGCCAAAGCGGTATCTCGCGGCAAACGCCGAACGATTGCTTCGACATAAGTCTGAGGGGCTAATGTTCGCATGCTCAAGACGTAGATTTCTTAAAGATCCCCCGATACCCCACGCTTGCCTGGATGGCTTCGACGGTCTTTCGCATCGACTCATCTTCCGGCTCGGCGTATATGCTTGTCGTCATTTCGGCCGTTGCGTGACCAAGAAGATGTTGCGTACCTTCCACGTCGCCAGACCGGACGCCGCGTGTGGTGAAGGTGCGGCGGAAGCCTCGGAGGGTGAAGGGCGGGACTGCCGCGATGGGTTGATCGGAACCTTCTGCGGCTTTCTCTAGTTTCCGCTGGAGGTGCTTGCGGAAGCGGCGGAGTTGGGTGCCGAGGTAGTCGGGTCGCAGGGGTTTGCCCGTGTCGGTTTAGAATATGAAACCTTTGCGGCGACCCTTGATGTTCTGGGCGATGGCCTCCAAGGCGTCGTCGGTCGGGTACACCAGTCGTGCTTCGTCGTCCTTGACGGCGATCACTTCCCCTTTCCGGTTGATGGCACGCCGAACCGAGGTTGCCCAGGAACCTTCTTTGGGCATGTCGAGATCCTCGGCAGACAGGGCGCAGACTTTGTCTGGCAAGAGGCCGCCGTCGAGTTTGAAGACAATCATGGCCGACAGCCTTTGACCGTAGGTGAAGAGCTCTCGGGTTGGTCGAGCGGTTGCATCTTTGAAAGGACGTTCGCCTTCTTAAGCACCTCTCCTCCTAAATTGCGCTCATCAAGTGGATTCATCTTGAAGAGCCTATTGGCCGTTGTTGATTCACGATTGCTTCTGGGCACTGGCAGCAATTCTCCATATCGGACGGCCCGTTCCGATGCGTACAACTCTTGGCTTAGACCGACTGGCCTTTGGAAAGAGTTCGGCGCCTACTGCGCGAACATAAGCAAGAATTCGGGCGAAGGCGACGCCGTCTGGGTCATTCTCTAGCATCGCGACTGCGATGCGGGCGACACCCATCCGACCGGCTACATACGCTCGAACTGCGAGTCCATCTCCGCTTTCGATTTGTCGGCGAGGCCGGTTGGGCAGTAAAGAAACGAGCCCCAAACAAGGGTGTGGCCATGAATGTCGGTCTGGTTCTGTTCAAGCCATGGCAGGCAAGACATGACCCTGCCCATGGGGCGCTTCCGCCCGTGAACCCATCCTTCACCTCCATTCGTTTTCGAAGGTCACGGCGTTGAACCGCTTGAGAATCTCCTCGCGAATACGGGCGCTGTACTTGTCCGTCCCTACGATGTCGCAAGAACTGATAGACATCCCAAGGCAAAACTGACGGCGGATCTCGTCTTGCTGTATGTTCGCTCCTGCCACGGCTTCCCATATGTGTCGACGACATTGACAGTTAGCGACCCTTGCCGGAAATTGTCGATCCGCTTTAGTGCGGACGGACGCCATCCGCCGCTGTCTTGTCTGGCGAAGTCTCCACCCCTCAGTTCGACGATGGCCATGGTCGGTGACACTCAGCTTGGCGACATCAACCTCGCCGCTGGATTTCCCGAGCCAGATGTTCTCGCTCCAGACGTTCCCCATTCGTCCGTTTACGCCGACGAGACGGTAGAGTTGCCCATCGGGAGTGAGGATCAGAGTTGCACCGATAGTGTTGCCGACGTGGATCTCGACCGAATGGCGATCTGGCCTCCGGAGCTATGCCTCGAACACGACCGTGTCCCCCCGGCCCTGCGTCTGACAAAGAAATAGAGTAACGGATCAACCATGGGTTGGCTTCGGTGATTTTCGACTCCACAAGTCGAGTCGCCGACACAAGGACCTGGCTCCCGACCTGGGAGGCGAATGGGCTTGCCGCCGCGACGACCGCTTCCAGCCCATAGTCCAGGACTAGTTCCTTCGGCATTTCCAAGGACGCGAGCACCATCGCCAACAAGACCGTTGCCAGATTGTATCCCCCCGTTAGGGTCACCTCCCCTCTCGGCGCTCTCGCTGTTATCTAAACCGACCGAGTAGCAAAGAAGCTGGAGCGGTAATCGCTTGGCGAAACGCCCATCCGGCGCCGGAATACCTTTGCGAAGTAACCCGGTTCCTCGTAGCCGACTTGGCGAGCGACGTCACCGACCGTTAGTTCGAAGTTGCGAAGGAGCAGTGCGGCTCGACGTAGCCGGATCGTTGCTTGATAGGCGATCGGCGGCTGGCCTACGTAGCGCGAGAACTCGACGCATAGGTGGGACGGACTCAGGCAGACCTCCCTCGCAAGATCGTTAAGGGTGACCCGACGGTCCCATTGTTCCTCAAGTTGCCTTTGAACGTGCTGGATCTCGGATGGAACTGCCCGCCTTGGAGCCTCCGAACGCATCTGCCTTCCTAGCTCGCGCATCATGCTGTCCAGCAAGTTGCGAACGATCTCGGTATCCGCCGGATGGTGGGCAATCACCTCGTCGCGTATCGCATCAAGGTAACGGGGCACCATTTCCGGATCGGGAAGGTGCAACGGCTCGTTAACTCGAAGGGACAGCGAGCCGCACCATTCATGAAAGGCCGGTCCATCGCCCCAGATCCAGCTATGCGACCAGCGTCGTTCACGATCCCCAAAGTGGTGACGCTGTCCCGGTTCGAAGAGGATAGCGACACCAGGTTCGATCGCGTGCCACTCGTTGTTCAATTCGAGCGAAACGGACGAATGAAACACGACCAACAGATGCATGTTGTTCCCGACGGGGCGGTTCAGCATGCCTTGGGGATGGTATTCGTGGCTGCCGAAGCCCCAGATCGAGAAATCTCGCCCGTCGACCGACTCCGCCCAGAACCAGCCGTCCGCCAACGATAGCTGTGTCGAAGAGCGCACCGAAAGATCGTACCATTCAAACCCAAGAACAACGCTTGATCTGGAACTTAGCCCAACTCATAATCGAAGTGCTTTCGGAGAAAATCAGCCAGGAAGAGAGTCATGCAGAACAGTCGAATCGGGGTCGGAATCGTAGGGGCGGGAAGCATCGGGATCAGGGGCTCGCTTGCCCATCTGAGTCTGCGGGATGTGCAGGACCGCGTTCGGCTCTCTGCGGTTTGCGATCCGGTCCCCGGCCGGGCCCAAGCTGCCGCCGAACGATTTGGCGTTGCCGCCCATTATCTATCGCTCGAAGAGTTGTTGGCCGATCCGGCGGTTGACGCGATAGTTATAGCCTCGCCGATCGGCCTCCACTATGATCAAGGGCTCAAATGCATTGAGGCTGGCAAGCACGTCCACTTCAACAAGACGATGACGACTGCTTCCGCCGATGCGCTCGACCTCATCGCCCGCGCCGATGCCAAAGGCGTCCGTCTCGTCTGCTCGCCCGGACAGATGACCCAGCCCCAGAACCGTGAGATCCGAAAGCGTCTGATGGAAGGCGCAATTGGCCAAGTCACCTGGGCCACCACCGGCGCCGGGTTCGGCGATTACCACGAGAACGAATCGGTCCGAATGGGGAATGACGTTCTAAGCAATGCCGATCCCAGTTGGTACTGGAAGAAGCCGGGCGGAGGTCCGCTGTACGACATGACCGTCTACGGGCTGCACAGCCTCACCGGCATCCTCGGCCCGGCGAAACGTGTGACCGCTTTCTCTGGCATAGCGGTCCCCGTGAGAACGTTCCGCGGCAAGGAGGTCGAGGTGGATGCCGACGACAACTCCGTCGCGTTGGTGGATTTCGGCAACTGCCTATACGCATTCGTTTACGGAACCACCGACGGCATGATCAACTCGGAGTGGGGACAACCCGACTTCTACGGGACCAAGGGTAAAGTCATCGGGACAAAACTGAATGGGGAGCCTTTGTCCTTCCCTGGCTTCGACGACGGCCTCGACATTTTCCAGCGAGGACGACACATAACAGGTGCGCACGTAAATTTGGACGAATCCCACGTGTTTGAAGACACGATGCAGTTGGTAGATTGGGTCATCGACGGCACCCCGGCGTACGGCACGCCCGAACACGCATGCCATGTCGTCGAGATCATCGAGGCGATCTACGAAGCCGCCAAGACTGGCCGAACCCAAGATTTGAAGACTTCCTTTATACCGCTGGAGGTTGAGTAGTGACGCTGCTGGATGGGAAGGTTGTGTTGGTGACGGGAGGCGGCCACGGGATCGGCGCGAGCATTGTTCGGGCATTGGCGCGTCTCGGCGCGACGGTGGCAATCAACTACAACGGCAGTCAGGAGCTTGCCAAGGCGCTGGCCCAAGAGGTCGGAAACGCAGCTACGTTCCAGGCGGACGTCCGCGATCCTGAAGCGGTTCATGCCATGGTTGAAGCCATCGTCGCGACATTTGGCCGGATCGACGGCGTCGTGAACAACGCCATCGCCGGCAACCAGTCTGCCAAGTTCGACGACGCGACCTGGCAAGACTACACCGACATGTTCGACTTCGGCTGCAAGGCGGTCGTCAACACGGCGCGCGCAGCGGTTCCCCATTTCCGGAAGCAGGGCGGAGGCAGAGTCGTCAACATCGTAACCGAGCTATGGAACATGGGCTCGGCAGAATGGTCGACCTACCTTGCCGGAAAGGGGGCCATGGTGGGCGTGTCCCGCTCTCTGGCCAACGAACTTGGGCCTGACAATGTCACCGTGAACATGGTCGCCCCCGGATGGATGGCGGACGACAAGGTCGATACGACGTCGGCCGATTCCATCGGTTTCGGTGAAAGCCTTCCCTTACGGCGCCATGGAAGCGCCGAAGAGATCGGCAACGCCTGCGCCTTTTTTCTCAGCGACCTATCCAGTTACGTGACGGGCGCGTATATCCCGGTCACCGGTGGTCGGGTCACGCAAATGGGCGCCTGAGATGCCCGGCTACACTCACCGAGACGAGTGGAGATCGTTGGCCGGGTTCCATTCATAGACCAGGATCTTGCCGGTCCAGTCTTCTTCAGTCGTAATGATGCGCACTCCGTCGGAACGCCGAAATACCTTGGTCGGGGTGTTCATGTCGATCCACCCGGAGATTCCGCCAACCTCTGGGCCGGGCGTAATGTACCCGACGAAGCTGCCGTCGTTCAGGCGGTATACGTCGATCTCCCCCTCCTTTCCGGTGTGGGGACCGCCCTTGGTTTGGTAGGTTACATAAAAGAAGTCTCGATCCGCCGTCAGTTGGCGCGGACCGCCGTCATGCCCTGGCAGATGCTGCGGTATCGGCACCGAGAACAGCTTCTTCCGTGTAGGTTTGCTCCAGTCGGCAAAGACGTCCACGTTCTTGATGGCATAGCCGTCTCCGCAGACGAAAATGTCCTTCTCCTCAACGTATTTCATCGAGTGAACTTCGTGGCCGACTCTCGCGATGAGTTTCATCGTCGAAGCTGAGTACCTCGGGTTGCCTCGTTTGTCGAACCCGTTTGTCGGAAACTCATAGACGCCGTCGTCCCCGCCGACATAGAAGTTCCCCTCGTCGTCCACGTCGATCGCGTTGCAGAAGCGGCCGACGTTGAATGTCTCGTATTCGTTGGGAGAAGCGGCGCCATCTCCGTTCTTGTCGACCCACAGCCATCTCGGCGCATTTGGCCTGCCCATTCGATAGTTCCAAATGCTGTATTGGACTTCGTCGCCATTCCAACCGTAGGCCGTGCAAAAGCCGGCACAGGGCGCCGCGATGTTCCCGTCGAAGCGAAAGACATAGGTCATGTTGTCGTACATGTCCGTTGTGAACAGATACTTTCGATGGTTCACATTTCGCACTGCAAAGCCGTCGTCCATCGAATGCACCAACCTGGGATCGTCGGGATACTTGAAAGGGTCGATCGATATCGCGACGGCATTCCAATCTTGGCCGGTCGGCTTGCGATAGTCCATCTTGAAGTGGGTGAAGGCCCCATAGATGTCGGATCCATCCTGAGACGCCGGGTCGACGGTTCCGCTTGCGACGAATAGCAGCCCCTGCATCCGCCACAGCAGAGAGCCATTCGGCCTGAAGGCGCGGAGTTCGGCCCCGCAACCACCCCCTTCGGCGCCGGGGTATCCGTCCATCGCGACGTACAGGTTTCCGCTGCCATCGCCGCCGACTCCGGTGATGCCTCTAAAGCGAAGCATGTCGGTCGTATCGCCCGGCTTTGACGCCCCATAGACGCCACCCTTCTTTCCGAAGGTCGCGACAAGCTTGGGAGTACCGTTCGCGACGTCGAAGGTCTTGATGTCCTGGTCGGGTCCGTTATCGGCTACCAGCAATTGGCCGGTTTTCAGGTTGATGCCGATCGCCCCCGGATCGGCCACGAGCCGTATCTCACGTCCATCGCTGCATCGTAGGAACGGAGCGCTCGATCCGATGGGTACAGGCATTGTGGTTCCCGCTTGGGGCCCCAGTTCCTTCCCACCTCCATTCGTCGGCATGCTCAGGAATCTGCCGTAGTAGTTCTCGATCGACCAAGTTCTGCCGGCCAGGTCCTTCACCGATTTGGAGTTGGCCTTGAAGCGAGCACGACCAAAATAGGCGCCATCCTTGTAAGCGGCTCGAGCGTTGCCTCCCTCGTCCCAAACCGAAAAGGTCGTGCACATGCCATCTCCAGACACATTCATATCGACGATGTGGTTGGACATGTGCGTCCCGGGCCCCTTAAAGTCCGTATTTCCGATTGCTCGAGACTTGTAATGCAGTTGTTGCGCCGAGCAAAGCCCCGAAACCGTCATCATCAGCGCGACCGTCAAAAATAAGCTCAAGAGTCCAGACCAACGACCAATTTGAGGACAGAATTTCACCACCGCTCATTAAGTATAGACTTATGGAGATAAACTCGGAATATGGAGGATCGTGTTGTTTTGTGCTTCGGTGACTCAAACACCTGGGGCGCTTCGCCCACCGATATATCCAGGTTCCTATATCCCACAAGATGGCCCGGGAGGCTGGCGTCGATTCTTGGCACAGGCTGGCGCGTCGTCGAGGAAGGATTGCCCAATCGGACGACCTGCTTCAACGACCCGGCGATTCCGCTTCGAAGCGGCGCCGAGATCTTCCCTTTGGTTTTGGAGACCCATTCGCCGGTGTATAGGGTCCTGATCATGCTCGGCACGAACGACCCCAAATCAAGAGTCTGCGGCGTCTTGGAGCACGCCGTGGCTGGGGTCAAAGGAATGGCGGAACAGGCCGTACAAGCCGGAGCGAGGGTCCTGATCGTCGCGCCGGCTCCGATGGTGGCGCCGATCAAATACGACGAGTTCGACCAGAAATTGGCCGTCCCCTACTGCCAGAGATTGGCAGAGGACCTCCAACAGATGGCGGAAGCGTCGGGATTCCCTTTTCTCGACGCGGGAAGCGTTGTGCGTGTGAGCCCCGAGGACGGTGTCCATCTCGATGGGCCCGCGCATACGGCACTCGCTCAGAAAATCGCTTCTATGATTCAAGGATAAAACCTCAATGTTGATTGGCATTCTCGCAATGGCAGGCATCGCACAAGCTTCGTCTTCGATGGTAACGATTCACTGGAAAGAGGAACATCAACGCATCGCCGGATGGGGCGCATCGGGCGGGAACAGCTCGGCGGAAGGGTTCCTCAAGATGAACGTAGAGGACCAAAAACGGCTGTGCGACCTACTCTTCGATCCCACAGTCGGGATCGGCCTTTCGATGGTTCGCAACGAGATCTACTCGTGGGAGTTGTCGCCCTCCCAAGGCGTTTACGATTGGACGAAGGACGCGGCTCAGGTCTGGTTGATGCAACAGGCCAAACAGCGTGGCGTCAAGCTGTTCTGGAGCGCGGCATGGTCTCCGCCGGCTTGGATGAAGGGCAACGGCAAGCACGTTGGCGGCGCGATCAAGCCAGAGCACTATCAAGAGTACGCCGACCTGCTGAGTCTCTACGTCAAGGAGTATCGCAAGCGGTTCGGCCTCGACATGATGGGTATCTCGATCACGAACGAGCCAGAGGTGAACGTGGATTACCAGTCCTCACACTGGACGGGAGACACGCTGCGGACATTCATCAAAGACCACCTGGGGCCGACTTTTGCGAAGCAGCACATCAAAGCGCAGATCATCGTGCCAGAGACTTCGACTTCCGATAACTTCTCCACGTTCGCCGATCCGATCCTCGCCGACACGGATGCGGCCAAGTACGTCGGCATCGTGGCGACTCACCAATATAACCAGTCGTACACCGGCTCCGTACCGAAGTTTCCGCCGCTTGAACCCATCAAGTTCTCGGAAGCGGCAGTTCGCTCGGCGAAGCCGCGCTGGGAGACCGAGGTGTCTTTCATCGGGGGAAAACCGGATTACGGGATCAAGTGGGGACTGGGCCTTGCCATCCTCGCCGACAATGCGGTGGTCGGGGCAGATGCCAATGCCTGGCTTTGGTGGGTGTTCTTGAACCCGTGGAAGGACAACGAGGGGTTGACCGACATCGACGGAAAGACGTTCAAGGTCGCCAAGCGGCTGTGGGCGTTCGGTAACTACAGCCGGTTCGTACGGCCGGGTTACGTTCGAATTGAGGCGACCCCGAATCCAGAGGAGGATGTGCTCGTCAGCGCCTTCAAGAGCCCAAGGGGTAACAAGTTGGTCGTGGTGGCAATCAATAACAGCAAGACCGAGAGGAGCATCGACTTCAAGATCGATGGCAACTCACGGATCGGCTCGCTGGAGCCATGGATAACATCTGCCGACCTGGACCTTCAAAAACAGACCAGCGTTACCGTCAGCAGCGGGAGGTTCACCGGAAAGCTCGTGCCGGAAAGCATCACGACGTACGTCACGGAGGACTCGCGATCCTAACCCGTCGACGGTTTGTTCAGGCGGCGGGAGCAACCGTCCTTGCCGCTTCGCCCCTCACGCATCTCCTAGCCATGCCAACACCCAAGACCCCTCCATTCCGGCATCGAATGCTGCTCGGGTGGATCAACGACAACTGCCCCCATGCCCTTGAAGGAAAGCCGTGGCCGGACATCTCGATCGACGACACGACGTTTGCCACGTACAAGGCGTATTTTCGGGAGGCCAAGGATGCCGGATTCAACGCGTTCACTCTTTGGGGACTGTACTGCTCCCATGCTTGGCCGGTGCCGCTGAACAGCCCGGAGATTCAGGCAAGACGCAAGTTCATCGACGAGATCCTCAACGAGGCACATAAGCACGGCATCAAAGCGCTTTTCGGAATCGGAGTGTATAGCTGGGGCTTTGACGAGATTATCAAGCACGACCCAACCTGTGCCCGCAACGAGGGGCGAATGGTTTACGGGAGCATCGTGCCCGACAACGGGGTTGCCATGTGTTACCACGAGCCGTCGGCCCGCGAATGGATGCGGAAGATCATCGACTTCTGCGTGAAGGATCTCGGGGCAAAAGGGTTTGGGTTTCAGCCTGCCGACCTCGGCAGGTGCTACTGTCACGATTGCAAGCTCCTAAGTGACATCGAGTACTACACGCGGGTGACGAACGAAACGGCGGCCTATGCGAAATCCATCGACAAGGATCTCATCCTCGGGCTCAGTGGTTGGGGAGTTGAGATCGGCGGACCGATCGAAAACACGGTAAAGCTGGCCAAGGATCTCGATTTTGTGACCAACGTCAGCGACCAATCGGCGGCGCGAGGCCGGGCTTTTCGAAAGGAGTTGGCAAAGAAACTGCCCTGCTCGCTAGGTTCACTCGGTGGACCGGTGATCGTGCCTCCCCAACGGTGGGATCGCGACCGTTGGTTCTTTCCCCATGCCGCTCTGACAGGAACGAACATCCGGGAACTCGGCGAAGACGGCGGAACCGCGTTTGAGTTCTTCGTCGGCCCGCTCAACAATCCCCAAGGCGAGTTGATGCTCCATTTCGTAGGCGAGCAGTTGCAGCACCCGGGTGCCCGGGTCGAACAGACCTTGGGACACGTCGTCGATAAGCTCCTCAAGCCGAAGAGCAGCGTGGGACGGAAGGGGATCGTGGACTGGCTCTTAGCGGTAGAGGCGGCCTTCGTGAAGGGCGCCGGAAAGCTTCCCGGAGGTGAGTTCGACTTTTAGCCGCTCAAGACCGAATTTGCGGGACCACCGATCTACCTGGACCGACTGCCACGAGGGGCCAGGCGGATGTACCGCATCGACTTGGCCGACCTGAAGGAGATGATCCCAGACTTGGCCAGCCAGTGCCATAAGCCGGGATTGCTAAACCGGATCGACTCATGCCTCGCAAACGTCCAGAAGGATATCGATTCCCAGTCTTATCCCAGATCCAGGGGATAGAACGCACTACCAGTGGGCTTCGACTTCTGGCTTTTTGTTGGCCCTCGCCCCGGGGATCGAAGGGCACACGTGATCCCTGAACTTGGCCGCTCAGTTCGGCTTCCATATCGAATCTCTCGATCGGTTCGGACGCGAAATTCACTCCGGCCGGATTGCCGCGTCTCAATACTCGGATGTAGATCGGGAGCACTGCATTAGGTTAAGGAGCAGCGATCCGGTGCGACAAATTTCTGACCCGTCAGGTTGGAACCGACGTTGGTCCGGCGACCGGACTAAACCGCTCGGAACAATGCCTGTGCCAGAAGACCTCTTGATGCCTGACGCACACTCTCCGAAGGCACCCAATGCATGGACCGACTTCCCTCGACTTACGATCAATCTTGCCAACGCGAGGTTGCACGACCACTAGGCGCTCCGGGCCCTTGCAAATCTTCGAAACAAGTATATTCGGGCAGGCAAGCTGGTTCAGATCGCCAGCGCGAGCGACGAATGTAATTCACTCATGAGTAAAACCGATGGCATTATGTCTCTACCGGAGTCCCGCTAGATTAACCGTCAGTTCTTTCTCCCGCGAGTTATTGTCGTAACGGGACTCCTCGATTCGGCCCTGATCGTTAACGATCACAACGATCTTTGTCTTCCCGGCGACTGCGACCCAGCGGGGTCCTTTCTGACCACCAGATACGGTCAAGACGACGGTGGCGCCGAGGTTAAGTGGACGCTGAGTATTGTCGGACCACATGATCACGCGACCGACATCGAACTTCGCCGATAAGCGGAAATCATCCCCCATGGCAACCTGCCCTTGGTTCTTGATGACCGTCGAAAGGGTCACGAGGTCGCCGGGTTTGGGATGTTTGGGAGAGCAACGAATCTCGGTAACGACCAGATCGGGGAATTTCGTCGGCCTTTCGAACTGCAAAACGACAGGCTGTCTGCCCGAATCGATATTGCCATTGTCGTCCGGCCACCATGCGGCAGGGTTGGCAGTGAGTGGGCCGTCTCCATCCGAGGCGATCTTGTCGATCTTGACATCGGGAACGATATTTGTCGGCCAACCAATCCCTTGCGCCGCTTCGTTTCGAATCTCGAATGTATTGTTTTTGCCTGGTTCAAGAGCCACAAAGATCCTCAACTCCCTCCACGAGTCTCCGCCAAAGAACGTCACATAGTCGATCAACTTCCCGTTCACGTAGAGGTTGCGATCGGCAAGTGCAGGATCCATTTCCGGGGCTAAATATCGGATGTTCACGCTATGCAACCGCTTGGCATTTTCTCCGTCTAGATGCTCGAACCGGATACTCGATCCCATCCCCTCGGTATGGCCGACATACCCACCGCCAGAGGCATCCTTCAGATCGAGCATTCGTTCCGCTCCGCCAGAAAGGGTCTCGCTCTCCGCCTCAAAGATCATGCCGGGAGGAGTTTGGAGAGCCTTCGTGAGCTTCGGTGGATGATAGGTAATCGCTTCCGGGTAGAACTGGCTGGTCGGCACCAGATCGAGCGGTTGGCTAACGCTCTTCCAATACAACCTCATGCTGCCGCCCCACTTGGCATCGTAGTAGTCGATTCGGATTTTGTGCTTGCCGGCGGTGAGCTTCTTCTTGGCATAGAAGACCGTGTAGCCTTGGTCTCTCCATTGGTCGACAAGCAACTCGTCGTCGATCCAGAGCCTTCCCCCATCGTCGAGACCGATTCCCAGCGTGTAGTCCTCAGAGAATCTCGCCACTATGAAACCGGTCCAGCGAATGGAGTAATCGGAATAGTGGAGGACTTCGGGGTCGGGGGTATCGCCGAAAGTAAATCCGGCATGCTTCATATCGTCGAGTCGCGAATACGCGAGTTTCTCGAAGTTCTTTCCCACAAAGAGCTCAGAACTCAACCCCGTTCCGGACCCGTTCGCCAACTTCACCGGCGGTGGGGCCGGCTTCCCGCGGATCGTCAAATTCCGAAAGTGAACAGGCTGAGAATCGGTCGTCCCGATGCCGACGTACAGCACGTTGCTCACCGGAAATGCGACGTGATCAATCGGATTCCATTTCAGACCGTCTTTGCTGATAAAGGTTGTAAAGACGTCCTTGTTCCGCACGAGCCGGCCCCAAATCGGGCATACCCGGTCGTAGGTCCGGGCCATAGGAGACCAGCCGCGGTCGATCGTGGCGCCCTGCAAGGCCCGGCCGGACATATGCCCCCACTCGCCAAACTCTCGGCAAGCCGGGTTGAACAACGCGAACTGAATATCTGGGCTGTAAGGGTCCAGCGATTCCCGCGCTTGAAAGACCGAGTAAACGTCTCCGGGGAATTCAATGCGTCGGGGAATTTGGTGATTTCCCCTGATATGTCGAAGTCGCCAACAAGCCGCACTTAAGCGAAGTGAAAGGTGTCCTCGCCACAGTTCCAAGAAATCGAAGCTCCAACACCAGGGCCGCTCATGTTGTAGTCCCGGCCCTCACGAATCACCTCGGTTCTGCCTGGAATCAGATTGCTAGGCGAGGCTCCCGGGCTATCATTGATGTCAACTGACGTTAAGTGACACCCCGGGGGAACTTCGGCACGCGCGATTGTGAAAGTCAGCCCGAATAGGGATCCAATCAAGTACAGGAAGAGAGTTGGGATACGCATGTTGACTTAACCTTGTTAGCGATCTTTCCAGCGATAGAGCAGCGCCTTGCCGCGATAGTCGTCCTCGACGAACACCAGGTATTCGCCATTTCGACGGCGGTAGGCAGTAATCCCGGTGAGGATGTCGATCCAACCCGTGCTATCAACCCCGCCAACGGTTGGGCCGGGATCGAACGTCCCCATCGGCTTGCCGTCCGAAAGACGATTCACCCAAATCTTGCCGCGGGCTTGCCATCCACCGGTGAAGGCGTAGTCGCCCGCGACGGCTATACAGGCAGCATTTCGACCGGCGCCTGTGGTGAAGACCGTTGCCTCGCGGTTCCCTTTGAGGTAGTTCCGGCATACGAAGACCCTGCCAATATGGCGCATGTCGGATGCCTCCTCGGCAGCCACAAGCAGATCCCGGTCACTGTCGTAATAGACCCTCCCTATCGAGCGCATCCCATTGGGAGGATCCATCTTCGTGACTTTGTCGGCACGGTAGATGGGATTGCCCTTCTTGTCCAGGCCTTGGAAGTCGTACCGGAAGAAGCCGTATGCCATCCAGATGTTGCCAACCTTGTCCACCCAAAACGGTCCGGGCTGGACGAGCGGAGTGTTGGGTTGATACTCATCCGCTTGGTACGCCCCATCGCCGTTGAGGTCGCGCCAGATGAAGGTCCCCTTCGGACGACTTGGCGGCCAAGTGAGATCCGTGCGGTATAGCCCGTTCTCCCACTGCATGATCGTGCCAGACGGAACGGCCACCTCACCGTCGTAGCGAAAGATGTTGATGAAGTTACTCGCGAACATGCCGCCGGTAAACAGGAACCGCTTGCCTTCGAGATAAACGATTTGTGGTGACGTGATTCCGTGCTCACCTTGCTGCTTGACGTAGGACAGGCCGCGCGGGTCGTTGGGGTAACTGTGACGGTCTAACGAATAACCCACCCAGCGGGAATCTTGGCCGGCGGATTTGGAGTAGTCCATCTTGAAATGCTCTTGCGCTGCCCAGACATCGATCCCGTCGGTGGAGGGATCGGCGCATGCCACGTCGACGAAGAACAGGCCGAAAATCTGCCAAAGCAGCTTGCCCCGAGGCGAAAATGAGCGCAAGATCGTACCCATCTCGTTCATCGCGACGTAAATATTCCCTTGTGCGTCCATGCCCACGCCTCGGATTCCCCAGAACTTGGTAGGAGTAACGACCCCGGGCACGCCTGAAGAGATTCCGCCATAGTCGCCAAACGTACGATCGAGCTTTGGCTTGTCTTTGTCGCCAATGTTGTAGAAAAGAACTTGCTGTCGCGGCCCGGTCCCGGAGTCGGCCACCATCAGGTCGCCATCCTTGGCCACCGCGAGCGCAGTGGGCTGAAATAGCCCCGGGAAGTTCACTGGGATGCCGTCGCAGGTGATCGAGATCGGTTCGATGTCGAATTCGTTGAACTCGGGATCGACGAAGCGAACGTTTAGTTTCCACGCTCGTCCCTCCTTGTCCTTGACTTCGAGGCTGTTAGCCCCGACATCCTCGTTCCCAACCTGTTTGCCGTTGCGATAAATACCAAACTTCCGGCCCCCTTCGTCCCAGTGGCTCCAGGTATAGCACGTTCCGTCGGGCGCCACATTCATGTGGATGAAGAAGTTCTGGACCCATTCGTGGGCGCCGGAAAACGAATTGCCGACCCAACTCACCTGGTACGTTCCCGGCAAAGGTTGGGCTCCTGCTGCAACAAATCCTAGGGCGGCCAAACATACCAAAAGCAGTCTTGAAGTGTTTCCTTTCGTGAGTGAAGTGCGTGTCATTTCATGTCCTCCCATGCCTCAAGAGCTGACAACGCCGAGTGCGATAGCAGCCCTGCCATAGATGCCGCGGAGTTCGTCCATCAATGCCTGCGGCGCCTCGTATTGAAAATGGGCCGCCAGTCGGTCCGCCTCATGCTCAGCCTGAACTACAAGATCAGGCGAGCCGGCTGCAAAGAATTGACCCATTGTTTCGCGCCTCAAGAGATTGGGTTGCCAGTACTGGCTGCGAATGAGTGCGGCGGTGGTCTCATGTTCGGCGAAGAGGCAACCCTCTGAGATCGTTTCGGCAACGATTTCATCCAGTAAGTCGAGGCCCAGGTCGAGGGAGGATGCCGGTGCGTCAACCGTCCGCTCTGCATGTTCGAGGATCTCAAGGTCAAGCATCAGTTGCGCGGGACTATACACCTCGTCGCAGGCAAGCTGACCCAGATTGCCGAAGTCGCGATACCCTTCGGCGAAACCGGCCAACGCGCTCGCGGTCTTCTCGATCATAGCTTGGGCATTTGGCACGCTCGCCGAGCTTAGCATTAGCTTTCTGCTGTCGTATTTGCCGTAAAAAGCCATTACATCGCGGGTCATACGGTCGAGAACATCCCACTCCGGTGAGCCGGTGATCATCACGCCCGATCGCATATCGACCGGCTGAGGGTGGGGACTGAATCCAATCGTCACTCCCGGCAAGAGTTCGGTGAGAATCGTGGCGCCACCAATACACTCGGCGATGGAAAGAGTCCAAACCGCAACCGGATCGCACGGTCCGTTGATGCCCATCATCGGCATCGAGCCGACCTCGGCACTCTCAACGCGATCGCGCATGTGCCAGAGGATGTCCAGCTCAGATCCTCCTAGAATCAGCGGACTTGGACACCAGACCGATTGGTGATACTTCCTTCCGTAGACCCGATTCATTTCATAAATGGCTTCAGCAGCGGCGATGTCGCAAACCTGGTTCGAACTGCCACCGAAGGGAGAGAACTCGGCCGAGATCATGAATTGCTCAAGCGGGATGAGTTCCTGCGGGGCGTCGGACGGTATCCCAGGCACCGAGCCTCGAATGCCTCGATCTGCCAGCACAGCAAGAAGCTTCGCGCCCTTGACCAGATCTTCCCGGATGATCGGGCGCAACACCCGGGCTTTGGCGTCATAAATGTGGCCTTGGCGGTCATCGACCCATCCCGTGATACGCGGATTGGTTGGCCCAGGCGGCACATGGGAGCAAGTCTGTTCATTCCCCCTTTCGATCGACTTGCGATCGATACAGATCCTCCCTTTCTTCAGGCTGAACCCTGTGCGATTGGCAATCTCCGCAAGCACCTCGCTATGCTTGACGTCGACACCAACCGTCTCAAGAATCCGGCACGCAGATTCGTGCATTGTCGCGAGCAATTCCGGAGAGAGATTGACTGCCATTGTTTTTTCGCTATTTGGTTGCGCCAGATCTCGGGAGGGAGTGACTCAGCATCCACTCGTAAAGGCTTGGATCGGCGTACGCGGGAAGCCATGAGTCGTGGTGCCGATCCGGGAAGATAGTGAATCTCACGTCGCCACCCGCCGCCTTCAACGCATCGACGGTCGCTTGCACGAATCGCAACGGAACCCGATCGTCCAGCGCCCCGTGGAACACCCAAGTCGGTAGGTGTTTCATTCGGGCCGCCTGACTTGCGTCGCCTCCTTCCGCAATGGGAACGACAGCCGCAAAGCGATCAGGATAGGCCATCGCAAGGTCCCATGTACCGGTCCCGCCCATGCTCAAGCCGGTCACGTACTCACGCGTCTTATCGACCCGATACTTTTTCTCAATCTCGTCCATCAGGTAATTCAAGACCCGCGGATTCCAACGCTCGCCGTAAGGGCATTGGGCTGAGGCAATGATGAAAGGCAGCTTCATTCCCTGCTCGCGGGCAGTTACCGGCCCTTCGTGCGAGATCAAAGCCAGATCGTCTCCCCGCTCGCCGACGCCATGAAGGAACAGCAGCAATGGCGCGGGCTTGGCACCGTGTGCATAACCTTCCAGAAGGCTCACCACCGTGTTGTAAATGGTTTTGGCGCTGTGCTTACGTCTCAGTTCGTAGCGGTAAAGGTAGCTGAGCCAGCGCCTATCGACGACGCCGTCGGACGGCCTGGCACTGACAATCTCAGATACCTTGGGGGCCTTGAACAACTCGAAGGCACGCACGAAACGGTGCTTTGAGTCGATGGACACTTCGGCGACGGCGCCGTATTTACCTGGCAGAGTCGGGGATTCCACCCGATTCCCTTTCGCATCGTAGTAAGTGGTTTTGATGGTGTAGCGACCGAATTCAGCCCTTGCCTTTGCGGGATTCTGGAAGTCGATCGCTGGAAAATCGGATCCCGAAAAGATGGGTTCGGTAGCTGTCATCGGAGTTTCGCCGAGGCCCCGGATGCGGCCGACGAGACGGTCCGCCAGAAGGACCGTGCCCAGTTTTCGACCGCTGGTGACGACCGAGATAGGTCGATAGGTTCGGTCGGGACTGTCATCGGCGAGGGCAATCGTGGCGACGGCGCGGGTTCCCTGTCGACTTAGGGTCGCCGAGGCTTGTATCTTTCCACCCTCAACCACCTGTACGGTGGATCCAGCGAAAGCCTCCAGCGCGGCGACCTTGATTACCGCTTTACCAGCGACGTATTCGCCGGAAACCACCGACGTGGGGGATGGACTCGGATTGAGCGCGAGCCTCAACACATTCGTTCGGTGGGCATCGTTGTATGCGCCGTCCTGCGGGAACCAGATGAGCTGGGTGTGGATCTGGCCGGAGGTGTCGTTAACGTTGAACTGAAACGCCACCTCGGTCCCCAGTCGTGGGACAATCCCAAAGTCCGACCACGGCACCAGCGCCTCCACCGCATAGCCCTCCGGGGATCGCGAAGATTTCGCATCAACACGAAGCGGTGTCTTAAGGAGGCTCGGAGTAAGCCGGTAATCGAACGCCCGAAAACGAAGGATCGGGTCCTTAAGATCGGTTCCAGGGGTGACGACAAACTGCGCGATGTCCCACGATTGCTGCGAAGGCGAGACAAAAAACTCGACGGAATCCTTGGCAAATAGCGTGTCGTTGCTTTCCGCTTCCTCGGCGTCGGGATCGACCACGGTCGCCAGCAACAACAGCCCACGGGCATCCCATCCGATTCGAAGTTTTGCCGAGAACTTACTGTCAGCCGGGATCGGGTCATCCATCTGGCACAGCGGATTGACGACAAAGCCCCTGCCACCCCAGTCGTTGCCATTTCCATCGATGACGATGCCGTCCAGTTTGGGGATATCGAAGGTTTGCGAGACTTGCGCCTGGACGACACCGACGAAAGAAACGAGCGCAATTGCAAAGAGGGCAGAACGGTTTGATCCCATGGTTCATATTAAGTATAGATATAATAAAGCCGTGCAGCATTCATAGAATTTGGCTATAACGGAGGAGGAGCTGCTACTTATGAAATCCAACTCGGTAAAGATCGCGCTCGTAGGGGCAGGTAGCCGTTCGTTTGGGCCGACGACGGTCAGGGACGTGCTGCTCAACGACGCATTATGTTCACTTGACCTCGAGCTGTGGCTGATGGATATCAATCCGGATACGGTTGAAAAGGTCCGGGAATATGCAGAGGGTGTTGCTGCGAAGCTGGGACGGAAAGTCAAGATCGAGTCGACCACCGAACTTGCCAGAGCATTGGACGGCGCCGACTTCGTCGTCGATGCAATCGAAATCAGTCGAGACGTGTTCTGGGCGATGGATTATCACATCCCGCGTAAACATGGCATCAACCAGATCTATGGCGAGAACGGCGGGCCAGGCAGCCATTTTCATGCGCTCCGCAATATGCGACCGATCGTCGAGATTGCTAAGACGATGGAGAGTCACTGTCCAGACGGGCTGCTCCTCAACTACACGAACCCGATGCACAAACTTTGCCAAGCGGCCTGCAACCTGAGCAAAACCAAAACGATCGGGCTATGCCATGGGGTGTATATGGGCATGGGGCAGCTTTCGTTCATGCTGGGCGTCCCTCAGGATGAAATCGAATACGAAGCAAGCGGCATTAACCACTTCACCTGGTTCCAGACCTTGCGCCGCAAGCCTTCCGGCGAAGATCTTTATCCCCTATTGCGGGAGTTGGACGCAACTGCCGATTGGTTTGCTGACTGGCACGAGATCGGAATCTCTCGAATCCTATTGAGGCGTTTCGGGCTGTATCCCTCGCCGGGCACGAATCACATCGGTGAGTACATCGGATGGGCCGATGAATTCTATGCAAACGAACTTCACTGGTTCTATGATCCGATGGATGGAGACCCTTGGAACGGCGGCGCAACTCCCGAATTTCTATATTCCATGGGAGCAATGGATCTGAAACGGCCATTCAAGCGCCGGGCTCTTTCGCCGCTAAATCTCGAACTGGACGAGATCAGGTTTTCAGGTGAGGCGGCAATTCCGATCATGGAGGCGATCGTTTGCGATCGAGAAACTCCACTTGCTGCGGTCAATGTGCCCAACAACGGACTCATGCCTGGCCTGCCTGACGACTTGATCGTCGAGGTTCCCGCCACCGCTAACGGCACTGGGCTTCATCCGAAGACGATGCCGGCGCTTCCGGAACCGGTCCTTTCGATGATTCGTGTCCAGGCCAGTATCCAGCAGTTGTTGGTCGAAGCCTATGTCGAACAGTCCAAAGCGAAGCTCTTGCAGGCGGTCCTGCTGGAACCGGTGGTTCACTCCTATCGAGCCGCCGTCTCGACGGTGAACGAACTTCTCGACCTTCAAAAGGACCTGCTTCCCCCCTTGTACTAGATGGTCACTCTGGGAATCGACATCGGGGCAACAAAAACCGCCGTCGGCATGTTCGACGGCAGTAGGATCGTCCATTCCGGCGTGACGCCCTCCGGTGACTACAAATCGACGATGAACAACATTGGCGGCTTGGTCGCCGGGTGGGATACACATGATTCGATCCAGGCGGTTGGCGTGGCGTGCACCGGCCCCTTCGACATCGAGACCGGAGTCATTCTAAATGAGGCAACCCTGAAAGGCTGGTTTGGAAAGTCGATTCCAAACGCCATCCATTCCTTGTTCGGTGTCTCGACCGCACTCCTCAACGATGCCGACGCAGCGGTTCTCGGAGAGGTCTTTGAGGGTAACAACGGCCTGATTGAAACCGAACCGGCCGTCATGCTGACCTTTGGCACCGGAGTGGGTGGAGCTTTTTGGGACGGAAAACACGTCTACTCGGGGGCCTTTGGCGAACATCCGGAGATCGGCCACATCGGCGTCGACCCGAATGGACCGCTCTGCTACTGCGGATTGCGCGGCTGCTTGGAGTCCGTTGCAAGCGGTGCCGCCATCGATGGTTTCGCCAAGGACCTGGGGCTAGGCGGAATTGAGGCGCTGGATGAGGCAATCGAGTCTGGAAACGTAGATGCGGTCGATCTCGCGAACCGTACGCAGGCGGCAATTCTCTATGCACTCGTAACGTTGACCCACACATTCAGACCTTCATGCTTCATCCTTGGTGGCGGGGTGATGGATAGCCTTCACCGCTTCCTAACACCCGCCAAGATCCCGGTGAACGCGTCGACGGTGCCGGGTCCACCTCCAAGAATCTTGTTGGCATCGTTGGGCAATCGCGCCGGGATGTTTGGAGCAAGCGTTGCCGCGAGGAGGCTTCTCGATGACCATTGAGTGTTTCGATTCATACGAAGAACTTTCGGTTCGCGCAGCCGATGCGATCGCAGGGACGGTTCGAGGTAATCCTGAAGCCCACCTATGTCTTGCAACCGGGTCTTCACCTCTTGGCGCCTATCGCGAAATCGGGCGAAGAGTCAACATTGGTGAGTTCAACCTCTCCAGGGTGCGGATCACAAAACTGGACGAGTGGCTCGGCGTTCCGATGTCCCATTCGAGTACCTGCGAAACGTTCCTTCGTCGCGAAGTTCTCATCCCTTGGGCGGTCCCAGAGGATCGCTATCTCAGTTTCGACAGCGACTCGCTCAACCCGCTGACTGAATGCTTTCGGATCGAGAATGCGCTCGACGGTCTACCGGCCTTTGACCTATGCCTTCTCGGCATCGGCGCCAACGGTCACTTGGGCCTCAACGAGCCGGGAACCGAATTGCAGTTGAGTGCGCATGTTGCCGTGCTTGCTGAGAGCACCCGCCATCATCCCATGCTCGGCGCCACCGAACTGGAGCAAGGAATGACGCTGGGACTCGGAAGAATCATGTCCTCGCGACGCATTCTCCTCCTCGTAGTGGGTGAGAACAAAGCTACCGCATGGAAGAGGCTACTCGAGCAAACGATCACCACGGCCCTGCCGGCAAGCCTCCTGCATCTTCATCCCAACGTCATCTGCATTTCGACACTTCCGGCTTAAATTCTCGAAGGGATTCTATGCCCTTGCCTTCACAAACTTAGCCCGGCGGATGTGAACTGGAACCTCAATGTCCCGGTATCCAGGTTCCTTCGGACCAAAGGTCAGCGCCCCCTCGTATTCATCCCCGTTCAATCGACGGCCGGCAACCCATCGTCCGTCGACGAACGTGCCCTCATCGACATAATCGCGCTCGAACCTTAGTCCGTCGGGGCGGTCAACGGACACTTGAAAGTTCTTTCCCATGAAGACGAAATCGCCATCGCCTATTTCCAAAACAAGCCCATACCCGGGCTCGTTACCTGACGGCGATGCTTCCTGACTGCGACGAACGGTCAGGCGAAAAGACCCCAAGTTCATGACCTCGACGTCATCGCCCTGAACCAAGATCGACCGAAGTCGGCCGGTTCCTTGCGCCGCAATCAATAGCGGCATCATCCCGGTCAGTTGCCGGTATGTCTCGCGGAGGAGTCGCGGATCGAACTTCGCTTCGACTGGATAGGGACCAAAGACCATTGCGTTGTGACCGGCAACGGCGGAGAAAACGCTTCGGTGAGATTGATCGGGGCTGCACTCGACAACGGCCACCGGATTTCTGCTCCGGGCATAGTTGGCGAGTTTCCGATCGAAGGTTTTGAGGTCGCCATACAGGTCCGGCGCCAGCAAATCCACGGATGGCGCCGCCGCACGCCAGATATCCATCATCCGCGATACCGGACCACCCATTGGGTAGGTACCAGGCTCTCCTTCCACCCAGGCGTTAACGTAGCACGGAATAGGCAACTGGGCTTTGCCGGAAGAGGCGACGCTTTCCACGTAACGACCGTAGTTCCAAGCCATGAACACCTCGTCGGCAACCGAGCCGAAGACGGCTTTCCAATTTCCCTCGGTCCTTCCTCCCGAAGCGATCCATGGACCGCGGAGTTCGGGGAGAAGGCGATCCCTGTTTCTGTTCAAATAGTTCGAAAGGGACGGAGGAATTCGATCCCCAAAGCGATCTTCGGCCACTTTGCTGTGGTCTCGCAATGCGCCGAGCAGACCGATTTCATTCTCAACCTGGATCATCACGACGGTGTGCAATCGGTCATGATCTCGCAGATGCCGCATTAGCGTCGAGTAAGCCCTCTGATCGGCCGCCAATACGGCGGGGGAGAAAACAGAGAAGGCGCCTGAAGGTTGACCTCGAACGGGTTCTGCCATCGGAAAGCGTTTGCGGTCTGATCGAACCCAAGTCGGTGCATAGCTGCCGAATGTGTTTTTGAACGCACCGAACCAGAGCAATACCAAGTGAAGCCGTTCTCTGCGCGCTCGATCGACGAGCCCGTCGACGAGCGTAAAGTCGAAGCGATTTTCGCTAGGCTCGAGCGACTCCCATGTGATCGGTACATATGCCGCGTGAGCGCCTATCTGGCGCAGGCGCGGCCATACTTGCTCCATGTATTCAAGGCTGCTTGAACTCGAGTTCTCGACCTCGGCCCCCAGGAGAATAACGGGTTTTCCGTCCACGACCAATCGCGCACAGGGGCCGCTTCGATCGATGCGGGGCAAGGAGTCGACGCCCGTTTGAGCGGCTTTTGGCACAATGGCCAGTGCGCCCGCTGCCGACAAAATCAACAGCAATCGACCGACACATCGAACCGGCGATTCTGCAAGCAGGCGGCGAATCTGGTGACGCATGCCTGAAAGCATTACTGGCATAGTCTCACCACGACGACCCTGTCTTTGCCCGCGCGAACCTTCCGCGAAAGATAGGAACGCGCATCCGGCGAACGTGGAGCAATGACCCATTCACGGGCTCCCGTTTGTGGATCGAACTCCTCGATTTTTATTGACCGCGAAGCTGTCCACGCGAGATCGATCTCAATGGACCTCCCGTCTGGCACATAGACGAGCGTTTCCGATTCGGAGCGTAGGGCACGGGCGTGGGATGCACCGGCGCCGGGATCTCCAAGGATTCGGGACTGGTCCGGAACAAGGCCGAAAAAGTCGACATCGCTGAGGAGCGATCGCAAATGGACCATGCTTTCGGCGCCTGGACTGAGGATTGCTTCCTTCCAGGGGTGACGAACTTCGAGAATAGGTTTGTACCTATCGCTTGCGAACTGCCACACACAATGGTTGCCGTAGATCACGCCGCATCCGCCGGCAAAGATCGAGCGATAGACCTGCTTTCGGATATCAAAGTCGTCAAAGAACCCCGTCGCCGGATCCCAGACGGGCCAAGGATTCACGGGATGGTCCTCGTAGTTTGGCTCGGCATCGAAGGTCGGTTTGATAGGTGTCAATGCGTAGTCCCTTGAGACGGACTCCCAAACGGGCACGTCGTGACCGCCGCCGTGTCCGGACTGCATCGCGTTCATGTCGAGCCAAGCCTCATCGTGAAGAAACATGGAAGTGGACTGCGATCCTCCTTGAGGGTGATAGGTCATGAGTTGAGTTGCCCCCGCATCCCTCAAGCCCGTTGCCATCGTCCTCCAGATCGGAGTCCAATCGCTGTCGGGCGGAAGTCCCGCATCCAAAGCGTTCCGCATCGGGAATCCGCCGGGCTCACCGAACAATCGCGCCGGGCGATCTCCTCCCAGAACCCAAAGAATGTTCGTGGCGTTCGAATAGCGCTCGCCGAGCCATCCGGCATAGGTTCTGATCCGATCCAAGTTGTCCAGCCCAAAGATCCGCGGGCCGTCGCCCCATGGCGCCGTAATTTTGTCTCCCCAAGCCGGCAGCAAGCCAAGATATAGACCACGGTTTTCAGCAATCTGTAGAACCTGGTCCACGAATCTGAAATAGCGATCGTTAGGCTTTGCCGGATCCAGATCGATCAGAGGCTTGTCTCCGTAGCGGTTTGGAGTTCTCAGGCCGTCGAATTCAGGCAGCAGGTTGGCCCAAACCATGTTGAAGCTCTGGCGTGCCCGTGTTTCGAAGTAAGTGTCGATCTCCTCGATGGTCAGCCTGTGGAAAAGCTCCCATGCGGTATCTCCGAGCATGAGGAACGGCCTGCCGTCCCGAGTCTCGAGGAGGTGTGGGTTCCCGCCGCTCACTCCAATCAGCGGAAGCCGGTTCAAAGGCACTTCCCTTGCCCGAACGGGCCCGCAATCCATATCGCGTTCATTAGCCTTGATTATATCTATACTTAATGAGGTCAAATGATTCAGCCATGGTTCTCGCCGCTTGTGCCTTGATCCTCGGATTCACATCCCCCATGCTGCCCCAAGTCAAAGTCACGACGGAGAAATACGAGATTTGGCCTGGCAGCTTGCGGATCAGCAACGGAGTCGTCGATTTGGTGGTCGTCCCCCAGATCGGTAGGATCATGCGATTCGGAGAGGTTGGCCGACAGAATCTCCTTTGGGAAGCGGAACGGGTCCATGGTGTGGCGCCCGCCGTCGGGGAATGGGTGAACTGGGGTGGTGACAAGCTTTGGCCGGCCCCTCAAGACACGTGGGGTTGGCCCCCAGAGCATGAATACGATGGCGTGGCCTGGGATGCTCAAGCAATACCAAACGGCATCCACATGGCCTCCAGGGCCAAAAGTGCAAAGCAAGGTTTGCGATTCGAACGGACGATCCTTCTCAAGGCTGGCGCGAGTTCAGCAGAAATACGAAACACCCTGATCAACGAATCGAGAAAAACTGTGAGGCTGGCGGTCTGGGAGGTATGCCAGGTCGACGACCCCGAAGAGTGCATTCTGCCGATCTGGAAATCGAAAACCCATCCCAACGGCTGGAAGGTGTACGGCGACGACAAAGTGGATGGCCTCGTTAGGGAACGTGGAGACGAATTGCACGTGACTAGGGACCTCCAGAGGGGCTTGAAATATGGGAGCGGATCTCCCAAAGGAGCGATCACCGCCGTAGTTGGCGATTACCGCATTACGGTGAGTTCGCCCTTCGATGAAAGCATCGAATATCCGGACGGCGGAAACGGTCAGCAGCTCTATACCAGCCCGAATCCGACGAGGTATGCCGAACTCGAACTGGCCGGACCCCTTACAAGCCTCGCGCCAGGGCGATCCGCATCGATTGAAGTAACCATGAGCCTTAGTCGCAAGTGACGAGTGCGAATTAGAGCCGGTCGATCTTTAGGAACTCGATGATCTCGCCCGACGGGCCTTGAATCAATGCGTTTCGAAACTGCAGTTCATAGTCGCCGCGAAGCTGGACCGGCTTCGGCCTAATGTACTCCGTCCCGCCTGCCGATAGCGCCCTTTCGAAGGCAGCATCGACATCCTCGACTCGAAGGGCAAAATGCATGATGACGTCGGACGGATCGGCTTCGCGCGGCTCGACGGAGTTGGCGAACAGCTCGACCAGGCATCCATTTCCGAAGTCCAGCATTGCGACCTTGGACTTCCCTTCGCCCCAGCCATACACCCTGACGCATCCCAAACCTTGCGTGTAGAACGCCAGCGACCGATCGAATTCCTTCGCTCGAATCGCGATATGGTGAAACCCAAACGTTCCACTATTCATTTCCATCTTTCAACTCCGCGAATTCGCCCAGCCAAGGCTCGTAACGCTTCCACCGATCGACCGAGGATTGGTAGATCGGTTGGCGAACCTGCCACGTGCTGACTGTCCTCACCTTTTTCCCAATGCTGTTGGCATTCATGCAAGCATCGTCCCACGGCAAGTCGCAGAAGTCCAAAACTTCGCGAGTACATCGCATCGGATCGGCGACAAGATCCTCATATCGAACGTCAAGGAACCGATTATGTGGAAGCACACTCCGCCAGTGACTGGCTTGCTCGACAGCCTGGCGTACGGCGAACACGACGTGCTTCCGATCCCAAAGGTAGGCAGCGGACGAATCGGTCATCCACATCGAAATGGCCGTATCAATGGGGTTGCGGTAAACATGGATGATTGGGGAATCGGGGAATACTTGGTGGATGAGTCCGGCAATTCGAAGATTCGCGTGAAACTTGTCGACGACTCGCCTTCCATGTCCGCCGAAGGAAGCTATCAGTCTCATATAAGCAGCCCGGCGGTCCGGCAGCAACTCTGTCCGAACGCGACGGTTGTCCACATCCAAGATCAGTGCCTCTGAGCCGTGCCAAAAGTCTATTTCGCCGGCGCCGACGACCTGGGGGTGAGCTGAGAGGATTTGTTCCAGGAGGGTTGTGCCGCTTCGCATCATTCCGACAACGAAGATCGGCTGACCGATGGCCGGCCCAACCACCTCAGCCGCAACGTTTTGGAAGAGATCTCGGATGAGATTCCACCGCCCCGATTCCTGCCGGACGTCGAACGGGCGCTTGACTCCTCTTTCACGGAGCCGGATCGCATTCGCCGTGTCGTAGTGGCGCATGCCTTTGGCAGGATCCTCCAGGTCGTCCAGCGCCTTCCCGAGCGCGAAGTGAAGGGGGGCATTTTCTTCGTCGTTCAGAGTTTGGGATTGGGCCAATTCTTCCATCCCCCGAACGAGTTCCAGGTCCGATTCGCTTGCCCTTCGGCCCGCAAATAGAAGTTCGTATGCGGACCCTTGCATTGGATTCAGCCTTAAGCAGTCACTGAGACACACTTCTGATTCCTCAAATCTCCCTGTGATCGCAAGGGCGTATCCTTTCTGTCCTTCGACTCGCCATGCCAAAGACGGATCTGCTTTTGCGGCAAGCCAAAAAGGCTCGGCGTCACTCAACATGTCTAACTCGGTCAGGCTACGTCCAGCGATGAGGTTGGCTGAAAAGCTCGAGCGATCGTATTCGAGCGCCTTGAGAGCTGCTTTCAGAGCGAAAGCCGGCCTGCTTAAAGTGAGTTCCATTTTAGCAAGTTGAACGCATCTGGACGCACTCGGAGCCAATCCTATCCCCATCGCAAGGGCTTCTGCGGCGTCAAAGCTCGAACCTTGATCAATGAACACATCAGCCAGTCCAAAGTAACCGATTGGTTGACGGGGCGCCAATTGAACCACTGCGTCAAATGCCTGAAGGGCCTCAAAGGGCCGACCCATTGCCCGCCAGCAGCAGCCAATCAAATGAAGCACTTCGGCGTCGCCGGGCCTGACGCCCAGCGCCCGATGAGCGAGGTCGAGTCCCCTTTTCGGTTCGCCATTGTTCAGATAGAGAACAGCGCCACGAACAAGATTGGAGATTGACTCCGGATCGGACACGATCGACTGACCAACCTCATTCTCGCCGTTCATTCGACACTAATCCAATTCAAGCAAATCTCGAAATTCGCCAAGCCAGGGTTCATATCGCTTCCATCGTGCAACCGAGGATTTGTAGATCGGCTGCCGGACTTGCCACAGGCTGGGGGTCTTCACACTCTTTACAGACCCTGAAGTCTTGAGACAAGCGTCATTCCAGGGAAGTCCACAGAATTCCAGGAGTGACCGTGTCGTCTTCTCCGGATCGGTGACCAAGTCTTCGTACCGGACGCTCAAGAAGCGATTCTTAGGCAAGGCTCTTGCCCAGTACTCAGCTTGCTGATCGGCTTGCTTGATTGCAAAGGCGATATTCGCACGATCGGCCATAAAGGGTGCGAATGTCTGAATATGGGTCATCCAGATGGATAGCGCCGTGTCCACCTGGTTACGGCGAAGGTGAATGATCTTTGAATCTGGAAAAACGGAGTGAATGAGGCCGGCAACGACAAGATTTGCAGGATTCTTGTCGACAACGGATAGCGTTTCACCGCCAAACGAATGAACTAACCGAAGATAAGCGGCCCGACGCTCTGGAACGAGATCGACACGCACCTGTCGATTCAAACGATCGACGATCAAACTTTCGGAACCTGTCCAAAAGTCTTGCTCGCCGGCTCCAACAACGTCAGGGTGCGCCGATAGAATTTGCTCAACCAAGGTCGTGCCGGTCCGCATCATTCCGATGACGAAGATCGGTGGTCTTCCAACTGGATTCCCTGCCGCTATAGCCATGCTGGGAAAGAGCTCACGGTGAAGTGCAAATTGGTCTTCCAACGCTTCACGGCTAAACGGACGGGAGGCGACCATCGTCTTTAACTGCATTTCATTGGCGCGATCAAAATACCGTATCGCTCTTTCTGGATCGTCCAGATCATCCCATGCCTTTCCGAGCGCAAATTGCAACGGGATCGCCTCTGATGAGTCGAGAAGACCACAGTCGGCAAGCGCCTCCATGGAACCGATCCGAAGTCGGTCCGTCTCCAACGCCTTTCTCCCAGTAAAGAGCAAGTGATAAGCCGCTCCTTGTTTTGGCTGGGCTGCAATCGACCGTTCGAGGCAGACTTCGGATGCTTCGAATTTCCCGGCCATCGACAAGGCATACGCCTCTTGCCGGTCGACCCGCCATTTGTCGGGAGTGTTCGTCTTGGCGGTCGCCCAATATGGTGCTGCCTGCTCCTCCCTGCCAAGTTCCGTCAGGCTTCTGGCCGCGGCCATATTCGCTGAGATGTTGTTGGAGTCACCGCTTAGAATTCGTGTGGCCACCTTCAACGCCTCAGTGGGTCTACCCAGCGCGAGTTCCAAGTCGGCCAGTTTCTGCAGGCGCGTTTTGTCTGGCGCCAACCGCACGGCATTTCGCAGGGCTTCAATGGCATCGAACGAGGAGCCCAACACGAGAAACGTATCGACAAAGCCGAAGTAGCCCGTTGGCTGCTTGGGGTCGATGCGCACGAGAGCGTCAAACGCCTGTAGTGCCTCAAATCGGCTTCCGAGTGCAAGAAGGCAGCGGCCGATCATGTTGAGGACCATTGGGTCCATTGGATTGATCGCATGGGCGCGCTGAGAGAATTCCAACGCGCGTTCAAAATCGCCTCGCTCGAAGAAGATCAGGGCACCCAAGGTCAACGCAGTCAAGATCCGCGGATCTTGACTAAGGACCTTCCCAATCTGAGCCAAAGCCAAGTCAGAGTTGCCGTGCCGGTAGGCGATTACTCCGAGCGCGAATTCAGCTTCTCCAAGTTGCGGCGTTATGGCGAGCAACCTCATGCAAGCTTCTTCGGCGTCGGCAAGGCGCCCTGAATTGATAAGTTGCCAGACTTCTTGCATTATGTCGCCATTCAAAATTGCGGATTGGCATCCAAGCAGATACTAATACGATACTCCTACCGTCGGCGGGATCTCGTCGAAAATGCACGCAGTCTGGTCCGGAGAGTCAAATCGCAGAGCAGGCTTCGTGCGGTCGATCGAAGCAGAGATCCAGCCCATCGCTACCATAGCTTCAAGTGTATGGAAGCAAAATCGCACGCTGTCGTTGATGTCGGGCAACCAAGGATTCTCCCGGAAATAACTCAGAAAGAACTGGGCATGGTCGGTGATAAGAGGACTCTGGTGCACCGCTTGAATGACGACCCCGAAGAGTCCGGTAAACGGCAGTTCCAGATTCCCCCGAATGAGCGCATCCTCCAATATGATTTCGCCGTCAAAGTAAGCGGCGTATTTGCCCTTTTCTGCACCTTCGACATTGAATTTGAATACGTTATGGGTGCCAATCTCCCAGTTGGCATGGGTTTTTGTTAGCCGCTGGAGCACGAGCTTAATTGCCTCGATGGAAAAACCTCCGAGCCCCGCGACTCCCAGAGTGTCATTGGCAAAGCCGCCGGTTCCAAGCCACTGAAAGGCGTCATCCGCGTTGAGCGTTAATCCCGACGATTCCGCGATGGTCGAGCAAAACTCCTTGAGATCCGTAAATTGACCGTTGGAACTGTACCAAAACTCGGCAAACTTCATGTGCTGGCGCACACGTTTAATCTGTTCGCGTTCATAGTTGCACTTCAGGAATTCAGGGTCGTGACGTCGGCGCTCCAGTTCAAGAATGACGTATGCGGCCTCTCGGGCCGATGTTTGAGTCAGCGAAATACCCGCCGATAATATGGGATCGGCGAATCCGCCGGCTTCGCCGACAAGGAACCAGTTCTCGCCTGTCCAGCGGGAAGCAACGAAGGACCAGTCCTTGGTCGATGTAAGCTGCTGTTCACGATGAGCGTTGGCGATAAGCTCCGAAATCCTTGGTTCGGAAGCAAGCGCTTTGCTATACAGGTCTTCCGGTTTGCGCGCAGATTGCTTGTAATAAGTTGCGGGAATGACAAGTCCAATGCTTGTACGAGTGGGTCCGATCGGTATGAACCAGATCCAGCCGTAACCAAGCGACATCACTTGGATGCGTGTTCCGCCTACCCCGATCTCGACAGCCCACTCTGCGTTCTGCCAATAGTCCCAGATCGCAATGTTCTGAAGTTCGGTCGGCAATTCAACGGGAACATCCATGGCTCGCCTGATTGTGGCGGCGTTGCCGGATGCGTCGATATAATAGGTGGCTCTCACGTCTGAGCCATCATCGAGTTGAAGCGCCAGAATACGATTCGGACTTGCCGGATCTCGATGGACTTTCGAGATCTTCATCCCTTCAAAGACGTCGCACCCCCACTCACGAGATTTGTCGAGGAGGATCTGATCGTATCTCGATCGATCGACCTGAAAAGCGGTATTTCTGCGTTGACCATCGAACTTGGCAGGCCGTGGTTCATCGATGAACTTCCCCGAAGGCAGAAAGTCGAAGTTCCACAGACCTGGCTTTGAACCCCACTTGTATGTTGCCCCGATCTTGACGGGGAAGTTCGCAGCTTCGATGTTGTCCCAGACCTCGAGCTCGCGCAAGACCTCGTTTACCCGAGGCAGCAGACTCTCGCCGATATGATCTCTTGGGAACTGCTCACGCTCGAAGATCATCACATTGAGATCAGGGTTGTATTTTTTGAGAATAGAGCCTGCTGTACTTCCGCCAGGTCCACCTCCAATAATTGCGACATCGCAATAGAGATTTCTGCGAATGTTCATCTGAGCGCTTCCTCGGGGCGTGGATCGATATTTGGATGGATGACGGGTCCCGACTCCCAGGGCGTCCTCATATTCACCAAGGGAAGATTCGGGTCCAGTTCGCCCGTGATCCAACCCTCGAGCATGAGAGCCTCCATTGCCTCTACACTGCGGATCATCCGTTCCTGGATCTCTAATGGATGATGAGAATAGTGCGAGAAGTGGCCTCGAAGAATACCGAATGCTTTTGTGATCTCGGACTCGATGTTGATGACGTTGACGAGAAGCGCGTTCAGATTGGATAGGCGCAAAACCCTGCCGTCCCGGCGGTAGCACTCGATAGGACAGATTCGTCCTTCCGAGTACTCGGCAGCCATTTCTTTGGAAGCGCCTTCGAGCGCGATGCGCAGTCGATTGACCTTGGCCACTTCCCAAGTCACCTCATGCTGAGTGATGTGCTGGGCAATGTACTTGGCTGTCGCCACACTGTGATGTGCCAAAGTCGCAGTTGGCGAATCGTTTGTGAACGTGCCAGAGGCAAACCAACGAAACGCCTCGTTAGGATCCATCTTGTAGCCGGCATCGTTCGCGATTTGTTCGGTCACCTTTTTCAGGTCAGTGAAGCGTCCGTTACCGGTGTACCAAAACTGCGCGAATCGAATGTGCTGCCAAATTCGCAGACGTTGTGCCTCATCGTAAATTGCTCGTAACCATAAGGCATCGTGCTCCCGGCGCTCGAGTTCCAGAATCGTATAGGCGCAATCCCTCGCTCCAACTTGAGCGAGGGTGACGCCGGCAGATAAAATTGGATCCGCAAATCCGGCGCTTTCACCGCAAAGGAACCAGTTTGCGCCAGCAGTCCGACTTGCGACAAACGACCAGTCCTTTGTAGTCCTAACTTTTCCTTCACGCTGGCCATTTTTAATCAGAGCCGATATCCGGGGATCTTCTTGCAGGGCCCGCATATAAGTCTCGTCCGCGCCGAGTCCTCTATCCTTATAGGTTTGAGCCGGAATCACAAGACCGACACTTGTACGAGTGGGGCCGATGGGAATGAACCATATCCACCCATACCCCAGGCTCATAACCTGGATTCTAGTACCACCCACTCCGATTTCGATCGCCCAATCGGCGTTCTCCCAGTAGTCCCAAATGGCGATGTTCTTAAGATCGTTGACAACGTCAGTTTGGACCCCCAAAGCTCTACGTAAGAACCCGACTCCTCCAGAGCAGTCGATGTAATAGCTCGCGTGGACTTTGGTTCCATCCGCCAGTTCTAGGCAAGTGACCCGGTCATCTTCATGGCGGACGAGTTTGACATCCACCTGCTCCATTACACGGCAGCCTACATCTGCAGCATGATCCAGCAGGATCTTGTCGTAAATCATTCGGTCGACTTGGAGCGCGACCCTCGTTCTCCAACCCTGATACTTTGCCGGTCTAGGTTCATCGACAATGTCCGCCAAAGCCAAGAACTCGAAATCCCAAAGGTCGTCGGACTGGCCCCAGCGATAGGTGCCCCCGATCTTAATCGGGAACTGAGCAGCTTCGACCTTGTCCCAGACCCCCATTTCGTTGAGGATCGCCCCAACGGGTGGCAGTTGACTCTCGCCGACGTGATCCCTGGGAAAGCGCTCTCGTTCGAAGATTGCTACCTTCAGATCAGGTGCGTACTTCTTTAGAAGACTGCCGGTCGTGCTACCCGCGGGTCCTCCACCGATGATGGCGACGTCGACATCAATTGACATATGTTCCGCTCCTACTGCTTTGCTCCAGCCCTCATCACCAAGTCAGTGTTTCCATGCGTGATTTGGTCCAGTTTTTTGCGCTCCTCCGGGGTCAGCTTTGAAGCGTCGCCTTTGTATTTCGATACCATTGACAGCACGAACTGCTGTCCCGGGTTGGGCGGAGACTTTGAGAAATCCGCTGGCGCGGATGATTGACATCCGTATACAAGCAGAGCGGAGGCAGCAGCGACGAGAATAAGGTTCTTCATGGGGCTTTTGAACGACACGTTGAAACGAGGATCTCGCCCTTTTGTGACTTTTTGTCACCTTAAAGGGCGAGTCGATCGGCATTATAGGTTGGTGAAGATATTCTTCAACTGCATCTGACCGAAATGCATACCTTTTGCGTGTGTATCCGTAAAGGAGATGTTCGCGACACCCGTCTTGTTGCCATTTCGCGTGTGGATATAGTCCAACCCTTTGCAGTCCCAACTTCCGATCGGACAAGCCCAAGGGTTCCCAGCAGGTGTAAACCCGTCGGTCAGGTCTACGGGGAGCCAGTTCGTCTGGTACCAGGCTTGGGCAGCAGCCGAGTCTCGCTGATCAGTGCCAGGAAGGATATCCCAACCGGGCCGCACAACATCGGTGGGAACCGTGCCCCAATTCGGCGTCGTCCAGGTGAAGTAGGTTGGAGCGGCATCCCCGAGCCACATCACGTCCGCCGGACTCTGAATCGATGTCGAAGTCAAAGAGTTTTCAAATGGGGAATTGTTCGGAGAATTGCTTCCGTTATACGCCGCCTGCGAGCAACTGCCATCGATTAACTGCGTAAAGACCCCGGACACCATCGGGTTCGTCGTGTAGCCGATGTAGGTACTGGTGACCCTATCATCCGACGGATCGTGATATATCGTTAAGCCCCCAGTCGAATCCCAGTCGTTATTGCTTAACTTCGCTGCTTTCACGTAGGGATTAATTGCAGTTGTCCAAACTGGACCACAAGAGTTGCCGCTGGAGTCGGATTGAGTGCTCCGTGCGGCTGGGAATGTGTCGTCATAGTCATTGTTGTACATAGCAGTGGCCGTGCCCAACTGCTTGATGTTGCTGACGTCGACCGTGTTCTTCGCGGCTGCCTTCGCCTGAGCAAATACTGGGAAGAGGATGGCGGCTAAAATGGCAATAATTGCAATGACTACTAATAGCTCAATAAGTGTAAAGGCTCGATAATTCGAATTTGATTTCATGTGTGCTCCTTCATGGGAGAATCGTCGCACTGCATCGTGGCAACGGAGATTGGCAAGTCGAATGAGAAATAAAGTGAGTCGGGGCGCTAACGCTTCGTTGGAAGGAAAACGACGTGTGGCGAGAAATGCACGAGTAGAGATCTGCTCGCGAAGGGTTTATTCAGGCTTTCGTATAACCACTCTGGGGTCCTTGGAATTGCCAGAACGAAACGATGGAATTCGGGCTAGGCGAGGAATAAAGCGAGGAGTAGGTTGGTTTGCCCCGTCGTCCGGGCTGCTTACAACAGCTCGAATGGCAGCAGCGAACTGGGACGCCACTTCGCGGACGTCAAGGGCGAGCGCGTCTCCATAGGCAAGGTGAAATGGGCCCCTGAAGAGCCCTGTTCCAATGCGATTATCTTTATTGAATCCAAGAACTAGTCCAGTTTCCGCAAGAGACTGTTCGAGTACAGTCCACGCAAGGTTTCCTGCTGCGATAAAGAACCCGGTCGGCTGCTCTGCTTCCGGCAAACGCAGCAAAAGGTGGACGGCCTGACGATAATCTGCAAATTGCAATTCTGGCTTGCAGATCCATTGGGTCGGCGGGACGCTGCCATTGTATTGCTTTATCTTTGCAATAAAAGCCTCCCTCATTAGGCGATCGCTAGAAGATTCATCCCGTACTCCGAGGAAAGCAATGCGGCGATGACCAAGAACTCTCATGTGATCGATGGCCCCAGCAACGATGTCTTCAACATTGAGGGAGTATTGCGGAACCGTCAAACGCTTCCCTTCGATCGCGCTATAGACCAAACAAGGAACTGCAAGCGATGTGATCGAATCAGTGATGGCTGAAACATCTTGGCCGTCGCTCCAGACCAATACAAAGTCGGCGAAAAGCTTCGGTTGGCCGGAATAGTATTCAGCCGCTACATTCAAGTCTTCGAATGATCTGACAACAAGCGACAGCCCAAGCCGCTCGGCTTCAAAGGACATCGTCTCAATTACATCACCCATTTCGGTGCTTCGAACATGTTGAGTCCGACAGCAGGCCAGTTCAAAACTGCCGGTCATAGGAGCCGGCTTTTGCTTAGCAGGACCATTGTGTTCGTATTTGAGCCTGCTTGCAGCCTCAAATATCTTCCTTCGTGTGTCTTCCGAAGCCCAGACGTTCTCGCGTCCATTAAGCACTCCTGATACAAGACCAGGAGAGAGGGCCAGTTCTTCAGCAATATCTTTGAGTCGAGTCCGCATAGCCGCTTGCTTCCAGAGAATTCATATGAACAATCTTGTTCGTATAAACATAACATATGATTTCCAAATCGCCAAGTGAATTCTCACTAAAATGAAGGTGAATGGTGACCGTTTCGACCAATCGAGTCCTCAAGAAGAGCCAAACAACCTGTGTGGCGAGACTTACCCCTAGAAGTGAACGACAAGCACCGTGATTCTCAGACTTAGTTATGCCGTTCGGGCCACGTCGAGTATATTATGTATATAGTTTAGGAAGTTCCCACGTTCGCACGTTCTGCGGTCGAATGGGCCGGGTTCACCGATCTATGAGCAGGTACCGTAGAAGCCTATGTCGCAACCGATTTGGCAACAGATATTCGAGGATATTAAGTCGGCAATAGAGTGCGGCACCTATACGCCTGAGCGGCCATTGCCCTCAGAGACCGATTTGGCTGAGACCTGGAAGGTTTCCAGACTGACCGCACATAGGGCGCTCTACGAATTGCAGCGGGCCGGACTGGTGATGCGGAAGAGAAAAGTCGGGACAGTCGTTCTGCCGCCCCGTCCGCCTCAATCGACAAGAATCGCAGCGCTGTTCTTCCATTCTGGGGACTACTTCCAGGGAACCCTTTTGGGAAGCGTTCGGGCCGCACTTGACGATAGTGTTCACCTGTCATATGTCGACACGGACCGTGAGGTAGAAAAGGAAGCAAACGCTCTCAAGCAAATGAGCGAGGAATCCGATGGAATCGTCTTGTTCCCAACATGCCACCCCGACAACGACGATCTGATCGCATCACTGTCGGAGGGTGGCCTACCGATCGTCTGCATCGACCGTCATCCGCCCGGCGTGAGGTGCGATTCGGTCCAAACCGACAACTACGGAGCGACTTTCGAAGCTCTGAAGGAATTGACGGATCAGGGACATATTCGGATTGCATGCTTCTGCGACTATGAGGAGCCGGTTTCATCGACATCTGACCGTGTGCGTGCCTACCGGGATCTGCTCGAGATAATGGGAGGCGACCCGCGGGCTGATTTTCACGCTTTTCCTTACTTGGCGCCTGATTCCGACTCTGAATTTCGGCAAATGGTTCGAATGGTATGCGAGGCATTGAGCGCGAGCCTTGCCCGCGAAAATCCCCCGACGGCGATTTTTTGCTCACGTGAGCACTACGCAGGCGCGGTGATCGAAGCTTGCCAAGAACTTTCGATTTCGGTTCCTACCGATCTCGTGGTTATTGCCTTCGTCGATCGACCTGCCTATCTGTTCGGTTTGCCCGAATCGGTCCACAGGATCAGCCAGGATTTGTCGGCTATTGGAAAGATCGCGGCGGATAGGGTTTTGCGTCGTGTCCGAGGGGAGAATTTGCCAGTAGAGCACATTTTAGTTCCTGCCCTTAAGACGCGCTCAGCCTCAAAAGCCATACCAACGGTACGGACGAAAGTGAGAGCCAGCTTCAAAACGAAATCCTAACCTGATCGCAATTTGGCCGACAGTCCGATTTGCGAAGAGACCAGACCATGAAAAAACGAAGTGCTTCTTTCGCAATCTTGGCCAGCATCGGATTGGTCTTTGTCACCCCTGCTTCGGCGTTGATCCATGGGACGGATCATAGTGCTCCGCCGGCTCACATGGCAGAAACCTGGGGCCTAACAAAGGGGCAGCTGTCAAAGACGTTCGAGGTCCAAGAAATTGCCACGACGGTGCCCTCAAACGTCCTCTTCCCGCGGGACGAACCCACGATAACTTTCCAGGTCGTCAACCTTTCCAAGGCTGCAATCCGCAGCGATGCACATCTTGATATCATCCCTTACGCGTTAAGGACAGTCGAGGGTGGAAGCGGAATGTTCGCGTACGACATGTATCGACTAGGAGGCATTCTGCCAATTCCGCTCAGTGTCAACGTACCTGCAGGCGGATTTCAGGACCTTAAGGTCAAGCCGCCGATTCCGGAGAGGTTTGGGGGATACGCGCTCGTTTTGGACATTCCAGGTCAGGGTCGAAAACTCGCTTGTGGAATCGTCCGAGCCGTTGCGCAAAAATCCTCGCCCATCCAGTACCCGACGATGTCGCTGGATGCGAACGTGGATCCACAGATTTTGCAGCGTATTGGAATCCGAGCCGTCCGGCTAGGGATCGACTACAAGCCGACGACCGACCCGGATTTCGGGCAGTGGCTTGCAGGCGAACGAAATCGGATGCGCGACCTCCGAACTCACAATATCACTGCGCTGGCGATGGTAGGTACGGGTGGCCCCCAGCCTCTGGGTCAAATGCGTTCTTTGTTGAACAGCAAAGGCGAAGGCCCCATGGGCTATCCCGGCGACGGAGCCTGGCTCCCCTCGAGCGATGCCGACTTCAAGAAATATTGCACCATCGTCGCCGGCGAATTCGGCTGGCCGAAGGGACCGATCACCGCGTTTTCCCTGTGGAACGAGCCTTGGGAAGGCGACTCAATCTCGGGTTGGGGCGCCGACATGATTCGATACCGGGAAATGTACGACCACATGTTCGCCGGAGTCGATGCCGCGAACAGGACCAAAGGCGTCGATGTCCTTGTGGGAGGGGCCGACTCGTCATCCAACGCTCTCGATAAGTTCTTCAGCGACGGCACGAATCGGTATTTGCCGAAGTTCGACTTTGTGAGCCTGCATTATCAAGGTCTATCGACACCTCAGTGGGTCAAAGCATGGCGTGAAAGAAAAGCTCGGAAGGGCCATGTTCTTCTATGGGACACTGAAAGTTGGGCGGCTAACACGGAAGAAAGGATTCTCCCTCGGTTAGCGGCCTGGCGTGCTGCCGGTTACGACCGGCTAATGGGTGTGGATTCGTCGAACATAGCCGACGAATGGGAAGTGCAGGTCCGAGAATCGGATGGATCGACAAAGCGCCAGAAATCTCTCAATCCTTGGTCTCCGGCCGCCGCCGAAGGCGCGGTTGCCAGCCTTATCGGAGAGCGACCGTTTCAGCGGTTCGTATTCCAGAACGGACTGCCTTGGGTGATGGAGTTCTATGACCCGAAGGTGCAGGACAACGGAATGCTCGTGGTTGCCGGGGATATTCGAGGAGGCAATGGAGGCGACGGAGCCTTTCGAAGCGTCAACTTGATCGGTGGCCGCGAGGGTTCGATGACCCTTCCGGCAAGCCCGGACTATCGCCTGCTGGACGGTTATGCAAATCCAATTCCTGCCAACAGAGGAAAGCTTATTGTCCCTTTGGGACTCGACGGCTACTACTTGGCCCCAAGCGGAAAACCGGGGTCCTTTGCAAAGCTGGTCAATGCGGTAAGAACAGCGCGGATCACCGGCTACGAGCCAGTAGAACTGGTCGCTCATGACATGACAGCTCCGATTTCGGCACATCCGGTGATCCGTTTCAAGATTACGAATGTGCTCAACCGTCCATTGATGGGACACCTGGCCGTCAATCTCAAGGGCCTCCAACTGGAGCATAATGACCTTCCGGTCAACCTTGGTCCCGAGGAGACGAAGTCAGTATCGATTCGAGTAGTCGGCGGTCAAGTACGTACCGATAACATCTACCCGATGAGAGCGGCGTTCAATGCAGGTTTAGACGGTGAAGTTCTCCATAACGAAAACATGCGCTGCAACGTGATTGCGCACCGGACGATTAGCGTCGACGGGTCGCTGGATGATTGGGAAGGCGTCGTTCCCCAAACCATCGTCGATGCAAAATCAGAGGGAGCGAGCATGACCGAGAAAGCGTGGCGCCCGATGACGACTTTCGATGAAACAACAAAGACCGGATTTGCGGCAGCCTACTTGGCCTACGACTCGCTCAATTTCTACTTCGCGGCAAAAATCGCGGATGACACCCCGGAGGACGGGACCTATCGTTGGGAAACAATCGACGAGGATCAGTTCTTCTATCCCAAAGTCGCGTTCAAGATCGATCGAAACGATCCTACGAAGCGCGAGGAGCTTCGATGGCCGGATGGAGTTCGGCGGTACACCTACCGCAAAGACCCGATCCTTCCCGCCAGTTGGGGCGCCCAGCCCTACGACGACGTGCAGATCGCATTCAACGCAATTCCGGAAGACGACTTGGAACACAAGGAAGCCTACAGCTTCCCCCGTGGCACGATGCCTCACTACGCAACCTATAAAGATACGGACTACGAGTATTCTCTCAATCAAGTCGCTCCCAAATTCGGCGGCGGGACTGAAATCTGGCGGCTTCAAGTTCCTGGAATGCCTCGCAAGCACTTCTACCCTCGTCAACCCAAGTCGCCATTCGATGGACCGGTCAAGAATGGCAAATTGGTTGTTCGCAGGATTGGCAACACGCGGATCGTCGAGTGCTCAATCCCTTGGAAGGAAATGCCCTGGGTCAAACGCCGGCTGGATGCGAACCAAACCGTCAAATTCACCTATCGTGTCAACGATGGCAATGGCCCAAGCTACGAACTGGCATCCGAACGGAGCGTCTCCGATACGTTAGGGCTCACATTCCACCCCGATTGGGAAAAGCATTGGAGCAATGAGCTCGAATTCGGATGGCAGAAGTAGCCCTTTCTACTTGAACGTCGGAAGGATGATTCCTCGCATGATTTGGCGTTGTGCGAAGAGAAACACAAGAAATGTGGGGATCGATCCAATAACCAGCGCCGCCATGTTAACGCCGTAGGTGATCTCGATGTCGTGTTGGGTGGACATAGAGAACAGCTTTGGCATGATTGGCCAAAGATCCTGATTCGGCAAGTAAAGAATCGCGGCAACGAACGTGCCATAGGCGCCAAGGACGGCGCCCATCGCGGTCACCGCCAAGATGGGCGTGGCGAGTGGAATTGTGATCCGGGCAAAGATGGTCAGTTCCTTGGCTCCGTCCAAGGTAGCCGCCTCGTAGAGTTCGCTCGGCAAGGAATCGAAGAATCCTTTGAGAAGGAAAATGCCGAAAGCGCTTGCGGCGCCAGGCAAAACGAGCGCTAAGTAATTGTTCATTAAGCCAAGATTCTTCACTAAGAGGAAGCTGGGAACCATCGCAATCTCAGCGGGAAGTGCCATCGTTGCCAAAATGAAGAGGAGTACCTTGTGGCTACCCCGGATGCGGAATCGGCTCAAGGAGTAGGCAGCGAGAGGATTGACAGTCAGAGCCGCAACCAACGCAAGGATCATCAAGATTGCAGTGTTGAGGATCGCGGTGCTTTGCGATCCAAGAAAATCGAGAGCGACGGCAAAAGGCTGAGTCGTTAAAGCGATCTTGATGTCTGCCGACCGATCGAGCATGGTGCGGTAATCGAGCAGGCTCTCCGCAAAGGTGATCGAATCCCAAGACTTGTAAACCGTGCCCCATGATTCGTTCAACTGGTCCAATGACGGATAGCGCTTTCTCAAGAACTCCGCATACAGCCGGTCCGGAGATCGCAGCTCGTGGTCCTCGACACTGACCTTTGCGTGAACGAATCTAGACCACATCAGCGCCCATCCCTCGTTCTCTGGGACGGTCGGCGTGAAAGGAATTCTCTCGATCGAAGCTACGTTGGCGCCGGTTAAGAGCTTCCAGTCTGCAGGAGTGCGAATCTTCTGGTCCTCGATAAGGAACTTCCGCCAAGCAGCTTGGTGCTCGCCACGCACTCGGGTCCAGATATGCGGAAAGACCTTTGCAATAAACTCCCGGTAGTCGGACCTCGGCAAATCGGCACGTGGTTCTTCTAGCGGAAATCGCACATCGGACCATGATAAATAGCTGACCCCGTAAGCTTTGTTGAGTTTGGACACATCGAACTGCCCATACTTGGCCTTTAGGAAAGAGATCCACGGCGGGTAAAGCGGTCTCCGGAACTGAGGTTTGGTCCATTCTAGGTAAAGCCGAGTACGACCATAGGCGCTGTCCAAATGAGGATGCCAGTCACGAATGCTCGCATCCGGACGCACGAAGTAGAGGAGGTCCCTGGCTGCCTTAGAGAGGTGGAGTCTATGCTCCAAGAAACCCTTGAATGTAAGGAAAGTCGGGTCAGGATCCCAGTCGACCGTAATGTAAGTTTGCGGTGGTAGCTGGCCGAGAAATTCCAGATAGTCGGAAAGCTGCTTTCTTTGGCCAGGTTCTGGAATCTTGCTAAACGGGCGGTAATAGGTCGACCAAAACTGGTTCAGGTCTGTGAAGTTCGCGACAGTCCACTCTTTTCCCCAAGTCGGCATCGGCGCGAAAATCGGAGTAACCTCGGGGCAGTAAGGATTTTGGGCCGTCCCATAATAGCGCTTGAGGACATACTTCTTTGCCAGTTGGTCCATATCGGCCCAATAACCCGGAATGACGTTCAAAGTGTTGTTATCGGTGTTATCCGCGGTGCTTAAGCGCAACATCAAGAGGAAGGGATAGACCATCGTGACGCCACCTAACGCCAAGAGAAAGTAAAGGCAAGCGACGAACAATCGCCCCTTCAGCGACTTCCGCTCGATAACGGAGACGATCGGCACTTAAGCGACCCCCTTTGTGCGCTCGCGATTAGTCGACATTCGCCCTCCTAAACTCGACCTGCCTCAGGATCCGGAGTTGCCAAACAGTGAATCCGATCATCAAGGCGCCCATGATCCATGCGAGAGCAGTGGCATACCCGAACTTCATGAAGAAGAAAGCCTGCATAAAGATTTCGAGTGCGAAGGTTTGAGTCTTGAAGTTCGGACCTCCTCCCGTAAGCACAAGAATGTTCTGGCTCGCCTGAAACGCTCCGATCACGGCGCCGACCAAGTTTATGACTAGAAGCGGTTTAAGATACTTGAGCGTGATCTGGTTCATCTTGGTGAGCCATCCGGCCCCATCGAGTTCGGCAGCTTCATAAAGATCTTCCGGAACACTTTTTAGTGCGGCCAAGTAAATGAGTGTTCCCGGTCCAGCGGCGCCCCAGATCCCAATGATAACGATGGTGGGCAGTGCCAATTTCTCGCTTTGTAGCCATGTTTGGGCGGGAACTCCAACTCCAGCCAAAACGTGATTGAAAAGACCTTCGGGCTTGGGATCCAGCAGTTTCTTCCAAAGGAGGGCCATTACGATTCCGCTCACCACCGATGGAAGGTAGTAGACCGTTCGAAAGAAGTATTTCCAAGCCGGAATCTCCGAAAGCATGAGCGCCAGTACTACGGGAGCAAGGAATCCGAGCCCGATGCTGAGAACCAGGTATTCGAAGCTTACGCCCAGCGTTTGGTAGGTCCTTTCGCTTCGCACGAGTTCGATGAAGTTTGCAAGTCCGACCCACTCGGATCCTCCCATAATCTTGTAGTCCTGGAAGGCCAAGGGCAGGCTTTGCATTAGCGGGTAGTAGGCAAAAAGAACGATGAGACCGATTCCCGGCGCCAACAACACGTAAGGGATGAGAAGGATCTTCCTCCTGCCCCGCAGTTCACCTTGTTCGCCGCTGCCGAGGTTGTACTGCCGCGACAAGCCACGAAACGCCCGAACCGCCAGTCCACAAACAAGTAAGAAGATCGCGGCGACCAAGAATCCGATGGCTCCCCGTCCTTTCACCTTGCTGTAATCCTTCGCGTCGAAATCCCACTGCTGATTCATCGCCAAAGCCGCGTCTTTGAATTCCTTTTCGAAGTTGGCACTTCGATCTTTAAGGGCATGTTCGTAGGCGGGTTCCAGGAACCTGCTGGACAATTCGTTCCAATGAGGTGCGTAGGGCTCGGGATAGCCGCTTTTGGCTACCTTCTCGTCTCCGTCGACAAGTTTGGGAGGAATCTGTTCCAGGACACTTGTGAGGCCGGCATCCCGCAACCATTGAGGATCTATATAGGTTCCCTGCCCCAAATTGACGAATTCTCGAGCACTGAGAATTCGTTTTTCCTTGCTGGCGCGAAACTGGAGAACCTCCCAAGCGAGTCGTGCCTTTGACGGGTCGCCGGCAAGCTGGGAATTGAGACTGATGTAGTTTCCGCCTGCGCCTCCATGGTGCCCCCTGTCACCTGCGGGTACCCACGTGAACCCAAGGTTCTGAAAGCCAAACGAAGGAGACAACTCGTCCATGCGGGCATAGTCGACAAACATCGCTATCTTCCGTTCTTTCTCGACAAGGCGTGTCCTTTCGTCCTCGTCAAACGGCTGGCGCAATAGAACGTTGGCTACGCCAGTCCGGATCTCGTCCGGCTTGAACGTGCGGGTGGCGAAGACCACGGAACCATTCACCAATCGTCCCTCCCCTAGGCTCTGAGAATGGATCTTGGTCGTCGCGTCGGGGTAGTCCACGACGATAGGTTCTTTGTTCGGACCGATGACCCAGCGGGTCAGGGCTAGCTTTCTCAGCATTCGGATAACGTTTAGGAAGCCGGGTTCGTCGACACAAACTTTCCATCGTTCGCGAATACTTCGCAAGTCAGTTCCGTCTGGAGCGCGGTCAAGGCTCGTAACCAGATCGGCTTCGAGCCTCTTGGAATTCCCTCGACCATACAACTTGAACCGGCGAAGAAGGTTGGCCTTAAAGCCCATCGTATACGTTGCTAGGTACCAAATATCCCTATCAATGATAAAACCATAGATTCCTTTATCTGCCTGACTAGCCGATATTTGCAGAGCATCCCTGAACAGCTCATCCCAAGTCTCCGGCGGTTTCTCCGGGTCGAGGCCCGAATCCTCGAAAACATCCTTTCGCCAGTGTAAACCGAGGTTGATTGCCGTCTCAGGAAGTCCTAGTACGTTGTCGCCGTCCATCAGGACGACCTTTTGCGAATCAGACAGATCGTTCCAAGGCTCCCAGAGAAGTTGGCGCGCCCCTTTAGAATCGAGAATGTAGTCCCATTGTCCGTCCGGCTTGTGCTTCCAATGGCCTGCGGCATCCTGGCGGACTTTCCAGATGTAGGGGTTCAGCGGCAAATAGAACCCCTGATCCCGGTAAATATAGAAGCTGTCCGGGTGGGTAAGGATGACGTCTTCAGCCGTGCCTCCTGCGAATTTAAGGAGCTTCAGCGACGAACCTTCAATCTCGACGTCGAGGGCATTTTCAACCTCGATTTCGTCACCGAACCTCTTTCCCGAAACAGGATCGACGGTCAGACGCCACTGCTCCCATGCTGCCGCATCTGCCCTCGTGGCGACGTCGTATGGCACGGGGGCATACCAGGTCATGAGGATCGGGGTCTGCGATGCCGAGCAAATGCACGCCAAAAGCGCTAAGAGCGAAATGAGAACAACATATCTGAACCTGATCGTCAATGAAGTTCTCCAGTAATTGTTCCCGAGCCGAACGCCGCGTTTATCGGGGAGATTTCCTATTACGTCCTGTTTTCTTAGGTTCGCCGAAAAACATGATTTCCGATGCGTATCCCTGACTCTTTGCCGGAGCCAAAAAACGTACGAAGCGGTAACCGGTCGAGTCGGTCACCTTCATGAAATTCCATCCCATTCTTGGAGGCTCGGAGATAACGGCAAGATCGTGGTATCCGGCATCGGCGGACTGGTTCGAGCCCTGGAATCTCCCTCCATTCAGTTTGTTTTCGAAATACGGCTTGGGATAGTAGGCGACCTCAGTGACGATAGATCTGCCACCCAGATCCATTCCGAGTGGTACAGGCTCCAGCGAGCTGGATATCGGCGTCGTATCGACGTCCCCGTCAAATGCCCGGTCGCGATGGGTCCACGGCGGTTCGGCAGGATGTTGGTCTCCGAATACCGCGCCGCGAAGCTCCCGACGGGTTGATCGAAGTCGTGCGAGAATGCGGTCTCGAGGATCCGGCACGTCGAGGACCTTGACCTTGAGGTTATTCTCGCCATCCGCCTCGTGGATCTTCCCAGTGTCGTTGACATAACCGATGATGCGGTGTCTGCCTGGGAATGGTATCCAAGGATAAATGTGGTCTCCGCCAACAGTAGTCAGGGTGAAACTCTGTCCGGGCCTCAGCACTCGCTCTGGTCCTCCTGTGAACAAGACCGCCGTGTCCAAGTAATCCGTATAGAAGCCAACCCCAACGCGCTGTCCCTTTGGCGTTGGGGCCGGACCCTGGTTCTTGACTGTAACTTGGATCTTAACGCTCTGTCCAAACCGGGGATGTGCCGGAATAAACTTGAAATCGGTAATGACAAGATCGGGCAACCCAGACCGGAGGGTCGAGGGACGTGGACCGTCACCATGAACCACGATGTGGCGTGAGACAATGTTGTTGACCCAACTCGATTCGGGAAAACGGCGCGCATCGTTGACGTTCGCGTAGACACCAGCCGGCTTATCTCCGCCGGTGGCAACCCAGTAAGGGGACCCCTGAGCTCCTCCAGTTGCGTACAAGACGACCGACTGGCCCGGAGCAATTGCCTCCTGGTACGTGTCGCTCCAAAACATGGGATTCCCGGGTCCGACCGAGAACGCCACACCACATACCTTGCCCTCCGGAGTTGGCGCCTTGCCAATGTTCTTGACTCGTGCGGCAAAAAGAACTCGGTCCCCCACTTTGGGGTGTTCAGGCATCCAGTTCAAGCCTTCGACAACCATATCGGGCAAGAGCGGAGCAGATTGCTGACCGATGCGGGTCGGCTGAAGGGCGAGGCTTGCAATGATGACGCCTACCATAAACAGCATCTTACTTCAGCCTCCGTTTATTTGTATAGATTTAATATGAACAGGTAATCACCTCTTCACTTCTTCGATCAAGTAAACGTGGTGCTTCTTTGCGCGCAGGACCGGTTCATCGAATCGGTGGCCGGTTAGAAGATCCAGCGACTCGTTTCCCTTAGGAAGCAAATAATCGAAATCGACAAACGACCACAGGGCAGTTCCAGGGTCGCCTACATAAGTAACTCCAACTTCGCCAGGAAGGATGATGCGATTCTTCCAGAAGGCACGGGTTTCGTTAAACGCCTTGAGGATCGAGAAATGCCACTCAGTCGGATCACGCTCCGGCCCTTGACCCGACTGAAAGAACGAGAGTGCTTGCCGTCTCACATCCCAATGGATGAACCAGACCAGGCGATAGGCAAAACCCTTAAAATAGATGTCATCGGGATCTCCCCCGGCCCTCCGGATTGCAGCGGTATCGAAGGTGCAGTAGCTGTCCAGCCAAAGCGGCAGGCTGCGCATCCGAACTTCGACATCCGGCCCGCTTCGGCTGGTTCCAAACACTCCGACATCCTCGCCACAGATCGCAATCCCCAGCTTTTGCATGTCGGCCATGAGTTCGATATAAGCTGGATACTGGCTAAGGATCGCCTGCCTGGGAGGAGTAATGGGCCTCGTGTGACCGAGCGAATCGGTTTGGTCGATTGTCGCCCCTCCCTCTCGGTCGAACTCGTCGTTTTGAACCCAATGGAACTTGTCGGATGACATATTGAACGACGAATCAATAAAGACCCCATCGACTCCAAAGTGGTCGTGAGCTTCCTTCCAACTTGCATTCCAGTAGTCTCGAACCACAGGATCGCGTAAATTCATTGCGCAGAAGACCGGTGTGTAGTGATCTGCCTCGATGGCTCCGGATGCATTTCTGACCCAAGGTGACCGGGCCTCATGGAGTGTCTCCATCGCGGAGCCTTCGTAGGGCAGGAATTCAATACGTTTCTTAGGACCATTGTGCATATTGAAGATGTAGGTCAGCGTCGAAAGAGCGGTATTGCCCCACAGCTCGATCTTCGCCCCGCTTGCCTTTGCGGTATTGCAGAACTTTGCAAACTTCTCCGGCCCTATGGCTTGGGCGACCTTCAAATCGACTTGGCAGCACATGTTGCTGACACCCCAAGTATTCATGTTGTTGTTGAACTCCGAGGGCAGCATGATTGTCTTGATTCCCGCCTCGAGCATTTTGGGAAGCGCCGATTCGAGATACCGGTCGAAGTCGGGCATGTCCCACTCTTCGATGACACCATAGCTCGTTGCTCGCTCTTGGCGAAGGCCTGCTTTCTCGTGGAGCGATGTCCATGTGTCATCACGCACAGCTTCCCACACGTTGTATAGATCGGGCCTGCCCTGCCTGCTAGAAGCATGGAAGAGGACCTCCATCGGCGCCGTTTCGAATTCATGAGCAAGGTCGCCGCAATGCTCGTGCCAATGGGCGAGTTCATGACCGCCATGGTCTTTTTCAAATAGCGACCTAACGTGAGCGACCTCGGTCGGACGCGTAATCAGGGTCCCCGATGAGTGCGTCGTCATCGTAAAGCCCTGCATCTGGGTTTGAAGCGGAAAAAACTGAAAGATGTTCGGTTGCTGAATCGATGGCAGATACCACTCGGTCGAATATTGGTCTGGACGCCCATCAAACTCGTAAACCGAGTCGACAGTGCCATTTCGAAGCCAAAACGTGTTCCCCTCGACGCGTCCGCCGATCTCCCAAGTACTCCTGTCAAGGACCTTGTAGATTGGTATGGAGGCGCTCCGATACCGATACTGGTAGCTGAAGCCCTCGTAGGATTCGCCACGAAATGCGTGCTCGACCGGCTTTAGGATCAACTCGAATTCAGTGTCGTCGGCTGGTCGGAGACCGATGCTCCAATCTGTCGTATTGTAGCGATTCCTTACTTCATGGAGCATCAACTCCATCAGTCCACGATCCTCACGGAGGGCACAGAATCTGAGGATCGTCTCATTCGACCCTTTACTTATTTCGGTCAGCCGATACTCGCTCAACTCAATACCCGAGGGGTTGCGAATCTCCACGAACATCGGTCTTCGCGGGCTTCTCATCATAACCCCGCCGATCGATACGCTTCTAATTCCTTTGAAGCATCCAGATTCCTCAAGGAGTTCAATGTCGCAGTGCCTGCCAAGCCTGATTATTCTCATAGGAAATTCCAACTTCTAAGCGCGAGGGCATTAGTATATACTTAATGCCGATAACTCACCAACAGGGTTGGCAAGGCCAATTAAGCCCACGGAGAGGAATCTTCACGTAATTCGTTTTCCCTTTGGAGGCACCAATGAACCAGGAGATCCTTGAGATCGACGTCACCGCACTTGAGCTTGCCGACGGTGCCCTCAACAGCCAACATCTTGAAGCAGCAATTCGGGCATTACGTGAAGACGGCATCATCGTGCTTGCAGGCGTTGTATCGAAGCCCTCGATCGATGCCCTCCTTGAGCGATCGCTGATAGATGTCCAAGAACTGGTTAACCGTCCCGATGCTCCCTTTAATTGGGTGAAGGGCAATATTCAGCAAGATCCACCCCCATTTCCGCCGTATTTATTTCGGGACATTTTGGTCAACGACATAGTCATCTCGGTAACCAAAGCCATACTTGGCGCAGGTCTAAGATGTGGGTTCTACAGCGGGAATACCGCCTTGCCCAGTGAGTCGCGGCAACCCGTGCACGCAGACGAGGGCCAACTGTGGCCAAACCTCGAAGCAGTTCCTCCCGGCCATGCCTACGTCGTAAACGTACCTCTCGTCGATGTAGCACCGCAAAACGGAAGCACAGAAATTTGGCCAGGCTCTCACCTCGATCCCACGGTCGCCATTCAGGCCGGTGACATAGTGCTGCCGACAGACCAAATTGAGGCAAGAAGACTCGTGCGTCCTCCCATTCAACCGGTCGTGAATGCCGGCAGTGTCGTCATTCGCGATATCCGCATGTGGCACGCCGGAATGCCAAACCGCACTCAGAGCCCGCGACCCATGCTAGCAATGATTCACGCCATCGCATGGTGGCCGACGGGCAAGATTCGGTTCGCCAAAGGCTCAGAACCATACCTTGAGCATGCTGATCTGAAGTGGAATGCAGAGTTTGCCGATGGAACCATTGACCACATTTCCGGAGTTCAGGGGTTCATGGCGGAAGGTGCAATCTAGATCCGACCATTCCATGACTAATCGATTCGTCATTTGCGGTGTTTTACGCAAATATGGGAATATGCCCTCCAAAAGCAACTTACATTTCGGACAGTCGTTGGAGAATGCCGATTGATGAATCGTTTGGTTAAACAAAAATCGGCGATTCAAGACAAGCACGCAGATTGAGATGAATCAAATCATCTCGATGACTAATCGATTCATCGAAGGCAGTGAACAACTCTAAGAGGCGCTCGGAAGTCGTACCCACCCTAAAAGATGTCGCTCGAGAAGCGGGGGTCAGCCCCGCAACGGTGTCCGTCATACTCAGCGGCTCGCCGTCCAACACTCGTGTTTCAAAGGAAACCAAAAGCCGGATATGTGAGGTGGCGGTTCAACTCGGATACCGCCCCAACCTGCTGGCGAGGTCTTTAAGAAACCAATCAACCCACATGCTAGGTGTCTACTGGGGGTATGCCGAGGAAACCGTTCAGCGAGTATTTGTTGGAGAAATTGTGGCCGGAATCCAACACGCAGCTGGCGAACTGGAACGCGACGTCGTTTTGTTTGGCTCCTTTCGGGGGAAGGACGTCGATCGCCTGGTGACTACCCTTGTAAGTGGCAAAGTTGACGGCCTCCTGCTGATCGCGCCGATGGACGATCCACTCGCCGACCTTATCGCCGACTCCTTTATTCCGGCAGTCGCAGTTGTCAACGAATTACCCAGGATCCCTTCGGTCACCGTTGACGACGTATCAGGAATTTCGATGGTCGCCGCCCATATTCGCGCAATGGGCCATCGAAAGGTCATGTATCGACATAGGCTCGACATTACTTCTGCCATCCGTCGACATGAAACATTCCATCGCCTCGCGGGAGAGATGGGAATCGAGGTCATTGACGGATATACAAGCGATCCCTTTGATGCGTTGAGCCCGCAGGAGATTGAGATACTCCAGATGGCCCCCAACAAGCGTCCGACTGCCGCCGTCTGCTGGCACGACATTTCAGCCCATGTTGTGATGGAGTATTGCCTCGACAACGGAATCGCGGTTCCTTCCCAACTTGCTGTCACTGGCTTCAACGGCCACATCCCCCAAATTCGTCCCGCATATCGGCTGACAACCGTCTCCGCTCCCTGGTGGGAGGCCGGTAGTCGGGCAGCTCATCTCGTCACTTCACTCATCTCCGGAACTGAAGTCCCTCATGAGACTGTGCTTCCGGTTTCTTTATTCGTCGGCGATACGGCATAGGCCGTTCCCTCGGACCAGACGACATTGGAGTCGCCACATTACTCACAGAAGGGTATATAAAATGTGCAAACAGAATAGGGCTTTCACACTCATCGAGCTTCTCGTCGTGATAGCTATCATCGCCATCCTCGCATCGATCCTCTTCCCAGTTTTCGCTCAGGCTAAGGCGGCCGCAAAGACCACGACGGATCTCAGCAACATCAAGCAATTGGGTACGGCAACTGCGATGTACCTCAATGACTACGACGACACCTTCCCGGCCGCCAGAAGCACCGAATCTGACGCTAACGGTAATCCTTGCAGCCCAGTTTGGACCGCCGCCATCAACCCCTACGTCAAGACTAGTGGTATCGGCCAGGGCTCCGATTGGGACGTTGCGACAGGAGCGAGCATCTTCCACGATCCCTCGGATAATCGCGTCGGTAACGGCAACTACGAAGGGTACACCGCGAACGCACTAGTATCCGGCGTCTTCACAGAAGCTAGCGACGGGTCTTGCGCCTATGCTGCCTATGATGGGCCCGCGAATTACGTGTTCCAGAACTCGATCACATCGACATCAGTCTCAGCACCAGGCGATGTGTTCTGGATTGGAGATGCTGCTCCGGTTTGGTTCAGTTGGACCAGTCCAAATTGGGGAACTGTTCCAACCGACTTGGACCGCCCGGTGTGGGACTTTCCCGCTCCGACGACACAGGCCGCGGAGCAGTGGTACCAGACCTACTGGTTGCCGCAGGACTTCACGGATGGATTCCTTCCTGCGGGCCACAATCCCTGGGACGGATGCCCGCTTGGCAGTTGGGCGTGCAAGGGCCTCGACTACATCCATTCGCGCTCGGGTATCGGTACCGGCAGCGCCGCTTTGTCGTTCGTTGACACTCATGCCAAGTTGATGCACTTCGGCCAATTGAAGATCGCGAACATCTTCCCGAACCCATAGCTGCGTGAGTTTGCCGTCTCACGGGATTGAGGCGGCAGACTCGCCCAAGCCATTCATACATGTTCCCATAGAAGCGGGGAAACAGGATTCATGCACGAAGAAATAATCTCCGCTTCTGTGGTCTCTAGCTATCGCCTCAGGATCCGAATGAAAAAGTCACTCCTTATCGCACTGGTTCCAGTGCTCTTAGTCATCGGTTGTTCGAAATCTGGCATGACGGAAGCGGATGTCGCGAAGCTGCCCCGCACTCCAGAGGCGAAGGCGTCTGATAGTTTCCTGGCCGAGATGCATCGGAAGTACGGCCATGATGCATCGAAATTGACCCCCGAAGAGCACGCGAAGATGGATCAAATCACGCGAGGACACACAGAAATAGAAATGCGTGACGGCGGCAAGTAGCCTCTGGCTTACAGGCGGATGCTTGAGTCCGAGGTTGGGCAGTTCGTACAAGTTCTCAGGCGGCAATCCACATCATGAACATCACCCTCTCTGCAAATATCTGTCGCCTTGTTGTCGCGGCTTCCACCCTGCTACTGACAACCTTCGCGAATTCGCAGATGGTGAGCCGTGAGGATATGCCTGGATTTGCAGTCGCGCTAGGTCTTCGCAAAGCGAGCTTTGAAATACAGGAACTCGGTGAAAATGGATCGACAAACATCGTTTGGCCGAACGAGACTCTCAGCCTAAGGATGCGGTTTGTCAACAAAACCGATTCTCCCCTCACTCTGAAAGGGCGTTGGATGATCGTCGGCTATCGTACGCAGGTTCCTGCCGGAGACATCTGGGTGCCACATATTTTTCGCATCGACTCGATCTCTGGACCTCAATTCGTCCTAAGACTTCCTGCAAAAGGCGATCAAGTTGTTGCCCTGCAACCTACTTTGCCCAATCGGTTTGGAGGCTATGCACTTGTTGCCGACTGTGGAAGAGATGGCTCCGTATTTGGCGCATCTGTCACCCGAACGGTGAAAGCGGATCTTGGAAGGACTTGGCAGCCCACTTACGCTCTCGATATGCCTTGGCCGTTTGAAATGTGCGAAGGCGTTACGCAAACCTTCAAGAAACTTGGAGTTCGAGGAAGTCGAATGGGTGTCGGCTATACTCCGACCACATCACCTAACTATGAACGCGATCTCGCCGAATTGAAACGATTCCTCGGATGGTCAGCTAAAGCGAATGTGAGCGTGATGCTGACGATCGGATCTGGTTCTGCGCCGCAGCCACTTGGCAGAACACGCCCTTGGCTCAACCCGGATGGAACCATGATCGCTAACGTCAAGGAGGACTATGCCTGGCTTCCCCAATTCGACGAGGACTTCCGAAAGTGGGTGAAGGAAGTCTGCGTCCAATACGGCTATCCGAAGGGTCCAGTCAACGCGGTCGAATTATGGAACGAACCGTGGGAAGGCGTGAGCATTTCTGGATGGGGAGCCGACATGCTCCGATACCGTGAAATCTATAAGCAAATGGCACTCGGCGTACTTGACGCACGCAGGGAAGCAGGGGTCAAAGTCCTCATCGGTGGGGCGTCATCCTCAAGCAATACCCTTGACAAGCTCTTCGCCGACGGAACCGATGAGTTCTTGCCTTACCTCGACTTTGTCAGCCTGCACTACCAGGGTCTTGGAGCCACGCCATGTCTGGTGCCCAGTTGGATGAACCGAAAGGGCGAATTCGGAAGAGTCAAGGCTTGGGATACCGAGAGTTGGGTCGGAAACTCAGAGGACCGGGTGCCGAACGTTGTTGCTTCGATGCGCTCCTTCGGACAAGACCGGGCCATGGGGATCTACGGCGGTAACGTCTACACCTCCCTCAGCTACGACGTGTCCGGCAAGAATTATCGAACGGTCCAATCATGGCCACCAGCCGCGGCAGTTGCCGCCGCTGCCAGATTTATCGGCCAGCGGTCGTTTGTCCGGCTTCTCTTCCCGAATGGATTGCCATGGGTTTACCAATTCGCGGTAAGAGGGCACGAGGACGATGCGACGCTTGTCGTTCTCGGCGAGCTTGGAACGACATACCAGCCTAATGGAGTTTTATACCGACAGGTTCAGACGGCATTGCAAAAGCACCCGGGGTTGATGTGGGTCAAAGCCGATCCGGCCTTCCGAATGCTCGATTGCTACGGGAATGTGGTTCCTGCACGCAACGGGCAGATCGAGATTCCACTCAATGGCGCGGGCATCTACCTTCGCACGGACGGCTCGAAGGGCTCGGCGACAAGGCTGGTTTCGGCAATCCGTCACGCCAAGATCATTGGAATGCCACCGGTAGAGATTCTAGCCCACGACTTCCTCCAAAGCGTTCCTTACGCCAAGCTTCACCTGTCGGTGACGAACGTGCTCAACATAACAACCCGCGGAACGTTGCATGGCACGATCGCAGGAAGACCCTTTTCGATTCCGCTCGTTATTGCAGCAAACACGACCGCGGAATCCGAGCTGTCGATCAAGGGTCTTGCCCCTTCCGCAGATAACAGCTACCCTCTCGCCGCAGAGTTTTTCAGCCCGGGATATCCTGCCGCCAATGTTACCGAGACGCTGCATTGCAATGTAATCGCGCATCGGACGATCAACGTCGATGGCAACCTATTGGATTGGAATGGCGTCCTACCCCAAACAGTTTCCGCAGACGCGATTCGGGCGACGGTCACCGAAGAGGCTTGGTTGCCATTCAGACGATTCGACAACGCCAAGGAGAAGGGACTCGCGACCGCAAAGCTCGCCTACGATTCAAACGCGTTCTATTTCTCGGCGAAAATACATGACACCACCCCCTACGCTGGAAATCTTCGCTTTGGCAGCCGAGACGATGACAGCTATTTCTATCCAAAAACCGTTATCGACCTTTCTGGAGGCAATCGGCGCGAGTTGACCTGGCCAGAAGGTGTTCGAAGATTCACCTATCGGAAAGACGTCCAGCTTCCCTCGGGAACCGGGACGGACAATGTACTGCTTGCCTTTAATGTGCTACCCCCTGATAGGAAGTATTGGCTTCCGAACCCACCCGGTGTCATGGCCCGTTACATGAATTACCCTGACACCGACTACGAGTTTGCATTGAATCAGGTCGCCCCAGAGTTCGGAGGGGGAACAGAAGTTTGGCGGCTCTTAGCTCCTGGAGTGCCAAGGAAGCACTACTACCCGCGTCAGCCAAAAGCCCGGCGAGATGGCGGTCCCGTTGAAGGCGCAGAGCTCGTCGCGTGGCGCGGAGGCGACTGGCGATACGTTGAAGCAAGCCTGCCGTGGCGAGAGATCCCCGATGTACAAAAGGCGATGCAATCCGGACGGCCGATTAAGTTCAGCTTCCGAGTGAACGATAACGATGGTCCCGCATATGAGTTGGCACAGGGTAGGAGCGTTTCAAAGATTAACTGCCTGACATTCCACAACGATTGGGATGGGCACTGGGCGAATGAGGTTGAATTCTCCTTCGAGCCGCCCATAAAGCCAGAGAAAGCCGTCCACTGACTGACAACGACACTTGCGATGCCCAAACCTGAACACGACCTTCGACATCTGCCAATCTACGAGACGTCGCTAAGCGCATCGACTGCGAGCGGCAAATTCTCGGAGTTCAAGGAACGCCTGCCTGCGCTCCAAAAGATGGGCATCGGAATCATCTGGTTCTTGCCCCTTTTTCCAAGGGGAGGCAATCCTCCCGGCAAGCCGCCGTCCGATAGCCCCTATTGCGTTCGCGACTATTTCGATGTCGACCCACGGTACGGAACGAAAGCCGACTTCAAGCATCTCATCCAGGCGATCCATGCCCATGGCATGTTCGTCATCATGGACAACGTTCCAAACCACTCGGCATGGGGCAATCCGCTGATCCACGAGCACCCGGAGTTCTACAAGAAGAACGCGCAGGGAGAAATCGAATACCCTGAGCCTTGGACCGACGTAGCCAAGCTCGACTATTCGAATAAGGCACTCTGGGAGTACATGGCGCGCGTCCACGAGTATTGGATCCGCGAATTTGATATTGACGGATTCCGCGAGGATGTGGCCGGAGACGTTCCGCTCGAATTCTGGATGTGGCTTCGCCCCCGCATGAACGCAATCAAACCTGTCTTTTGGCTCGCCGAAGCGGAGGGTCCCGAACTGCTGAATGCATTCGACACCGATTACGACTGGACCCTCCAGGCATACGCCTACATGATCGCCAAAGGGGATTGGCCGGCTCATTCGCTTGACAAAATGCTCGCCGAGGAGCATGCCCGCTATCCAAAGAAAGCGACAAGAATGAGACACCTCGATAACCACGACATGACATACATGGGTTACGCGTGGGGCAATCGGGACCACCTTGATCCATCGATGTACCCTTATCTAGAGAGCACGAATCTTCGCGAGAAATATGGACCTGGTCGGCATGCCTTTGCCACGCTGACGGCAACACTGCCGAATAGCCAGCCGATGATCTGGAACGGCGAAGAGATAGGCATTCTTGACCTCACTCCAGATCCGATCCATTGGACCGAAAGCGAGGATCGAGCGTTTTATACTCGGTTATTTGCCGCCTATCGGCAATCGAAGGCGCTGCGCGAAGGCACATTTCGAAAGCTGTCCACATCAGCAGACGATTTCGTCTACGCCTTTGAGCGTGAGTGCGGACCATCTAAGTCCATCGTCGTCCTGAACCTTTCAAAGGCATCTCAATCCGTCAAGATCGAGGGTGTATCCGGCAATTTCCGTGAGGTTTTCTCCGGGAAACCAGCAATGTTTTCTCATGCTGAAGTCGTGAACCTGTCACCCTGGGATTACCGACTATTCGTCAATGTGGTGAGATGAGTCCTCCCAGGCACATCAAAATCGTGCAAAAACTTGCGACAGATATGGTAGCCAATCGCCTTCGAAATATCGGACGCTGTATGTGAGCGGTTCGGTCCTTTCAGGACTCGGATGATCCTCCCCGATTGTGAATGATAGTGTCTGAAATCGAGAGCAAAATGGAGCGCCTTTGGCGCTGGCTTAGGGGAATGGACCTCGAGGGCGCGCTGATAAGTCGCCGGTCGAATTTCGCGTGGATAACCGGAGGAGGCGATAGCCACATCTTCTCGTCGAGCGAATCCGGAGCCTGTTCCCTTCTGATCGCGCCTGAGGGCATCTGGCTGATTGCCCACACGATGGATGGAGCCAGAATGGTCGATGAGCAGCTGGGCGATTTCGCATTGGAAAACGCGTTCCATCAGTGGTTTGAGCCCCGCCAAGATATCCTGAAGAAACTTGTCGCCGGACGAAAGTTCGGCGCAGACACCCTAACGGTGGGCTTTGAGGAGATTGGCAATTCATGGAGTGAGGTTATATTCCCTCTTACTTCCGAAGAGATCGATCGCACTCGCGATGTGGCGCAGTCCGCCGATGAAGCTCTGACCGAAGTTTGTAGCTCGATCCGTCCTGGTGATTCCGAACTCAAAATCGCCGCTCGGGCTGCCGGCGCGTTCTTGGAACGTGGCATGGAAATCGATGTGCTTCTCGTTGGATCGGATGACCGACTCCAACGATATAGGCATTGCCTGCCGACGGATAAACCCGTTGAAAAGCATGTCCTGGTCCATGTCGCGGGCCATCGATTTGGGTTGCATGCGAACCTCACTCGGGTCGTTCATTTCGGCAAGCCGGACTCACGAATAACTGACCGGCACCATGCCGTTTGCCAGATATTCGCAGATATTCTTCGCGCCCTATCTCCAGGTAAGCCGTTCATGCAACTGCTGGATGAAATCAAGTCCAGCTATGCGCGAAGTGGCTACCCCGACGAGTGGAAGGAGCATTTCGCGGGAGGCCCGTCCGCTTATGAAGCCTGCGAACCTTATGCCTTGCTCGACCCTGATGCAAAGATCCAGCTTGGCCAGACCTACGATTGGCTCCCTTCACTCCCAGGGGCAAAAGTCGAAGAGGCCAGTGTCTTGAAAGCTTCAGGCGCGAAGATCCTTTCCGTCGGCGAAACGTGGCCAAAATCGCCGATTTCAAGTGGTGGCCGTATCTACCAATGTCCTGACATTCTCGTTTTGTGAACTCAACCACACCATGAATAGCTCTGCATGCATCGAAATGCTCTTCACAGAGGTTCCATTTGTCGATCGAATCGCTAAGGCTGGCGAGGCGGGTTTTGACGCGATCGAATTTTGGAATTGGGACGACAAAGACCTTGGCGCTATCAAGGATGCGGTCGCGAGTGCCGGGATCCGAATCGCGTCCTTCCAATCGAATCGCGGTGGAACCCTGATCGAACCCAGTCACCGAGAGAAGTTCGTGTCTGGCATCGCAGAGAGCCTGGAAAAAGCTCGTGAATTGGATTCCGGCGCGCTGTTCCTCTTGACCGACGAGTTGGGAGACGATCGATCCGTCAAGTTCAAGTCCACCCTGTCATTTGATGAAAAGAGAGAGAGCGTGCTTGTGGGACTTAAAGCGATCGCTCCACTGGCGGAGAAAGCAGGCATCACGATCGTACTGGAACCCCTGAATACGCTCGTCGACCATCCCGGATACTTCTTGGACTCCGTCGATCTGGGAGCGCAACTCGTGCGCGAAGTGGCAAACCCTAAGATCAGGTTGCTATTCGACATCTACCACGTTCAAGTCATGCAGGGAAACCTGATTGAGAGACTCCGAGAACACCTCGACGTCATCGGACACGTGCACGTCGCCGACGTTCCCGGGCGACACGAACCGGGAACCGGCGAGATCAATTACCGGAACGTTTTCAAATCTCTCAAAGAAGCGGGTTACGACAAGACCGTTGGATTCGAATACGTACCCACTCTCGCCAGCGAAGTCACCGCGACTTCAAGCTTGGCGATGCTTCGAGGGCGATAAGGACCGCATTCAAATGCAAAAGGAACAAGCACAAACCATCTACCGGCGAATGTTCTCCATTCGCGTGTTCGAAGAGCGAGTCGAACAGCTCTTCGCTGCCGGCGAGCTACCCGGATTCGTTCACCTTTACATCGGCGAGGAAGCCTGCGCAGTTGGCGTATGTTCGGCTTTGAACGACTCCGATTACATCACAAGTACCCATCGAGGACACGGCCACTGCATCGGCAAGGGTGGACGGCTCGATCGCATGATGGCCGAGTTGTTCGCAAAACGAACCGGCTACAACAAAGGCAAGGGTGGTTCGATGCACATTGCCGCCACTGAGATCGGCATCCTTGGCGCAAACGGCATCGTCGGCGCCGGTGTTCCGATCGCCCTCGGGGCTGCACTATCATCCAAAATGCAGGGCAATGAAAGAGTCGCCGTCGCCTTCTTTGGCGACGGGGCAAGCAATCAAGGCAGTGTCCATGAATCGATGAATATGGCTGCCGCCTTCAATCTGCCGATCGTGTTTGTTTGTGAGAATAACCAGTACGGGGTCGGCACACCGCTCTGTGCCATATCGCGAAACCCGGACATCTATAAGCGTGCTGCCGGTTATGGCATGCCGGGTCGCGCGGTGGACGGCATGAGTGTTGTGGCGGTTCACGACGCCGCCTGCGAGTACATCCATCAAGCTAGATCCGGTGGAGGCCCGGCAGTCCTCGAAGTGAAGACATGGAGATATCGGGCGCATTTTCAAGGGGAGCCCGCGAGCTATCGGACTGCCGAGCAAGAGCGAGAATGGCTGGACAGGGATCCGATTCAGATCGCCAAGCGGGAGCTTCAAGCGTTTGGTCTGTCCGAGCAAGAGCAGGCAAACGTTGAAAAGGAAGTTAGGATTGAATTGGAGAACGCGGTGCAGTTCGGCCGCAGCAGTCCGTCGCCCGACATTTCAGAGGCCTTTACTGAGATCTATGCGTGATCGGAAAACAAGGCGAGTTTTGGAAAAACCCATGAGAACAATTTCGTATTCGGAAGCAATCGCAGAGGCGCAACTACTGGAAATGCAAAGAGATCCCGCCGTATATCTGATGGGGCTGGTGTTGAAGGACCCGTACGGAGCGGCATTCGGACAGACAAAAGGGATCACTTCTAAACTTGGCGAGGACCGAGTCATAGATGCCCCCATCTCGGAGGCGGCCTATGTGGGCGCCGGCGTCGGCTCTGCAATCACCGGTATGCGGCCCGTCGTGGAGCTTCAGTTCTCCGATTTCATCACGATCGCAATGGATCAGGTCGTTCAGCAGGCGGCGAACATGCGATATATGTTTGGCGGTCAGATTTCTGTGCCATTGGTGATCCGGTGCCCATCCGGCGGGTATCTCTCGGCGTCAGGCCACCATTCGCATTCCCTTGAAAGCTGGTTCACGTTCATTCCTGGCCTTAAAGTAGTCATGCCGTCCGATGCTTACGACGCCAAGGGCCTCCTCATCTCGGCAATCCGAGACAACAACCCAGTGCTGTTCTTCGAACACAAGAAGTTGTACGACAAAAAGATGGACGTGCCGGAAGAGGCGTATGAGATTCCATTTGGCAAGGCCAACGTCAAGCGAGAAGGAAGTCAACTGACGATCGTTGCTTGGTCATTCATGGTTACCAAATCGCTGGAGGCTGCGGCCACCTTGGCCAATCAGGGAATCAGTGCCGAAGTAATCGACTTGCGCACGTCATCGCCGCTCGACAAGAACACAATCCTCGAGTCGGTAGCCAAAACAGGCAAGCTGCTGATCGTCCAGGAGACGTATGCACCGTGCAGCGTCTCATCCGAAATCGCCGCGATCGTAGCGGATGAGGGCTTCAATAGCCTCGATGCCCCGATCAAGCGAGTAACCGCTCGATTCAGCCCTATCCCCTTTGCACCAGTTTTGGAGAACTATGTGCTTCCTCAAACAGCAGACATTGTGGAAGCTGCCTGCAACCTGGTGAGAAACTGACGTGGCCATACCTATCATCATGCCCAAGCTTGGCCTGACAATGGAGACCGGCATCCTGGTTTCTTGGCACAAAGCGGAAGGCGAGAAAGTGTACGAAGGCGACAGCCTTTGCGAGATCCAGACCGACAAGATCAATAACGTCATCGACAGTCCGGCTTCAGGCGTCTTACTCAGGATCGTAGCTCAAGTTGATGAAGAGGTCCCGGTTCTCAAGCTGCTCGCCGTTGTAGGCGAGCCTGGTGAAGATATCTCTGCTTTATTGAGTAGCGGCGAATCTGCCGTCGCCCCCGCCGTAACTCTCCAAAAGATGGCTCTGAACTCCGAATTGAAGCAGGGCAATGAGCCAATCAAGCGCGAATTGAAGGCGTCCCCGAGAGCACGTGGAATCATGGAGGAACACGGGCTGACCGTCGAGGACTTCGCCGGTTTTGACGGCGAACGAATCGGAGAAGTCGATGTTCGGAAGCTGCTGGAAGAACGATCTTCCCGTACGACACAGCCGCTCACGCCACTTCAGGCGACAGCGGCAAGAAGGCTGACGGAAAGCTTTCGCAACGTTCCCCAGTTCAGCATTCGTTTCCATATCAATGCTGAGCACCTCGCTACGGTGAAGGCTGATCTCGCGAGCCAGGCTGGCCAGAAACTCACCTGGAACGACTTGTTCATTAGGGCCATTGCTGCCGCTGTGTCCGTCGAAAGGTCCATCCTGCGCCAGTTTTCAGAAAGCGGTTTTATCCAACCCGAATCGGTGAATGTCGGATTTGCCGTCGATACCGAAGGAGGCTTGGTCGTACCCGTCATCAAAGGCGCCGGCAGCAAGTCCGTCACCGAAATTTCGGCGATCGCAGCTGAGCTCACGAAGAAAGCTCGGAGCAACGCTCTTTCGTTTGCCGAGGTTTCGGACGGAACGATAACGGTTTCGAACCTCGGGATGTTTGGCATCGACTCCTTCGTTCCGATTGTGAATCCCCCTGAGAGTGTGATCGTCGGGGTCGGAGGCATTCGCAACACGGTGGAGTTCGTCGATGGGGCATTCCAGGCCCGACAGATTATCGAATTCACGCTGACCTGCGACCATCGAGCGGTTGACGGAGCCATGGCAGCTCGCTTCAGCCAAACCTTAACCCAGATACTGGAATCTGGCCCCGAACCAGGATGGTGACCTCATGGCAAACCTCCTACAAGACAAAGTCGCCATCGTAACGGGAGGGGCAAGCGGAATTGGGGAGGCGATTGCGACCGTTTTTGCCGAACACGGAGCGCGCATAGCGATTGCCGATCTGCAGATGGACATGGCGACGAAGGTTTGCGCAGAGATTGAGAGAAAAACGGGACGCCCCTCCCTTGCAATCAAAGTGAGCATCTCCGAAAAGGCTCAGGTCGAAATGGCGGTTCGTCAAGCGGTTCAGGCATTCGGAAAGATCGACATCCTCGTAAACTGCGCCGGAATCTTGAAGCCATGGCCATTCATCGATTTTCCTGAAGCCGATTGGGATGCGATCTTTGCCGTCAACGTAAAGGGAACATTCCTGTTTAGTCAGGCCGTTGGTCGGCAGATGATTGCCCAAGGCGCCGGGGGATCCATCATAAATATATCGAGTGCATCAGGCAAAAAAGCGGATCGGGAAGAATCTGCTTACTGTGCCAGCAAAAGTGCGATCATTGGCTTGACGCGATGTGTCGCTCTGGAACTCGGCCCGTATGGCATTCGGGCCAACGGAATCTGCCCGGGAGCCACCGATACCCCGATGCTCCGAGACCTGTGCTCGGACATACCCGGTCTCTTCGATGAACTCAAGGCAAAGACTGCGTTGGGGCGAATCGCAACCCCGAGAGATCAAGCCAACGTAGCCCTTTTCTTGGCAAGCGACCTTTCCGCCCATGTCACCGGTGAGTCCATTATCGTGTCGGGCGGCGAACTGATGGGGCAATAGTATGTTTCACCTTTAGAGCAAGAATGTACAATGCTCTCAACCATGACTTCCGGTGAATTGACGCACGATTTTGAGTGGGCAACCAGCCGGTCGCTGCGAGTTTCTGAACTTGGCGAGCTCATCTTGCCCTTCCCCACCGAGTTGCCTGTACGACTACTTGCCCTAGTTTTTAGCCCTTCTCACCGGCTTGCGCCCAGCGTTCACCGCTTCCTGGAGATCACTTTTGTGCATAGCGGCGAGGGCGAGTTCGTCATCGAGAACGAACGTTATGTCGTTTCAGCAGGCAGCCTCATCATGATTGGTCCAGATGAATTTCACCGCCTGATAGCAAAGCAAGGTTCCATCGTTCGAGCCGTCTCGCTTCACTTTGACGAGACGTTTGTTGCACGTCCCAGCGGCTCCTCGCAGGACAAGGAACTGCTCAAGCCCTTTTATCTTTCCGATCACAGCATCCGTCGCCAGCTTTCCATGGACGAGAGCCTCTCATCCGAGGCTTTGCTCACCCTTATTCAAATCGACGAAGAGCTACGCACCTCGCGCTCTGATTCTGCGCTCGCGGTCCGGACTTACCTTCAAGGATTTCTCTTCCGATTCTCTAGAAAGCTGCAGACGATTTCGCCGATTCCGACCTATAGAGGCTGGGACTCCACCCATCACGCCGACATGGCCCCGGTGATCGAATTCCTCCACCGCGAATACTCGCAGGCAAACCGCCTCGAAGACCTTGCCAAAATGGTCTGTTTGAGCCCAGGACACTTCTGTCGTCGATTCAAGCGAACAACCGGCTCAACCTATTTGGAGTATGTGCATCGGCTTCGAATCGACAAGGCCATGGACCTCCTCATTGACGGACGAGTGGGAACCGCCGAAATCGCGGCACAACTTGGGTACAGCAGCCAAAGCCATTTCAACCGTGTGTTCAAGCGATTCGTCGGGCATGCCCCGGTTGAATTCCGCCGAAGCTACTTGAGCCCTCAAGAAAGTTCGGAACCCTTCTGACCACCGTCGATGTAATCGACTTGTTCTGGCGTTAAGCGGACGCCGATTGCCGTCATGCTGTCCCGGACCTGCTCGGGGGAGTGAGAACCCACGATCGGAATCGTGACGAATGGCTGTGAGGACAAATAGCCGAGCACAACCTGACTCAGCCCTAACCCAGTCTCTGCCATAACTTCGTTCATCCGGTGAAATCTTCGGAGGCTCTCCTCTGGCTTATAGAAGCCCCTAAAACCGCTGTTCATTTGGTCGAGAGTCCCCGCCTCCATCCTGGCAAACAGGCCGAATGCATGAGCCTGGAACGGGATCATCGCCATCCCCGTTTCCTGATGAAAGTCGTAACGCTCCCGATTCACGAACCCGACAGTCGGATTCCCATAGGGGTAGACGGCAAGGTCGGCGGCGTTCCACAACACTTGATCACCAACAAACGGGGTAAGTTCGTGCTCAGCTGCGTAGAGGTTGGCCGCTCGGATCCGGCTCGTCTTCCAGTTCGATGCACCAATGTGGCGGACCTTGCCGGACTCGACCGCTTCGTGCAGCGTTTCCATGATCTCACCCACCTCTCGCGAGATCTCGTCGGCGTGTAGCCAGTAGAGGTCGATATGTTCCGTCTGCAACGACTCGAGACTTCCGTCGAGATCCGAGAAGATGTCTGCTCTTGAGAGTCGCCCAAGGTCAGGCTTGTCGAAGAGTGGATGTCCGCCCTTCGTGGCAAGCACGATTCCAGACCGACAACCTCTTTCGGTAAGCCATGTCCCGATCGCCTTCTCACTGGCGCTCCTCGGAACGTTCGCGTCCCAGTCTCCATAGTTGTGGGCGGTATCGATGAAATTGCCACCACACTCGACGAAGGAGTCCAGGATCTCAATCGAACCGGCGACATCGGTGGCGCTTCCGAGCCCTCCCGTGCCGAGACAAACGCGAGAGACGGAAAGATTGGTGTTGGGAATGATCTGGGTTGTCATGATTTAGTCACGGTCTGGGTAGGGTGTCGACCCGGGTCTTGGAAATTCTTGCGCAGCGTCGTCGATCACGAGAACCCAATCGGGTCCTCCGTGTGGAGACTCGAACGTCATGGAGTCCTGTCTTTCAAAAACGGAGATTAGGTCGGCGGCGCCGGTTCTTGGATCGAACCAATGAGCACGGAATATGTCGCCGGATAGGTCACTTAGGTTGACTTCAACCTTTGATTGCCAGGGGAGAAAGATAAACGCATAACGGCCATTCTCATCGCGGGAAGCCTGAACATGCTTACTTCCGGTTCCGGGCTCACCAATGATCAAGGATTGGTCCGGGATTCTGGAGAAGTACGGGCGTGATTCGATCAGCGCTCGCGCGTGCTGCATTTGAGCAGAGCCGGGAAAGTTGAGCGCATCCCTCCAGTCAGTTCGTACCATCGTGATTCCCACGCTGCCACGTTGATATTTCTGCCAGATCGGGTGGCAGCCATACGTGTGCCCAAGTGCCCCGGCGAAGAGGCCCCAATAAATGGACTTCCTGCAGTCGTATGCGTCGAGGAAGCCGTTGTCGATATTGAATCCTGCAGGATGGTCTTCGTAACCAGGCTCAGCGTCCATGCAAGGTTTCGTCGGCATCTTGAGATAATCGCCCGCAACATCCATGTAATTCGCATGGTTTCGGTCGTGGCCAGACTGCCACATATTGAAATCGAGCCACTCAGACTCGTGGAAGTACTGAGATGAAGTTTGACCACCCATGGGGTGGAAAGTCCTCAAGTGAACGCCGCCGTCGCCTTCGGCAAGCCCCTTTGCTAGCGCATGAACAATCGCAGCGTGTCTGTCTTCCTCGATCGGCCGGTCCCCACCCAGAATCCATATGAGGTCTGCATCGCGATATCGCTCTCCCAGTGTCCTACCATAGGACTTCGCGTTATCTGGAGTGAATATCTCGGGGCCGGCGCCCCACTTACGGTTCCACTTGTCCCCCCAGTTGGGCAGCATTCCGACGACGAGTCCAAGCTTGTTCGCCCTGTCGACGATGTGGTCGACGTCGAGAACGTAGGCTTCGTTGAGCCGAGTGACGTCGAGGTCCTCAAGCGGCAAGTGTCCATTCGGATTCGGTTCTGTAAGTCCATTGAACTCGGCAAGGACAACGGCCTGAACCACGGTGAATCCCTTGCTTGCCCGATCTCGCAGGTAAGTCTCGGCCTCAAGATACGAGTATCGGTGGAACAACTCCCAAACGGTGTCGCCGAGATAGAAGAATGGGGTTCCGTCCTCGCGTGACAAGAAGCGACGATTCGAGCTGACTTTTATCCTATTCATGGGTGATCTGTTCCTGAAGGTCCAACGCTTTCTGGAGCGAAAATGCCTTTAAGGTATGCGAATCCTTGGGAAGCCATAACCGATTCAACGGAGTAAGTGGCAGCCAGACTCCGCCGCAAAGGGGTCCAGAGCTCGAGGATTACGCTCTCGCATGTCTGCGGCATTTTGCTCAGGATCAGCGGAATGTTGAGCCTGCCTTGGCCGGCAATCGCTCCGACAACGGTGTATCCCAACATCGACGGAAGCCTCTTGGCGACAACGTCCTTGATATGGAGACAGCGAGCAAAGGGAGCAAGCCCTTCCACGACTTCATTCGTCCCTTCAAGGCAACCCAAGGAGTTAGCGGTGTCGAGTGTGATTCCGACCCGATCCTCGCCAAGCACGGTTATGATCCGGACAAGGTCTCGCACCGGCAACAGATCGTGATTCTCAATCGCAATCACTGTGTCCGAAATGGAATCGAGAATGGGGCCGAGTTGGTCGATCACTCCGTTCGCATCGTGGTGGTAACCAGAACCGTGGACGACGAGGCGGACGAAACCCGCCCCCAATCGGCGCGCCAAGTCTGAATGGCGAGAGATGTCAATCGGATCGAGGCCTCGAGTACCGACTTCCAGGCGAACCCCTTCGGCGTCGGCCCGACGAATCAGCTTGTTCAGTTCGTGATCATCAAGGCAGCTGACAGGAAGGTTCTCACAGTACTGCACCACTTCTGCTCCAAGGCCGATCGCACGATCCAGAAGCCCCTGATGATCCATTGCGCCGGAAGCAATTTGGCATGGAAAAGTGTACGAGCCGATCCCAATCCTCATTTCGGAGCCGTTCCACTGACGATCGCGTTGACCTGTTCGAGAACGGAATCAGGTTCGAAGACACTCTTCCAATCGGGGTTGATGATTCGGTTTCGGCCGTAGTTAATAATGAGCCTCGCCCCATCGGAGAACGGATTGCCCGCAACTCCGAACACGATTCCGAGTGGAATGTTAACGTGCCCCATGATAAAGTCGTGAGCGGCTTCGGCAGGAACGCCCCGGTGGATCGCCTCTTGGTACGCCTCAAATATAATCGTGCAGCACATGGCAGCGACCGTCTCTGCCATTGCTGGTTCAAGAATCGCCATCTGTTCGACCGTGATCCGGTGTGCCCGTTCGACCGGCGCGTACATGGTTCGGGCAAGGTCCTCGCCGCGACGGTATTGCGCATCGGAACCACGTTCGATGGCGCATACGATATTCTGCTTGGCGGCGATTCCCCCAAAAAAATCCTCTCGCGCCGCGCCCTGCTCGTTATTCCAAAGCGGGGGATGGCAGGGGTGAGTTACGAATAGAGGCATGTCTTCCCTCTCTGCCAACACTCTCGCGTGGGCGGCTGCAGGATCAAGAACCATCAGCATTGCGCCCGATTTCATCTTGGGAACGAGCTCGTGAGAGATCGAACCTAGCGCCGTATCGGGTAGCGCAAGGATCACGATATCCGCTTCAGAGACAGCTTGGTCCTGTGCAATCGACGTAAGACAGCGCTGCGATAGTCGGGAGAGCCCGCCTTCTGAGACCTCAACCGGTAAGAGTCGGTAGGTTGACTTCAATAGATTGTCAGTCAGGCGGCAACCCATCTTTCCGCCTGCTCCGAAGAGCGCGATCGTCGTATTCATCTAGAACCCCTTTTCCCTTTCGAGCCGAAACGAAGAACTACATCCTTTGCCGCAGCCTCGTAGCTACCAAAAACAAGGCGAACCGTATTCAAATTATCAGCCCCCGAGGTCTCTGCTCTCGACATGTCCTTAAGCCCATTCAAAAGCGCGCGATTGCAATCCACGATGCTAGAGTGGACCAAGTCGTACTTCGGATCCATCCATGGATAGCTTTGCGGGGTAACCGTGGATTGCGTTGTTCCCGCGCCTGTAGTTACGAGTAGATGTTTTCGTTTACCGAGCTCGACCGACCCCTTAGAACCCTCAATAACCAAGTAGGTCTCTGGATAGACTTCGTCGCTCAGTCTGCTGGCATAGCTCATCTCGCAGGTCACCATCGGGCATCGATCCATCCTCATCACGACCGTCGCCACGTCCTCTCCGGCAATGTCTGGAGTGATCTGAGTCGTGCGGCACATCAACTCGTTGGCCTCCCCAAAGAGGAACCGCGCGACGTCCAGAATGTGGCTCCCGATGTCGGTCAAGATGAACTGACTGAGTTCTTTGAGGGCAGGCTGATTGTCAAACACGGGAAACGAGCATGAGAACTGAATCCGAGCCCGGAATACGTCTCCAATCGTTCCTGGTCTCAATACATCGGAGACCGCTTGGATCGGAGCTTGGTATCGCCAATTCTCGTGGATGAGAAAAGGGACGCCATATCTTTCGCAAACCGCGACCATATTTTCCGCTTCTTCGAGGCACGTAGCCATTGGCTTTTGGCAAATGACGGCCACTCCATTCTCCGCCGCCATCCGAACGGCGGCGGCATGCCCCTCGACTCCGGTGATTATGTCGACGCAGTCAAGATCCTCTGCGGCGAGCATCTCCGACGGCTCTCGATAGAAAGACCGAATTCCGAACTCATTTGCCAACCGCTGGGCCTTTTCGACAGTCCGGTTAGCGATCGAGACAATCTCCACGTTGGGTAATTCGAGCCAACCGGCGATCTGAAAGCGGGTCCAGAACCCGGCGCCGACAATACCAATGCGCATCAGCTTTTCCCTCGGTTCTCAATCAAGCGGAATTCAAATGGTTCTAGGACAGCCCTTTCGCCGAAGAGAGCAGCCTCGATGCGTTGATCGCTCAAGTTTCCAACAATAGCAATGAGTCCATCGGGGCCAGAGAACAGCAAGGACCTAACTGTCAAGGGCAGGTCAGAAGCAGATTCTATAATTGGAACTTCCCAGAATCTCAGGATTAATTCGAGCAGCTTCTCAAGTGGTTTGGTCTCGGTTTTATGGTCCGATAGTATCCCTCGCGGACCATGCGTTTCGAAATACGTCAGTGAATGCACTCCCGAAATCGCAAAGGAAGCTAGGCTTGCGAAGGCCCATACCGCGCCAAAAGGTGAATTCAAGCGCTGGTCGGCATCTCGGTCCACACAACGCCTTGGTTCGAGCGTGATCGGTCCGACTGAAATAGGTAGCCCCTTTGATAGGCGGCGCGCATTCCTTACCAGTTCGCCGTGGGTTTCGGTGGTTTCCATCAGGGAAAGGTCATCGAAAGCGTGGACCTGGGGATTCATGGCGAACCCGATTCCTGCGAGCCGATTAATCCTGGGTCGCGTTCGATTCAACTCCGTGAAGTTGTGGTTCGACGCGGCAACAACGGGAATGGGGCTTCGAAGCGTCGTCTGAATCTCTTCGACCAAAGACTCTCTACTTGTGCCCAAATCATCCGACACAAGTAGAATACGCGCGACTTCGACATCCTTGAGACCGGATAGCAAGTGACGCAGTTCTTCATATAGATCAAAAGACCGAAGATGAACTTCGATGGGCATCTTCAGTTTCTCAACAGCTGCTAGATGTGAAAGCCACCTTGTATCCGACAAGTCGACCGAAAGGCCGATGTGGGCAAAGTTCATCGCCTTGAGACGATCTGCTTGCCAAGACGACAAGGGCGACGAGCGGCTGAGCATTGTTCCAATCTTTGGAAGCGTCAGATGATCATTCTTTGATGACTTCACCTCGATCGTCGCGAAGTCTGGATGGGGGGCTGGCTGAATCTGCCGATCTGCCTCAACGGTGACCCTAACCGCCTGCTCGACGAGCGCGCCTGCTTTCAGAACATAGGGTGCGGGACTATCCAACGGTCGACAGTAAGTCTTGAATGAGGCGTCGCTCCAGTTTCGTTGGTCTTCGGTCTCGAAAACATCGCCTTGAAAATGGATACTGACTGTCGCATTTCCAGGACCGGAGTATTCCATCGCCCGAATATTCAGGAAGGGCTGATGGGGAGCGACCTCTATCGGAAACCACTCTTGTTCCTTTCTCCCATCCGGATGTTCGATTTGACAAACGAGCCCCTGGCATTCCTTTGAAGGATGCAAAACGCATATTCCTGTCCGCATCGTTTCGAACGCATCCAGCGCCGCACCACGTATCTCGTAGCTAACTTCACCAAAGGGTGTTCCCCTAAGCTCTCCCAGCCATTCCACGACCGGTGTTGTCGAAAGCCAGCGGACCACGAACTGGTCCTCTTCGATCTCAGTTTCTAATTCCTTCAGGAGCAGAGGATAGGTCCCCCAATCGACGTCACGAACGGCGGCGTAAATACCCCGGACGAGTTCATGGGAACCCAAGCGAAGATGCCGTACGAGCATGTTCTCCGGCTCGAACACAAGTTCGACATTCCCGGCACGCAACTTGAGAGCCTTAGGGAAGCCCATATCGTCTGCCCTGACCATGTTGTATGATGGTATACCATAAGACAGTATGCCTGAACCAAAGCCCCTGCTTCGATTGGAGAAGAGCGATACGCTAGTTGACCGCGTCGTCGCCCAAATCCAAAGTCTCATTGTTGACGGAGAGTGGCCGGCCGGGCATCGCTTGCCGGCAGAGCGGCAGTTGGGTGAGGACCTCGGAGTCAGCCGAACCGTGATTCGCGAGTCGCTTTCCGCACTCAGCGCGAAAGGTCTTATCGAGCCGATTCTTGGGGGAGGGTTCGTGGTCACTACGCCGATCTCAAGCGATCTGATCCCTGGCCTGACGTTATTTCTGCGCGAAGGCAAGCCGCACCTTGATTACATGAAAGTGCATGAAGTGCGGCAGTTGCTCGAGGTTGAGATCGCCGGCTTGGCTGCCGAACGGAGAAACGAAGCGGACTTGGCAAATCTCGAACAACCCTTGGCTCAGATGAGATCCCTTTCCAATCCATTCGACGTGGAGGCGTTTGCCGCCGCAGATGTTGAGTTTCATATGCAGTTGGCGCGCGCCGCCCACAACCCTCTTCTCTGGTTGCTGATGGAAACCGTCGCCGACATCATGCGTGAGGTTCGCCATATCGGAAGTCTCGTGCCAGGACTTCCTTCTCGCGCGATTCACCACCATCGGGCGATATTGAAAGCCGTGCGGTCGGGTGATCCCTCCGCCGCTCGCGAAGCCATGCGACGTCACTTGACCGAGTCGTTCGCAACGATGAGCAAAGCCATGAAGCAGTTGAAAGCACCGTAGGGGCGACACGTGCGTCGCAATCCTGATGCAGTCGAAGGAAGAGGTCCGAACAAAGCCAATGAATACACCGAAATGGGAAATACACGCTGATGGATCGTTCGACCTTTTTTGGCCCAGCCGACAACTGATATCCGCCTATCCTGGAATCGACGGGGTTCCCATACGCCCAACGGCTGTCATTACGGGTGGTGGATCGATCGAGTATCGACTCATGACCGGTCAACTGACCCTGCTGTTTGACGTAGTAGGTGAAGTTGCAACGATAGTCTGTCGACTCGATGGCCTGCAAGTCGCCCCAGGAACAATCCAAGTCTTATCTACGCGAATTCCCTCAGATCTTAGTCGTTGTTTCAAACAAGGCCGCGGAATGTGTGGCGGATCCGGGATTCAGGAGATCCGAGTTGGGCATGATATCGAATCGTTCGGATTGGCGACTTTGTTCGACGCCAAGGGAGAAGGCATCACGATTTGGGCTGAGAATTGCATTCGGTACGAGAGTCGAATCCACGTTCGCCGACAACCAGACGAGAGCAATTGCTGCGCGACCGCCGAATTCATTACCGAAGGGACTCCGTTGCCGGACTTTCAACTCGAACTTCCCTTGCTAAAGCTGATAGCTTCGCAGGATCCGTTCCCTGCAATGCGGAATGCCTCGCGGGATATCGCTGGAACGATGAAGGCCCGGCCAATCCGTGCCGCCAGCTATCATTGGTGTTCTTGGTACTACCTCTACCACAACCTGGACATGCCGACCCTGAAGGAGTACCTCGAAGGCTTTTCCCGGATGGATTCCCCGCCTCCCTTGCATTACTTCCAAATCGACGCGGGCTATTTTCCTTCCCTGGGCGATTGGCTCGAACCGAGCGTGCGATTCCCCGAAGGTCTCACGCCCGCGTTTGATCTGATTCGATCGGCCAGCTACCGCCCTGGAATCTGGATCGGACCGTTTATGGTCGGCAATCGATCCCAACTTGCCAAGGCTCACCCCGATTGGCTGCTTCGGAACCTCGACGGCGGCTTGGTGACGCCATGGCGTCACTACGGCGAACCCAAGGTTTGGGGCTATCGAGACGAAGAGTCGTACGTCTTGGACACCAGCCATCCGGAAGCGTTCGAATATCTGCGCCAAGTCTTTAGAACGATACGCGGGTGGGGGGCAGAGATGTTCAAGACCGACTTTATGTACTGGGGATTGCAGGATTCACGCACCGTTCAGCGTCACACACCGGGCAAAACGAGCATCGAGTACTTCCGGGATGTCCTCGCCATGATCCGCGAGGAGATCGGAGAGGAGACGTTCTGGCTCGGCTGCATCGGCCCGTTCTTCCCATTTGTCGGTTATGCCGATGCCATGCGAGTCGGAGGCGACGTGGGGGTCGCGTGGGACGGCCATTTCAACCCACAGAGCATGCTCATGGAATCAACCGGCAACCAGCACTTCAACCAAGTGTTCTGGCAGAACGATCCTGATGTTCTACTCATCCGAGACGTGCACTCCGACCTTCACCCCGACGAGGTCGCCGCCTTGGCACAATGGCAGGCAATCCTCGGCGGAGTCGTTGCGACATCCGACCCACTGCACGAGATCTCAGCCGAGAGGCTTGCGCTTTGGGATTTTGTGCGCCCCTCTGCAGATAGCTCAATTGCTTCACTTCCCCTCATAACCCAGCCGAACAAGCCGCTAGTCGCCGTCCGAGAATTGACCTCCGGGGACACGGTCGTACTGGTCCTCAACGTTACCGCTAAGAGGACTTGCGAACGGCTGAGCCTTTCCGAATTGGGAATACAAGGATCACGATTCGTTTTCAATCGAACCGTTTCGAGCATCATCGAAATTGGCGAGACCGATACATTGAGCGTCGAACTGCCGTCTCACAGCTCTTTGCTGTTTCACTTGAGTAGGTCCAAATACTGCACAACGACCCCATGGCCTTCTAACATGCTGCGGGAATGAAACCGGATAAATTGGAGGTTCCAGACTGACCAAGTCCCACAACCGGCGCTCGCCTAGGCACATCGAGGTCAGGCTCCGGCAAAAGCTGAAGACTGAGTCTATCCTAACCGCGACGCAAACACCCCGTAAACACACCGACACCCAATTCCTCCGGCAATTGTCACGGTTTGCCACGCCTATGGGATGCGATCCTGGGACGCCAAGAGCCGTGCCTACCCACTCATCAGCATACCGACCTGCCCTCAATGTAGCCTCTCTTGGCCATCGGCGCCAACTGGTAGCTTGGTGCAGTCTCGGACCACTTCCAACCCAGCCGCTCGGGATCGAACTCCTCGGCACTCTGCCAAACCTGGGAGATCGCCTGCCCCATCTCGGCATCAGCGATTGCAGGGCCCTGGAAGACGAGGTAATCGTGTGCAGGTAGTTCGACGACGTCCATTCCATCTGGCATGGGCCCGGCGTAGTCCTAAGGCGACTGGCCCCCCCATCACGTATTCCGATGTACCAACGGTGTGTAAGCCCACCGGCAGCCATAGGCCAATCGGCTCGCAGATAGTTCCGTTAAGGCTGGACCACACGCCCCAGACGTCGCAGCCCTGCTCTTCACAATTGGCCCAGTAATCAGCCGCAGCGCCCCCTCGTAAGCACGCTCCATCGGTTCCAGAACCTCGTTCACAACCGTATGGATCTTGCGCGCAGCACATGACCCTCGGGAACAACATCAGACAAAGGACCAGCGCCGAAAAGCTGGGTCTGAGGATTGACGCTTACGAACATGAGCTGAGGACGTATCCGATAAGAACAGAGGTCCGATTATCAACAACTCCCTCTGGCGCCACGAATATGATAACCAGACCTATCCAGTTCTCTTTCCCGTACCGGGCAGTTATCATCCTTGCATGGGGCATACAGATTCAAGCAGCTACCCGTCGGGGCTTATCCGGATGTCATGAACACTCAAGTGATCGTAATGACGCAGTGGCCGGGCCATGCGGCCGGGGAGATCGAAAGGCCGGTCAACATCCCGATCGAGCTGAGCCAGATTGCGGTGTTTCCCCTGGTCAGCCTCACGGAAAGCAGTTTACGACTGGGCTCAGTCTGCCGTAACGATCTTTTGAATCTCGCTTAACTCGTCTGGCGTTAATTCCCAATTGACAGCGGCCACATTCTGCTCGACTTGCTCGGGTTTCGTAGCGCCTGCGATGACGCTTGACACAGATGGTTGCGCCGCAAGCCAACTGAAAGATGCTTCCAGCAGCGATCTTCCTTTCGCAAAAGTGAACGACCGCAACGCCTCAACGATGTTCCAGTTCCTCTCATTCATGTACTTTTCGGCGAGCCGCGGCGTCTCGGTCAACCGAGCGTCTTTCGGCATCTTGCGGCGCTCGTATTTCCCGGTAAGCATTCCACTCGCAAGCGGGAAATATGGCAGAAGCCCCATTCCGTAAGCCTGCGTCGCAGGAATCAAGGCCGTCTCGACGTCGCGCACCAGCAGGCTATATTCGTCCTGGCACGATATGAAGCCGTTGATACCGAGACTCTTGGCAATCCAGTGGGCATCCGCCACCTGCCAGGCCGGAACGTTCGAACATCCCATATAGCGGATTTTCCCTTGTCGAATTAAATCGTCCAGCGCGCGCAAAGTCTCCTCCATAGGCGTTTGAGGATCGATAGCGTGCAACTGGTAAAGGTCGATCCAGTCGGTCTTTAGTCTTCGCAGGCTTGCCTCGGCCGCAGAAACGATATATCCGCGCGAAGCCCCTCGTGATCTCCCTGAATCATCCATACCCATGCCAAACTTCGTGGCAATCACTACTTCATGCCGTCGCTTGCCGAGAACTTCGCCAAGGATCGTTTCGGAGCTTCCGCGATCGCCATATACGTCGGCCGTGTCAAACAGAGTGACTCCGCAAGCAATCGCCTTGTTGATCACCAGCCGTGACCCTTCAAGCCCGATTCTCCCTCCAAAGTTGTTACACCCCAACCCCACTACCGACACATCGAGTCCAGATTTCCCAAGTTTTCTATGCTTCACGTTTAACGTCTCCTACGAAACAAGCGCGCTCCAAGGCTGCACACGGGAAGGAACCATTCTGCGCCTACAGCCATTTCCGGCAGGCATACCATCACTCCGCCACTCCATAACTCCCCACTCGATGGTCCCTGCCTTAAAAGCTTGTCAGTCATCGACTCGGTCTCCTTCAGGCACCCTTGGCATCGCAGGGTATTTATGCGCAATCAAGAGATACAAAACGGGCAAGACGAAGAGGGTCCCAATCAATACGTCGGTGACCATTCCTCCGATAATCGCGATCGCCAGCGGCTTTTGGACATCAGATCCTATTCCGGTGGAGATTGCCGCCGGAATGAGACCGACCGTTGCAAGCATCGCCGTCATCAAGATGGGCCTTAATCGGAAAGCCGCTCCGTCGACTACCGCGTCATAGAGCTTCTCGCCGCGCAAAGACAGATTATCGATCCACGATACGGCGATGACTGCATTTTGGACGGCCACACCAAAGAGCGCGATAAAGCCGACGGCAGCCGATACGGAAAGGTGGAATCCAGTGATGTAGAGGAGGAACATTCCGCCTGAGACGGCGATCGGCACGTTCATCATCACCATCAGGGTTCGCGAGGCGCGGCCAAACAGAACATATAGGATGATACAAACGATAGCGAACGTGATGGGCACGATGATGGCCAAGCGCGCGCCAGCGCGTTGCATCGATTCGAACTCGCCGCCAAATACTACGTGGTAGTTTTCCGGAAACTTGACCTTCGCTGCGACTTGCTTTTGGGCTTCGGCAACTGCCCCACCGATATCGCGATCTCGAACGCCAAATTTGATCGCGATATACCTTCGCCCCGCCTCGCGATAGACGAAGGAAGCTCCACGCGTATCTTTAATATCCGTGACCATGGAGAGTGGAATCCTAAACCCGTCCGGAGTGTCTATTTGAACGTCTCGAACCTTATTGATGTTGTTAGCCAGGTTGGATGCAAGTCCGATACGAACTCCAAATCGCTTTTCGCCGTCGAGGAGAGTGGTGAATTCTTGGCCGCCGATTTGGGTTTGGACGGCGTCCTGAACGTCGGACGTGTTGAGGCCATACCGGCCGCACTTTGCGCGATCTACAATTATCTGAAGCTGTGGCTGCCCGGTCTCGTCGAACGTGGAAAGGTCCACGATCCCGGGAATCTTGGACATGACAGCTTGAATCTCCTTCGCCTTTGCTTCCAGAGTGTCGAGATCGTCGCCAAATACCTTTAGGGCGAGTTCACCTTTAACTCCGGTGATGGCTTCCTCGACGTTGTCCTCGATATTCTGAGAGAAGTTGAACGTAACGCCCGGAATTTGACTGAGCTGTATGTTCATTGACTTAATCAATGCGTCCTTATTGGCGTAACCCTTCCACTGATCATAGGGCTTAAGGGCTACAAGAAACTCACAGTTGTCATAGCCGGTCACGTCTTCGGCGTCGTCAGGACGACCGATCTGTGATTGCACGAGATCCACGGGCTGGTATGCCGAGACAAGGCGACGAATCTTTGCAACGATATGCGACGACTCTTGGAAAGAAACGGTCTGCGGGAGGGAGGCTCGTAGATAGATGTTTCCCTCGTCAAGGTGCGGAAGAAACTCGGTCCCAAGCAAAGGAGCCATGAACGCCGCCAGGATGACAACCGCTGCCCCGATTGAAAGAGTGACCCAAGGGTGGTGGAGGGCCACCGCAAGGGCTCGACGGTAAGCATTCGTGATCCATGTGAGCCATTTCCGTTCGTTGTCTACAATCTTGCCCCTTAAGGTGAAGTAACAGAGGGCAGGCGCGACAAACAGGGCCATTAGAAGGGAGCCAATGAGAGCGAGCCCCATCGTGTAGGCCATCGGGCTAAAAATCTTCTGCTCGACGCTCTGCATGGTGAAGAGCGGGATATAGGCCGCGATAATGATGAGGGTGGTAAAGAATAGCTCCGCATCCACCTCATGAGCTGCTTGCAGAATGGTCGAGGCCACGGACCTACCCGTATCGCGGTTATGAAGATGCCTAAAAATATTCTCGACCAAGATCACGGTTCCATTGACAATGATCCCAAAATCGATGGCCCCCAGCGAGATCAAGTTAGCCGGCACGTGGATGACATTCATCCATGAAAACGCCCACAACAAACTGAACGGGATGGTCATCGCGACGATAATGGCGGTTCGAACGTTGCCAAGGAACAGGAAGAGCACACAGATGACCAAGAGAACGCCCTCGACCAAATTGTGCAAAACGGTATGCGTGGTGACATCGATCAGATCGGTGCGGTCGATAAAGGGGATGACCTTCACCCCCTTAGGCAAGACCTCGTTGTTAAGCTCCTTGATTTTCTTATGAATTCCATCGAGTACGACGCCGGCGTTTTCATATCGGCGCATGACAAGCGTGGACATGGCAACGTCATCCACATCCGGTCCGCCGTTACCCATCTTTATGCCGACTTTTCCGAGGCGCGGCAGATAGGAATTTCTGACGATTCCTAAATCCCTTACGTGAATCGGTATTCCCTTCTGTTGGCTGACAATGACACCGCCGATATCCGCCGTGTCCTTCAGCAACCCGATACCGCGGATGATGTAGTTCTCACTGCCGCGGGATATGTAGTTGCCTCCACCGTTGGCGTTCGAATTCGTTATTGCCTGCTCGACCTGTGCCACCGTGATGCCGTAGTTATCGAGCTTGCGGCGGTCCAACTGGACCTGGTATTCCTTGGTGGTCCCGCCAAAAATCGCGGTGTCTACTACACCCGGCACGCTCAGAAACTCACGGTTGAGGGTCCAATCCTGGATTTCCTTGAGCTTTTTCAGAGGAACGTTGCCAGTCACAATGACCCGCATGATCTCTCCTGCGGCACTTTCCATTGGCTGCATGCCCGGCTGTAAACCGGCGGGGACCGCCGCTTGCGAGAGGTTCTCGCTGACCTGCTCTCGTGCAAAGTAGTCGTCTATCCCGTCTTCAAAAGTCAAATAAATCGCGGATAGGCCGAAAAGAGAGCGGCTGCGCATTGATTTGACGTGCGGCACCGCATAGAGGCTGATCTCGATCGGAATCGTGACTTGCTTCTCAAGTTCCTCCGCCGCATGGCCAGGCCACTGGGTGATCACAATCACCTGTGTGTTCATCACATCCGGATAGGCCTCGATGGGAAGCTGTCTAAAGCTGAAGATGCCCCACGCGAGCAACACCGCCGTAACAAACATCACGGACACGCGTTGCCGGATCGCGAAATTTATAATTCGATTAATCATTTTCGTCGTGCGTTCCGCCTAGTCGGCCGCCGTACCGCCGGTACCCAGATAGAGCGCGCCGCGAGTGACGATCGTCTCGTTTCCAGCAAGGCCTTTCGTGATGGCGACGTTGCTCTCTCCTCGCTGATCTCCAAGAGTCACCTGTCGACGGTCGTACTTGTCTTTTCCGGACACGATGAATACATAGTCGTTGTCGCCGTCATGAACGACGGCTGTCAACGGGATGATCGGAGTGGCGGCGAACGGTGAGGCGGACCCAAGATCAATGGACGTGCTCACAAACATTCCATCCTTGAGCAAGCCAGAATTGTTGTCCATCTCCGCCCTTACCGACAACGCGTGGGTAGTTGCATCGAGACCCGGCGAGACAAAGCTAATCAAACCGGAAGCTGAAAAATGTGCGGGCAAGGCATCGGAAGTCGCAATAACTCGCTCGCCAACCTTGACGCCAAGCATATCCTTCTCATAAACCTGTGCGTCGATATAAACCACTCCCGAATTGACGATGGTCATCATCTGCCACGGCGTCTCGCCGGTTTGATCGACGATCTGGCCTGGGTTGATGTTGCGAGCCGTGATAACGCCGCTCGCTGGTGCGCGAATGATGATTGAGCCTTCGGCACTAGGATTATCGTAGGTGCTGAGCACGGTATGCGCCGCTTTTGCATCCGCGTTTGCGGCTTGGAAGTCGTGTTCCGCCTGTTTGAGGTCATGGAGCAACGAGGCTTTGACCATTCGAACAGAGGTTGCAGCCGCACGTTCCTGGATGACTGCTTGTTCGTAATTCGTCTCAGCCTGGCGAACCGCCTGATTCGCGTATAGCCTTGTGTTGAAGGCCTTCGCCTCTCGATCCACTGTCACGTGGGCAATCCGCGACTGCTCTCTGTCGTTGGCTACCGCGTCCTTTGCTTTGCCGAGCACGTCTTCAGCATTTTCAACATCTGCCTTGGCGGCTACTCCATAACCGAATAGCTTGGCCGTGCGGTCGTATTGCTTCTGATCGAGGTCTAAGTCCTTCAAATCTTGAGACAGTTGCGTATCTGCTTGCTTAGCCGCACTCTGAGCGTCCGTCAATGGCTTATCCGTAAAGCCCCCGATCCGATTTTGCTCACGTGTCAACTCAAGCATTCGCTTGTTGTAAAGAACGTTCTCATGCGCCTGGATTTGTGCGGCCTCCGCCGCAGTTACTTCTGGGGTTCCCAGAACAAACTGCTTGCGAGCCGTTGCAAGGGCGGTTGATGTCAGCTTCAACTGCTCGTCTGCATCTCGCGACGTGTCAACCGCGTTGGCGGCATCTGAACTCACCATCGTGGCGAGAGGCTGGGCGGCTGCAACGTGGTCGCCAACCTTCACAAACACGTCGCGTATCCTGCCCGTAACGCGTGGGCTAACGTTGATCGTGCTGTAGGGAGAGAAATGCACGACGCCATTCGTGTGGATCACATGTAAACCCTGTTCCAGGGTCACCCGTGCCGTCCTTAACTCTACTGCGTCAGCGGCCGCTTTGGAGACAAGGACCTGGTTGGGGTTGAGGGCATTGCCACCTCCCTTCTCCGCCGGTTTTTTGCTGCCGTTGGAGGTCGTGAAAATAATTAGGCCGACCAACGCGGCTGCGACGATCGCAACCCCAATTAACTGCCGGCCGATAGGCGACGTCTTTGGATCGTGCCGTTGCGATTCCTGCAATTCCAGATCGGCTGGCGTTGGATAGTCTCTGTCCTCGTTTCTCATGGCTTGTTCTTTTCTCCGGCAACAACCTGCGCCGCCATCGGTCCGACGGTTCCGATTGAGGTCACAGGCGCGCTCGAGACGGACTCGAGCAGGTCGCTGATCGAATGCTTTAGCGTATAAGCCGCTATTTCATAGGCTCCAACTGCGTTGTAGTAAGCGCTCTCGACGCTCCGGTATGTATTTTCGGCAGTGATGATATCGACAATCGTATTGGCGCCCAACTCATAGCCGTGCCGGATTTGGTCCACCAGCGTTTCGGACATTTTCAGAATGCCGCCTTCATAAGTATCGACCTGTTTCTGGGCGGCAAGCAGGTTGATGTAAGACGACTTGACATCCAGATCGATGCTCTGGCGCTCTAGCTCTACCTGGGCCTCTTGAGACTTTACATCCGCTTTCGCCTTATTGACTGCCCCTTTGATGCTCCCCAAATCCAGGGGCATCGACAGGCCTACAAATAGGCCGTCACCGCCCGCGTCCATACCAAGAACCACATTCGGAAAGTACTCCGACCGCTGCAGTCCCGGCACGGCCTGAAGAGACCGCAGATTGGCAATTGCGGATTGAAGCTCTGGACGATTGTGCTCTGCCTGCTTTGTCAACTCACCGAGGTCGCCAACCGAAATCGGCTTGTAAACGAGCGGTTCAACCGCGTCGACCGGAGAGTTTTGCGGACGGCCAAGTTGGTTATTCAGAGCGGCACGTGCCGCGTTGACGTTAGCCACGTCTGTGATCACGTTTTGCTGCTCTTGAATGGCCGCAATGCGTGCGCGAATCGCATCGGCCTGCTGTCCCGCCCCTGCTTCGTATCGCTTGTTTGTCAGGTCGCTAAGTTTGGCCATGTTGTCGTAGACCTTCAATTCAACTTCCAACTCTCGATTAGCCGCCTGCACCCCTTCGTAGGCGGAGATAATGCCGAGCTTGAGCGAAAGCCCGGTTGTCGCCGCGTCGAATTGGGCCTGATGAAACTGCTCCCGCGCCTGCCAGGTTCGGTAGCGAATCGCACCGTTCGTCTCAAGAGTCGCATAGGCGCTGTAATTGCCGCCCTGTGAAAATCCAGTAGACCAGTCTGCCGGCCCAACTGTGTTGTTGAGCGCTGCATAGCTTAAAGTCGGATTAATCGGCGATTTTTGACTGTTGTAGTTCTCATGCGCACTTACGACGGCAAACTTAGATGCCATGATCTGCGGGTTGTCCTTCAAGCCGATTTGAACGGCTTGGCTCAGCGTCAACTGGCCCGAAGCGGGCACAGACGGAGGCAAGTCTGGCGTGCGCGGCAGATCCGGAATGCTGTACTGGGAAGCAGGTTTATCTGTGCTTGTTTGTGCCCCAATAAGAGCAGGAGAGGCCAACAGCAAGAACAGCGGCAGCAAGAGTCGTTTGCACATAGATGGTCTCCTCAGATACGGGCCAATCGTCCAAGGCAATGAAAGCTGGCCAAGGAGCCCGCCTGTCTACCGATGCGAAGCATCGCCACAGCACTAATCAGGCTGAACACATAACACTGTTGAATAGTTGTGGTCATAGTACATTGCAACCAGACCGCGGTACGACATCGGAACGCGCAAGTAATAAGATGGCCCATTGGGACCGGTTAAACTAACGAACACTAATGGATAGCACCTTTTAGCCGCTACTCGGCACCGTGCGACGGCTTGCTCTGTTGCCTCACAAACTCACCATCTGTGAGCGAGCATCGAGGATGCTCACGGAAATAGGCGGCAGGCGTCCGCTCTTCAATGCTGGGTTTCTGGATTCCTAATGGGAAGATCATCTTCATTGAACCCACCCCCTCAGAACATAATCGCCGCAACCTTAGCCCGCTGCAGACGAGATCATCTTGGGAAACTATGCGTGCATTGAAGGCTTCCTCCATGCGTCTATTGTGGACATACATGGGGATATGCCCGGAATCAAGATTCTTCGGTTCTCAGGCGTTTGCTATCAAAATCCCGTAAAGACTTGTCCGCACAGCCGCCATTCGGCACCGTTCGGTGGATATCTAAATGCCCAAGCGAATTTGTAAGTCTTTATACTAGCCACGAACAACGAGCAAAACAACTCCGCTTGTTAGCGCAATGGAATACGTGTGATTCCCAACGAAGTTCAAAGATTCGACCAAAGATGAGCGCGCCATCGCTGATGAGTGGATCGGCTCCTGGCGCCTGCTTCTTCCAGAGCGACATTCTGGCTCCCTTCCGCCATCCTGGGGATGAAGCGGTCAACGTCGTTTACTATTTTACGGGCGCCACTCCAAGGCCCCTGGGAGACTTCGACGACATCGGCCACATCCGCGACTACGGCCTGAGCAGATCGATCAGAAAAGTCTCGAGGTAGCCAAAGCGAGTCGTTCGGGATTGTTGGTTCTAGGCGGTAGTCGAAGATTCTGACGATCCGAGCTTCCGTCGTACCGGAAGCAAAACGAGAAAAACGGAGCGCGGCGTAATCTGTAAGTGGCATGGATCGGATGTAAACGCAACTGGTTCCCGAGACTAGGCAGAGGCATTGAACCAGGATCGGCATGTAATTGGAAGAGCATCCCTCACCTCTATTTCATTCAATGGGAGGCGGCTTTCGGGTCGTCATAGAAATCGAGACCCAATTGGTCCATCGCGGCGGGTCATGACATCTAACGGTTCTAAGTGACGTCCGTGAAGCTACATTGTTTTCCATTTGGGGTGTAGCCCAACGTTCGACTCGTGGCTCAACCAGCTAAAAGTCCAGACACACAAATACGGGGGAACAAATTGCGTCACTCACGAACTTGGCTGTGTCGTGCACCATTCCGATTGAAGCTTCCGTTTTTGGTACCTCGGATCCAGGCGCTTGAGTCAAATCGTATTGAACTTGCACAAGCCGAATTTCCTTTGACCTCTTGGGCAGGGCAAATCTAGACCTACCGCGACGTCCAGCCGCCGTCGATGACGATGGTTTGGCCGGTGATGTTTCGGGCGTGGTGGGTGATTAAGAACTCGATGGTGGCGGCAATTTCGGTAGGGGTGATGAACACCTTTTTGGGCATCGGTTCAAGCATGATTCGGCTGATGACCTCGCTTTCAGGGATTCCGTGCAATTCGGCTTGAGCCTTTACCTGGGCGTCGACGAGAGGTGTTTTGATATACGAGGGACAGATCGTGTTGACAGTGATGTCGACCGATGCAGTTTCGAGCGCAGCAACTTTCGCAAGACCCAGCAAGCCGTGTTTTGCGGCGACGTAAGCACTTTTAAAGGGCGAAGCAACCAGGGAGTGGATGGAGCCGATATTCACGATTCGCCCAAATCCGTTTGCTCTCATCCTTGGAAGAACTGCTTGGCTTAGCAAGAAGGGCCCTTTGAGCATCACGTCTAAGAGCATGTCCCACTTTTCCACCGGCAGATCTTCGATAGAAACGACATGCTGAGTTCCCGCGTTGTTTATCAACACGTCCAACCGAAGGTCGCCGCATCCGTCTACAAACGCTTTGACCTGGTCGGCCGACGTGATGTCGACGACATCGGAATGCAGGCAACTCTCAGGGGAAGCCAACTGGCCGATGGTTTCCGCAAGCGAGTCGGCGCTGGAGTCCAGCAGGATCAGTTTGTGGCCACTCTGTTCAAAGTTAAGCGCCAACCCTTTCCCCAGACCTCCGCCAGCGCCGGTGATCAAAATTGTTCGAGATACAGAATCGCCTTTATCGTTCATATGCGTAATCATCCATTCGCCAAAACTGATTCCTAACTCCGCTTTGGGTGCACTAATACGACGAAGGATACACTTTCAGGCTTATGAGCTCTCGGATGCATCGCAATCGAACCTGGCGAGCCCTCGATAAACTCCTTGGAGTACCCCACATTCCATCTAAGATCGCCGCAAGCAGAAGACGCTCCGACATCCGACTGACATTTCAGCCTGGAACCTCCCTTACGCTCAGGGTGAGAGGGAGTATTCGAGGCCTTTGCGGAAGTACAAGCCCCTGTACACCTTGTTTCGGGCGCCTCTCTGGGGGTGACTGCGATCCGACCAGATCCTTAACGCGCCTTGGATAGGCTGAACACTCTTTCTCAACGAGTGTCACGTCCATTGATGTCGTTGAGGGTTGCCGAAGAATGGTTAGAGAATCCGGCAGGAAAATCACTAACTGCTGACAAGCATTTTCATGCATCCCACTTCAAGCAGATGAATTACAAGATCGTGAGAACGGCCGTTTTCGAGGAAGTCGCAAGCGTAGCGGTAATGGTCGCCGAACTCTTAGTGCCTACTAGGCTCGTACGGACCAAGAACGTTGCCGATGTCTTCCCGGCGGGAATTGTAAGCGAAGCAGGAACTTTGGCCGATGTCGAGTTGCTCGATAGCTCGACCAGTTCGCCGTTCTTGCCGGCAGGTCCGCTCAATGTGATCGTGCCAGTCAAGCTGCTACCACCCCGAATCGTACTAGGACTCAATGATATTTGGCTAACTGTAGGAAGGGCAAAGTATGGATTGAGTGAAACAACCAGCGCATAGTAGTTCGATGTGCTAACGTTAGCCGTATACGCCAAGGAATCGCCACCCGGCGCCATTGCCAGAGAGGGAACCTTGGCTTGCCCCTGAACGGGACTCACGCCGACCGTGTAGTATCCCAACAAGCTAAACGTCGACGTACTAAATGCTTGCAGATATCCGTTGTCGGCAAACAGGACTTTTCCGTCAGGCGAGAACGCCAGAGAGTAAATGCCTTCATCAGCAGATATCAGGGGCAGTGAAGCGATCACTTTTCCTGTCGAGGCACTTCGCAGTTCTACTCCCGACTGTGTCGAGTCGGCGAAAGCCGAACCGCTGGGTGAGAACGCGACGGAGTAGACGCAGCCATATTCCATGGTAGGAGCAGCGATCAACCGGAGATTTGAGACGTCCCAGATTTCTACAACCTCGTTCGACTGCATGTCCGTGCCGCCATCCACTAGCGTCTTGCCATCCGGCGAGAAGCTCACGCTATTGATCCCACCCGTAGCGGCTGAACTAAGCGACGCTGCCAACTGCCCGCTAGCAACGTTCCAAATATCAATCTCAACCCCACTAAGGAACTGCCCAGCCGAGGCCAAAGTTTTGCCGTCCGGTGAAAACTCAAGTGAGGTTATGGGATCGTCATAAGCATACTTAAACGATTGAATGATCTCGCCTTTCGCTACATCCCAGATCTCAATGATGCAGCCGCCGTCCGAGGTGTAACCACAATCTGCAAGCTTCGTTCCGTCAGGCGAAAACGCCACTGTTGCCGCATAAACCGTGGCTGCAGAGTTTAGAGAAGCGGTCAACTGGCCCGTCTTCAGGTCCCATATGCAGACCGTGCCTCCAGTCCCTCCTGCGGTGGCGAGCATCGATCCCTTTGGCGAGAACGCTACGGCGTTGGGAGTTCTTCCCTCGGTAGTATTGATCGATGCTTCTAGTGCGCCCGTCTTTACGTTCCAGATTTCAAGCAGTCCATATTGCCCCCCTCTGCTTAAAAGGCCGTATCCGCAGTCGACGATCGACTTGCTGTCTGGAGAAAACCCGACAGCCGCCACACCTGAGAAGGCAGCTGTGTCCAGCGTTTTCATCAACGTTTTGGAGGAGAGGTTCCACAATTGGACCCCAATCGCGAGGGTTTTTTGATCCGGCGAGAATGCAACCGGCCCTCCATTGGCGTTGAGAGTTCCGATCAGGGTTGCCTTGGGAATATCCCATAACTCGTGAACATTGCCGGTGTTGCCGTTCAGTCCGCTATCGGCAAGCATCTTTCCATCAGGGGAAATGGCCACCGAGAGTATTCCCTCTGTGATAGACGTATGCAGCGACGTGCTCAGCTTGCCGGTTGAGAGGTCCCACAACTCGATCTTGGCTGGAACTCCGACGCTCGCGCTATCTCCGCCGGCAGCTAGTGTCTTGCCGTCATTGGAAATGGCGATTGAGACGACGACGTTGCTCGCAGTCGGGAGAGATGAAATCCTGTTCTGCTTCGAGATGCTCCAGGTCTCCAGTACGCCGCTGTAATTCGGCGTGCCCTTTCCATAGAGAGTGCCGCCAACGGCGAGAATAGTCCCATCTGGGGAAATTGCGACAGAGTTTATAGACGTTGCCGCGGTGTTCAAGCTGGCGATCAAGGTACGTGTCGGAACGTCCCAGAGTTCAAGCACCCCATGGCCGGTCAGGTTCGGTACAACAGAGCCTCCAATCGCTACGGTTTTGCCATCACGAGAAAGTGCGACTGTATTGGGATATTGGGAGGCGTTAGTCGGGAGGCATGCCAGTTCCGCCGTTGAAACAGAGTAAACAGCAACCCCCGTATTTCCCGCAGCCGCTATGTGGTTTCCATCTGCCGAATACGAAATGCAAGATGGGATGACCGGACAATACATCCACTGGATAGGCAACGCGCTTTGCCCAATGGATTGGCACGGCAATGATAGGAAAAGACCTAAGATAAAGGCATAAGCCATGGCACGGTCCCTAACGCCTGATTCGAAACTCGAGAATCTCGGACGATGCAACGGTCTCCTCTCGGCTTCTGAAAGGCGTACGTGCAGGACCACCCTAAGGGCAGTCCAAAACGCCATCCCGAGGGCAACGACGTGGGATCGGTCTCTCATGACCATCGTTGAGTTGAATTCGCCGGCAGGGACAGTGATAGCTGACTTTCGAGGTCAGCAAACACATCGACAACACTACCAAACACCAACAGAATATTGCAAGCAACTGTGATGAGGCAGCCAATACGGGGTTGTCCACGATCGAACCCGATTGTCGATAATTCAGAAGTTAGAGTTTGATTCTAGAGGGCCTATCCGGATTCGCGATTCGGGCGGATGGCCAAGAGTTCAACCGCCGGTTGGTGGAAATCCTCTATTAAGTTCATTCGATCGTCTGTCTTGTCTCTGTTATCTGCGACCCATCTCCAGCCCTGACGCCAGTTCGCGTGGAATCAAGCTGGATCAGGTTTTGATCATGCCGTTCACAGTCAATCGAAAAAAACCTCGGCTCAAACCCACGCTGGCGCCTTCCATGGCGAGCCAGGTGCATCGCGAAGACAAGTCTGTTAAGATGGAAGGTGCGTTTGCCCGTTCGAGGCCGAATTCGAAAGTCGCTGACGCTGCGTGAATTGGATCAGCATGCTACAGAGATCGAACAACCTATTCTTAGTGGTTTTGAGTCAAGGCGGCCGAGTCGCGGTCCGGATCGGGGCTTTGCTTATGGTCGCGCTCGCCATGACTTTTTCGCAGGCTCAAACGATCGCGAGGCTCGCGGTGTCGCCCGCCTCGGTGAGCGGAGGAGACACATCAACGGGCAAGATAACGCTTTCGAAGAAGGCAGGTTTAGGAGGGGTAACGGTTTCTCTTGAATCGTCCAGCGCCGCGGCTACCGTTCCGGCTACCGTAAACGTTCTAAAAGGAGCCACTACCGCCTCCTTCTCGATAAGCACTTCTCCCGTTCTAACCAGCACCACAGTGAAAATTACTGGCACGCTGGGCTCTAGCGCAGCCGCCGTCAAGCTGACGATACTCGGGGCAAAGCTGAAATCTCTGACCTTCAGCCCCAGTTCAGTGGTCTGCGGAAATGAGGCAACGGGCGTCGCTTCCCTTGACTCTCCTGCTCCAACGGGTGGGTTTGTGGTCCAGCTCGCGTCCGCGTCGTCTGCTCTCCAAGTTCCTGCCAGCGTCAACGTCGCGGCGGGAAGTTCATCCGTTTCGTTCACGGCCAGCACCACCGGAGTCAGTGCGACGACGGCCGCAAGGGTTAAGGCATCGGCCGGTGGCACGTCGGTGAGTGGGTCGCTTAAGATAACGGTTGCCGAGTTGACGACGCTTTCGCTGAACCCCTCGAACGTGACCGAAGGAGGCTCGTCGACCGGAACGGTGGGTCTAAACGGACTGGCGCCTACGGCCGGTGCGGTGGTCCGTTTAAGTTGTCCGCTGTTGGGTGTCAAATTACCCATGTCGGTATCGATTCCAAGCGGAGCTCGAAAGGCCACCTTCTCGATTGAGACAACCGCATTCGAAGAGCCCGAATCGACGACGGTCACCGCCAAATACGACGCCGTCTCGCTTAAGGCCAGCCTGACGATAAGTCTCCCCGCACTGTCAGCCGTAACAGTGACTCCGACAAGTCTCATCGGCGGAAATAGCGCATCGGGCACGGTGACGCTCAGTGGCGCTGCACTTTCCAATGGCTTTATGGTCACTCTTTCTTCCAACCAACCCTCAGTGAAAGTGCCTCAAAGCCTTACTGTTCCGTCAGGAGCCTCGTCTGCCACCTTCTCAGTTTCGACGACTCCCGTTTCATCGGCGACTCAGGCGATGATCTCGGCCTCTGCGGGCAAATCGTCGATCGGCGTGCCTTTGACGGTCAACCCACCGAGGCTATCAAGCCTCAAAGGCAGTCCTACCAGTGTGACGGGTGGAACTAATTCTACGGGTTCAGTGACGTTGAATGGCCCCGCCCCATCCGGCGGTTTCAAAATCTCCCTGAAAAGCAGTCAGCCCGTTGCAGTCGTGCCAGCATCCGTCTCCGTTTCGGCCGGTTCGACAACGGCCACCTTCACCATCACGACCAGTACGATAACGAGCACCGCGACTGCCTCGATCTCAGCCACTGATCCTTTCAATACGACGGTGACGACAACTCTCATTGTCGGACCAACCGACTTGGCCGGCAGTAGTTGGGCAAAGTTCCGCGGCAATCTCACGAACACTGGCCTGGGAATCGGAACCGGCGCCGACGGCACGACGCAGTGGGTTACACAGACCAATAACCAGACCTCGTGGTCTAGCCCAGCCATCGGACCGGGCGGAATGGTTTTTGTAGGGAGCGACGATGGGAACCTTTATGCCATCTCGCCTGCTGGCGACGTGAAGTGGAAATACCAGACCGGCGCGCGGGTTATGGGGAGCCCCGCCGTCGACTCTAACGGCGTCATCTACGTAGGTTCGGATGACTCCAATTTCTATGCAATCAATGCGAACGGCACCCTAAAATGGAAATACCAGGGCGGTCAGACGTTTGAGTCAAGCCCCACCATCGCCTCAGATGGAACCATATATTGCGGCTGTTTTGATGGCAATCTCTATGCGTTCAATCCCGACGGAACGAAGAAATGGGCCCTCTACACCGGCAGCGGCGGTATTTTCGGCAGTCCGGCCATTGGCTCGGACGGAACGATCTACGTCGGCGTTGAAAATGGGGGCCTCTACGCTGTCGATCCGAGCGGCAGAACAAAATGGGTTTTCAGTAACGATGCCGGCTTCTATCAAACGCCGTCCTTGGGATCGGACGGAACAATCTACGTGACGTCGGACTTTGGAAACCTTTATGCCGTCAACCCCGATGGGTCCCAAAAGTGGGTCAGCACTGTGATATCGGCGGTATATGGTGACCAAGTATCGAGCCCTGGCATCGGACCGGACGGCACGATCTACGTAGGCTCGTTTGACGGGAACGTCGTCGCCGTCAACCCTGATGGGACGACCAGGTGGAAGTACCTTACGGGTAGCTATGTTCAATCGTCCCCTGCGATTGGACCTGACGGCGTTGTTTACATCTCCTCGAACGATGGAAAGATCTATGCCTTTCATTCGGACGGAACCGTTAAGTGGACCTCACCATACGGCGGATTATCGATGAGCCCAGCCTTGGCGCCGGACGGAACCGTGTACGTGAGTGCGCCGGGCAGCGGCCTATGTGCCATCAGCAAAGCTGGCGCCTAGCGGCGCGTTTCGCGCAGAGCCTCTGGTCGCTCGAAGGCTGTCTGTTCTTTTGCGTACACCAATCGACAGACGTGAGAATATGGACTTGAACCGAGGCACTGCATTGCGCCAATCTGGGCACAGGACGAACGGATGGTCCGGGCAGGTTTGCATTCTGAACAAAGTAAGTCCGTGGCCTCGCTCAAAGCATCCGCTCACAAACTGCATGAGCAGCGGGAGAAATTCAGATTGTCTAAGCCTTTGGAAGTTGTTCTGATCAGGCCGAGCAAGTATCGGGCGGACGGTTATGTTGAGCGATTCCACAAGGGCTACATGCCTAACAGCACGATGCCCAACATACGGAGCCTCACCCAGGAGATCCTGGGGGCGAGCTCGCGGATATTACGGCCATTGACGAATATGTTCACACTGATGCCGCCTACCTGTCTCATATGGCTCCCAACGGGTGCTCGAACAAACTAGTGGCTCTGGTGGGTGTGAAGAGCCATCAGTTCCACCGTGCACTCGATCTGGCTGCTCTCGCGGTCTCAAAGGGCAGCATGGCGATTATTGGCGGTCCTCATCCGATGACGAACGACACCCAGGAGCAACCAGGCCGGGGGGTGAGCTTTTCGCTCGCAGAAGCAGAACTTATTTGGCGCAGCGTCCTTGAAGATGCTGCACGCGGCGAATTGGCTCCCGTTTACGGGGCGGGTGAGCGCTGGCAGAAGGAATTGCATTCGCCTGCTGTCACGGTGACCAGGGAGAGCTTACGGCGCTACGTTGTTCCCATGCTCGGCGTCTATCCTGCGCGTGGATGCCCTTACACTTGCAGCTTCTGCTCGGTGGTGAAGATCGCCGGCCATCGGATTAGAAGTCAGAGCATTGAGACGACCCTTGCCACCTTAAGGTCCGCGAAGGCTGCCGGTGTCAACACGATTATGTTCACGTCCGACAACTTTAACAAGTACTCCGAGGCGCCGGAGCTTCTCCGTGCCATGATCGACGAGCATCTCGATCTGCACCTCTTCGTCCAATGCGACTCTCAGGTGTAACGACAGGACGAGATGTTCGAACTGCTGGCGCGGGCTGGGTGCTTTCAGATGTTCGTCGGCGTGGAGTCGTAGAATCGGGCCACATTTACCAGCGTGGGCAAGTTACAGAACCGCCCGGAGGAATATAAGCGCATCATTGACCTGTGTCGCATCCACGGGATAGGATCCCACATCTCCAACATCATCGGCTTTCCGGCACAGAGCACACGCAACGTCAGAGAACACGTTACGCACCTCAAGGAACTATCTCCGACCGCTGCTTCATTCTATGTCCTGTGCCCCATTCCCGGGACTGAGCAGTATTCGGACTTCCTTACCAAGGATCTCATCGTCGAGAAGAACTTGGACCGGTTCGACGGAACATGCTTGACCTGGCAGCACCCTCTGATGAGCCAGAAGGAGTTGGATGATCTACTGTTCGAAGCGTACCGGCGCTTCTTCTCGCTCGGACACCTGGCGTCTAACCTGCGCTCAATCAACGGCTCGGTCCATTCGCAGTTGTCTTACGCAGCTATCACAGTTGGAAACTCCGCTTTCCACCGGTGGTCCGCCGCATCCAGGACCCATCCGATGTCCGGCGGCCTTGGACGCGTTCGCGTTGATCGTTGCGAGGACTTTATGGAGGAAAGGAAGAAGCGATACGGCATCGAGTTAGTCCCCTTGCCCAATAACCTGAAACTGCCTGAGCTTGACCAAGAGTTCAACCGCCGTTTGAATCCACGTCTAAATGCAGGTGCAATTTAACGCCTGAGTCATTCGCTCGGGTCCATTACAGACTACTTTCGGCTAAGAAGGATTCCCCCAGTTCAGCATCGGGTTCTCAGGGAGGACGATCCACTCGGGGGGCCAGTGCTCGCCGGGAAATACTTCGTAAGGTTGTCGGAAGTTCGGAGGAATTGTCGGCGGAATCACACTGTCAGAAACGGTCCAAACATCGTTGCCATTCACCCGGGAGTACACCATCTGTTTTATCTCTCGAACATTCACTTTGCTGACACTTCCGTCAATGCGCAACGCCAGATAGAAGCCGCGGCGCGCGTTAGCCGACTGAATGCTCTGGAACCCAGGGCGTCCGATCCATCCTACATCCAGGTGGTGCATGCATCGGGCCAGGACCAGCCCCGGTTCGGGGACCATGAGCCTAGACTGGTTCAAAACCGGCGACAGGGACTGGACCCATCTCGCAGAAAAAGCTTCGTCGTTCACAGGGCAGGTCAGAACGGCATCGCTGCGCGCGTAGCGCAATAGGGGCTTCAACACATCGCGGGTTGACTGAACTTTTGTTTTTGATCCATCGGCCATGGTGTTCTGCCAGGTGACGATTTCTCCTACCGGCAACATACCATTCGAATCGTCTTGATACATCTGAACCACCAAACCCAGTTGCCTTAGGTTCGAGATGCATTGTGTGCGACTCGCTTCTCGCTTTGCCCGGGCCATTACGGGAAAGAGCAATGCAGCGAGAAGCACGATAATCGCAACGACGACAAGCACCTCGAGAAGCGAGAATCCTCTTTTCACTGGCGAGCCTCCTTGGAAGGAAATGCGGTGCGACGCAACGGCCGACTGCGGCGAAGCCATGCGGTCCCGATCAGCGCAATTGCGCCGGCTGGAATCCACCACAGGACGAACAGCCCCGGCAAACCCGGGCCATCATTGAATGGGCCGAAGAGTGCATTCGCCGCGATAACGTGACAAACCAACGGAATAGCCGCAAAACACAGAGCACGCAGGTTCCCGGTCGGAACACAGTAGCCGACCGCAATTCCCGCCAATAGTGGGGCGATCATATAGAGGTCCCGTGCCGCCGCCTCCTCAAGGAGTCCATTCGAGCAAAAGGTGGCAAATTCGATCGCCAATAGCGAAAGCCCTGATGCTATTCCAAAACACGCGAACGACCACCAAACCGCAGATGCCGACGAGCGCGAGAACGCAGACGGCCTGCGCCCCCTGCACCACTCGTCCAGCATCGCCATCGCAGCCTTGTCGGCTGGCCCAAATGCCTCGATCGCCAACGCCACTGAGACTTCCTCTGAGTTTCCTGAGACCAAAAACTCCTCTACAAGGCAATCGAGATGGAACAGCGAGTTGTTTCGAAACTCGGAGAGGCTCGAAGTGTCAAGTGTTCGCTCCAATGGCTCGGTGAGTTTGCAGACGAAATCGTCGATGACGTCAGAACTGGCTTCATACTGTCTCAAACTTCACCCCCAGAACCGTATTAACAGACGCGGCAAACCGTTTCCACTCGTTTGTACGTCGCACCAGTTCGGCATTGCCGGATGGGGTGATCGCGTAAACTTTTCGCGGACGTTCGCCCTCAGGATGCTCCCATTCCCCGGTTACGAAGCCGTCCCGCTCAAGCCCATGGAGAACAGGATAGAGCGTTCCTTGCTTGAGCTGTAACGGACTTTCCGCCGCCTTGTTGATCCTTTTCGCAATCGCGTAGCCGTGGGCCGGCCCTTCGTGAAGAACGGCGAGAACGAGTGACGGCGTACTGCCGCGAAGAAGGTCGCTGCCAATGTCGCTGGGTTTTTCCATAGCCTCGATAGACAGTATATACGATCTGATAGACTATGCCAACACGTAGACGATAATCCCGTTGGAATTGCTATTTTCTTTGTGCGTTCGAAAGTAAAGAACGTGCACAAGGATCTTCCATTGGGCTACCCATGGAGGATCAAGACACTCGGCGAAAAGGTGAGCGCTGGATCCTCGCTGGAAGGCCACCCGCTGTCTTCTTAAGTCTAGAACTGAATGGATCGGTGAGTTCTTGTTGACAAGAATCGCCCGCCCCTCTCCTGACGTGCCGGAGTTGGGAAGATTCGCCACGTATACCTGGGAAGCTCCCGCAGCTTGGGCAAAGATAGGTGGCGACTCTCCTATCGAGCCCAAATCAATGCTGCCGACATTGAGAGCCTCCAATCGTTGCGGTCCAGCCGGAAACTCCGGATACTCTATTTTGTAGACCTTTTCTGCTAGCTTCTTGGCAAGAGAATGCGTCTCCGCTATGCTGGTGACCAAGGCGAAAGATCTGTCCCAGCCTCCCTGGCGGAGTAACATGCGGACGCTCGCTAGCCGCTTCGGAAGCGCCGGGCCAAGAGCGTGCCTAGTCCGCAGAACGACGATTTCGAATCCCAGACGCTTGAGGTCCCAGATGCTCCGACCCTCTGGTTGGCGGGTGGCTCGGCGATCGCCAAGTCCGGCGAATAGCCGCCAATCAATCCTTTTCGAATCCTTTGCTTCAAACCCGATACGGAAATTGACCCTTCAAGGATGAAGGATCCGCGATTGCCTTTGATCGCACCCTCGTGGCCGGACACGATGAAACTCATACTGTGGCCATTGCGAAGAGCGGGAGGGTCGATGGGCTTGATCCCCTCATGAGCGGATCAAGCGTTTAGACCTGTTCCGACGACCGCTCAGCCCTACCAACATAGGAACACATTGGTGCACCCGATATCACAAGATTATCCTTGACGATTCGGTTGATCTCATCGTTTAGCTTCAAGATTGTCGTTCTGAGGCATTAAGGACGGTGCCGTACGGCGAGCATGACTGTATATTCATAAGCGCGATGAAAGCTATTATCACTGGGGGCTCGGGAAAGGCGGGGCGGGGGGCTGTGGCGGAAATGCGACAGCATGGGCACGAGGTGCTCGTTGTCGACAAAGTCAAGCCGGTTGACGCATCGGTCCCTTTTCTGTCGGCCGACCTCACCGACTATGGTCAGGTTGTGGACGCACTCAACGGTGCGGACGCAGTCGCGCACTTGGCGGCGATCCCGGCGCCAAGACTCTTTCCCGATGCGGCTACCTTCCGAAATAACATGCTTTCGGACTACAACGTCTTCTTGGCCGCAAGCCAGGTCGGGATCAAGAACGTCGTCTGGGCATCTAGCGAGACCGTACTGGGCCTGCCGTTCGACACGCCCCCACCTTATGTGCCGCTTGACGAGGAGTATCCAGGACGTCCAGAGAGCACCTACTCGCTGGCGAAGCATCTTACCGAAACGATGGCCGAGCAGTTCTGCCGCTGGGATTCCGATCTGAAGATCTTTGGTCGTCGGTTTTCGAACGTCATGGAGCCGCACGATTATGCTCGCTTCCCTTCATTCGACGCCGACCCGAACATCCGCCGGTGGAACCTATGGTGTTACATCGACGTTCGAGATGCCGCCCAAGCGGTGCGCCTCGCCCTGGAATCGAAGCTAAAAGGCGCCGAGGTGTTCGTGATCGCCAACTCGGACAGCGTCATGTCCCGAACGTCAGCCGACTTGATGGCCGAATGCTTCCCGGGCGTGCCGTTCATGCGCGACGTTGCCCCGAACGAGGCCCTGATGAGCAGCGACAAAGCCAAGAGTCTGCTTGGGTTTGAGCCCAAACACTCTTGGCGATGAAATGAAAGCTCAAGCTTCTTCCGGCAATACGAGTTGATTGAGGTCGGTGATCAGAGATGGTCCGGTTGGCTCCCAACCAAGCCGTTCTCGGGTCTTCGTGTTCGCACTCGGCGAGTCGAGCGTCGTGAAGAAACTGAAGAAGCCAAAATGTGCGGGGGCCTCCTCAGGTGGAATTGAAACTACGGGCAGGTTCAAACGGCGTCCGAGAGCTTCGGCAATGTCCTTGGCCGCCACGCCTTGCTCGGCCACGGCGTGCCACTTCGAGCCAGCAGCGCCCTTTTCAAGAGCTAGCCGATAAAGGCGCGCGGTGTCGGTTACGTGCGCTGCCGCCCATCTACTGCTGCCGTCGCCAACGTAGGCCGATACTTTTTTCTCCAAGGCAATCCGAATCAGAAAACTCACGAGCCCTTGCTTATGGGCGTCGTGAATCTGCGACAAGCGCATCACGATTCCGTTCACCCCTTTGTCAACTGTCGCTAAAGTTGCTTCTTCCGATAGCCGAGGGAATCTGCTAATTGGCTTGGTATCGTCCTCGTCAAGAAACTTCCCGGCTACCGAATTATCGGCCAAAACACCTGCCGTGCCGATAAAGGGCCGCCCCGAGCCTGCGAGCACTTCGCCGATCGCCTCGATTGCTCTTTGATCGTCCACGCAGTTTGCTTGAAACGTTGAAAAGTCGTGGTTAAACGCCAAGTGGATGACTGCGTCGGCCTGGACTGCTCCTGCCTTGAGGCTCTCAGTATCTTCTAACGTGCCGTAATGCACGTCGGCGCCCAACTTGGCCAATGCTTCGGCGCCCTTCTCCGAACGCGTCATGCCCAGGACCTGGTGACCCGCCTGAATAAGTTCGGGAACCAAGGCTGTACCAATGAATCCGGTTGCTCCAGTTACAAATACTCTCATATTTCTCCTTCTTTAGTCTCAATGATCCAATTGTCAGCGCGTCGATGAATCCGCTAGCCCGACATCGGTAAAATGGAGACAGTCTCCATTTATTATTTTAACGGAGATAGTCTCCGTTTATCAAGCGCATTCGTACCCTAGCCCCATGAAAATCGAAAAAACACCTAAAGCCACCAAAGAGCCACGGCCATCCCGTAAGCCAAGATCGGATGGCCAGCGGAATAGGGAGCTGATCGTTCAGGTTGCCAAAGACGCGTTCACAGAACATGGCGCTAGTGCGAGCCTCGACGAAATCGCGAAAAAGGCAGGAGTCGGTCCAGGAACGCTTTATCGTCACTTCCCTTCTCGCGAGGCGCTCCTAGGGGCCGTCTACCAAGCTGAGGTAGAAAAGCTAGCCGAGTCTGCCGGGCATCTCTCGCGAGAGTTGCCGCCGGTAGAAGCTCTTCGGGCATGGCTACAACTCTTCATTGAGCATCTTGCTACCAAGAAGGTCATTGCAGCTGCATTGACCAGTCTTGTAGGAGGTATCCTAGGGTTGGAGGGTGGCATGTCGAAAGTCCGGGAAGCAGTAACGTCAATCTACCAAAGGGCGGTCGATGCGGGAGAAATTCGTCCAGACGTTAATCCTGGAGACCATCTCCGCGCCATCGTGGGCGTCACGTTTTTTGGAGAAAGCGATGACTGGAGGGAAAGCGCTACCCGCCTGGTGGAAACCCTGATCCGGGGCTCGCGCCCTTAGAGACCAAGACAAGTACCGTAACCACTTCCTCAATGAAAAATCGCCGTCGCCAAGATGTCCACGGTCTGGCACATAATCCGACCAACTTATGAATAGGAGCGCCTTCCCATGATATTCACTCTCGGGTTAGCCGCGATGGCAGTTGCTCAGACGAATCCGAAGCGACCCAATATCGTCATCATCTACGCGGATGACCTTGGCTACGGAGACACGGCGTTGTATGGAGCGAAGACGGTCCGCACACCAAACATCAAACGGCTGGCAAGGGAGGGCTTGGTGTTCTCAGACGCGCATTCCACGGCCGCAACTTGCACGCCTTCCCGTTACTCGCTGATGACCGGGAGCTACCCGTTTCGGAAGAAGGGGGTGAGCGTTCTCCCGGGCAACGCGGCTCTGATCGTCCCAACAGACCGAGCCACCCTACCCTCTATCCTGAGGCGCGCCGGATACACGACAGGGATTGTGGGCAAATGGCATCTGGGCATCGGCTCCAAGACTGGGACGCAGGATTGGAACAAGACGGTTGCGCACGGACCCAACGAGATCGGGTTCGATTACTCGTTCATCATGGCGGCGACTGGAGACAGGGTGCCGTGCGTGTATCTCGAAAACGAGAAGGTGGCAGGACTCGAGCCCAGCGACCCACTCGAGATCAGCTATGAGAAGCCGTTTGAGGGCGAACTACTGGGTAAATACGAGTACGACTATCTCAAAATGAAGCCTGCGTTTGGCCATGATCAGGCGGTGGTCGACGGCATCTCCCGTATCGGATACGAAAAGGGGGGCAAAGCAGCCGAGTGGCGAGACGAAGACCGCGCCGACATCTTTACCAAGAAGGCGCTTGCATTTATCGATTCCAGTAAGAGACACCCGTTCTTCCTCTACTTTGCCACCCACGACATTCACGTTCCGCGAGTGCCCGCTCCCCGGTTTGTCGGTAAAACGGCTATGGGTTCCCGCGGGGACGTCATCGTTGAGTTCGACTGGACGGTAGGCGCTGTGCTCCACGAACTGGATCGTCTGAACCTCCGAAAGAACACCCTGATTCTGTTAAGCAGCAACAACGGCCCAGTTCTCAACGATGGATATCAGGATAGGGCGGAGGAACTTGTCGGCAAGCATAAACCGGCTGGGCCGTATCGGGGAGGCAAATACAGCATTTTCGAGGGCGGCACACGTATGCCGCTGGTCGTGAGTTGGCCCGGCCATGTGACGCCGGGAACCAGCCTAGCCCTTGTGAACCAGGTCGACTTCTTGGCATCGCTAGCCTCCTTGGTTGGACAACCCCTCAAGCCAATTGACGCACCCGACAGTCACAACATTCTTCCCACCCTCTTGGGGCGGAACGCCGTAGGTCTGGAGTCTACGGTCGAAGCAGCCGAAACAAGAGCATTGAGGCAGGGAAACTGGAAATACATCGAGCCCAGCAATTTTCAGTCTGTGGACGCGGAAACCAAACAAGAACTGGGAAACTCCAAGGAGGCGCAACTGTACGACCTTTCGAGCGACCCGGGCGAAAGGCACAACATTGCCGCCGATCACCCCGACATCGTTGCTAGATTGGCTTCCACACTTCAGTCAATCGTGGAAGCGGGGCATTCTCGCCAAGGAGCGTTGCCTGTGAGCAGCGCGGCAGAGATGCCGTTGGGGGTAGCGACATTACACACCAAGACCTCGATGGCCTGGGTGCCGGGCGGCACGTTCAAAATGGGCGATTCAAGCTCACAATTGCCGGACGCGGAGCCGGTTCATCCGGTCAAAATCGACGGATTCTATATGGATCGGAACTTGGTCACCAACAATGAGTTTGCGGCTTTCGTGAAGGCCACCGACTATTTGACAGTGGCGGAGCAAAAGCCTGTCCCGGCTGAACTTCCCGGCGTGCCAAAGGATAAGTTGTTAGCTGGCGCGGTTGTCTTCTCGCCACCGATCCACCCGGTTGTCCTCGACGACCCAACCCGGTGGTGGAAATTCGTTCCTGGCGCCAATTGGCGGCGTCCGCAAGGTCCAGCAAGCTCTTTGAAGGGGCTCGGCAACTACCCCGTGGTCCAAGTCTGCTACGAGGATGCGGCCGCTTACGCCAGGTGGGCAGGCAAGCGCCTCCCTACCGAAGCGGAATTCGAGTACGCGGCGCGGGGCGGTCTTACGGGCAAGCCCTATACTTGGGGCGACAGGTACCAGCCAGGTATGGCGAATACGTTCCAAGGTAACTTCCCTTGCTGCGAAACCTCGAAACCTGGTCCGACTCCGGTTGGCTCCTTCCCAGCAAACGGATTTGGCTTAAATGATATGGCGGGCAACTTATGGGAGTGGTGCCAGGATTGGTACCGCCCAGGATATCCCGAGTGCGCCGAGGTGAACCCGCACGGCCCGTCTGCCAGTTACGATCCGCAGGAACCAAACGTGCCCAAGCGGGTCCTTCGAGGCGGCTCGTATCTATGTTCTGCCGAGTACTGCGCAGGCTACATGGCTGCCGGCAGAAGCAAGGAAGGCGAACGCACCGGCGCGTCGAATATCGGATTCAGATGCGTCTCAACGATCGCTACTGGCACTGCCAAAAACATCCGATGAACGAAGGCAATGCCGCCGGCGTCTCCTACTATATGAAAGATTCTCCCAAACTCAGTGCATTCGCGAGGAAGCGGCTTGTTGTTGTGATCGTCTTTTCTATAGTGGGAGTCGTGGCATTGGCGGCCACGGTGCCTGCAATGCTGCTTGGTCCGGTTGGCGGCGCATTGGCCGGCTATTGACTTGACAACGTCGTGATCTAATCGAAACCGCTTAGCCAGCTTGAAGACATGAACGCCCCGGATCTGACGAAGTTATCGCTAGAGGTGTTTGCGAGTGGCCTCGTCTTCGTGGCCGTGAGCGGGCTGATTTTCTGGCCTCTTGAAGAGTTGCTTGAGGGCGAGAAAGCGGCACGGCCGAAATTCAAAGACATCGCCTATCTGTGGTTCTACCAATCATACGGACTGTGGATAGGCGCTGGAATCATATATGAGACTGCCTATCTCCTACGCGGCTTATTACCCCTCGCATGGAGCCAATTCGTCAGACAACAGCCTTTTTGGCTCCAAGCAGCCGTTGCGTTGTTGTTGGCTGAAGTGTGGGTGTACTCGGTCCACCGCCTATCCCATCGATGGGCCCTCTTGTGGAGGTTTCACCGGGTGCATCACACCTTGGTCGAGATGACTTGGAGCGCAAGCTCGAGGCAACATCCGGTGGACTTCTTTCTCACCATCGTCGGCGCAAACCTGCCCGCCATGCTCCTTGGCATCGATCTAAAATCGATCGCCTTGTTCGTCCTTTTAGAAAGGCTCTATACGGTGATGCTCCACTCCAATCTCAACTTGGATTGGGGCTGGTTCTCAAAAATCGTAGCCAGCCCCAACCTGCATCGCCTGCACCACTCGCCAACCTGCCGCGGCAAGAATTATGCCGGCATACTCAGTCTTCTGGATGTCTTGGCAAATACCTATCAACCTCCAGATTCGGTACGCGCGCCTGAAGGGTCCGTCGATCGCAACCGTGAGGTCGTAAGCTGACTCTTCAGGTTGTAAGACTGAATTCAAGAGGATTTGGCCGCTACGGTAGATGCTCAGCGACGCAGGTCCTAGCCCATTCAAACGATCAGCTGAAGCTGAACGTCTCGTTCAATTCGGCCTTCCCCTCAAAAAAACGTTCGCGTCATTCATTGGCTTCGCGCTAGCGAAACCGCCGACACGCATCCGATTTGCAGCCGTGCCTTAGGGACAATCCAGCCTAATCGCTCCTCGATCAGCTTGCAGGATGGTCGATCTATCGGCAGAGAGAATAACCCTCTGCCGCGCTTTCCTATCGTGCATTCCTTGGGCGATAACCCAGGGAGACTCGCCCTGGCGCCTACTACTTCGCCTGGTGGGTTGTGCCGAGGGAGTAGAGGTATCCCAGGAGGCAGGTCTTACCTCGCATAGTTTGCTGGGGAGTGAACTCGTTGTTGGAGTAGCAGTATCGAACAGGCCAGTAGGCTTCGCCTTGGGGCCATTGGCTCCAGGCGGGGTAGCCCTGGCGGGCATAATACTGCGGATCAGCCATGAATCCCGAGCCCCAAGCGTCGGCGTTCATGTATGGCGTGTGCCCGGGATGGACTCCAGGAATTCCGTCGTTTCGGCCCGACGTATACATCACCGGCACGCACCGGCAACTGAGACCGGTCATCTGCGCCATGTTCATAGGGTTACGTCCAAGGCCATAATCGGCCTCCAGAATCAGTGCCCGAAGAAGCTTCTCCCTTTCGGACGGCTTGATCGAAGCCGCATGGGCCACGCAGACCCGCTGCACCTCCTGCGTCGTTTGGAACCAGCCGTAGTCCGTGTCGCTGCTGCGCCGAGATGGCCAGACCAGCGAATTGGCGACGTTCTTTTTCATCGCCTCTGCGATGACGGAAGACCGCATGTTGGCCAGCAACTGCGGATAGTGGATCGGTCGCAAGCCGAACTTGCCGCACATCAAATAACCTGCCACCGCCCAAACTTGGTTGTATCTGTCATGCTGCTCGGTTTCGGCGGAGGGGCCGTCGATTACGGTCTCCTTGGCCAATGCATCTTTGAATTTGCGTTCGCCTGTGACGTTATAAAGATAGGCGGCGGCAATCGCCTTCATATCGCGACCGCGAATGGAACCGTTGCCGATTCCAAATCTGGCGTCCAGGCCTTGTTCGTTTGCCACATTCCAAGCCTCAATCGCTGCATCTCGGTAGTGCACGGCCAGTTCCTTCTTTCCGTCGATCCGGAAAGCTTCGGCAAGCATCGCGCTGTTGGCAGCGCTCGCCCACGCCATGAAGGGGTGCGCAACTGCCTGGTACATCACCATCCGATCGGGAGTAGGGTTGTTGAGGCCGAAGCTGTACCCTCCTTTGCGGTCGCGCAGCCGCAGCCAAAAGTCGACCTCATTCCGCGCCTCGTCGACCAGGTCCGGGATGCCGTTTCCGCTTTCGCGGATGCCCAGATTGTCGTCACTGATCTTGCCGTTGCTGAGGATGTAGGGCAACAGGATGTCCCAGATGTTAGAGATGTGGGTGTTGTTGCGGTCCCAGTCGGCAGCATCGGAGTGACCGCCCCAGGCGTTCGGGTTTGTCGGATGACCGGGTTCCATGTATCGGGACCAATTCACATTGTCCCACTGGTCGTCGCCACCGCGGTTCCAGTCGGGGTGCGTCGGGCCATAAGTCGTGAGGTACACCTTGAACCCTGGGGGATCCACGCCGGGGATGAAGCGGGGTTGGCGTGGGATCGGCATAAAGTCCTTACTCTCACCGATCCGCATGAAGAAGTAGCCTTTGATGCAAGTTTTGAACGGCTCGAAGTAGGCGTCTTGCGCCAGCGTGAATGCTCGGCTGCAACCGATCCCCTCGACCGCCAGCCGGTACGTGCCGGAACCGGTGAATCCAGAGAAGTCGCAAGTCCATACGTCGGACCGGGTCAGGTTCCACTTGCCGTAATCAGGGCCATTCGCCTTCCAAAATGCCACACGGCCGACGTCATAACGCTTGCCGGTCTTGACATCGACCAAGGTGGTTTTCTTGCCGACGTAGGCGGAGTAGTCGCGTGCGCCGCCGTCTCCCATCCAGAGGTAGAGGTCGGCGGACTTCATAGCAGTTAGGTTCGGATCGTATCCAATCAGGTTGACGTGAATCGCCTCTGACATGCTTGAGTAGGCATCAAAGGTGAACCCCTTCGCGGTGATGTTAGTTTGGGTGCCAGGAGCGATCGAAAGGATGTATCGGCGGCCCTGTTGAAGTTTTTGTGACAGCCGAAGGTAGACGGTGTGCTCAAGAGGACAGGTCACATCCGGCCAGCCCCATGCCGATCCATCCACCTTGGACTTCCGAAATACCTTGACCGGGACGAACGATTGCCCGTTGGATTGGATCGAGTAGCTCTGAGGATCGGCAGCGATCTTAACATTTAGGCGTCTGCCATACCAATCGATCTTGTCGCCTCCCTGTCCTTCGGGCCCTCCGTAAGCCCGCGGCCCGGTCGTGACCTCGTTGTCGTGGACAGTTCCGTCCAGCCAATGGACTTCCACCGTCTGGTCGTCCATCGTGCAAACCTCGACCAGCTTGGCTGCCCGCCCCGTCGCCGAAAGGCCGACGAGCGCGATCACCAACATCATCGCCGTTGTCTTCATCGCTTACTCCTGCTGTACAACCTATCATGCCACAAGGGCGACAATCGGGCAGGCACCGCTTTCGAAGGAAAAGCTTGTAAGTGATACGTATATCAACACGGCCGTAAGGGGACTGACCGATGCCCCTGCTACCACGATTCCTCAGTCTGAGCGTGGAACCGCGGGCCAAGCGGTCCCGGGTTTTGGTTGCCTAATTTAATGGAGCGTCAACGGCTTGCCCACTCAAGATATCCATGTTAAATGCGTTGGGCATGGGCCGCTCCCGAGGTCAACACCGAACCGATCCCTGCGGTTGGTGAAGAACCGTTCGACACTTCAAGGCATTCAAGGGAATCCAAGGCTTGTGCGAAATCGCTCATGACTCTGCCGCTCCATTGACCAATGGTCGGCTCGCCTTGATGCCATGGCTATTGAATGATGCTTCCCGAGCATCATTCCCTCATTTTGCCCTTTAAACGACCGCAGCCTGACACGTTCGACATGGATGGAGGACGATGTAACACACGATTAAACAATCGTTGGTTTTTAGAACAATCGATGGTTTTTATGTTATCATACAGTCGATGAGTCGCCCCAGGCCAGCTACTTTAAAGGAAATTGGAGAGCGTGTGGGAGTTGGGCCCTCCACCGCGTCGGTAGTCCTCAATGGGTCCCGCTCAGGCACAAAGGTCTCTGAGGTCACTAGGGAGGCGATCTTAAAGGCAGCTCAGGAGTTGAACTATCGACCAAACGGCCTTGCCAGATCCTTTCGCAAGAGCCGGACGAACATGGTCGCGTTCTTTTCTGGCTACGAATATATCGACGCGAAGGACCTTTACATCGCTGAGATATTAAGCGGCCTCCAGCAGGGTTGCGCCGACCGGCAATTGAACCTCCTTCTTTGCTCGCCCTATTCCGGCCGCACTGCCGACGAAATCATGGCCATACTGGCCGATGGCCATTTGGACGGAATGGTCATTACGGCGCGACCCGAACATCCCATCTGTTCTTTGCTTGCGGGAAGCCACCTTCCGGTCGTAGCGATCGCAGACAAAATCCCGAACCTTCCCAGCGTGACCGTGGATGCTGCCGACGGTGGACGCCTCCAAGCTCGCCATCTGCACGAACGAGGTCATCGCCGAGTCCTTTACGTGCCTAGCGACTATCCTTTCCCCTCGGTTCTGGAGCGACAAGAAAGCTTCTTCACAGAGTGCCGCATATTGGGAATCGAAGTCATTGAGGGCGCCGCGGTGAGTGGCCATGTGGACCCGTTAAAAGCCGAAGTGGCTTGCCGGTTGGTTCTGAAACCAGACGACCTGGCCCTGTTAAGACGAGATCAGTCTTTGACAGCCGTCCAAGTTTGGGACGATACGCCGGCATATCGAATCGCAACTCAATTGGCGGACGAGGGATTTCAAATTCCCGAGCGGATTGCGGTTGTGGGCTACAACGGCTCCGTTTCCGCCATCGAACCTCGGTGGAAGCTCTCGACAGTTCGAGCGCCGTGGCGCGAGGTCGGAATCTCCGCGATCTCGGTTCTCCAGTCGTTAATCGAGGGGACGAGTATTCCCATGGAAACCGTATTGCCAGTTCATTTCGTTCACGGCTCGACGACTTAGCAAAGTTCGAAGGGCAATTTGTACAGGAGCAAAAAACTATGCAACGTAGCAATTCTAGAGCTTTTACGCTAATTGAGCTACTCGTCGTCATCGCGATCATTGCCATTCTAGCTGCGATCCTATTTCCAGTGTTTGCTCAGGCTAAGAACGCGGCCAAGGGCACCCAATCCCTCAGCAATGTGAAGCAGCTTGGACTCGCATCCTTGATGTACTCGAACGATTATGACGACCAGTTCGTGTCCGAGTTTAACAGTCCTTCGAACCAGGATGGCTGGCAACTCTCATGGATCATGCTGACCTTTCCCTACATGAAATCCTACGGAATTGTGAAAGATCCAGACGACAACGTCACCCTGTCGACGGCGTTTCCCTCAGGTCCAAAATACACGTACGTTGCGAATGGGCTGCTGGCGGGTAACTGCACGTCGGCTTGGGACGGATTTGACTTCCGGGGAGTGATCAACATCAACGGTCCTTCCGATTACAATGGGACCAACTGGCATCAGCAGGCCACGAGGTCGCAGTCGCAGATTGACCAGGTCGCGGCGACCGTCATGTTCGCGTCGCGATCCGCGACTCCTCCAGGCACTTACGACGATTCGGCCGCGGGAAAACTGCTCGGCTTGTTCGATGCTTGGGCGACGGTCTTCGAGGGACCAGCCGATACCGATATCGATCCTGACGGAACCCACGGAGTGCTTCCCGGAGCAGCCGACCTCTGGAGTGCTCCCGACCCAACCTACCTTGGCTACATCGATCGGTTCTATGCCGGCAACTCCCCGGTTTGCTTCGGAGATGGTCACGCTAAGCTTGTCAAACCGGAGTCAACAGTGGACATTCCTGGAGGAATTACGGACGGTAACGGTGGCGGCTGCTGGAACACGAGGTTTAACAACGAATGGGACGCCTTACGTTAGCGCTTTGGCTGGTCGGCGCGGTAGTTCTGACCAGCTTTGTGTCGGGATGTTCGACCTCTTCCGACCCGCCCGGTTACACCAAGGCAGACATGGCACGAGTGCCGGCTCCCAAGGGTTATGGCCCACCCGGGGCGCCCAGCACGCCCACAAACAAGGCCCAAGGTTCCGAATCATGGAGCATGAAGTATCCCGGAAGGACTATGTAAAAGAGCCCACGGTTGCCCGCAAGGGCAACCGTAAACCAATTCAGATAATCCCCAAGTATGCATCCTGTTTATTGCTCTGTGAGTCGCAATTATTCATGGTCAGCAGGTCTCTTGGTCGATTCCATCACGCAAAATATCAATTAGCCCACTGGAATGTAACGATACATTAACGACGCTGAGGGGATGTAACGTTACATGGGCCATTGGGATTGATGATCGAGTCATTGTATGAGAGCAACCCTACGGAATATTGCTGACGCGGCCGGAGTTTCCGTGATGTCCGCGTGCGCCGTACTGACGGGGGGCGGGCGCAACGTCAAGGTTAGCGAAGAGAAAGCCCAGTTGATTCGCGAAAAGGCGAAGGAACTGAATTACCAACCCAACCTACAGGCCCGTGGGCTGCGAACACGCAGAACGAATACGATCGGTGTCGTCTTTCAAAACCTGACGGAGTTTGGAGGCGCGCCTTACTACCAGGACCTTCTCGATGGAATCATGGCAGAGTTGTTTCCGCGCGGATATAACCTTTCGCTGTGCCCTTCGCTCATGCGAGACGAAGCCGACATCCGGATTCCGAACGGTCAGTTCGATGGAGTCCTTTGGTGTCGTCCCGATTTAGCTGAGACCTCGATCGATTCGGCCAAGAGTTTACGGATGCCCATCGTCCTCGTCCATGCCCCACCAGGGACCGCGCCAGGGGTACCGACTTTCGCAGCCGACAACGAACATGCGATGGAGAGGGTTGTCAGCCATCTTGCCGGCTTGGGACACGAGAGTATCGGCTTTGTCGTTAAATCGCACACGGCGAGAACCACTGAAGGTAAAGCAAGGACCGCAGCGTTTCTGAAGGCGGCTGAGGATTTCGGGGTTAAGGGAGAGGTTCTGTTTTGGGAATACGAGGCCGAGGAACTGGACAAGTACGCGTCAAACTCTGCGCCACACACTGCGTTGGCGGCTTACAACGACGTCCACGCCGGGCATATCCTGTCTCGGGCCAGGGAGATGGGAATTCGCGTGCCTGATGATCTATCGGTCGTGGGGTTCGACTCCTCAAGCCTATGCGATGCGACTCAGCCGAGGCTCACCTCGGTTCACCAACCAATCAAGCAGATTGCTCGCGACGCAACCGTTTGCCTGTTAAAGCTCATCGACGCAGGGGGGGAAACCGCCACAGATGTTCCAGTCCAGTCAACCTTATACGACTGTCGCCTTGATATTCGTGAATCGACGGCCACGCCAAACCCTGGCCGAAAGGGGACACAGTAACTATGCAATGTAAGGAAACCACCTCTACCAAACTCTTAACCGTCAACGTGGACTTCCCAACGACGCTTTGCCTCATGTTGGCTCAGGCGAAGGGTCGAATGCGGAAAGCACAGGAAGCCGGCGACGACACACAACTTATCGTGAGCATGTCGAACTCTACAGTCGGCTACTGTGAACGGAACCGTATCAGAAACCACTTGGCCATGTGTGCCGGATTGAATCTCGCGAAGCCACTCGTTCAGGCGTCAGTTAACCTTTGCATGCCCAGGCGGCCGCTTCAGTCTTCTAGAGCAGCGCATGAGAGGTTCGGGCACGTCGACTTGTCATTCAATTCTGCCAGAGGTGAATTGTAGGTGAACACATTGCTTTTATCCGCCCTCCTTGCCCTGTCGACGGCGATGAACGCATCGCCCATGAGCCCAACTTCGGGAGACGTTCCAAAGGCCTTGTTGAGCCGGCTCACTACTGGAGTCAACATTACGCGCTGGTTTTGCTATTTGGGGCCCGGAAACCAAGATTCCCATTTTGCCAAGTATCTGGGCGACGCCGACTATCAGGTTTTCAACAAACTCGGGGTGAAGTTCGTGCGCCTCTGCATCTCTCCCGACTTGATCTACAGCGGCGGCAAACCGACAGATCAGCTCTCAAAGATCGATGACGCGCTCACCCAACTCTTCCGCCAACATTTGGCAGTCATATGGGATTTGCACGACAACGGTCAGCTTGGATTGGACAAGGAGGGCCGGGACAATTCGGGTCTCGTAAGCTTTTGGAATACTCTCGCAGAGCACTATAAAGGAAGCCATTATTCCGATCTTGTGTTTGAGATCGTGAACGAGCCGGTTTTCATTCAGAGGCCCGACGACTGGTACCAACTGCAATCCAAAGTGGTTCAGGCCATTCGCAAGCAAGATCCGAATCGGACAATCATGGTCTCTCCAACGTATTGGAGGCAGCATCGATACGCTTCAGAAGATGCCTGCACTGCCGGAGAAAAACCTGATTTACACGTTTCATTGCTATGACCCATTCTTCTTCACCCACCAGGGGGCGGAGTGGATTGACGAGATCCCAAAGGACCTGAACGACATGCCTTTTCCGTCCAGCCCCGAAGCCATGGAGAAAATCCGTTCAAAAAACGACTCGAAATATGCCGGGACTCTGGATGACTATGGCAAGCACCGATATGACGCAGCCTACTTGCTTTCGAGGCTGAAGATTGCCAAAGACTGGGGTGAGGCCCATGGCGTCCCAGTCGTTTTGGGCGAATTTGGCGCCTACCCGAAGGTATCGGCTCCCGATTCAAGAGGACGTTGGTTCGATGGGATGAGAGCCGCCATTTCGAACCTCAAGTTACCCAATGCCATTTGGGGCTACGACGAGGGGCTCGGATTGGGCAGGGCTGTCAGTTCGGATGGTTCGCTTTGGCTGGACCCGATTACTCTCAATCACTTCTATGGAATCCGGTCCAAATAGCAGGCCAAACCGATCTTAAAAGGGTGCCGGGCACTTGTGATCGCTTGGTCCCAATGAATTCAGACAATCAATCGCACACAGAAATCGAGGAGGGAGAGATCCCTCTACTTCGAAAGGTAAAAGTCAGGTAATTAAAATGCAACATCTACTGCTCGCCTTGATCCTTGTTAGCGCACCACCCCGGTCCGCGATGACTCAATCACCCCCTGTCGGGAGCAGCACAAAACGCATCGTCGTCTGGGACGGCGAGACGCACGATAAGGGAAGTAGCTGGGTCAACCCGACTACGTCGACTTTCCTCAGGACGCAGAGCGATGCCCACAGTGGTAACACCGCCCTTGAACTGAAGTTCCACGACAAACAGATCTGGATCGGATTTGGTTTTGACTGGTTCGACTGGAAGACTGGGCGAACGGTCGGCACCGACACAAGCAAGATGACAAACCTGAATTTCTGGATCAAGTCAAACGGCTTGACTGAGGATCTTCAAGTTCAGTTGCTCTGCAATGGCGATGTGGTCGACACCCCCGAACATCACGCCCCCAAGATGAGTATCGTAAAATACTGCCCCAATTTCCGCGACGGTAAGTGGCACGAAGTCGTGATACCTCTACGTGACATGGACTACCCGAAGGGCTACGATCCAAAGGTTGTCACGATGATCGACTTCGGTTTCTACACCCAAGGCGAGGCGACCGGGTCCATCCAATTGGACGACCTCGCTTTCGACAACCGGCCCGTTGATAAAAGCAAGTAGGAAGGGAGTCGATCTCTACCTCCTAACTTTCACGCCGTGCTTTTGCTCGCTCAGATGCTCGTCCAGGAAGGAAACAATGAACTTCTTGTCTTCTCAGTAATTACTTTTGAGCACGGCCGATTGTAGGTTGCGTAACTCTATAGGCTTTCCTCCCATCTGCGTCTCGGCAACTTGGCGTGCCACAGAATTAGGGGTGTCTTCTTAAGTTATCGGGAGTTGCTACCACACGATGGCCCAATCAGGGCTAGTAAGGCTGCCCGAGCCGCCTGGTGACACGCCAAGACCCTCAGATCGGGCCCTGGTATTCAGAGTCCAGTGATTATTGCAAGGACAGGAGTAGGACCCGATCGTCGGTTGCGTCCGTGTTGCGCGGTGGATTAGCAAGAACTGAACGACTCGGCATAGGCGGTTTCGAGCATTGCCACGATGTTCTCGGGCGGAACGTCTCCCATGACGTTGTGTACCTGGTTGAACACGTAGCCGCTGTTCGGCTTAAAGATTCCCATTAATTCCCGAACATTGTCTGCAACCTCCTCCGGCGTACCGCTGCCCAGTACATGTTGCGTATTGCAACCACCGCCCCAAAAGCAGATGTCATCACCGTATTTTGCCTTCAGAGTTCGCGGGTCCATGCCAGCCGCGGATATCTGGACTGGGTTTAGCACGTCGATGCCGGCTTCGATGAACATCGGGATCAGCCGTTCGACCGCCCCACAACTGTGTAGAAGAACCTTGATGTCGCTGTACTCGTGCACAAAATCGCAAGAGCGCCTGTAATAAGGCATGCAGAATTCTTCGATGTACCATGGGCTGCACATCAGACCACTTTGGGTTCCCATGTCATCCGACATCGTCACTAACTGCACGTACTGGCCAAAGCGTTCGATTACCGTCTGCATGCGTTCGATGGCGCCGGCAAGGGCTCTTTCCCGCCGTTCGTGCACTTCGTCAGGGTCCTCATATGCGTGCATCGCATCCTCGATGTCACCACCACCGTAATGAGGCATCGACAGACCTTGGCTATATCCGGAGTAAATGGTAGCGAAGTCTGTCTCCTTATATATTCGTTCAGCTTCCCTCGCGTACAGATCCAAGCGCTCTTCGTTCGTGCCAGAGCCCCAATCTCTTAACCAGGCGCCGTCGAAGAAGAATCCGCCGGGAGGCATTTGCATCGACGCCTCGCCTTTCCTCAACGTCCAAGTGCCGTCCTCCGCCAGCATCGGGTGGGCCTCGCCGGATATCGCAAAGGTGTATTTGCCGCGAACATTCCAGGGAACCGTCGCGGCATACCTTGGCTCTAGGAGCATGCAGTCACAGTGGAATCGCCGCAGAATGTCCTCATCGACATAGGCAAGCCCCTGCACCATGTCAGGTATCCAAATGTTGTCGGTCGACAGCCCCAGGTAGTCGCGTAGATGCCAATAAGCAAACATGGAAATACCAGTCGATGTGCGGCTACCAAGATCGATTGGAACCCGATCCACCGGCTCATGATTGACGGCGCGAACCACTCGCTGCCGTGACGTTAGATATTCCAGGTTTGTCATCCCCGTCCTCAACCTGAATCTAGCACTAAATGGTTGCTCTCACTGAGTAAATCTCCATCGGCAGGCGCATTACGTGCCTGATTCGCTTGACAACCCCAACCTCTGACAGTTGGGAAATGTCCGATTTTCTTTCGACCACTTAGTTGGTAACCCGACTTATGGACACCGTGGCCTTCTACGAACTCGACGCGAATTCAGGTCCTACATATCGCCGTACGCTTTGGAATTCGAAAATGACCATGCTTAAAAAGAGGCCTGCAAAATGATTGGTTCAGTTCTGCCGTTGGGCGATGCCGATCACTCTGCTTCTAACAAGCGATCGAATAGGCGGCGATGTGGAAGAGATTGGTGTCTGGTTCCTGATAATCCAGGCAGTTGCTATCGGTTCTGGCGGAATGGGTCGTGATGGGCATTTAGTCCAGCGTCTAGAAATCTGTCGTTAAATTCCGAGAGAATGCCGTCGATCAGGGCGCCCATGCGCGGCGGGTAGCTCATCGTTTGCCTGCATTCGTAGCACCGAAACGTAATGGTCGGCTTGACGGTCTTGCCGTCGATGAGTTCAACTTGCACAGAGGGAAAGAATCCATGGATGCAGGGCAATCGCCCCAAGGCATTGTTCAGGGCGTCGGCCAATTCGGCCAGCAAGACATCGTTTTGAGCCTCGGTAGGTTCGCCCATCTTGCCTGATGATAGCACGTAGGTCAGCTAGCCAGACGTCTCAAACGATCCCTTGCTCCCGTTGTTCTCAGATGAGCGGCCGATCGTCGTATCGCCTGTTTCCTCGCCTCTCATCTCACTTTGGGGTTATTCGGTAGCGCCGATTCCCATAGCCGTTTTGTCCTCCGGAGTCCCGACGTTCGGAAGCAGTGGAGACTGGGCAGGCACGCATCTCGCTAAATATTTCGATAGCGACCACTGAGGGGCCTACATTATGATCACTCTATTGCCCTAGCCGAGGGGAACACGAGGAGATCAATTTGATGCTTGAAAGGAATTTCGCGCTGAGATCGAGAGACAGGTCTTTCCCATGACATCCAAAAGGACCGTAACCGTTTATGGAGCCTACGGCCACACCGGACGTTTCGTGGTTTCTGAGCTGCGGAAACGTGGGTGGATTCCAATCCTCTCCGGACGAGATTCTGGCAAGTTAAATGCCCTTGGGGAACTGCATCCTGGGCTGGAATTGCGCCGTGCGTCCGTCGAGGATCCTGCGACGCTAGATCGCGCACTTGTCGGTTCGACAGCCGTTATCAATTGCGCCGGGCCATTTGCGAGAACCGCCGCACCGGTCATCGAGGCCTCATTGCGGGCACAGATTCCATATCTGGATGTATCCGCCGAGATAGAGGCCAACGTGGATACGTTCGAACACTTTGCTGATCGAGCGTGCGAGGCAGGCATTGCGATTTTGCCGGGCATGGCGTTTTACGGCGGACTCAGCGATCTGCTCGCAACTGTCGCCATGGGTGATTGGTTGACGGCAGACGAGATCAGCATCGCGTATGCTCTCAGTAGTTGGAAACCGACGCTTGGGACAAGGGCAACGACCCAAGTTTCGAGAGACAGAAGGATGGGACGACGATTGGTGTTCTCGAATCGTCAAATGCAGTTCCGCACGGACGACGCACCGGTCGATATTTGGACTTTCCCGCCCCCAATAGGAACGCAGAAGGTTCTCGGCGAGTTCACCATGGCAGAAAGCGCTTCGATTCCCCGGCACCTGAAAGCACCCGAAATCCGAACCTACATGACCGTCGCCCCGCTAAAGGACTTGGACGATCCGGATCTTTCTCCGCCTCCCGCCACTGATCAGAGCGGCCGCTCCAATCAAACTTTCCTAGTCGAGGTAGTGGTGGGGGCGGGAAGTCAGGAGCGTCGCGCAGTTGCCCGGGGAAGAGACATCTACGCGTTTACCGCGCCCTTTGTGGTGGAAGCGACTCAACGAGCCGTTGGCATGCACGGAAAGACGGCAGGCGTATTCGCCGCTGGCGAGATCTTTGACGCGCGAAACTTTCTGGAGTCGCTTTGCCCAACACACCTCTCAGTTGAGATGCCTTGAAAAACCCCACCCCCGGCGGGGATCCGGTCCATGGGGCATTGTGAATCTAACGCCTTTTGCTAGCATGGAGTACGGCGTTCGGGGGATTCCATCCACCCTTGCTCGTTGAAGATGGCCTTGACCGCCTTTGGAGTGAGGCGCCTCGCGTAGCATGCAAACTAATCTACGACGCAGTGAATGATCGAAGGAAATTCACATCCTTCCGTCCCCATACAGGTATTAAGCCTCGTAGGCCATTAGCTTGCATTTTTCCCCGGACGGTTACCCATCCGATAACAGACGAATTATCCAGGGCATACTCCAGACAGAGCGTGATATTCTGATTCACCCTGAGTTTTTCTCCCTTTGGTGCAAAGAACTCGAATGTCGCTCCGCTCGTACCCATGATGGAGCCAAACACCATGTCGGGCGCGGTCGTGTACTTTGCAGAATGCTCTGTGCCGAATTCAAGTTCCTTTGGCTTGATACCGACTTTTCGTTTGACCGTTATCTCAGTAGGTGAACCCTGGATTCGCTCGGGATCGATTTTGGTGATGAGGACCGTCGGATTCGCGTCGAATTCAAAGGTTAGCTTGAGCGAATGAAAGTCCACGCCTTCGCCGGGATGCACAAAAAGCTTCAAGCGGATCTCCAAGCTCCTTCGTCCGCTTTCTCCTAGAGCGGTAACGACATCTTCTTGCCTCAAAGTAATGTGACTGTTTCCCAGTAGCGTCGGCGACTTTTCGAGTAAGACCGTCACCGGTTCGGCCCGCTCGCCAAGCGATTCCTCGTCAAGCGCCATGGGAATCACGAAATCATCGTTCAGCATCCCCATGAATTCTACTAGCGCCAGTCGCCGGACAGTACAAACGGCCCCCAGTAATATGGGTTCGCCCACCTTTCATCTTGAGAGATCTTGCGAACTGCCGAATACCACGCTGAGAGCGTTGAAACAGAAGGTAGCTTGAGCAAGCTTTCATAGAATGCGACCATAAAAGCCTCTGAACTAGAATCGCCTACCCGCCACTGGCTTGAGATAAGTGTCGATGCTCCGCTGTGGAGTAGTGCAAGCGGCAATCCAACTGCTTCGTCGCCCGCTTCCAAGGTCGCCGCTCCCGTTTCACAGCCGCTCAAGACAACCACCTTTGGTGCAATGCGCTCCACCATCAGTTCGCGAGCTGTAAGTCGGTGTCCGCCCGCCAAAATCAGCGAAGAACCTAGTCCGTCGTCCCTGCTTGCCTCCCCATGCCCGGCAAAGTGCACCCAGCTTGCCTCGCGCATCGCAGACAGAACGACATCGCGTGTCACCGATGGACCGACAAAGACCCTACCGCCGCATGTTTCGGCGATCCAACGAGATTCTCGCGCTGCCGCCGACCGATCCTCAAGTGAATCGCCAAACGCAATTAACTTCTCAAAGCGCGAGTTCCCGCTTGATGCCGGCCTTAAAAGCAAGCGGTGCAAAACTGACAGGCTTGGGCTATAAGAAATCGGATTTCGCCAAATTAGGCGTTGGCGCGGCAACCCGATTGAGAGAGTATGGAGAGGCATTCCATGGAGATCTCCGAATGGAATGAGACAGACGTGCTCGCCCGGATTGCACCAATCGGCGATAGGTTCGACGAGCCCATTGAGAAGTTGCCAAGGTCGTTCAGAGTGGTCTCGCAGAATATCAAGCGGTCCACCCTCTCGCCGCATTGCATTGGAGATCCGATGCACGGATTTCGGGTCGATGTTTAGCCGTCTGAAACGAGGTACTTCCCAGTCGCTCCTCACGCCAAAAACGAGAACCGCACTATCTGCAGTAAAATAACTGATCACTAACGACCGCGAGGCGCCGTTACGAGTCAGGCCGTCACGAATCTCTTCAAACGTGGGCACATCGTTGCGGCGAAATGCGACGTATCGGCGCGTCAGGGTGTTCTGACTGAGCAAGTCTAGATTGGATTCGATCTCCTTTTCAATGTTTAGGGTCGCGCTCCTCGATGTGGAATGAGATAGCTCCTCCCGTAGAAAAAGGTCGTACTTAACGTTTGGATTATCTCGCAGTTCTTCGGACAGCGTAATCGGACCGGAATCGACTGCATCGAGAAGGGCACGACTCTTCATTCGCTCCAGCCACTGAAGGGCATACGCGGGGTCTTTCATTCCGTCCAAGGCAAGCCGCAGACCGGTGCGATACAGCTCGACTTTTCCAAGCCCAGAGGCCGACCGGGCTCTATATTGTGAGTCTACGGGCCCTAGATCGGTAGAAGCGCCTCGTAGACGATCGGCCTCATTACAGGCGTCCTCAAGATGCTTCTTGGCGAGTTCAAGACGAGATAGCGACTCTTCTGAGTTGGGAATCTCCCAACGGCTGGCTTCATACTGGCAAAGTCCGAGGTAAAAATGGGAATTCCAAGTTTGTTCGCGCATTCCAGAAGCTTGAAAGAGGTTGAGCGCTTCGAGGAGATATCCATAAGCTTTGTCGTTTGCAGCTACGCCAGTTTGCCTCGCACGATCTATGAGAACAAGAGCCTCGTGCGTCTTAATGAAAGCTAGCTCGTGTTTCAATTCCAAAATTCGGTAAATGGACTCTGCTTGCTCATACCAGAAACCGCAGGCATCATAGAGTCCTTCGAAAAACGCCGCTTGTCCACGATTGGTGGCAAGCATTGCAAGTTCAATCCTTCCGGCAAGAGTTCGGTTGAATTGCAGAATCTTGGAGGCCAGGTTGAAATGGGTTTCTATCTCCTCCGTTATGACCGGCTTTTGGCCGCGTTTTTTTCGCCACTGAACAAGAGTCGAAGCCAACTGGTTGTATTGCTGGGCGACTTCCATGTTTTCGCCGCGTGCTTCATAAACGGTTGCACTAGCCAGGAAATACGGAATGGCATCCTTGTCTCCGAGTTCTCCCAGCAAGTTTGCCGCGAGATTCAGCGCCTGTCCCCAAAACGGATTCTCGGTGGATTCCATGCGTGGAATAACGTCTTGGAGGACGTCGTAGGCCTCCCGGATCCTACCGGCGCGTCGAAGCGTGTTTGAGCGCATGAGCCAGGCGCCGCTATTAGAATCGTCAGCGTGCAATTTGTCGGGATTCGCTCCCCCATCCGAAAGGTAGTTCAGGGCATTCGCAATGCGGCCGTATCGCATGCTTTGGTCTGCTTCAGCGAGTGCCGATGTCCTCTTCGTGAACTCGAGGGCAAGTTGCTCCTCAATTCTGTTTTTCTCGCCCAAAACCTCAAGAGCCTTATCGGCGTTACCGTGCCGCACATGCCACTGATGAAGGTCGGATAAAATACTCTGGGCCGATGAAAGGTCCCGGTTTGTTTCAAGCAAAGGCAATATCTTCTCGGCGAGCTCGACCCCCGGCAAATAGCCATGTTCCAGAAGAGACTTTGCAAATCCGGCGACCACGCTAGCCGGGCCGGTTCGATGGCCGAGTGCGTTGAAAAGATCTTCAGCATGCTGAAACAGAGCTTGGAGCTTCCCCAAGTCCGGGTCTTGGGGAGCTTGATGGTCCATTTTGAAGGTCAAGCTTGCTATCATGAGCGACGCTTCGGCTTCCAGATGGGGTAGCGATGCCGCCCTTGCGTGACTAGCAATTGTCTCGAGGCGACTGATCGCCGCCCATGAATCGGGCTGCGGCGGTTTTGACTCCAGATCAGCGACCTTTATGAGGCATCGAAGTGCTTCCCTGGGTCTGTCTGTGGCAGCAAAACGACTTGAAGCCTCTTCATAGCGCTTGATCAGGTCGAGCTTTTGTGACTGCCCACCCCCACGCAAAGTAAATCGAATCGAAGACAATCTGGCGGACAATTCGTGGGCGCGAGCTCTGACCGAACGAAAGTGGCTATGCTCCATGTCCACGAGACGCGACTCTAGCCGGCGCCATGCTGGGCCCTCAAGATTCGGAAGCTCGCCGAAACATCTGATAAATAGCCGCCAAAGTTCGAGGAGTTCGTGCTCTTCATCGCTAATGGTTCCGGTCATTGGGAGCTTGGAAAAAGCCCTCAAGTCTTCGAAACGGTTGTTGGCAAAAAGCAAGTCGACGAGTAGCAGAAGGGATGCGCCATAGGCGGGATCCCCGGGTTCAATCGAACGAATCAACTGTTCTGTGCCCAGATAGTCTGCAACGTCTAGCCGCAACTGCGCAATTGTCATGCGCTCACTTGGGGTCAAGTCTTGGTCGATTAATCCCATACCGATATTCGCCGATTTAGATGTTTATGATCGCTGTTCGATTCTCAGGTTTGAAGCGGTGATCGTACGAGTGGATGGCGTCGCTATCCAAGAAGCGTCAACGGATCACCAGTGCAGCCGAAATACGAGCGCGTACGCCTGTCAGTACTTGGAGAACGCTCAACCAAGAATTGATTATGCAAGACAAATACAGATCTCATCCAGGCTTGGGATTAAGCAAGGCGGCTCATATCGATCCACAGCCTTGGAAACCTACGCTAGCAATCAGACAGCTCGCAGCGGGTGTATTTTCAACCGGATGAATTGGTCGGACCTAAACGTCTTCGTCCGTGGTAGCTGTCGGCTTTTATCAAGAAGGGCTAGCCCCTTCGCTCAACACCGAATTTGAAATGGCCCAATCAATTTCTTCATGACTTCTCAGAACCTCATAAATGGCTACCATCTAGGATGATGGTCATGGGTTTTGTAGGCACGCTCCCTCGCCCTTTCTGAAGGGAGAGGGTAGGGTCGT
>Ga0302320_10000284_pt1 | contig 118256 bp, 99 predicted proteins | sample Bog_T0_3_FD_202130 | JGI IMG/M metagenome (GOLD analysis project Ga0302320, IMG submission 202130) | Peat permafrost microbial communities from Stordalen Mire near Abisko, Sweden - Bog_T0_3 | ecosystem: Environmental > Terrestrial > Soil > Wetlands > Peat | place: Sweden: Abisko, Stordalen... | reverse complement strand
ACAATCTCGGCAACGCCCTGCGGGTGCTGGGCGAGCGCGAGAGCGGCACCGCGCGGCTGGACGAGGCGGTGGCGGCCTACCGCGCCGCCTTGCTGGAAAGGACCCGGGAGCGGGTGCCGCTCGACTGGGCCGCGACCCAGAACAATCTCGGCACCGCCCTTGAGACGCTAGGAGAGCGCGAGAGCGGCACCGCGCGGCTGGACGAGGCGGTGGCGGCCTGCCGCGCCGCCTTGCTCGAAAGGACCCGGGAGCGGGTGCCGCTCGACTGGGCCATGACCCAGAACAATCTCGGCGACGCCCTGCGGGTGCTGGGCGAGCGCGAGAGCGGCACCGCGCGGCTGGAGGACGCCTTGCAGGCGATCCAAGCGGCGTGGAAGATTTACGCGGACGCCGGGTATGACCGGTACCGGGCTGATTTCGAGGACCGCATCCGGGGCCTGGAGAAGGCGATTGCCGACCGGACCGGCGGCCGGAGCCAGCCCCAGGAACGGGCGGGGACGCCGTGATGCGCCCGGTTGCGCCGCCCGCACCGGCAACGGGCGGTTCGGCCCTTTGAGCCCGGAACCGGGACTCGCCGCCCTTGGAAACCGCCCCTGCCCCGGTTAAGGTGGGATCTCGGAACCGGGATCAGGCGAGCCCGGCGGGACGGGACCTTTACGGATATCATGCAGCGCAACACCTATCGCGACGGCCCCGACGAGCGCGGGCATTTCGGCATTCATGGCGGACGGTTCGTCGCCGAGACTCTGATGCCGCTGGTTCTCGACGTCGAGCGGGCCTATGCCGCGGCGCAGGCCGATCCCGCCTTCGGGCGCGAGTTGCGCTATTACCTGACCCATTATGTCGGCCGACCCAGCCCGCTCTATTACGCGAGGCGACTGACCGAGACCTTGGGCGGCGCCAAAATCTACCTCAAGCGGGAAGAGCTGAACCACACCGGCGCCCACAAGATCAACAACTGCATCGGCCAGATTCTGCTGGCCCGCCGCATGGGCAAGACCGAGATCATCGCCGAGACCGGCGCCGGCCAGCATGGGGTGGCCACCGCCACGGTCTGCGCCCTGTTCGGCCTGAAATGCACCATCTACATGGGCGAAACCGATATCAAGCGCCAGCAGCCCAACGTCATCCGCATGGAACTGCTGGGCGCCGAGGTCAAGCCGGTAAAGTCGGGCGCGGGCACGCTCAAGGATGCCATGAACGACGCCCTGCGCGACTGGGTTGCCAAGGTCGACACGACCTATTACCTGATCGGCACGGTTGCCGGCCCCCACCCTTACCCGATGATGGTCCGCGACTTCCAGGCGGTGATCGGCGAGGAGGTGCGGACCCAGCTTCAGGAGGCCGAAGGCCGGCTGCCCGACAGCCTGGTCGCCTGCATCGGCGGCGGCTCCAACGCCATGGGGCTGTTTTATGCCTTTCTGGACGACCCTTCGGTGGCCATGATCGGGGTCGAGGCCGCGGGCAAGGGCCTGGATACGCCCGAGCATGCCGCCTCCATCACCGGGGGTGCGCCGGGCGTGCTCCACGGCAACCGCACCTACCTGCTCCAGGACGGCGACGGCCAGATTCTCGAGGGCCACTCGATCTCGGCGGGACTCGACTATCCCGGCGTCGGTCCCGAGCATGCCTGGCTGCACGACCAGGGCCGGGTCCGCTACCAGTCCGCCACCGACGACGAGGCGCTGGACGCTTTCGAACTGTGCGCCAGAACCGAGGGTATCCTGCCGGCGCTGGAGCCGGCCCACGCCCTGGCCTATGTGATCAAGGCCGCCCCGACCCTGCCCGCCGATCACCTGATGGTGGTGAATCTGTCCGGGCGCGGCGACAAGGATGTGGCCACGGTGACCGAGGAACTGAAGGCCAGGAAACTGAAGGCCAGGGAACCGGGAGTCACGATATGAGCGCCCCGCTGCCGTCCGGCCGCATCGGCCGCCGCTTCACCGCCCTGGCCGCCGAGGGGCGCGCCGCTCTCGTAACCTTCGTGACTGCGGGCGATCCCGACGCCGCGACCAGCCTCGCCCTGCTCCGCGGGCTGCCCGCCGCCGGAGCCGACCTGATCGAGGTCGGCATGCCGTTCTCCGACCCGGTGGCCGATGGTCCGGCCATCCAGGACGCCTCCCGGCGAGCGCGGAAGGGCGGTGCCAGCCTGGCCTCGACCCTGGCCCTGGTCCGCGCCTTTCGCGCCGGTGACGACGCCACGCCGATCATCCTGATGGGCTACTTCAATCCGATTTACCGTTTCGGCGTCGGGCGGTTCCTGGACGAAGCGGTGTCGGCCGGCGTCGACGGCCTGATCGTGGTCGATCTGCCGCCCGAGGAAGACGAGGAGTTGTGCCTGCCGGCGCTGGCCGCCGGCCTCAACTTCATCCGCCTGACCTCCCCGACCACCGACGACGCCCGGCTGCCGGCGGTTCTCCGCCGCGCCTCCGGTTTTGTTTACTACATTTCCATTACCGGCATCACCGGCACCGGCACCGCCGCCGAGTCGACGAACGCCGCGGCGGTGGCGCGGTTGCGCCGTCACACCGACCTGCCGGTTGCGGTGGGCTTCGGCCTCTCCACCCCGGCACAGGTCGCCGCCGCCGCCCGGGTCGCCGACGCCGCGGTGGTGGGCTCGGCCATCGTCAACTGCCTTGCCGCCGGCCTCGACGACCAAAACCGGCCCCGGCCGGGTCTGATCGACGACGTTCTGGCCCTGGTCGGCCAACTGGCCGCCGGGGTCCGCACGGCGCGATCCTGACCCACCGCCCCGGTCTTCGGAACGGCTCCGAGAATCAGGCGCCACCCCCACGGACCATGCCACGCAAAAGCGCGAGGGATCCCGCATGAACTGGCTCAACAACTATGTCCGCCCCAAGATTCGCGCCCTGGTCGCACCCCGTGAGGTACCGGAGAATCTGTGGCACAAGTGCCCCAGTTGTGACGCGATGATCTTCCACCGGGAATTAGAGGAGAATCTTCACGTCTGCCAGCACTGCGGCTTCCATATGCGCCTGGACCCGGACAAGCGGTTGGGAATGCTGTTCGACAATGGCGAATATCAGGTGGTCGAACTGCCCAAGACACTGGTCGATCCGCTCAAGTTCCGCGACACCAAGCGTTACACCGACCGCCTGAAGGAGGCCCAGCTCAAGGCCCAGCGGGCCGACGCGATCGTCGTCGCCTTCGGCAAGATGGCCGGAATGGACGTGGTGATCGCGGCCTTCGACTTCCGCTTCATGGGCGGTTCCATGGGCATCGGGGTCGGCGAAGGTCTGCTGTCGGCGGCCCGGCTGGCGGTGCTCCAGGAAGCGCCGCTGATCGTGGTGCCGGCCTCGGGCGGCGCCCGCATGCAGGAGGGGATCCTGTCCCTGATGCAGATGCCGCGCACCGTCATTGCGGTGGAAATGGTCAAGGAAGCCGGCCTGCCCTATATCGTGGTGCTGACCGACCCGACCACCGGCGGCGTCACCGCGTCCTTTGCGATGCTGGGCGACATTCAAATCGCCGAACAGGGGGCGCAGATCGGTTTCGCCGGCGCCCGGGTGATCGAGGACACCATCCGCGAAACCCTGCCCGAGGGCTTCCAGCGCTCCGAATACCTGCTGGAGCACGGCATGGTCGATATGGTGGTGCATCGCAAGACCTTGCGCGGCACCCTGGTCCGGGTGCTGCACCTGCTGCGCCATCCCGGCCCGTCGGCCGAGGTGGTGGTGCTGGCGGCCCCGGCCGAGGCCGACGCGGTGCCGAAACTGGCCTACACCCCGGCCGCGCCGAAGCGCGACAAGGCCGACGAGACGGCGGTGGCGGTGGCGGTGGCGGCGGCTCCGGCCGGCCCCACGCCGCCCGGTCCCCAGGCCGGCGGGTGAGTCGCGGCGACGACGTTTCCGGGGACGCGCCGCGTCCCCGGACCCCCGGGCCAGGGGCCGGCGGCCCTTGGGCCGGCGGCCCTTGGAACCCGCGACTGGATCCGGTGCTGGAGCGGCTGAGGGGGTTGCACCCCAACGCCATCGATCTGTCGCTGGACCGGATACAACGGCTGCTGGCGGCGCTGGGTGCGCCACAGGGTCGGTTGCCGCCGGTGGTCCATGTGGCCGGCACCAACGGCAAGGGGTCGACGCTGGCCTTCCTGCGCGCCATGCTGGAGGCGGCCGGGCATCGGATCCACGTCTACACCTCGCCCCATCTGGTCCACTTCCGGGAGCAGATCCGGCTGGGCCGACCCGGCGCCGGAGCCCTTATCGACGACGACGGGCTGATCGCCCTGCTTGAGGAGTGCGAGGCCGCCAACGTCGGCCGATCGCTGACCTTGTTCGAAATCACCACCGCCGCCGCGTTCCTGGCCTTCGCCCGGACCCCGGCGGACGCCGTGCTGCTTGAAACCGGGCTGGGCGGGCGGCTCGACGCCACCAATGTCGTCGAACGCCCGGCGGTCACCGCCATCACCCGGATTTCATACGATCACACCAACTCTCTCGGCACCACGCTGGCCGCCATCGCCGGGGAAAAGGCCGGCATCTTCCGGCCCGGCGTGCCGGTGGTACTGGCCCCCCAACCGGCCGCCGAAGCCGCCGCCACCCTGCGCCGCCACGCCCGGGCGCTGGCGGCACCGGTCCTCGACTGGACGGTCCAAGCGGAAGCCGCCGGCGGCTTCCGGTTCGAGAGCGTCGGGCGGACTCTGTCCTTGCCGGCCCCGGGCCTGACCGGCGCCCACCAACGGGTCAACGCCGGAACCGCCATCGCCTGTCTCGCCGCCCTGCCGGGACTGCCGGTGGACGACCGGGCGCTACGGCTCGGCGTGGCCGGAGCCCACTGGCCGGCCCGGCTCCAGCGTCTGACCCGTGGCCGGTTGCCCGACCGCCTGCCCCCGGGCTGGGAGCTGTGGCTGGACGGTGGTCACAACGATTCGGCGGGCGAGGTGCTGGCCGCCCAGGCCGCCGCCTGGACCGGAGAAGCGTCGCCGCTGCCGCTGGTCCTGGTGTTCGGGATGCTCGGCACCAAGGATCCCGTGGCCTTCCTGACCCCGCTGGCCCGCCATGTCCGCCGGCTGCGCGCGGTGCCGATCCCGGGCGATGCGGCGGCGCTGACCGCGGCCAGGGCGGCGGCGGCGGCCCGCGCCGCGGGCGTCCCGGATGCCGCCGCCGCAGACACCCCCGAGGCCGGGCTGGACGCCCTGGTCGCCGCCGCCCCCGGCCCGTGCCGGGCGTTGATCTGCGGCTCGCTCGCTCTGGCCGGGCGGATTCTCGCCGGCCATGAAGCGACGTAACCGGCTTCCCGGTTCCTCAAATATTGGCTAAACTTTATCGAGCCCCCCTTGGCCCGTCTCCGGGGGTTTTCATCCCGAGGCAGGCATTCAAGACCATGCTCAAGGCCGCAGCCGCCTTCCTTCTCCGTCTCAACCGCCAGATCGGAAGGCATCTGAGCGTCGCCTCGTGCCTGTTGGTTCTGACCTTCACCTGGTCTTTTGTGGTCATTGACCGGGTCAAGGAGCGGAAGCGGCTGATTGCCGACGCCACGCACCAGACCATGAATTTTGCCATGGCCATCGAAGGCTACATGACCCAGTCGTTGAACAGCTTCGATGAAATACTGGTCGCCGCGCGCTTCAACGGCCTTACCCCGACCAGCCGCGGCCTGATCCGCCGGTTAATGGAAATCAGCGGCCTTGCCGAGGCCATCTACAGCCTGAGCCTTTACGATGCCGCGGGCACTCTCGCTTCATCCATCGCGGACAATGCCGACACGAAAACCAGTGTCGCCGATCGCAGCTGGTTCCAACGGTTCCGTGACCGCGACGACGACCGCCTGTTCGTCGGCCCCCCCATCGTCAATCGCGTCACCCATCAGTTGGCGATCATCCTGGCCCGGGGCGTCCGGCAGGCCGACGGACAATTCCAGGGCATGGTTGGAATGTCCATCAACCCCGAATATTTCGGACAGTTTTTCAAGCGCCTGCCCATGGGCCGGCACGGGGTGATCAATCTGATCGGCACCGACGGCGTGATTTACGTCCGGGTCACCGCGAACAGTGTCAGTTACGGTCTGCCGATCACCACCCCCGGCCTGAAGAGTACGATTATCGTCTCGAAGACCCAGGCGACCGGCAACGCCTATGTCGGACCCGACGATTCCTTTGACCATACTGCCAAGTACTACAGTTACCGGGCTTTTCCGACTTACCCTTTGATCATCAATGTCGGTCTGGCCGAAGACGAAATTCTCTCGGGCTACTATCCCGAAACCTGGATTGTGGCGATCTCGGCATTCCTGTTCAGCATTGTTATGATCATCGCGACCATCATCAGTCAACGGCAACTGTCGATTATCCAGCGGCAGGCGCACTCTCTGGAAGAGCGAAACCAGACGTTGCAGCGGCAGTCCCACGCCCTGTCCCTCGCGATGAGCAAGGCCGAAGAGTCCGACAAGCTCAAAGGCGAGTTCATCGCCAATATGAGCCATGAATTGCGGACCCCGCTCAACGCCATCATCGGATTTTCGGCCTTGTTGCTGGAAGCCGGACACCACACCAGCCCCGAGCGGTCACGGGAGAGCCTGGAGCGCATCAACACCGCCGGGCGCCATCTGCTGGATCTGGTGACGGGGGTCCTGGAAATGGCGAAGCTGGAAAGCGGCACCTTCGAATTTCAAACCGAGATCGCCGACCTTTGCGACCTGACCGCCGATTGCCTGGACATCACCGCGGTCCTGAGGGAAGAGAAGGGGCTGTCCCTGACCTTCGACCGGGTGCCGGAATGCCGGACCCTGTGCGACCCGGCGCGCACGCGACAGGCCATCCTCAACATCCTGTCGAATGCCATCAAGTTTTCCGGGGACGGGCAAAGCCTGCGGGTCACCGTCGGTCACGAGGAGCCGGCGCTGGCGGTGCTGTCGATTGCCGACACCGGCATCGGCATGAGCGCCGACGAGGTGGAAATCGCCATGATCCCATTCGCGCAGGTGAGTTCGGGACACGCCAAGTCCTACGGCGGCACCGGCCTCGGCCTGCCCCTGACGAAACGTCTGGTGGAAAGTCAGGGCGGTACCCTGGTCATCCAAAGCCTCAAAGGCTCCGGCACCACCGTCCTGCTGAGCTTTCCCCGGGCGCCGCCGCGCCCCGCGGTGGTCGGCTGAACGGGCGCGCCTTACGCCGTCGGCGCCTCATGAAGACAGCAGACTCACCCGGAGCATGATTTGCTTCCACTCCGACAGCGTCACGAAGCGATAGTGGTTAGCCGTGGCAAACTCGAGAATCTGGGGCAGCGCCGCGACCGAATGCGCCCGGGTACTGTGCATCAGGACCACCGAGCCCGGTGCCAGGTCCCCGGTAATGCGTTTTACGATGGTTTCCGGCGGAGGGCTCTTCCAGTCGCTGGGGTCGACGCTCCAAAGAATGGTCTCCAGCGATTCGCTTTGGGCAATGGTCCGGGTCACCCGATCATAGTCGCCGTAGGGCGGCCGCATCCAGTTCACGTCGATTCCCGCCCCGGCCAGCAGGTCGTTGGTCTGGCGCATCTCGGCCTGCTGGGCGTCGGCGTTCAGGCGGGTCAACATCGGATGGGTCCAGCTGTGATTGCCGATCTCGCATCCCGCCTCGACCATCGACTTCAGCAGTTCCAGATGATTGACCGCCTTGCTGCCGATCACGAAAAAGGTGGCCACCGCCTTGTAATGGGCCAGCAGCCGCAGAATCTCGGGGTCATTGGCCGGGTCCGGGCCGTCGTCAAAGGTCAGCGCAACAACCGTCTCGCCAAAGGCGCGCAAGGCCCGCTCAGAAAGCGTGATCGGGCTTCCCGGATAGACGTGATCCGTATAGAATGGGGTCGGATGGGCAAGAGCCCGTACCGGAGACGCCAGCAGCCCCCCCAGACCGACGACCAGACCCCCGGTCAGCACGCTGAAATCGCGACGATTGATCCTCATGCCTGACCCCGAGTCCTGGCTAAACCGCCTGATGATTGCCGCCCCTGCGTCAAATCAACACCCCTTCCGGGGATTTCCCGGACCCTTTTGCGCCAAGCGCCGGAGCCGCTCATGCCCACCGGTCTTCACCCCTTTGCGAATCGCTTCCTGCCCGCAGGGTTATTCTGCCTGATCCTGATCGACCTGTCGATTGCTTTCCTTGACCGGCCGCTGTCATCCTGGTCTCATGAGCATTTTCATGACGTCGTCGGATTTGTCTGGCTGACCTGGATCGCCGAGGTCCCGGCGCCGCTTGCCGCCATCGTCCTGATCGGCGTCGGCGTGGCCGCCGTCTGCGGCTGGCGCCCGGGCCGCTGGGGCCGGGTGCTGATCGCCTGCGGCCTTGCCACGGTCGCCGCTCTCGCCATCAAAGAACAACTCAAATTCGCCTTCGGCCGGACCTGGCCCGAAACCTGGACCCACGACAATCCGTCCTGGATCGGCAACGGCGTGTTCGGCTTCGAGCCGTTCCACGGCGGCCCGGGCTGGACCTCTTTCCCGTCGGGTCACACCACCGCCATCGCGGCACCGATGGCGGTGCTGTGGCATACCCTGCCCCGCTGGCGCTGGCTGTGGGCCACCATGGTCGGACTGGTGGCAATCGGCCTGCTGGGGGCTGACTACCATTGGTTGAGCGACACCATCGCCGGCGCTTATCTTGGCGGCGCCGTGGGCTTTGGTATCCTGTCATTGCTCAGCCCCGCCGCCCCGGCTCCGTAGCCGCCAACCCCGGAGGGAGCCGCCGGATCGCAGCCCCCCGTCGGATCAGACCTTAATATCCCGGCGGCGGATAGTTGGGCGGGGGCGGCGGCGGGTAATTGGAGGGCGGCGGCGCGTAGCCCGAGGGCGGCGCATAACCAGGGGGCGGGGCATAGCCCGGCGGCGGCGGGGGCGGCGCGCCCGCCGGTTGATAGCCCGGAACCTGATTGCCCCGGGAATACATGCACTGCGAATAGGCGACGTCGTAACGCCGCTGAATGCCGTACTGCCCGGCCTGCGACGCCCCCACGCCCTGGCCGGCACCGATGACGCTACCCGCCGCGGCGCCGACCGCGGCACCCCGCCCGCCGCCGACGGCGGCGCCCAGGCCGGCGCCCAGCGCGGTTCCCAGGATCGCACCCCCCACCGCCTGCTGGTTGACGGCCTCGGCCTGGCCCGCCACCTGCTGGTTGGCAAATTGCTGGCAGGTCATCTGATCCGCCTGGAACGCCTCGAATGACTTGCTCGGCGCGGGCATCACCTGCACCGTCGGCCCCATCGGCGGGGTGGCACAGGCGCCCAGCAGCACCACTGCTGAAAGCGCCACCGGAGCGAACTTACCTTGCATCATCAAAACCCCCTCAGACCTTCTTGTTGAAATCCCAACCCGGGTCAGGACTTCCGCGCCCCACGGCGCGCCGGCATCACTGGGTCGGCGTCGGCTGAACCTGACGCCATCCCTCCGGACAGGCTGCGACATAAGGGTAGTACCCCTGCGGCCTATTGCAATAATACCAGTACTGTGGCGCGGGCGGAGCCGACTGGACCGGCGGCGGGACATATTGCACCGGCGGCGCCACGTAAACCGGCGGCGGCGGCGCGATATAGGCCGGTGGATAGTAGGCCGGCGGCCCATAAACCACGGGCGGACCGTACCAGTCCAACGGCACACCGATGCCCACCACCACCCGGGCCGTCGCCGGCGGCGGTGCGCCGACCACACCCGCAGCCAGCACCAGGCTCCCCAACAGGAGCGAACCTCCACGGATCGAGCCGCGACGGAATTTCATGGCTGATGCCCCATACGATATCGCGACACGATCGCCCACGGCCCCGGCCGGGTCATCCCGTATTCCCCGAGGCCCGGCAAGGCGCCGCTTCCCATCTTTGGATATTACTCTAACATGAACGGGACTCTGTGAACAGCACCGGGGCGCCGACCGCCCTTGCGCGGAAACCGGTGACGCGGCGCCCCTTTGTGGTATCTATCGCCCGGGATTGACGTGTCAGGGAGTGCGCGGTGACGGCAAAGTCCGAGCCTGTTCGGGAAGACTTGGTGCTGGCCCTGCCCAAGGGCCGGATTCTGGACGAGGTGCGTCCGCTGCTGGACCGGGTCGGAATCATCCCGGAACCGGAGTTCGACAACGACAACAGCCGACACCTGCGCTTTCGAACCAACCTGCCCCATCTCAGCCTGATCCGGGTCCGGTCTTTTGACGTGGCCACCTTCGTGGCCTTTGGCGCCGCGCATCTTGGGGTCGCCGGCAACGACGTGATCATGGAGTTCGACTATTCCGAACTCTATGCGCCGCTGGACCTGGGGATCGGCCGCTGCCGGCTCAGCGTCGCCGAGCCGGTGGCGCTCTCGGAAACCGACGACCCGGCCCGTTGGAGTCACGTCCGCGTGGCCACCAAGTACCCGGAGATCACCCGCCGCCACTTCGCCGCCCGGGGCGTCCAGGCCGAATGCATCAAGCTCAACGGCGCCATGGAGCTGGCCCCGGCGCTGGGCCTCAGCCGGCGGATTGTGGATCTGGTGTCGTCGGGCGCGACCCTGCGCGCCAACGGACTGGCAGAAGTCGAGACCATCGCCGATATCACCTCCCGGCTGATCGTCAATCGTGCCGCCCTCAAGACCCGGCCGGAGGAGATGCACGGCTGGATCGAGCGTTTCCGCGAGGCCACCCATGCCCCATAAGCTGCACCGGACCGAGTCCGATTTCGAGGCCCGTTTTGCCGCGCTGATCGACGCCCCGCGTGCCGGCTGCGACGATGTCCGTCAGTCGGTGGCGGCCATCCTGGCCGATGTCCGGGTCCACGGCGACGCCGCGGTGATTGCCCACACCAAGCATTTCGACCGGCTGGAACTGACCGCCACCACCCTGCGCATCCGGGAGGCGGAAATCGACTCGGCGGTGGCCGCGTGTTCGCCGGAGCAAAGCGCCGCCCTCGAAACCGCCGCCCGGCGCATCACCGCCTTCCACGCCCGCCAGCACCCCGAAGGGCTGGACTACCATGATGGCGAGGGCATGCGCCTGGGCTCGCGCTGGACCGCGGTGGATGCGGTCGGGCTTTACGTCCCGGGCGGCACCGCTTCTTATCCCAGTTCGGTGCTGATGAACGCGATCCCGGCCAAGGTCGCCGGTGTCGGCCGGATCGTCATGGTGGTGCCCACCCCCATCGGCCGCGTCAACGCCCTGGTGCTGGCGGCGGCGCGTCTGGCCGGCATCAACGAGATCTACCGGATCGGCGGCGCCCAGGCGGTGGCGGCCCTGGCCTACGGCACCGCCACCATTGCCCCGGTGGACAAGATCGTCGGCCCCGGCAACGCCTATGTCGCCGAGGCCAAGCGTCAGGTGTTCGGCACCGTCGGCATCGACATGATCGCCGGGCCGTCGGAAATTCTGGTGGTTGCCGACGCCGCCAACCCGCCCGACTGGATCGCCGCCGATCTGCTGTCCCAGGCCGAACACGACACCGCCGCCCGCGCCATCCTGGTCACCGACGACCCGGGCTTTGCCGAACAGGTGATGGCCGCGGTCGAGGCCCGGCTGGCCACGCTGCCGCGCGCCGCCATCGCCGGGGCCAGCTGGCGCGAACACGGGCTGGTGATCGTCGTCAACCACCTTGACGAGGTGCCGCCCCTGGTCAACCGGATCGCGCCCGAGCACCTGGAACTGGCGGTGTCCGAGCCGGACCGGCTGTTCGCCCGCGTCCGCCATGCCGGCTCGGTGTTTCTCGGCCGCCACACCCCGGAGGCGCTGGGCGATTATGTCGCCGGCCCCAACCATGTGCTGCCGACCTCGCGCAGCGCCCGCTTCTCCTCGGGACTGAGCGTCCTCGACTTCCTCAAGCGCACCACCTTCATCGAGGCGAGCCCGGCCGGCCTCGCCGCCATCGGTCCCGCCGCCCTGACCCTGGCCGCGGCCGAAGGTCTCGATGCCCACCGGCTCTCTCTGGCCCTGCGGCTGGACGCCATGGGTGCCGAAGCCGGCGCCGATGCCGGGACGCCGCCATGACCGAAAGACGGAACCGCATCGTCCACGTCAAACTCGACGAGCGCACCGTGGTCCGACGCAAGCCGGAGGTTGAGCATGAGCGGGCAGTTGCCATCTTTGATCTGTTGGAGGAAAATGTCTTCGAGCCGGACGGCTTTGCCGATCGGGGTCCCTTCAACCTCCACCTCAGCGCCGAGGAGGGACGGCTCAACTTTGACATCCGCACCGAGGATGGGCTTGAACTGACCCGGGTGGCGCTGCCGCTCAGTCCGTTCCGCAAGATCGTCCGCGACTATTTCATGGTGTGCGAGAGCTACTATAACGCTATCAAGAAGGCGACTCCGGCGCAGATCGAGGCGTTCGATATGGGCCGGCGCGGTTTGCACAACGAGGGTTCCGAGTTGCTTCAGGAGCGTCTGGCCGGCAAGATTGCCATTGACCACCCGACCTCCCGGCGGCTGTTCACCCTGGTCTGCGTCCTGCATATTCGAGGCTGACCGCACCACCTTCCACCACGCCGGGTCGCGCATGGATGCCTTCCCCCCTCCGGCCATTACCAGCGTGTTGTTCGCCTGCACGTTCAACGCCGTCCGTTCGCCGATGGCCGAAGCCCTGCTGAAGCGTCACCTTGGCCGGCGGCTGTATGTCGATTCGGTGGGCGTGCGCGAGGGCGAGCCCGACCCGTTCATGGTCACGGTGATGGCCGAACTGGGCGTCGACCTGGCCCGGCATCGGGCCAAGATCTTTGACGAGTTGGACGACAACTCGTTCGATCTGGTGATTTCGCTGTCTCCCGAGGCTCATCACCGCGCCGTCGAGATGGTCCGCACCATGGCCTGCGACGTGGAATACTGGCAGACCTTTGACCCGGCGCTGGTGGAAGGCAGCCGGGACACCAAGTTGGACGGCTACCGGCAGGTCCGCGATGGCCTGGCCGAACGAATCCGGCGGCGGTTTCCCGACCACGGCGCAATCCCGGCGCGCCCCGAGGGCAGCAAGGGCTGGTCCGACTTTTTCCGGTAACAAAGTCCCGGGTTCCAAGGGCCACTGCCCTTGGTGGGTCCAGGGCGACGCCCTGGTCGGGGGCAAGGGGGCGAGGCCCCCACCATCTCAGGCCGCCGGCGAATCATGCCCATCGAGGACGCGCGTCAACCCCTGCTGCTCCATGCGGAATTTCATGGCCTCAACCGGATCCGGCGGGTCCATGGGATAATGCCGGGCCTCGTAAGCATCGATCAACGTCGCCAACAGATCAAGGCGCCCGCCCTCCGATGTGCCGCTTCGAGCGCCCCACAAACGATCAACCTCCGCCAGTGCCGCCTCGTAATCCGCCTCCGAGCGGATCGGCATCAACTCAACCGTCATAGTCCACCTCCGTCACATCGATCCGGTCGTAATCCTGGTGGGTACCGATCCATTTAATCCAAACGATGCCCTTTTCAAAATCCACCGCGACGACCAGCCGGCAGGTATTGCCCTTGACATTGAAGACGACGCGCTCGGCCGTCACGATACTGGCTGTGGCATAGCGTCGCTTGATGTCAACGGTGCTGGTCCACCGCGCCTTACGCACCTCATCGAACCAAGCGTCCAAGGCGACCTTGATCGCCGGCTGGTTCTTCTGTCCAGAGAGCGAATCGACAAAGTCCCGCAGGGTACGCCTGGCGATGATCCTCATGGCGATTGTTTTACCATCGTGCCCATTTCGGGCGCAAGGTGGGCGGATAGCTTCCGGCCTGCGGCAACACCCCCACGTTCCGGCCCCGGCAACCCACGCACCGCCATCGGAATTGAAACATTTCCCCTTCGCCGGTCAGGATTGGTATGACGGACACTGGGCTGGTCGGCAGCCGCCCCGCGGCGGTGCCTTGGTCCCCGACTTTTTCGCGGTGAAGGATTGCGAAAATGAACACCCTCGTCGGCGATCTTCTCCACCGGGCCGAACGCGCCGGCGCGGCGTTGATGGTCTGCGACGACCAGGACCGGATTCTCCGCGTCAGCCGAAAGCATGCGCAGATTTACGACTTTCTCGACTTTTCCACGCGCCCGACGTTCGAAGACTTCATGTGGAGTAGCATCAAGAGCCGTAAACAGGCCGATCCCTTTCTCTATCAGCATCCTCAGGAATGGTTACGCGCCGCGTCACGAGCCCGCCAAACAGTCGATTACACCCAGTTCATAACCCGGCACGCCGATGGCCGGGTCCTGTTGGTTTGCTACGAAAAGATCAAGGGCGCCACCAACTGGTGGTACCAAGCCCGGATCGACATCACCCGTGAATTGAAAGAACGCTTCAAGCAGGACGGTGTGCTGCTCGGTCCGGCCTGTTGGGAGGGCAATTTCGCACCGCTGGCCCGGAACACCACCGTTCCGATCACCAATGTCCTGGAGGCGATGCCGGCCGCCGGGGCGCTGATCATGGCCCGGGGCCGGATGCTGGACGCCAACCGCGCCCTGTTCGCCATACTGCGCGAGGGCGACGGATTGTTGAAGATGGATGACCGGGTGGTCGCCCGGGAGCCTTCGGAACAGGCCGAGTTCCAGCGCCGGCTCGCCCGCTTCTTCGAGGCCGGCACCCGCGGTTCCCCGATCGCCATGCGAATTTCCCGGCGGGAGTGCCACGAACCCTATTTCCTCTCGGTCTCGTCCCTCCTCAACCTGGGCCAGGAGACCTGGGGGGATGGCCATATCGCGGTGCTGACCGTGGCCAATCCCGCGGCGGCGCCGGTCCTGGATCCGGCCATGCTGGCGGAGTTCTTCGGGATCACCCGGGCCGAAGCCGAGGTCGCGGCGGCCCTGGGGGCCGGGCATACAGTGGCATTCATCGCAAGACAACGGGGCGCCACCCTCAATACAGTCTATTCCCAGATTCGAAAAATCGTTGAAAAGACCGGATACAACGGACAGACTGACATCGCCCGCCGGGTCACCGATCTGGCCCGCATCTTTGGCAGACAGCGGTCCACGGGTGAGAACAGATAAATAGTTTCTGAGGAATTGAAATGACATTGGTTCACCTCGATACCGAAGTCTCGAAGCGGAAGATTCACGACCTTGATCTGTCCTTTGTCGAACGCCGCCTGATCCGGGTTGACGGCTATACCGCCGAACAGGCACGCGCGGCCACCGATCTTTACCGGTGCGTTCTGGTGCTCCAGGTGGAATACCCGGAACGGGCGATTGTCCCGCCGGTCGCCGCCGACCACGCCCTGCACGCCCATATCCTGCACACCCGGCGCTATGCCGCCGACATGCAGGCGATCTTCGGCCGCGTCCTGCACCATGATCCCGACGACTTCGCCGCCGCCACCGCCGACGCGGCGCGGGAGTTCACCCGGCAGGCGTTCCTCGACCGCTTCGGGATCGCCGTCCCGGCCTTTGAAATGTGCCTGGTCAGTCTGGAGGCCGGGGCGAGGCAGGCGGCCTAGCCTGGCGCCGGGTTGTCCTTGAAAGGGCAGGGTTTTGTGGGCGCTGCCCACACCCGCAAAGGGCCGGTCGGCCCTTTGAACCCGTGACGTTTTGAGGTCGGGGAGGAGAGCCTCCTTGCCGGAAGGTACCCCCGGCCCTCTCCCGCATTGCGGGAGAGGGTTGCGGTGGTGCGGGTGACCGAAACCCGACGCACCGCGGTCGGCTTATGAAGGCTTCTTCATGTTCGACAGCCGCTCGGAAATCATCAATAGCTGCTCGCGCAGCTCCTCTTTCCCTAAATGCGACAATTGCTCAATGATCTCGCCCATCTCCTCGTCGCCTTCGGCCCTTTCCCTCTCGGCATGATCGCGGACCTTGGACGCCCCGCCATCCGCAGCCTGGGCCATCGCCTTCACTTCGGCACCGGCCTTGCCCAAATAGCGCGAGGCGTCGTCGTTAACAACGTCCCAAACCATGCTTAAAACAACGTAAATCCTGACCTCGGCATCGAGACCCCGGATTTGCCCGCTATTGTAATAACTCATCAATTTTCCAACCAGCAGGCTGCGTAGAAAGCGCGCATCCTGAATGACCGCATCAATATCGCGTCCAAGATTATCGATCACCGCCCGTTTCAGCCAACTCCCGGTCAAACGAGTGGAAACGATCGATTCGGCCGTCAACACATCCCTCGACAGCGCGATGAAAATATCCACCAGCATCACCGCATCTTCGGCCGCGAGCAGGGGATCCCGCCGAACTGCTTCCGGCATCGCCTGTCGTAACCAAGCCGACATGGGAATGCTCGAGAGATCACAAATTTCGCTAAAATCAACACCCTCGTCCCCATCAGCTTTGCGTCGCGCCGGGCTTTACACCTGACATCAAGGGTGCGGCATTTTCCCCTCGCCGTCAACGGGAAACCTGCGACCAACCCGTTCAGGCGGGCAATTTCATCCCCAAATCTGGTGATGCGGAAAGATTATTTCGCTGAGAGAGTGCCATTAGATGACCAAGAGATCGTAACAATCCGAGGCCGCAGCGGGAGTACCGGGCATGAAACGCGAAGACCGTCGCGGCGGAAGGGAGCCAGGCCGTCCCAACAGCCACAATATTGTGAGTCCGCCAAGCCCCATCACCCAACCGGGACCGCTGGAACTTTTAAGATGTTGGTGGCAACTCTCCGAAAACGAGCATAATTCGGCTGCCGACATCCGTCGATCCCTCTGAGAATATCTTCGTTACCCCCAATATCCGCCGCACCAGTCCGAAAATGGCGCCCGAGGAGGCTCGCTCCATGGCCGAACCACCAGACCAGCAAGGCGTACCGGATCATGGGAGCATCCGGTTCGCGACCGCGATTCGCGCGTTTATCGTGGACTACTATCGCCGACTCGCACACGGCGGCACCCCCTCCCGTAACCGGAACGACCACCCCGACGCCGACGCCGACGGCGTCGGGACTGACCGCCCCGGAGACCGGGATCACCGAAGCTGACTGGTCTCGAGTCGGGACCGGACCCGACGGAGGGGTTCCAAGGGCCGCCGGCCTTTGGTGGGTCCAGGGCAAAGCCCTGGTCGGGGGCAAGGGGCGAAGCCCCCCAACCAGCCATCGGTCATTCTTATCGCTCGCTCAGTTCACCGTAATGGTGCCGACCCGAATCACCTGTTGGGGCGTCGCCAACAGGTCGGCGGTGCCGCCGTTGAGGGTCAGGCCGGTCACATTGGCCACCCCGGGCACGCCCCAGGCCACCGCCGCCAGTTGCGACCAGGGCAGCGACACCCCCAGTCCAAGGCCACCGATGGTTGTACCGATGGCGTTGGCCACCGCTGCCGCCACCGCCCCATGGGTATAGCCGCCGGCGGCAACCACCGTCATGGTCGGGTTGGCGGTCACGATGGTCGGGCCGAACACCGCCCAGCAGGTGCCCACCGGCCGGATGGCGTCGATGGCCGCGGCCACCGCCGTCAGCAGGCTTTGGGGCGGATTGCCGCTGCCGTCGTCCACCACCACATAGAACGACCCCGGTTGCGCCTGGCCGACATAGTTGGTGGCCTCGACCACCGTATAGGACAGCCCCTGCCGCACCGAGGCAATGGCACTGCCGATGGCGGTCTTGGTCGCCTTGGCCAGACTGGCCACGTATAGGCCGAATCGGTTACGCAACGCCGGGTCCGACTCGGCATCCAGGCCGTTCACGAACGGCGCCGCGTTGGTCACGGTATCGAGTCCCGGGTTCACCGTGGCCATCGACGAGATGGCGCCGATCATCACATTGCCCGCCGAACCGGCGATCTCGGCCTGGGCCGGAACCGTCAGCGACGCGACACCGGGCGCGAGCACATAGCCGCCGAGCGCCGCCGACCACGCGCTGTTGGTGGGATCGAGGGTCACCGTGAACTTTTGGCTGTTGTCAGCGGTCTGCACCACCGCCCCCACCGGCACCACCACCTGTGCCGTGGTAAAGAATCGCGAAAACGTCACCTGCCCGCTGGCGGGCACCGCCGAGAGCCGGCTCACGCCATAGTCGGCCACCCAACTGTCGAGATCGGCGCCGGCGCTGGTGGCGGCCCGGGTGGTGGTCAGAACCTGGATGATCAGGCCCTGAAGCCACAACAAGACCCCGGCGTTGCCCTCGGCAATGGCCCGCAAGATCGAGCCGATCGAAAAGTCAAGCAAAGGTGAAGCCGAGCCCTGGATCGCCGCCGCCTGACTGGCGACCAGTTGATCAAAGCTCTGAACGTTAAGATTGGCCATTTTTGAAGTCTCCGTTACGGGTTGACGTTAAAAGTCACGGCGGCCTGGCCACCACTGACCGCATCGACGTAGGTAATGCTGACCACCACACCATTGGTGATGGGCGCGAGCGTGATCACCGGAGCCGGCTGCGGGGCCACCGCCGCCTCCAGCGCCAGTTGGTTGCGGATCACGGCAATCAGGGCGTCGGCACTCGGATTCTGGCCAACACAGGCGGGCAGGCCCCCGCCATAGTCCGGTTGCCAGAAATAACTGCCGGGCGCGGTCAGCAGACGCCGCAAGACCCGTTGATTTCCAAGAGTCAGGCCATCAACGGATTGCAGGTCCCCGGTTGGACTGCACGTCAGGTCGTTGTCAATAAGGTGGTAAAGATCGGTCATGTCATCGGTTCTCCTTTGTCGCCAGCCCCGATACTCGGGGCTGCGGCGGCAGGCCCGAGTCGCGGGCACAAAAAAAGCCCGGTGCGGTCTCCCGCCCCAGGCTTCATCGCCACGTCTCCATCGCCACGTCTCGCGACGTTGCCTATCTGTATCACATCTCGCGCCCGCCGGTCCAGACGCGAGGGCGGGATAATTACCGGAATTTGATGGGGGGGTGATACCGGGGGGCTTCGCCCCTTGCCCCGACCAGGGCTTTGCCCTGGACCCACCAAATGCTGCGGCCCTTGGAACCCAGGACTTTAATGTGCTTTACGCCCGGGGCCGGGGTCTGCGCTGCGACAAACAGACATTGTCCCGGCGACCCGGGGCGGGTACCAAAGAGGCCGCTTGTTGAAATTGGATGCGATGTCCCATGTCCCGTTCTTCCCATGGTACTTTTCCCCGGGTGCGGCTGCGCCGCAACCGCGCCGATCCCTGGAGCCGGCGGCTGGTCGCCGAGCACCGGCTGACGGTGGATGATCTGATCTGGCCGGTGTTCGTGATCGAGGGCCGGGGCCAGCGAATCGACGTGGCATCGATGCCGGGGGTGGCGCGGCTTTCCGTGGATTTGCTGGTGGAGGCGGCGCTCGAGGCCCGATCGTTGGGGGTGCCGGCGCTGGCGCTGTTTCCCGTGGTCCCCGCCGAACGCAAGTCCCCCAACGCCGAAGAAGCCTGCGATCCCGACAATCTGATGTGCCAGGCGGTACGCGCGCTCAAGGTCGCGGTCCCCGACATCGGGCTGTTTTGCGACGTGGCCCTCGACCCCTATACCAGCCATGGCCATGACGGCCTGCTGTGGGACGGCCGCATCGTCAATGACGAAACCGTGGCGGTACTGGTGCGCCAGGCGCTGGTGCTGGCGGAAGCCGGAATCGACGTGGTGGCACCATCAGATATGATGGACGGCCGGATCGGGGCGATTCGCGACGCCCTTGACGCCGCCGGTCACCAGGAAGTCCGCATCAGCGCCTATGCCGCCAAATACGCCTCGGCCTTCTACGGACCCTTCCGGGATGCGCTCGAGACCGGCGGACTGCTCAAGGGCGACAAGAGCACCTACCAGATGGATCCGGCCAACGGCGCCGAGGCGCTGCGCGAGGTCGCGCTCGACCTGGAAGAAGGCGCGGACAGCGTCATCGTCAAACCCGGCCTGCCCTATCTCGACATCGTCCGCCGGGTCAAAGAAACCTTCATGGTTCCGACCTTTGCCTACCATGTCAGCGGCGAGTACGCGATGCTGAAGGCGGCGGTGGCCAATGGCTGGCTCGACAACGACCGTACCGTGCTGGAAACCCTGCTGTCGTTCAAACGGGCCGGGGCCGACGCGGTGCTGACCTATTGCGCCGTCGAAGCCGCCCGCCTGCTCCAAAACCGCCCCGCCGCTTGATGGGGTCTGGGGCCGGCGGCCCCAGTGGGATCCAGGGGTAAAACCCCTGGTCGCCAAAGGCAAAAGGAGTCGCCCCCTACCGGTTCGCCGCCACCGCCGGCAGGCTCTGGATGCGCCCGATCAGGTTTTCCACATAGACCTTTTCCACCGGCGCCAGTTCCACCGACCGCGCGGTCATCTTCTGGGCCTCTTCGGGATGGCCGCCGGCACTCAGCACCTCGGCCCAACTGCTGTAAACGTCGGAAAAGGTCGGGTCTGCCTTCTCCGCTTCCCGGAACTTGCTGAACGCCCGGTCGGGATGGCCCATCAGCGCCAGGGTGAAGCCCCATTCGGTGTAGGCCGCGGCCAGGGTGTCGGTGGGATCGCCCTTGTGCCAGCCCAGAACCACCGCCTGGAACTTGTCGATGGCGTCTTCGAGCTTGCCTTCCCGGGCCAGCACCACGCCCCAATTGAACATGGGCGAGGCAAAGCTCGGTTCGGCCTCCAGCGCCTCGCGGAATTTGTCGATGGCCCCGTCGCGATCGGACTCCTGGTAGAGCACGACGCCCCACAGGTTGAGCAGCCACTTCCGGTCCCGGGTCTCGGGATCGGCGAGGGCGCGCCGGACCACGGTCTCGGTGGTGGTGAAATCCCGGACAAGGTAATCCTTCTTGAACTGATACGCCGCGAGCATGTACGGGTCGATCATCCGTACCGCCTCATAAGCGACCTTATCGATCAGCTTCGGAACATCCTTGCCTTCGATGCCCTCGTGAATGGTGGTTTCATGATGCTCATTGTCACGGCCGCGCAGCACCATCTCAAGATTATCGCCATTGGCGACGATCTCGCCCGAGAACGTATAGGGGATCAGTCCAAAGGTGGTCTGTACCGCCCGCAGCAGCGGGGTCAGTTCGAAAAACTCACCCAGCACCGCCGCCGACCCGCCCTCGTCCTGGGCCATCACCTCTTTGGCGTCGGCCCGGGTTTGCGCCAAGTGCTCGATCTGCTGCATCTGATCCGCAAGGCGGGTCACCACCACGTCGGAGGTAAAGCCGCTTTTGGCCGATACCGACTGGGGGACGCTGACCGACTCGATATTGACCGCTTCGACGTTGGTGAAGACGGCCAGACCAAAGGCGCCAAGCGCCGTGAATAACGGGATCGCGAGGAAACCCAAGTCCATCGTCATCCTCCTGCCGCCGACCCGCCGGTACAGCGGATCGCTGGCCGACAGTTATAGGCGGATTTTCCGATCTGGCAAGCAGGCGTTCGCCGCCGGCCCGGGGTGTTGGTCGCGGACGCCACTCAAAGACCACCCCGGCCGGTGCCGCCCCCGGTTCAGGGGGCGGCGGGCCGTGGTCCCGACCGACTCCGACTTACATAATAAAGGCCCCGGAGAACCACAGGTTCCCCGGGGGTCGGATCAGGCGGCGTCGGAGTTCTGCGCCTGTGGCCGCATGGTGCCGGTCCGCTGGAACTGGGTGTGCCACGAGAAGGCTTTTTCGATCACATGGGGCGTCTGGCCGCCGCGGGTCAGCGCCTCGGCCACATACTCCTTCATGGCATCGCGATAGGACGGGTGGACGCACGACTCGATAATCAGCCCGGACCGCTCGCGGGGGGCAAGGCCGCGCAGGTCGGCCAGACCACATTCGGTCACGATGACATCGACATCATGCTCGGTGTGATCGACGTGGCTGACCATGGGCACGATGCTCGAGATGGCGCCGTTCTTCGCCATCGACTTGGTCACAAACACCGACAGATAGGCGTTCCGCGCGAAGTCGCCGGAACCGCCGATGCCGTTCATCATGTGGGTGCCCAGCACATGGGTCGAGTTGATGTTGCCATAGATGTCGGCTTCGAGCGCGGTGTTGACGCCGATCACGCCAAGCCGGCGAATCACCTCGGGGTGGTTGCTGATTTCCTGGGGCCGCAGGATCAGGCGATGCTTGTAATGACCGATATTCGCGATGAACTGCTCATACCGGTTGTTGGACAGCGTGATCGACGACCCCGACGCGAAGTCCAGCTTGCCGGCATCGAACAGATCGATGGTTGAGTCCTGAAGCACCTCGGAGTACATCTTGAGGTTATGAAACGGCGAGTCGATCAACCCGTGCATCACCGCGTTGGCGATGGTGCCGATGCCGGCCTGAAGCGGATGCAGAGTGTTGGTCAGCCGGCCCTGGCTCACCTCGTGCTTGAGGAACTCGGTCAGGTGGCCGGCGATATCCCGGGTCTCGTCGTCGGGCGGCAGCACCGTCGAACAGCTGTCGGCCTTTTGAGTGACCACGATCGCCTTGATTCGCGACGGGTCGATCGGAATGTACGGCAAACCGATCCGGGCATCAGGAGCCAGCACCGGAATCGGCGACCGGTAAGGGCGACGGGTCGGAATATAGACGTCGTGCATGCCTTCCAGCTCCAGCGGCTGGGTCAGGTTCAGCTCGACGATCACCTCTTTTGCCAGAATCGCAAAGGTCGCCGAATTGCCGACCGAGGTGGTCGGAATCAGGCCGCCGTCCTCGGTGATCCCCATCACCTCGATCACCGCAACGTCGATGGGACCCATCTGCCGGCTGCGCAGCAGTTCCACCGTCTCGGACAGGTGCTGATCGATGAACATCACTTCGCCGCGGTTGATCGCCGCCCGCAGGGTCGGATCGCCCTGGAACGGCAGACGCCGCGACAGCGCCTTGGCATTGGTCAGCGTCCGGTCGACATCGTTGCCGAGGGAGGCGCCGGTCATCAGTGTGATCTTGAGTGGTTCGCGCTTTGCCCGCTCGGCCAGCGCCATCGGCACGACCTTGGCTTCGCCGGCCCGGGTGAAGCCGCTCATGCCCACGATCATGCCGTCCTTAATGTAGGACGCGGCCTCTTCGGCGCTCGTCACCTTGTTCCACAATGACCTCAACCGGATACGATCCCGATACATGATTCCTCCCCACGGGGTTCTCAACTGAGTATTTGACGCGGTTGCGCACACCATGGCGCTCCGCGGCGGCGGATACTGCCTTGTCGTACCGCAGCCCGGCAAACCCGCTTCGTGCATGTCGTAATTGCGGGCCGGACAGAGCTGGGTAGCGCAAAGCCGATTTTCCCACCGTCCAAGCGACCACTATGTCACACTCACCGGCCGGCCGAACAGTCGATTCTGGTGCCCCCGGCAGGTTGACAGTACCCGTCGGTCTGCCGCATGCGGTTACTGTGCCCAATACGACACCCGGCCCCGGACCGGGAAAGGGCCACCGCGCGACGGGGTTGTCGGGAATATCAGACCCGTGATAGCGTCCCTTCCGAGCCAGACAGCAGCCGGGAGAAAAATGGGTTGCGTCGGCCGCTATGCGCAACTTACGGTTGTGGCTCGGCCAAAGACACCGAGTGCCCTGGCCGTTTCAGCTTATGATTGAAAAATGGCCGATACATTAATGGACCCGGTTGAGGCGGCGCTGTTGAAGGCCCCCGTCGGGAACGCGCCCTTGCCGACTTCCATCGAAACCAACCTGATCGACGGCAATCAGGCCGCCGGCTGGGTCGCGTATCGATGCAGCGAAGTGATCGCCATTTACCCGATCACGCCCGCCTCGCCGATGGGTGAACTGGCCGACGAATGGGCGACCGCGGGCAAGCCCAACCTGTGGGGCGACGTACCGCAGATCGTCGAGATGCAGTCCGAGGGCGGCGCCGCCGGGGCCATTCATGGCGCCTTGCAGGCGGGGACGCTGGCGACGACCTTCACGGCATCCCAGGGGCTGCTGCTGCTGATCCCCAACCTCTACAAGATCGCCGGCGAGCTCACGCCGTTCGTCCTCCATGTGGCGGCCCGCACCCTGGCCACCCACGCCCTGTCGATCTTCGGCGACCACAGCGACGTGATGGCCTGCCGCCAGACCGGGATGGCGCTGCTGTCGTCCTCGACGGTGCAGGAGGCGCAGGATCTGGCGCTGATCGCCCATGCCGTGACCCTCAAGGCGCGCGTGCCGTTTCTGCATTTCTTCGACGGCTTCCGCACCTCGCACGAATTGAACGGCGTGATCCCGCTCGCCGACGACGACTTTCGCGCCCTGATCGACGAGGTGGCGATCACCGGCCTGCGTCGGCGCGGGCTCAGCCCCGACCGGCCGCAACTGCGCGGGACCGCCCAGAACCCCGACGTCTTCTTCCAGGCCCGGGAAGCCTGTTCGCCGTTCTACGACACCTGTCCGGGGCTGGTCCGGGACGCCTTCGACCGGCTGGCCCGGCGGACCGGCCGACGGTACCGGTTGTTCGACTATGACGGCCACCCTGCCGCCGAGCGGGTGATCGTGATCATGGGCTCGGGCGCCGAAACCGCGCGCGAAACCGCGCGTTTCCTCGAACGCCGGCGGGACGAGCGGGTGGGCGTGGTCACGGTCCGCCTGTACCGGCCGTTCTCCATTGCCGATTTCGTGACCGCGCTGCCCGACACGGTGCGGGCCATTGCCGTGCTCGACCGCACCAAGGAGCCGGGCGCGGTCGGCGAGCCTTTGTTTCTCGACGTGGTGGCGGCGCTGGCCGAGGTCCGGGCCGACGACACCCCGCGCTTTGCCGTGGACCCGGTGGTCATCGGCGGCCGCTACGGCCTGTCGTCCAAGGAATTCACCCCGGCCATGGTCCGGGCGGTGTTCGACGAGCTGGCCCGGGAGCGGCCGAAGCGCCGCTTCACGGTAGGCATCAACGACGATGTCAGCCACAGTTCGTTGCCGCTCGGCGCGCCACTGGACGTGGAGCCGGCGGGCACCACCCGGGCGGTGTTCTTCGGCCTCGGCTCCGATGGCACCGTCGGCGCCAACAAGAATTCGCTGAAGATCATCGCGGAGGAAACCGGCCAGTACGGCCAGGGTTATTTCGTCTACGACAGCCGCAAGTCGGGAGCCACCACCGTCTCCCACCTGCGCTTCAGCCCGCAACCGATCCATGCCCCGTACCTGATCGCCGAAGCCGGTTTCGTCGCCTGTCACCACTTCCCGTTGCTGGACCAGATGGACGTTCTCGACGCCGCCGCACCGGGCGCCATCGTGCTGCTCAACGCCCCCGGCACCGCCGAAGAGGTCTGGACCACCCTGCCGCGCTCGGTCCAGCAACAGGCCATCGACCGCAGGGTCCGGCTCTACGCCGTCGATGCCAGCCGGGTGGCCCGGGAGGCCGGGCTGGGACGGCGCATCAACACCATCATGCAGACCTGTTTCTTCGCCCTGTCGGGAGTCCTGCCGCCCGACGACGCGGTGGAACGGATCAAGGGCGCCATCGACAAGACCTATGGCCGGCGCAGCGAGGAGACGGTGCGCCGCAACCACGCCGCGGTGGACCGCTCGGTGGCCAATCTGATCGCGATTCCGCTGCCGGCCCAGGCCAGCGCCACCTTCGACCGGCGGGCGGCGGTGCCGGCCCATGCCCCCGAGTTCGTCCGGCGGGTCACCGCCGCCATTCTGGCCGGTCACGGCGACCGGTTGCCGGTCAGTGCCTTTCCGGTGGACGGCACCTGGCCGGTGGGAACCGCGCGCTATGAAAAGCGCGGCATCTCGACCGAAGTGCCCGGATGGAATGCCGAACTCTGCATCCAGTGCAACAAATGCGCGATGGTTTGCCCCCATGGGGTGATCCGGGTCAAGGCCTGCGCGCCCGAGGCACTGGCCGACGCACCTCCCGGCCTGCGCAGTCTGGACTACCGGGGCGAAGAGTTTGCCGGCTCGAAATTCCTTTTGGCTATTTCGCCCGAAGATTGCACCGGCTGTACCTTGTGCGTGGCGGTCTGTCCGGCCAAGGACAAGGCCAACCCGCGGCGCAAGGCCCTGGAGATGCGGTCGGTGACGGAGATCGGCGCAACGTCCAGCGTCGCCTTCTCTTATTTCCTCGACCTGCCCGAGGTACCGCGGACCCAGGTGCCGCTGGCGGTCAAGCAGGTGCAATTGTTCCAGCCGCTGTTCGAATTCTCGGGCGCCTGCGCCGGTTGCGGCGAAACCCCGTACCTCAAGCTGCTGACCCAGTTGTTCGGCGACCGGGCGGTAATCGCCAACGCCACCGGCTGTTCCTCGATCTATGGCGGCAACCTGCCGACCACCCCCTATACCGTCAATGCGGACGGTCGCGGACCGGCATGGTCCAACTCGCTGTTCGAGGACAATGCCGAGTATGGCTTCGGCCTGCGCACCGCCCTTGACCAGTTGGCGCTTCAGGCCCGGGCGCTGGTGCGGGAACTGGCCGGGCAATTGCCCGGGTCGCTGGTCGATGGCCTGCTGTCGGCCACCGGCCGCGACGAGACCACCATCGCCGCCCAGCGGGCGCGGGTGGTGGCCTTGCGCCAGGCACTGGCCGGACTCGACAGTCTGGCGGCCCGACGCCTGCTTGAGATCGCCGACAATCTGGTGACGCGGAGCGTCTGGATCGTCGGCGGCGACGGTTGGGCCTACGACATCGGGTACGGCGGGTTGGACCATGTGCTGGCCTCGGGACGGAATGTCAACATTCTGGTGCTGGATACCGAGGTCTATTCCAACACCGGCGGCCAGCAGTCCAAGGCCACGCCGCTCGGCGCCTCGGCCAAGTTCGCCATCGCCGGACGGCCGACCCCCAAGAAGGACCTGGGCATGATCGCCATGTCCTATGGCCATGTGTTCGTGGCCCAGGTGGCCTTCGGTGCCCGCGACCAGCAGACGGTACGGACCTTCCTCGAGGCCGAGTCCTATGACGGCCCGTCCCTGATCATCGCCTACAGCCATTGCATCGCCCATGGCTACGATCTGGCCCATGGCCTCGACCAGCAAAAGCTGGCGGTGGACAGTGGTCACTGGTCGCTCTACCGCTACGATCCCCGACGGCTGGCAGCGGGGGAAAAGCCATTGATTCTGGACAGTGGCCCGGCCAAGGCGCGGCTGGCCGACTTCATGGCCAACGAAACCCGCTTCCGGGTCGTCGAGCGCGACGATCCCCAGCGGTTCAAGGCACTGCTCAAGGCCGCCGAGGCCGAGAGCCGGCTGCGCCAGGAACGGCTGCGTTTCATCGCCGACTTCCAGGAAGCCACCAAAGACTAGTCGAAGCCGGGGGCGTCCCCGCCCCCTGGCGCCGGCCAAAGGCCCCGGCGCGAAAAAAGCCCGCAAGGAAGACCTTATGGACCTGTCCACCCGCTACCTGGGTTTCGATCTCCCCCATCCGTTGATGCCTGGGGCATCGCCGCTGGTCGATGACCTGGACACGGTGCGCCGGCTGGAAGATGCCGGGGCGGCGGCCATCGTGATGCACTCGCTGTTCGAAGAACAGATCAAACAGGACCGCCTGCACGCGCTGCTGGCCACCGAGGGACCGGCCGACAGTTATGCCGAGGCGCTGAGCTACTTCCCCGGCCTCGATCATTTCGCACTGGGTCCCGAGGCTTATCTGGAACAAATCCGCCGGGTCAAGCAGGCGGTGCGGGTGCCGGTGATCGCCTCGCTCAACGGCGTCAGCGCCGAGGGGTGGACCGATTATGCCCGGCTGATCCAGGAGGCCGGGGCCGACGCCCTGGAACTCAACGTCTATTTCGTGGCCGCAGCCCTCGACGACTCCGCGGCGTCGGTGGAAAACCGGGTGGTGATGATCGCCCGTCAGGTCAAGCAGGCCGTGACCATTCCGGTCGCACTAAAACTCTCGCCGTTCTTCTCGGCCTTCGGCGGTTTTGCCCGGCGGCTGGAACAAACCGGGGTTGATGGCCTGGTCCTGTTCAACCGTTTTTACCAGCCCGACCTTGATATCGACCTGCTCGAGGTGATCCCGCGGCTCGAACTGTCGACCTCGTCGGAGTTGCTGCTGCGCCTGCGCTGGCTTGCCATCCTTTCGCCCCAGATCACGCCGACGCTGGCCTGCTCGGGCGGCGTCCACACCGTGGCCGACGTGGTCAAGGCGGTGATGGCCGGCGCCAACGCCGTGCAACTGGTCTCGGTCCTGCTCCAGGACGGCCCGGCCGCGCTTGCCGAACTGCGCACCGGCCTGTCGCGCTGGCTGGAAGAACACGAGTACGAATCCCTGAAGCAGATGCAAGGCAGCATGAACCTCAGCCGCTGCCCGAACCCGGCGGCCTTCGAACGCGGCAACTACATGGCCACGCTGCAAAGCTGGCGGCGGCAGAATCTGTGAGGCATCCGGCGACCGGGGGTTTTGTGGGCTCTGCCCACACCCGCAAAGGGCCGGTCGGCCCTTTGAACCCGTGAGTTTTGGAGGTCAAGGAGGCGAGCCTCCTTGCGGGTGCAGGGCAGAGCCCTGGTCGGGGGTTTGGGGGCAAAGCCCCCATGGGTCATCTATAAGGCTCGCCGGTATAATCCGATGCCGGCCGTCAAAACAAGTTTCGACGCCACGAAAAAAAGGGGAGCGACCCCGCGGCCGCTCCCCCCCTTTTCTTCCCGACGACCGAGACTTAGAAATCCATATCGCCCATGCCGCCCATGCCGCCACCGCCCGGGGGTCCCGGAGGGGCCTTTTTCTCGGGCTTTTCGCCGACCATGGCTTCGGTGGTGATCAGCAACCCGGCGACCGAGGCCGCGTCCTGGAGTGCCGTGCGGACCACCTTGGTCGGGTCGATGATGCCGGCCTTGACCAGATCGGTGTAGACCCCGGCCTGGGCGTCGAAGCCGTAGGACGGGTCGTTCTGGTCAGTCAGCTTGCCGACCACGATGGAGCCGTCGACGCCGGCATTGATCGCGATCTGGCGTACCGGCGCCTGGAGGGCACGGCGGACGATGTCGATGCCCACCCGCTGCTCGTCATTGGCCGGTTTCAGGGCGGCCAGGGCCTTGATGGCATAAAGCAGGGCGACGCCGCCGCCCGGAACGATGCCTTCTTCCACCGCGGCACGGGTGGCGTGCATGGCATCGTCGACCCGGTCCTTGCGTTCCTTGACCTCGACTTCGGTGGCGCCACCGACCCGGATCACCGCAACGCCGCCGGCCAGCTTGGCCAGACGCTCCTGGAGCTTCTCACGGTCGTAGTCGGAGGTGGTCTCTTCGATCTGGCCGCGAATCTGCCCACAGCGCGCCTGGATGTCGGCCTTGGCGCCGGCACCATCGACGATGGTGGTGTTGTCCTTGGTGATCTGGACCTTCTTGGCGGTGCCGAGCATGTCGAGGGTGACGTTCTCGAGCTTGATCCCGAGGTCTTCGGAGACCACCTGGCCGCCGGTCAGGATGGCCATGTCCTCGAGCATCGCCTTGCGACGGTCGCCGAAGCCCGGTGCCTTCACCGCCGCGACCTTGAGGCCGCCGCGCAGCTTGTTGACCACCAGGGTGGCCAGGGCCTCGCCTTCCACATCCTCGGACACGATCAGCAGCGGCCGGCTGGACTGGACCACCGCTTCCAGCACCGGCAGCAGCGCCTGAAGCCCGGACAACTTCTTTTCGTGGAACAGGATGAACGGGTTTTCCAGCTCCGTGGTCATCTTGTCGGCGTTGGTCACGAAGTACGGCGACAGATAGCCGCGGTCGAACTGCATGCCTTCGACCACTTCGAGTTCGGTCTCGAGGCTCTTCGACTCCTCGACGGTGATCACGCCCTCGTTACCGACCTTCTCCATCGCTTCGGCGATCTTCTTGCCGATCTCGACCTCGCCGTTGGCGGAAATGGTGCCGACCTGGGCAATCTCGGCGTTGGTCGCAACCTTGCGCGAGCGGCTCTTGATGTCGGCCACCACCGCCTCGACCGCAAGATCGATGCCGCGCTTGAGGTCCATCGGGTTCAGGCCGGCGGCCACCGCCTTGACGCCTTCACGCACGATCGCCTGGGCCAGCACGGTCGCGGTGGTGGTCCCATCGCCGGCCAGATCGTTGGTCTTGCTCGCGACCTCGCGCACCATCTGCGCGCCCATGTTCTCGAACTTGTCGGAAAGCTCGATTTCCTTGGCGACGGTGACGCCGTCCTTGGTGATGCGGGGCGCCCCGAACGACTTCTCCAGGACCACATTGCGGCCCTTCGGCCCCAGCGTCACCTTGACCGCATCGGCCAGAATATCCACACCGCGCAGCATACGGGTGCGGGCGTCGACGCCGAACCTGACTTCTTTGGCAGCCATCTTGTCTTACCCTTTTATCTGATCCATATCGACCGGTGAGACTCAACCATTGGCGTTCCTGAGAACCCCGACGGGAGCATCACTTCTCGATAATGCCCATAATGTCGGACTCTTTCATGACCAGCAGCTCTTCGCCGTCAATCTTGACTTCGGTCCCGGACCACTTTCCGAACAGGATGCGATCACCGGCCTTGACATCAAGCGCAATGATCTTCCCGCTGTCGTCCCGGGCCCCGGGTCCCACCGCGATAACTTCGCCCTCTTGGGGCTTTTCCTTGGCGGTATCGGGGATGATGATCCCACCCTTGGTCTTCTGGTCGGATTCCAGGCGCTTGACCACGACGCGGTCGTGCAGCGGACGGAATTTCATCTCTCGTCTCCCATAACAGGCAATCAATGAATTGAGAACCGGGGCTGGTTGGCACTCCCCCCCGGTGAGTGCCAGATACCTAGTCAGTACGCCCGGCGGTTTCAAGAGCGTTTTTTGGCGCTGCCTCCAGAGGCTGGCCGAGCCAGGCTGCCGAAGCCGCCGCAACCGGACGGCAACAGGCACTCCTTGACCAGTGAGATAATTAACATACATTCGTATCTACGAATTATATATAAACATCACCCGCTCCGAGGCTATGGACGTCATCGCCATGTCGGGCTATAGGGGCGGCGGCGCTTCGGCAATCAACGGTTCTCAGGCCCATGGGGCCTTCGACCGGTTCGGCCCGCCCGCCGCGGCCTGAGACCCGGGATCCCCCTCATAGGATAAGGACTCTCCCCGATGTCCTGGACCCTGCCGCTCCTTGGCGGCGTACTGATTGGATCGGCGGCGGTGCTGCTGATGAGCCTCGGTGGTCGCATCGCCGGCCTCAGCGGCATCCTGGCGGCCGTGCTGCCTCCGGCCGCAGAGCCCGCCGGCTGGCGGCTGGCGTTCCTCGCCGGCCTGGTGGCCGCCCCGCCGCTGGTGGCGCTCGGACTCGACACCAACCCGCTGGCGCAACCTCAAGGCTCCCTGCCGTTGCTGGCGGTGGCCGGGTTGCTGGTCGGAGTCGGGACCGGACTGGCCTCGGGCTGCACCAGCGGCCATGGGGTATGCGGGCTGGCCCGGCTGTCGCGGCGCTCGCTCGCCGCCACCCTCACCTTCATGGCAACCGGCTTCGCGACGGTGTTCGTGATTCGCCATCTGTTATAGCCAGGAAACTCACGATGCGTCTGACGATCATGGGTCTTGCCGCCGGCCTGCTGTTCGGCGCCGGCCTCGCCCTTTCCGGGATGACCGATCCCCGGGTCGTCCTTGGCTTTCTTGACCTCGCCGGGGACTGGAACCCGGCGCTGGCTCTGGTGATGGCGGGGGCCCTCGCCGTCACCGTGCCCGGCTACCGGCTGGCCTTCCGCCAGGACCGGCCGCTGTGGGCCGACCGCTTTGTGCTGCCGACCGCCAGCCGCATCGACGCCCGGCTGATCGGCGGCGCCGCATTGTTCGGCATCGGCTGGGGGCTGGCCGGCTATTGCCCGGGACCGGCCCTCGCGGCACTCTCGGCCGGCTGGCCCGGAACCCTGATCTTCGTCGCCGGCCTTGGGCTCGGACTGGTCCTGGTCCGAAGCCTGGGCCGAAGCCGGGGGTAGCGGGAAATTTCGTGGGCTCTGCCCACACCGGCAAAAGGCCGGTCGGCCCTTTGAACCCATGAGGTCAGGGAGGCGCGCCTCCTTGCGGGTGCCGGGCAGAGCCCTGCAAAAACAAAGGCAACGGCATGATCCCGGCGCGTCGGGACCAGTCACCCGCTCACCCGATTGCCCGGGGCCGCCGACACTTGCATGCCGCGGCCGCAGCCTATACACCCTGTCGTCAGATAGCGAACGGTTCTGTCGCGCCGGTTTCCCGCGCCTGGTTGCATGCGGGCGCGGCGTCGGTTGTCTCGAGAGACAGGTCATGGCCCAACAGAACGAAACCGAAATTGCGGCAATCAACGCCGAGTTGGTGCTTCACGGCAAATGGGTACGGGGGTTGGGCGGCCGGCGGGGGGACCTGTCGTTCCGCGACCTGTCGGGTCTGGCCCTGCGCAAGCTGCGCCTGGACGGCGCCAAGCTGACCGGTGCCTGCCTGTCCCATGCCGATCTCAGTGAGAGCGATCTCAGCGGCGCCGATTTGTTCGGGGCCGACCTGGAATCGGTCAACCTGACCGGGGCCAACCTGAGCGGCGCCGACCTTCGCGGCACCAACCTGCACAAGGCGGTGCTCAGTCATTGTATTTTGCGGGGCGCCGACTTCCGGGTCGGCCATACCGCCGCCGGCGCCGACACCGCCACCCGGCTGACCGAAGCCCGGATGAACCACGCCGTGCTGTGCGAAGCCAATCTCTCGGGCTGCGACATGTCGGGGGCCGACCTGATCGACGCCGACCTCGCCGGCGCCGACCTCAGCCGGGCGGTGCTGGTCGGCGCCGAACTGACCGGCGCCAATCTCGACAATGCCCGATTCGGCGGCACCGTTATCGATGTCTCCCGGTTGTCACCTTCACAATTTTCGGTGGTCACGAGCGGCGGCGGCGCCACCGCGCCGGCCTATCGGGAGTTGGAGCCCGAGCGGCTGCGCATCCTGGTCGACGCCCACAGCCAATGGATGGCCAGCGACGGCCGGCAGGGGCAGCGTTTCGACCTGGAAGGCATGCGGCTGTCGGGGGACGCCCTGGCCGGCCGGGACATTTCGGGGGCGCGACTGCGCCGATGCACGCTGGCCGGCATGCCGCTCACCGGAACCCGGCTCGACATGGGCGACCTGTCCTACAGCGATCTTCGGGGCGCAGTGCTGGAGGAAGCCTCGCTGCGCGGTACCAATCTGCGCCGCGCCAATCTTGGCGGCGCCTTTCTGGCCGGGGCCTGCCTGGACGCCATGCCGCTGGGCAGCGGACGGGTCTGGCCTGCCAATCTCGACGGCGCCATCCTGCACGATGCCGACCTGACCAATGCCTCGCTGGCCGGCGCCATCATGTCCAACGCCGATGTCGGCGGCTGCATCCTGCAAGGCACCAGCCTGCGCGGCGTCGACCTGGGCTCGGTCAAACGCTCGCCCTGGACCGCCGACGGCCCCGGTCCCAAGGAACGACGCAAGATGCGGCGCTTCACCACGCCGGTCCTGGAGGCGATGCTGGGCAGCTACCGGTTCACCACCCACGACTGGTCGTTCGGCGGCCTGTGCCTGTGCTGGCCCGCGGCCACCACCCAGCCCAAACGCAATCAGACGCTGTCGGTGCGGCTGCTGGCGGCCCCCGATCAGACCGGTCCCCAGGTCGGGTTGGTCACCACCGCCAGCCAGCCCGAACGCGGCACCATCTCCTTCCGCTATCTGTCCCTTGAAGAAGATCTCAAGGCATACCTCAACCGCCTGCTGCCGGCCCGCTACCGGAGAAAGTGACCTTCCCCGTGCTGGTGGGCGCAGCCGGCGGGCATCGGTGGCGTTGAACGGCGATGGACCAACAGGACCTCCTGGCGGAGTTGCACCGGCGCAGCGACGGCGCGATCGTCGCCTTCAAGCCCGACCAGTGGCGAGTGATCGACGCCCTGATCACCGGAACCGGGCCGGTGCTGCTGGTCCAGAGCACCGGCTGGGGCAAGAGTCTGGTCTACTTCGCGGCAACCCTGGCCCTGCGGCGGGCCGGAGCCGGGCCGACCCTGCTGATTTCGCCGCTGCTGGCGCTGATCCGCGATCAGGTGCGGGCGGCGTCCCGGCTCGGGCTGGCCGCCGAGAGCCTCACCGGCGAGAATCCCGAACATTGGGAGCGGATCACCGGGGCGCTGGCCCGGGACGCCGTCGACCTGTTGCTGGTCTCGCCGGAACGACTCGCCAGTGACGCCTTCGCGTCCAGCCGACTCGCGGCGGTGCTCGGCCGGGTGGCGCTGTTCGTGATCGACGAGGCCCATTGCATCTCGGACTGGGGCCACGACTTCCGCCCGGACTATCAGCGCATCCACCGGCTGCTCGCCACCCGGCTGCCGCCGGGGGTGGCGTTGCTGGCCACCACCGCCACCGCCAACCAGCGGGTGGCGGCCGATGTCGCGGTCCAACTGGGCGCGGCCACCCGCATCGTCCGCGGACCGCTCAGCCGCGGGTCGCTGCGGCTTCAGGCCATCGCCCTGCCGTCCCGGGCCGACCGCTATGCCTGGCTCGCCGACACCCTGCCCGTCCTTGCCGGCAGCGGCATCGTCTACGCCCTGACCACCCGGGAAGCCGACCGGCTGGCGGGCTGGCTGCAACGGTGCGGGCTGGCGGTGGCCTCCTATCATGCCCGGATCGGCGATGGCTGCGGCCTGGACGCGGCCGAACACCGGCGCCGGCGGGAGGACGACCTGCTGTCGAACCGGCTGAAGGCGCTGGTGGCCACCACGGCGCTGGGTCTCGGCTTCGACAAGCCGGATCTGGCCTTCGTGATCCACCACCAGCGGCCGCCCTCGATCCTCCAGTATTACCAGCAGGTGGGTCGCGCCGGCCGCGCCCTCGAGTCGGCCTGGGGCGTGCTGCTGGCCGGCGCCGAAGACGAGGGCATTGTCGGCTCGTTCATCGCCAACGCCTTTCCCCTGCCGGCCGACATCGACGCGGTGCTGGCCGCCCTCGACGCCGCCGCCGCCCGCGGCCTGACCCTGCCCGAACTGGCCGCGGCAACCGACCTGCCCGACGACGAGGTGGAGCGGGTGTTGCGGCTGCTGGCCGCGGCCGACCCGCCGCCGGTGCTCCGGGCCGGGTCCCGCTGGTCGCCCGGCGGGGTTCCGTACCGGCCCGACCCGGCCCGGATCGCCGAATTGACCCGGCTCCGGCGGCAGGAATGGCGGCGGATGAAGGCTTACGGGCAAAGCTGGGGCTGCCTGATGCGCTTCCTGGTCCGCGAGTTGGGCGACCACGAGGCCAGGCGTTGCGGACGCTGCGCCAACTGCCTCGGCCGTCCGCTGCTGGCAACCCGGCCCCGACGCGCCGGCGTGACCGCGGCCCGGGACTGGCTGGAAACACCGGCCTGACCGCCGCACCAACCCGGTTACGACTTCCGAAACAGGCGTCGAACCAGAGCCTGGGCTGCGACGTTTCCGGATGCGGCGTTCCGGGGCGGGGCGTTCCGGGACGCGGCCCGAAACCAGCGACGCAGCCGCGCCATCGTCCGCCGCACCGGATTCAGGCTGTGATCGGCATCATGCACCTCGCCCTCGCACCGGACCCGCAGGCGGCGGGAAAAGGTCACGAACAGACCCAAAGGCAGGTCACGGAACAGCAGAATCGCCGTGGTCAGGACCAGCAGATCCGACAGTTGCCGCCCGATGGTCTCGGTCTCGACGCTGCGCAGATAGTACGAGGACAGCAGATCGACGATCGGATGAAGCGGATCCACCAGCAGGTCCAGGGCGAAGAACGGCTCCGAGCCGATCCGGTCCAGCAGGTCGTCCACCAGACTGGTTTCGTCGAGCACCGCCGCCATGAACAGGCTGACCAGCAACGCCGCCGCCGTGGTCCCGGCCAGACCGGCCAGGACCAACCGCCGCATCGGACGCGCCGCCACCACGTTGCGCAGCGCCACCCCGGCCACGGCAATCTGGGTGATCTGGAGATAGAGGTAAACGTGCAGCGCGATCCAGACCGCCGTCATGTGACTGGTGACGCGCGCCGCCGCGACCATCGCCACCCCGCTGATCGCCATCGAAAGCCCAAGGCCGGCCATGAAGCCGAACAGCCACGGACCGAGGGCATAAAGCGGATGCCGCCTTCGCGCCTCGTCTCCCACCTTGAGCCATTTCCAGGCCGAAGACATGGCACCGCCTCCGAACACCACGGCAACCCGCCTCACCGCCCCAGGCGCACGCCTTCGATTTCGACCCCGGGTTCCCATCATGGCCGACCTTAACCGCGGCCGGTGCCCGGTTCAACGACAACCGGGAACGCCGCCGACGCCGCGTCCGGTGCCCGAGATACCGGGTTGAGCGTGTGAAACGCGCCGGCCGGGACCGACGCCCCGCTCTGTGGCGACCTTGTGGCCCGCCACGGTGCGCCCGACGCTCAAAGCCAGGTCGAACCAGGCCGGCGCGGCCGTGACCGGGAGCACCGACCGGCCGCCGGCCGAACCGGGATCAATCGACTCGGAGCGCGACCGGCCGGGGCGGCCGGGCTTCCAGGCCGCCAGCACGTCGCCGGCCGCAGGCGCGGCCCGTGCCGGGTCGGGACCGGGGCAAGCCCGAGTCGTGCCCGAAATCCCCGAGTCTCAAAGAGTCGCCCGCAGCCGGCCGCGTTCGGGCATCGTGCTGGACGGCGAGGGTCCGGGCATCAGTGGACGCCCGGGCGTCGCCAATCAGCATGCGGTCATTTTGCGACATGCAACAAATTGGAATCATTGAGATTAAAAGCTGTGCCAGAGAGGGTCGGTTCAGGACAGGGCTGGTCATCAATCAGGCCGTCGTTCTGCACCAGACTTTTGCACGGAAATAACGGAGCAATTTCAAGGCACTGTTTTTCGTGCGAAAATCTTAAGTTTCGCATGGGGCCTTATGACAATACACTGTTCTGCTCAGATGCAAGGTTGTGAATTAGCTCAAGATTTCCCGCAAACAGCAGGGGCAAGCAAGTCGCCTGATTCGCTTGGCTCTATCGCAATACCCCGTCCCATCATCCGAAAGACGGCGTGGAGTGCGATGCGGGCGTTGGCAGTTATTGCGGTCCTTGCCATCATTCTCGTGCCGATCTTACAGCAGTGTAAATACCATTGCTTGCACTGCTGCATGGCGCGATACGGCGGTAAGTGGCCTTGATCGGATAGATAACTATTAGTTTGAACCTAAAACATGTTGATTCTATTATTGCTATTATTAGCGTCGACAACGCTCCTAATACTAATGGCGCTAATATCCATGAATACCGTCCGATATCAAATGTATGGGATATTGAAACAACAATTGTTGCGCTTAGGAGAAGTCCCATGCTAAGAATGGCTGGTGTCCACAATTGTATAACTCGCAAAATCATTAGCTGCCTGAGATTGTGAACAGACAGCCCAATATCACAGATGAACATAAAGCATCCCAAAAGACATATGCCCCAAAAGGTCTCTTGAAGAATGCGAATAGCTGATATTCCAGTCTCAAATCCAAGAGGTGCTTCTATCGTACCGGAAAATTGCGCACGATTAACAATAAATTCCGGGGCATTTTTACTAAACCATGATAAATTAGATTCCAATACTTTATCGTTAAATGAAAATTGTTTAAAATCAGCATCTCCAAACGGACGATAAATTGCTACAACAATTTGCTTAATAACTCTATTAAAAAAAGAAAAAGGTCTATCTAAAATAGAATGCCAAAATGTAACTAATAAAAAATGACTTATACGGATCGGGTCGTTATCAAAGTGCCGAATAATTGGTCCTAGTACATCCTGATGGTACATACATAAATCACCATTATATCCCAATACATTCCAATTATTTAATCCTCTTGCAACAGTATAAACCATATTATTTCGGAGGTCATTGATAAAATGACGATCCGTTGCCGGCTCGATATTAGCCATCCTTTGGTCAAGAGATTCAATAATAATCGGCATGTTGTTACAAAATAGCGTTTCCGGTCCAAATATAGTTGATTCGTATGAATCGTATGTTGTGCTTAGATATCTATTATATCCCACTAGCGTTATCATAATTAACGTGCAACAGATTAATAGGACGGCAATACGAATAAATACCGTTGAATTTATCGTACAAATAATTCTTAGGATAAATAATAATCCAGAAAATATCATTGCAGCGCCCCAGCTTGGCTTGATATAAAACGTCGCAACTGTTAGATATAACCCAACCCCACTTAGAAGTAATATGAATATATTTCCAGGAACTCGAAATACTATTACTAGCAATATATATACGACCGATATCGTTCCTGTACAAAGAATCTCCGGCAATAACGCATGGACGCTATATGCTAAAGGTGTGTAATGCAGAAACACAAATAGAGATATCGCTCCCAGGTAAGCTTGTAAAATCCGAATCGGTTGCTGCGGTATTCTTCCTATAGTAGCAGCAACTGGAATTATTGCTACAATTATAGCAATAATAACATAAATTACAGTTTGGGCATAGACTAACGCATGGACATTTCTAAATACCGATAGAATTATTAATATAAAGCCAGGATAGACAAAACTACGCCCTTGTGTTGGAGAAAATTGATTCCCTGAAATATAAGAAAGGGCAGGATATAGGTATCCAAAGCTATCCTCCATGTAATTAATTGTTACAGGCTGAGATATCCATCGAAATAGCGCCCATATTGATATAGAAACCATACATATCCATACTGACATAATCCATAAGCGCGCAATTTTATCTTTAATTGTTACCAATGAAAGAATTGCTGAAAAAACCAACAGAATAACAACCGTACATGGCGGCAACCTAACCGGGTAACGGACCGAATACGTATGGTTATTGCTTCGTGGATCGCTATTATCTGAGGTCGAAAATAACAACGAGCGAGTCCAGGGTGGTGCTGTGCATTGGTAGGAATATGCACCGGAGCCGTTGTCTCGAATGGTATTAAAAAGGCTATGGGACGGTCCAAGTGGCCTCCCGTCCTCATAAATCGTCATTTCTGCGCCAAAATATCCTTGCGCAGTTCCCGCAATAAAGTCGCAACCGGTAACGAGGAAGCCCCAAGCTCTTAACGGCGTGTCCACATGATAGTCAACCCATTGGTCGCCACCATTGGTAGAGATTTCGGTTGGGTCGATGTTTTGCTCCACGACCAGGAGACCGAGATTAGACGCGATACAGATCAGAATGAGGCTCAAGATAAGGATGACTGGCGCTCCGGCTCGAAAGAACGAGAGCCATGGAGCGATGAAACAGCTAATATACTTCCTGCAATCCAGCCCCACTGACCCTCTCCCTCCACCGGAACCTCAAACAACCCCAAAACACCGCGTCCCGGACGCCACCCAGTTGCACGACCTTAGCGAGAAAATCTTAGCCATGCTGCGGTGCACAAAAATGCCCCCATCGCTATCCAGGCTAAGCCTGGATAGCGATGGGGGCTGAGTTTGCCAACTGGAAACGTCCTGGAACGGCTGGAAATCTTCATCACGTCCGATAAGTGCGACCATTATCAGACGTCACACCCCACCTGTCGCATAAGCCCCCAGGCTCTTCCTGGATTCCGGGGTGGTGATATTTGCTTGGAAAACAAATGGTTAGCGATGGCGTCCTGGGAGCGCGGGCATCCTGCCCGCTCGTTGCAGGCGGAGTCCTCAGCGGTCAATCCTTTGATCTTGCTGCAAAAAGGCGGGCAAGATGCCCGCGCTCCCAGGAAGGCGACAAGGGGCAAGTCCTCTGGTAACATCTTGATAAACATTAATTCTCCACCACCCCGGAATCCAGGAAGAGCCATCCTTGATTACCTGTGCCGCGAGGTAGGATTTCGATCGGTGGGTTTCTTCCGCCAGTCGGTCAAGGTCAGCTTTCAGCGTCCGGTCAAGGCGTAACGTTAAGGTGGTGGTCCCGGCCATCGTTGGCCCTCCTGCCTGACGTGTACGTTGTAACACACCCAGGCGGAGACGGAAAAGCTCTCGGACATAAGCTGCCGCCGCCGTTCTGGCGGATTGTAGACCATGGCACTACCGCCGGACCTGCGCCGCGGGCAGTACGACCGTCACCGCCGTACCCTCGCCTTCCCGGCTTTCCAGTGTGATTCGGCCGCCGAGCGGCCCTGCCACCGCATTGTGGACGATGGACAGGCCGAGCCCGAAGCCGCCGCCGCCGACCTTGCCGTCGGTGTAGAACGGATCGAAGACATGAGCCAGGTGCCGGCCGGGGATGCCGATGCCATCGTCGACCACCCGCAGTTCGACCCCGCCGCCTTCGGGCGCGCCGGCCTTGACCGTGATCGTGCCCGCGCGTTTGCCGGGAAAGGCGTGTACGGCAGCGTTGCGGACCAGCTCGGTGACGACGGTCTCCATGACGTGGGGGTGCGCCATCACAACCAGGCCGGTGCCGGCCTCCAGCGCCAGCCTGACGTTCGGCGGGGCCAATACCGCCAGCTGTGGGCGAATGCCGGCCAGGAAGGTGCCGAGGTCGAGCGCCCCCGGCGCACCGGTATCGGCCGCCAGTTGTCGGAAGGTCTCTATCACGCCGGCCGTGGCCTGGGCGTTCTGGACAACGATGGCGTTGCCCTCGGCCATGTCGTTGACGAAGCCCATAACCTGCGAGCGCCGGATCTCGCCCGCGGCGAGCCGGGCGGCATGGCTCCGAATCACCCCGTCCATGTGACTCGACACCGCCACCAGATTGCCGACGGGCGTGCTGATCCGATGCGCGAGTCCAGCCACCATGCGGCCGAGCGCGGCCGACTTCTCCATCAGGACAAGTTGCGCCTGGGTCGTCTTCAGGGTGGCGTAAGCCGTCGACAGCTCCAGGTGGCTGCGCCGCAGCTGCTCAAGCGCCTCGGCAAGGTCGATTTCCCGCAGAAACGCTTTCCGCCAGTGCTGGTCCTGGACATAGGCAAACGCCACCGCGGCGCACGGCACGAACACGCCCAGCACCAGGAGCACCGGCGGCGGAAAGGGCGACCCGCCGAGCATCGCCGAGAGCACCACCGGCAGGCTCACCCCCAGAACCGCCTCCAGCACCAGCAGGCCGACGCCGAAGGGCAGGCCCGAATACAACGTCATGACGGTCCAGACGTTTGCCATCACGTTGGGCATGCCGAGGGGCGACAAGGCGTTGGCCAAGGCCATCAGAACGGCGGCCCCCGCCAGCAGGACACCCGCCGCCAGATGCTGGAAGCGGCCGAAGCCCGGCACGAAACTGACGGCCAGCACCGCACCGCCAAGGGCCATGCCCGCGAAACGGTATGGGGCGACCGCAACCAGGACTCCGGGGCTTTCCGCCGCCTCGGCCAGCAGGCGCATCAGCGCCGCCAGCACGGACAGGACGGCAATGCAGCGCAGCAGGATGACCCCCCGCGAGATGGCCGTCGCCGCATAGGCGCGCTCCGCCGTTCCCTCGAACCGAATGGGTTTCAGCGATGGAAAGGCAAGGGGCATGACTGTATCCCTGACTGACGGTCGCGCCGCCGGCCGTTCCATTCCACAGGCCGATCAACCACCCGTCAATATCCCCCGCCAATGTGTGTTGAGATTTTCCCAGCGGCCAAAGCTCCCGCTTCGGCCACATCGTCATCGAAGTCTGTCAGGCGGCGGTCGGACCCGGCCATGCGGTCACTGTGGCGCGGACGGAACGGCATGCCGAGGTCCGGTGCCGTCTCTCCGGGAGACTGTTGCACCGGGAGACTGGACGCCGCTGGCCTTCTGGCCGAGAATGACGCTGGCGATCCGGTCGCGACCGCGGCCGGACCGGCCCGCGCCAGCGTCAACGATTTTCGCGCCATCATGGTGGCTCCCGACGCTTGGCTCGGGCCCATCCGGCAGGCAGGACCTCATGAAGCCCGATTACCATCCCTTCCGCCGCCACCGCCAGACCAAGGTGGTGGCCACCCTGGGTCCCTCCAGCTCGTCGCCGGAGATGATCAAGGCCCTGTTCATTGCCGGAGTCGACGTCTTCCGGCTCAATTTCAGCCACGGCAGCCATGACGACCATCTGGCGCGAATCGAGGCGATCCGCGCCCTCGAAGAGCAGACCAGCCGACCGGTGGCCATCATGGCCGACCTCCAAGGTCCCAAGCTGCGAATCGCCACCTTTGCCGACGGCCCCATCGAACTCCGGCCGGGGATGCCGTTGCGCCTGGACCTTTCGACCCGGCCGGGGGACCAGACCCGGGTCGGACTGCCCCATCCCGAGATTTTCGCGGCGCTGGTGCCCGGAACCGATCTGCTGGTGGATGACGGCAAGGTGCGGCTGCGGGTCGAGGCCTGCGGCATCGACTTCGCGCAAACCCAAGTGGTGGTCGGCGGCCGCCTGTCCAACCGCAAGGGCGTCAATGTGCCCAACGTGGTCCTGCCGCTCTCGGCCCTGACCGCCAAGGACCAGGCCGACCTCGCCTTTGCGCTCAGCCACGGCGTCGATTGGGTGGCGCTGTCGTTCGTCCAGCGGGCCGAGGACGTGGCCGAGGCGCGGCGGTTGATCGAGGGGCGGGCGGCGCTGCTCTCGAAGCTGGAAAAGCCCCAGGCCATCGAGCATCTGGACCAGATCATCGAGCTTTCCGACGGGCTGATGGTCGCGCGGGGCGATCTTGGCGTCGAAATGCCGGCAGAGGACGTACCAAGTCTGCAAAAGGCCATGGTGCGGGCCGCGCGCAAGGCCGGCAAACCGGTGATCGTGGCCACCCAGATGCTCGAATCCATGATCAACGCCCCGACCCCGACCCGCGCCGAAGCCTCGGACGTGGCCACCGCGGTCTATGACGGCGCCGACGCGGTGATGCTGTCGGCGGAAACCGCCGCCGGCAGCTATCCCCTGGAAGCGGTGTCGATGATGGACCGCATCACCCGCCGGGTGGAGCAGGACCCGACCTATCGCACCATCATGGACGCCCAACACCCCGACCCGCGCCAGACCGCCGCCGACGCCATCACCGCCGCCGCCCGTCAGGTGGCGCACACGGTGGGCGCCGCCGCCATCGTCACCTACACCACCTCGGGCTCGACCACCCTGCGCGCCGCGCGCGAACGGCCCGAGGTGCCGATTCTGTGCCTGACCTCCCGCCTGGAAACCGCCCGCCGGCTGGTGCTGGCCTACGGCACCCACACCGTCCATACCACCGACGTCTCGAGCGTCGCCGAGATGGTCATGAAGGCGTGTAGCATCGCCTATCTGGACGGATTCGCCGAGCCCGGTCAACGTCTGGTCATCACCGCCGGCGTCCCGTTCGGCACCCCCGGCAGCACCAACATGCTGCGAATCGCCTGGGTCGAAGGATAAGCCGCAAAAGCATCGATTTCCGGGGAGTCGGGCCGGGGCTTGGCCAACGAGTGATGTTCGTCACAGATTTTCCCGACAAGCATGATAAAATAATATCAGGAGCGACGCCGGTTTCGGCGTTGGAGCCCTCCCGGACCGGACCCGACAGGCAGACAAATGGGGTTTACCGTAACCTTCTGGGGCGTTCGCGGCACCGTTCCGTGCCCGATGTCCTCCCACATGCAGTTCGGCGGCAACACCAGTTGCGTCGAACTCCGGGCCAACGGGACACGGCTGATTCTCGATGCCGGAACCGGACTGCGCCTGTTGGGCCGACGGTTTCAGACCGAAGGCATCCAACGGGCGACCCTGCTGCTCAGCCACACGCATCTTGACCACATCAGCGGCTTTCCCTTCTTCGGCCCGGCCTTCCAGCCCGGTTTTCGCTTCCTGGTGATGGCCGGTCACCTGAATGGCCACACCAACATCCGCTCGGTGCTGGCCCGGCAGATGGAACGGCCGCTGTTCCCGGTGCCGCTCCAGACCATGGGCTGCAACCTCGACTTCCACGACTTCGACCCGGGCGAGAGCTTCGAGCTGGACGACGGTGTCAGCGTCCAGACGGCGCCGCTCAACCATCCTGACGGCGCCACCGGCTACCGGATCGGCTTCGGCGGGCACTCGGTTGCCTACGTCACCGATACCGAGCACTGGCCGGACCGGCTCGACGCCAATATCCTGGCGCTGGCCCGGGGCGCCGACCTGCTGATCTATGATACCACCTACACCGCCGAAGAATATGCCGGCCGGATCGGCTGGGGGCATTCGACCTGGCAGGAAGGGGTCAGGCTGGCCCGGGCCGCCGGCGTCGGCCGGCTGGTGCTGTTCCATCACGAGCCCGACCACGACGACCAAGCGATGCTGCGAATCGAGGCCCAGGCCCAGGCGCTGCTGCCCGCCACCGTCGCCGCCCGGGAAGGGGCGACACTGGTTCTGGAATGAGCCGGCGCCCAAGGACAAGAAGATGCCCTGGCCGCGGAAGCGGCGGCCGTTCCCCAAAAAAAGCTCAGGAGTCCCGCCGATGGCCCGGCACATTATTCTCTGCGCCGACGACTATGCCCTGGCGCCCGGGGTCAGCCGCGCCATTGTCGATCTGATCGCCGCCGGCCGGCTGTCCGCAACCGGGTGCATGACGGTATCGCCGTTCTGGATCGATCACGCCGACTGGCTGCGGCCGTGGGCGGCCCGGGTCGATGTCGGCCTGCATCTGACTCTCACCGACCATCGGCCGGTGGGGCCGATGCCGCGGCTGGCGCCCGAAGGCCGGCTGCCGCCCCTGGGCCGGCTGATGCGCCAGGCGCTGACCGGCGGCCTCGAGCCCGGAGAGATCAATGCCGAAGTGAGCCGGCAGATCGCGCTGTTCCTTGCGGTGTTCGGGGCGCCGCCGGCATTCGTGGACGGCCACCAGCACGTCCACCTGCTGCCGGTGGTGCGCGAGGCGGTGGTGGCCGCGGTGCGGTCGCTGCCCGGCACCTATCTGCGCAACTGCCGGGAGCCGCTGCCGGCCATTCTCGGCCGCGGCGTCGCCACCGCCAAGGCGCTGGTCATCGCGCAACTCGGGCGCGGGCTTTCCCGCCTGATCGACCATCACCAACTGCCCGCCAATGGCAGCTTTCGCGGCATCTATGACTTTTCCGACCGGGTGCCGTTCTCCGAACTGATGGCCCGCTTCCTCCACCCGGCTCCGGACACGCCGTCCGCCCGCCCCGCCCTGGTGATGTGCCACCCGGGTTTGCCCGACCCGGTCCTGCGCCGCATCGACCCCGTCACCGACCAGCGCCGGACGGAATACGACTTCCTGCGCAGTGACCGCTTCACCGAGCTGCTCGCCACCCACGACCTGACGCCGGGCCGCTTCGCCACCGTCCCGTAACCGGGTCCGGGGCATTTTGCCGGGCTTTGCCCTGCACCCGCAAGGAGGCGAGCCTCCCTGACCACCAAAACACACGGGTTCAACGGGCCGACCGGCCTTTTGCGGGTGTGGGCAGAGCCCACAAGACCGTTGGTTGCCGCCGCCGCTGCCGCGGCCCGTCAATGACCGGGGCTTCACCCCCAAACCCCGGCTATGATAACCTTGAGGATGTCGCTCCCGCCACCGCCCGCCGGCCGGGCCTGGCCGACGATGTCGATCTTAACCAACGGTGAATGCCATTCCGCCCCTCGACCTGCTCCCCGAACTGGCCGCGACCGTCCAGGTGATCCTGATCGACACCGTGCTGGCCGGTGACAACGCCCTGGTGGTCGGCATGGCGGCGGCACGGGTGGCCGCGGAACACCGGGTCAAGGTGATCTTCTGGGGCCTGATCGCCGCGGTGGTGTTGCGCATCCTGTTTTCCCTGATCGCCGTACAAATGTTGGGGGTGATCGGGCTGACCCTGGGCGGCGGCCTGTTGCTGCTCTGGGTGTGCTGGAAACTGTTCCGCGAGACCTGGCAGGCCGGGCAGCGCGCCCATGGCGCCCACCCGCCGGCGACTGACGGCGGCGACCGGGATCTGATCGCCCCCAAGTCGATGCGGGCGGCCATCGGCCAGATCGTGATCGCCGACATCTCCATGTCCCTTGACAACGTCCTGGCCATTGCCGGCGCCGCCCGTGAGCACCCGCTGGCGCTGACCCTGGGCCTGCTGCTGTCGGTGGCACTGATGGGCGTCGCCGCCTCGGTGATCGCACCGCTGTTCCGGCGCTGGCCTCAGCTTGCCTATGTCGGGGTCGCGGTGATCCTTTACGTCGCCCTGGACATGATCCGGCAGGGCAGCGGCGAGGTGCTCACGGTGCTGTTCTGACCCGCGCCGGTCAGCGACCCCCGGCGTCTTCCGGCCCCGACCCCGGCCGCCCGGCAGGGACCGTCTGGAGCAGCCGGAGGTCGGCAAAGGTCCGGGAGAGGCTGCCCAGCACATCGGCCACCCGATCGTCCTCGCTGGCCGTCACCAGCCGGCGCCCGCGGGTGGGGCCCGCGGCCTCCTCTTCACCCAGGGTATCGGCGATGCGTTGGGCCAGCACCGTGGCCAGCGCGGGCTCGGCGGCCAGCAACCGGTGCAGCAACCGGTGATCGAGTTCCGCCACCAGCGCCGGGGTTTGCGTCCGCACGGTGCGCGGATAGCCGTCGCCGGTCAGGGTGGCTTCGCCGCCGATCAGGTGTCCGGGGCCGAAGCGGGCGGGCTGGGGAGTCCGCCGGTCGCCGGGGTCGCGCCGTGCCGCCTCGGCTTCCACCAGCCCTTCGAGAACCAGAATCATGGCGGTGGCGACCTCGCCGCCCTGAACCAGCGGGGTGTCGGCGGCCACGGTCCGAATCCGGGCACCGGCGGCCAGAAGCGCCAACGCCCCGGCCCCAAGACCGGAGAACAGCGGCGCGCCGCCAAGCAGCACGGCAATGTGCTCCGGCGGCGGCGCCAACTCGGGAACAAAGCGCGGCGACAGCGGAACCGTCGGCTCCCGGATCACCGGCCGCAAACCGGCGCGGCCGAGATGGCTCAGAACCGTCCTGAGCATGATCGAGCGGGCCGACATCCGCCGGTGCAGGGAGGTTTCGAAGGGCACCACGTATTCGATGCCGTAGGGGGTGATCTCGTGAATCCGGGCGATCGGCACCGCCGACGTTCCGGGCGAGATTTCGGCCAGCGCCTGGGCGGCGGCGCCGGTCAGGATCCGCTCGGCCCGTTCCGGCGGAACCGTCACCTCCAGCGTCACGCGCACCGAGGCCCACACCGACGGCCGCGGTTGCGAGTAGTTGGTAATGGTCGAAGAGGCCAGCTTGCTGTTCGAGATCACCACGGAATTGCCGTCCAGGTCGGCAATCCGGGTGGTGCGCCAACTGATTTCGATCACCCGGCCTTCGATGGTCTTGTCGCCGACCCGGTGCAGCAACACGTCGTCGCCGATCCGCAGCGGCCGGTCGATGTTGATCGCAAGGCCGGTGAAGATGTCGAGGATGATCTCGCGCAGGGCCATGCCGAAGACGAAGCCGGCAATCCCGGACGCCGCCCACAGCGCGGTCAGGTCCTGTTTGAAGACGATGCCGAAGATGGCGGCAAAACCCAGCAAATAGACGATCAGCGCCGAAAGCTGGGATAACAGCCGCGGCACCGGGGTCCCCAGCGCCGACGCCACCAGCCCCTCGAGCAGGACGAATTGAACCAGCCGCTGGACAAAGACGGTGAGAAAAAAGAGAACCCCGACCCCCAGCGCCTCTCCCAAAATCAGTTGGGTGGTGTCGAGGGCCGCCGCGCCGATGGAATAATAAGACGGACCACCATAATAAAACAGCGAGCCCAACAAACCGGTAAAGATCAACGGCAATATCAGCCGCCTGATCCGCTGGCTCCAGGGCCGGGACAACGGCGCGTTCTCTTTGCTCATGGGGACCCGTCAGAGTGTGATGCCAGCGAGCGTAGAGAGGTTCCCATTCTTTTTCAGTCTCTCAGGCCAGGGTGAAGCGCGCCACCTGGGCACGGGTGCGGTGAATGATCCGGGACAGTTCTTCCATGGTGGCACTGATTTCCTCTGCGGCGCCGGCGTTGCTTTGGCCTTCGCGGTCCAGTTCGTTCAGCCGCTGCGAGACCATCTGGATCGCGGCCGATTGTTGGGCGATCGCGGCGGCGATGGCCTGGGCCGCAACGCCGCTCTGCTCCACCGCGACGCCGAGTCGTTCCACCGCCGCCCGGGCACCGGCGACGCCGACGACGCTGCTCTTCACGCCCTCGCCGGCTTCGGCGATGATCGCGCCGATGTCGCCGGCGGCGCCCGCCGCCTCTTCGGCCAGCCGGCCGATCTGATGGGCCACCACGCCAAAGCCGCGGCCTTTGGCCCCGGCCCGCGCCGCCTCGATGGAGGCATTGATCGACAGCACCTGGGTCTTGTCGGCGATGCGGGTGATGGTGGCGGTGATCTGCTCGATCCGGCCGTGGCGGGCAGCGATGCGGTCGACTTCCGTCATCAGTGCCGACAGTTCGCTCCGGCCCGAAGCCGCCAGTTCGGCAGCGGTTCCGGCCAGGGCGCCGCCGTTGGCGGCATGGCCGGCCACCGCGGCCACCGAGGCCGCGGTTTCCTCGATGGCCGCGACGATCTCGTTGAGAACCCCCATTTGCCGGGCCGAAGATTGGGCAACCTGGCGGGCGGCGGCGGCGGTCTGGGTTGCCGCGACCGCCGATTGTTCGGTGCCCAGGGCGGCTTCGCCGGCCAGTTCCTGAAGCTGGGCCAACGCCTGATTGACGTTAGCCCTGACCTCGGCGAACAACCCCTGATAGTTTCCCTCCAGGCCCTGGCGCAGATCGGCCACCGCCAGCCGCTGGGCGGTGGCCGCAACTTCGCCCAGCAGCATGGCCAGGGTATCCAGGCTGCGGTTGACGTTGGCCTTGAGGGCACGCAGATCGCCCTCATAAACACCGGTCATCCGGCCTTCCAGCTTTCCCGAGGCCAGCTTCTGCATCACCTCGGCCACCTCGACCAGCGGCCGGCTCATGGTCTCCACCAGTTGGTTGGCACCGTTCAGCAGCGCCGCGAACTCGCCGCGAAACGCCTGGGGGTCCGCCCGTTCGGACAGCGTCCCGGCCCGGATGTTGCCGATCAGGCGGTTCAGTTCCCCCACCGTCCCTTGAGTCGCGGCCACGGTCAGGGCCATGGCCCGGGCAATCCGCCCGACCTCGTCACCGCGATCCTGGCCGCCGATGACCACCGAAAAGTCACCTTCGCCAACCTGCGTGATCTCCTCGGCCAGGGTTCGGATCGATCGCGACACCGTCCGCTCCAGCACCAGCACGCAGCCGATCACCAGCACCAGCACCAGAATACCGGCCGCCGCCGTCCGGTTCCGACCCCGGACATAGACCTCATGGCTGTCGCTGATCGCCTCAAGCGCCACCTTTTTCTTGAGATCAACAATTTTATCAAGTATGGCACTTGCCTTTTCAAAAGGCGGCGCCATTGCCACCAGCATATTTCGGGCGTTATCAAGCTCATTCCGACGGGATACCGGGATAAATTTGTTATGCTCGGCTAAATATTGAGTGTAGTTCAATACAAAATCGCTGTACAAGGACTTTTCTTCATCTGTAAAGAGCAAAGGTTCAAGAATTTTTCGAGCTTTTTCAATCTCGTTCTGGTGATACACCAGACTTTTCTCAATCGCGATCATCCCCGCCTGATCATGGGTCAGGGCGTGCAGCCCCTCCTTGGCCCGAAAATCGCTCAGCTCGCTATTCATGCTGTTACTGGAGAGGATTGCCGGGAGAATATTACGTTCAATGTCGCCGAGATGGGCGTTCAACTCGCTCAGCCGGCTCAGCGACATGGCGCCGAAGGCCAGGAACAGCCCGCTCAGACACAGGAAAATGATACGCAACTTCAGGCGAATGGTCAGGTTGGTCATGCAGCCTCCGGGCGACCGGTACGGGAAAGGAACACCGGGTCCATCGCTCAAGGCCCCGTATCCGGTGGGAAAATATCCGGTTGGAAAGTATCCGGTTGCGCCATCTCCGGGCTGCCGGCCGGCACGGGCAGCCAGCCGATCAACGCCCCGGCCACGGCCCTTTTCGCGATCATCGGCAAGGATGGAAAGTCCAACGCCCGGCGCAGGCGCAGGACCCAGCTCCGGCTCTTCTCCTCCCAGCGCACCGCCTCAATCAGCGCCGCCGGTCCGGCGGGCAAGGCGGGCGGCGCCAGCCAGGGATGATCGGCGTCGGGAAATTCCGGCTCCAGTCCGTCGATCACCAGCACCACGCCCGGACCGTCGGGGGGGCCAAGCCGAAGCCACGGCCCGGGCCGGCCGCCGGAACGGCCGGTCAGCAGCCGGCCGCCATCCAGAACCGGGGTCGGACCCGGCCGGGATCGCCTGGGCCGGGTCCTCCCCGCGGCCGGTCTGTCGTCGGGGCTCAAGGCGCCGCCGACCAGTTCCAGCGGCACCGAGCAGGCCAGACCGGCGCAACTCAGCCTGACCGTGTCCGGCCGTTGCCAGGCTTTGACGCAGCCGTGATCGGGTAAGCGGGCGGCCGACAGGTCCGGTTCCGGGACCTCGCCCGGGTAGCCGGCCAGGGTCGCAAAATCATAAAGACCGACCGGCGGTTCGGTGGTCCCGCGCCGCCACCACGCCATGGCCCCCGGCACCGCCGGGACGCGCTCCAGCGCATCAAGGGCGATCCGGTGGAACCACGCCCCTTCGGGCAGCAGCAACGCCACCTCGTGGCCGCCGGCGGTGCCCACCACCGCCCGGCGCCCGATCACCGGCCCGACGCCAAACCGTTCGCTCAGCACCAGCGCCGGCAACAACCGACCCTCAACCCGGGCCAGTCGCTGCCGGCCACCCCCCAGGGTGGTCACGGTATCCACGGCTTCGACGGTGGCCACGCACCGGACCCGGTCCAGCCCCAGCGCCAGCTTCTCACCCCGAAACGGCACCAGCAAGACCTCAAGCATGGCGCCGCCCCGGGCGGCGTCGCGCCTCCCGTGCTCATCGGACTCTTCGTCCCCGGCCTCGCCCGAGGGCACGGCGTTGCCGCCGCCCGAGGTGAAGTCCTGCCATAACCGGGACCAGGGCAGCGGCTCAACCGGTGGCAGGCCCGGCGCTTCGGCGTCTTCGGCGAGGCCCGGCACCGCATCCACCCGCACCGCGATTTCGTCCTGGCGACCGTTGCCCGAAAGCACCACCAACCACCGCCCGGCGCCGCGCTCGCCGTTGCCGCCGGCCAGATCCCGACCGTCGACCTGAACCACCGGCCGGCCGCCGATCCGGGTCAGGCCCTCCACCGGGCTCCGGCTCCAGGGCAAGGGCGTCAACGGCCCGGTCTCGGCGTCTATTTCCACGATGCTCCCAACCCGGTCAGTCGCCACAGAAAAGCGGCGGCCTGCCACAACCACAATCAAAATTGACGACTCGCCAGGGAGTAAAAGCCGGGAGTTGATTTCCATGACCAGACTGGTCTGTTAAAGGGCCAAAGGGGGACACGCCTCAGCGACCGGCCCCACCGACCGCCGCCCGCCCGATCCCTCGCCCCAGTATCGCTGTGCCGCGCCCCGAAGGAAAGCGCCGGAACCGCGGAGCCGCAGATGCGGCATCGCGCAGCGACCGGTTCCCTTGACGGCCTGCCGGTACCATCTGTGTACCTGGGGGTGCCGCCCGGCGGGCTGCCGTGGCGCACCGCTCAACCGGAGAATCGAGATGGCAAAAGGTCAGAAGAAGAAAAACCGCGAAGCGAAGAAGCCGAAGCAGGAGAAGAGCAGGCGGGAAGCCGCGGCCCCGTCCCTGATCCCCGAGCCCGTCAAGAAGACCTGAGTCCCGCTAAAGTCAGCAGCGTCGGCAACCGGTGGACCTCCCGGCAAGGGACTCTGACCTTGCCCGGGGAGGTCGTCGTGCGGTGGTTGACCCATGCATGGGGCTTTGCCCCATAGGCGCCGGGATAGTGCACTTGTCTTGATTTTGCTGGTGTCTTGATTTTGCTGGGCTCTGCCCCGCACCCGCGAAGGAGGCTCGCCTCCTTGACCTCCAAAACTCACGGGCTCAAAGGGCGGGCGGGTCCTTTGCGGGCGTGGGCAAAGCCCATAAAATTATTTCGTTCCCATGACCTGTTGTATCCTGGCGCATATCTTTGCCAGCGGCTCAGACCGCCCGTACCTGCCCGATGAAGCCGTCCACCACCACCCGCAGCCGCCCGGCCTGCTCGCTCAGGTCCTGGGCCGCCGAGACGGTCTGGGTCGCCATATTCCCGGTTTCGCCGGCCGCCCTGCTGACACCGGTAATCGTGGTCGAAACCGCGGTGGTGCCGGTGGTGGCGAGGGTGACGTTGTGGGCAATTTCCTGGATGGAAGCCCCCTGCTCGGCGACCGTGGCGGTAATGGTCGTGGTGATGTCGCTCATCCGCCGGATGGTCCCCGTGATGTCCCTGATCGCCTCGACCGCGGTATTGGTCGCCGCCTGCATCTGGCCAACCTGGGTCTGGATATCCTCGGTGGCCCGGGCGGTCTGGCTGGCAAGGGTCTTCACCTCCGAGGCCACCACGGCAAAGCCCTTGCCCGCCGCCCCGGCCCGTGCCGCCTCGATGGTCGCGTTCAGAGCCAGCAGGTTGGTCTGGGAGGCAATGCCATTGATCAACTGGACCACGGCGCCAATCTTTTGCGCGGCCTCCGACAGGCCGGCAACTATGGTGTTGGTCCGATTGGCGACGCCCACCGCCGTAGCCGCGATCTGCGACGATTCTTCGACCTGGCGCCGAATTTCACCCACAGAGGCCGACAGTTCTTCGGTCGCCGAGGCCACGGTCTGAACGTTGGCCGAGGCATCCCCGGCGGCACTGGCAACCGCCGCCGCCTGCCGGCTGGTCTGCTCCGCCGTCGCCGACAAGCCCTGAGCCTCGGAATGCAACTGCGTCGCCGAGGCCGAGACCCGCTGCACCACCATGGCCACGGCCCCGTCGAACTCCCGGATGCAGCCTTCGATCCGCTCCGCCCGTTGCTGTCGGGCCTCCTGGTTTCGGCGTTCCTGCCCGGCCAGCCGCTCGGCTTCGATCATGCAGTCCTTGAACACCACCACGGCACGGGCCATGTCGCCGATCTCGTCGCCCCGACCGGTGGCCGGAATCTCGCTCGCGGTATCGCCCCGGGCCAGTCGGCCCATGCGGTTGGTCATCCGTTTCAGCGGTTGCCGGATGCTGTTGGCGATCAGCAGCCCGATGACGCAGACGGCAACCAGCAGCACCAGCACGACCACGCCCACGGCGACGACGTTGGCCCAGAACAGCTCGTTGATGTCATCAATGTAAACACCGGTACCGATGATCATATCCCAGGGCTGGTACCGTGTTGCATATGACAGCTTTGGCACGGGAACGTCCTGTCCCGGTCTTGGATAATCGTAACGGACAAAACCACCGCCATGGACCGCCTTGTCCAGAAACGCCCGGACCTGATAGACTCCACGGGAGTCCTTTGTATCCATTCGATTCTGCCCGATAAATTCAGGATTAGGGTGCGCCAGCAGAACGCCTTGAGAGTCGTAGACAAAAAAATACTCGTTCTGATCATACCGCATTGCCCCGATCGTCGCCAAGGCCAGATGCCGCGCCTCAGCTTCCGGGAACTCCCCTTTTTCGGCACGACGACGATAATCGGCGATAATCGAAGTCGCCGTTTCGACCAGACTCTTGAGCTTGTCCTGGCGCGCGTCGAACAGATTGCTGCGCAAATTGAGCAGCCCGGCCGAGCCGACGGCCAACATGCCGATTACGGCAGCGACCACGATCAACATCAGCCGGACATGAATTTTAACGTGATTGAGCATCCCGGACTCCATCGCGGAGAACATGACGTGGAACACCGCCGGCACAAGCGCCGTCCCAAAGTGGATTTCATAAACCTACGACCCTTCGAAAGGTAGGTAAATCTGCCGTATTTCAAGTCCCCGCTTCCGGTCCCGGACTCTTCTCCGGCAGTCGCAAGCCAGAGCCTCGAACAATCCTGACCGGCGGCCGTCTCATAATCGGCCCCATGGCCGCTTGCGGCACGACCGGGCCAAGCCTATAAAAGGCCGCCGGGCACCGTACCCCGGGGATCGGACAGCCAACCAGCGGGCACGCCATGATCGTCGTAACCGGCGGGGCCGGCTTCATCGGCTCCAATCTCGTCGCCGGCCTGGAACGCCAGGGGGCCGGCGGCATCGCCGTCTGCGACCGCTTCGGCTGCGACGACAAGTGGCGCAACCTCGGCCGCCGCGAACTCGGCGCGCTGGTGACACCCGAACGGCTGTTCGAGTTCCTGGACGCCAACGGCCATCAGATCGAGATGATCTATCACCTGGGCGCCATCTCCTCGACCACCGAAACCGATGTCGACCTGATCATCCACAACAATTTCACGCTCTCGGTGGCGTTGTGGCGCTGGTGCACCCAGCATTATGTCCGGTTGATCTATGCGTCATCGGCAGCAACTTACGGTGACGGCAGCGCCGGCTTCGACGATGACGGCAGCCTCGAAGGTCTCGCGCGGCTGCACCCGCTGAATGCCTATGGCTGGAGCAAGCACGCCTTCGACCGCTTCGTCGCCCGCACCGTGGCCGAGGGCGCCCGCACGCCGCCCCAGTGGGCCGGGCTCAAGTTTTTCAACGTGTACGGCCCCAACGAGTACCACAAGGGCGAACAGGGCTCGGTGGTCTCCCGACTCTATCCGGCGATCCGCGGCGGCCAACCGGCCCGGCTGTTCAAATCCCACCATCCCGACTATGAGGACGGCGGCCAGTTGCGCGATTTCATCTGGGTCGACGACTGTGTCGCGGTGATGTTGTGGCTTGGCGAGACCCGGGTGGTGAACGGTCTGTTCAATGTCGGCACCGGGCAGGCGCGCAGTTTCCGGGATCTGGCGCTGGCAACGTTCCGCGCCGCCGGTCAGGAACCGGTCATTGAATACATCGACATGCCCGAAACCTTGCGTGACCGTTATCAGTACTTTACCCAGGCCCGGATGGAACGCCTGCGCCAGGCGGGCTATCATGCACCTGTCACCTCGCTTGAAGACGGCATCGACCAGTACGTCAGGACCTGGCTTGCCACCGCCGATCCCTATCGTTGATCCCGGTATCGGTTCGCCCTCCTTCCTCGCCCTTCCCCATCCCGCGGTTCCCGCCATGATGTTCGCCATCCCCTTCCCCGCAATCGACCCCGTGGCGATCTCCCTCGGCCCGCTGGCGATCCGCTGGTATGCCCTGGCCTATCTTGCCGGCTTCATCCTGGGCTGGCGGTATTGCCTGCGGCTGTCGGCGCGCCGTCCCGGACCGCCGCAACCGATCGACTACGATGACTTCCTGACCTGGGCGGTGATCGGGGTCGTGCTCGGCGGCCGCATCGGCTACGTGCTGTTCTATCAGTTCGATTACTATCTCAGCGACCCTGCCCAGATTCTGATGGTCTGGCATGGCGGCATGTCATTTCACGGCGGCTTCCTCGGCGTGATCATCGCGGTGCTGTTGTTTTCCCGCCACCGCGGCTTCTCGCCGCTGGCCTTCGGCGACCTGCTGGCCTGCGCCGCGCCCATCGGGTTGTTCTTCGGGCGCATCGCCAATTTCATCAACGGCGAACTGTTCGGCCGGGTCAGCGACGTGCCATGGGCGATGGTGTTCCCGCGCGGCGGCCCCCTGCCCCGCCATCCCAGCCAGCTTTATGAGGCCACCCTGGAGGGGCTGGTGCTGTTCACGGTGCTGAACCTGCTGGTGCGGGTGCCGGCGATCCGCAACCGGCCGGGAATGCTGATCGGTATCTTCTTTGTCGGCTACGGGCTGGCCCGCAGCGCCGTCGAGTTCTTTCGGGAGCCCGATGCCCAGCTCGGTTTCCTGTTCGCCGGCGCCACCATGGGCCAGCTTCTGTCGCTGCCGATGATCGCCATCGGCCTCGGCTGCATCCTGTACGCCCGATCCCGCCCGGTTGCCGCCGTGACCGCTGCCGACCGGACCCCGGCGCCGTGATCGGGCCGGACGCCGTGACCGAAGCCGGACCGGCCTTCCCCCTTCTTGCCCTGTTGCAGCGGCGCATCCGGCTGGATGGGCCGCTGACCGTCGCCGAATTCATGATGGCGGCGCTCAGCCACCCGCGCCACGGGTACTACATGACCGCCGACCGCTTCGGCGCCGGCGGGGATTTCGTTACGGCGCCCGAGATCAGTCAGGTGTTCGGCGAACTGATCGGCCTGTGGTGCGCCCAGTGCTGGGACCAGCTCGGCCGGCCCGACCCGGTGGTGCTGGTGGAACTGGGACCCGGCCGGGGCACCCTGATGGCCGATGCCCTGCGCGCCGTGTCGGGGGTGCTGCCGGCTTTCATCGCCGCCTGCCGCCTGGCGCTGGTCGAGACCAGCCCGGTGTTGCGCCGCCGCCAGGAGGGCGCCCTGGCCGGCTTCGCCCCGGTCTGGCACGACCGTCTGACCGAGGTCGCCTGCGGCCCGCTGCTGCTGGTGGCCAATGAATTCTTTGACGCCCTGCCGATCCGCCAGTTCCAGCGCACCCCGGAGGGTTGGGCCGAACGCCTGGTCGACCTCGAACCCGAGACCGGCGAGCGCGAGACCTTGGGGCGCGGGACCGGGGCGTTGCGCTTCGTACTCGACCGGCCGGGACGGCCGTCGACCCTGATCCTGCCGCCCCGGCTGCGCGCCGCCGGCCCGCCCGAGGTGCCGGCGGGCACCGTGGTCGATGTGGCGGCTGCGGCCCAGGGAATCGCCCTGGAGTTGGGCCGGCGCCTCGCCCGGGATGGCGGTGCGGCGCTGGTGGTGGATTACGGCCACTCCGAGGCGGTGCCCACCGACACGCTCCAGGCGGTACGCCACCATGCCCCGGTGCCGGTGCTGGCCTGCCCCGGAGAGGCCGACCTGACCAGCCATGTGGATTTCGGCGCCCTGGCCGCGGCGGCCACCGATGGCGGTGCCGTCGCCTGGGGTCCGGTGACCCAGGGGGCGTTCCTCGACAGCCTCGGCATCGCGACCCGGGCGGCTGCGCTGCGCCGGACCGCCTCGCCCCGGCAGGCCCGGGACCTGGACGCCGCCGTCACCCGTCTGACCGCCGACGACGCCATGGGCCGGCTGTTCAAGGTCCTGGCACTCACCGGCCCGAATCAGCCGGCCCCGGCCGGTTTCGAGTCCTTCACGCCCCCCTTCACCGACCGGCCGCTCCCGTGATCACCCTTGGCGCTCTCAACGAACTCAACGGCCTCCGGCATGGCTTCTTCACCCGCGCCGGCGGTGTCAGTACCGGCCTTTATGCCTCCCTCAATTGCGGCTACGGTTCGGACGACGACCCGGCCGCAGTCACCGAGAACCGCCGGCGGGCGATGGCCCGGCTCGACCTCGCCCCCGAACAGTTGGTCACCCTCTATCAGGTCCACAGCCCGACCGTGGTGGTGGTCGACCGGCCGTGGCGCCGCGACCAGGCACCCCAGGCTGACGCCCTGGTCACGATCCAACCGGACCTGGCGCTGGGCATTCTGACCGCCGACTGTGCGCCGGTGCTGATGGCCGACCCCACGGCCGGGGTGGTCGCCGCCGCCCATGCCGGCTGGAAAGGGGCGCAGGGCGGGGTGATCGGCGCCACGGTGCGGGCGATGACCGGGCTTGGCGCCGAACCGCAGCGGATCGTCGCCGTCATCGGGCCGTGCATCGCCCAGCGATCCTACGAGGTCGGCCCCGAGTTTCCCGCCCGTTTCACCGCCTCCCGCCCGGATGACGCCGACTTCTTCGCGCCGTCACGGCGGCCCGGCCACTTCCTGTTCGACCTTGCCGGCCTGATCGAGCGGCTGATCGGCGAATGCGGGGTGACGACGCTCCAACGCAGCCCCAACGACACCGTGGCCGAAGAGGACCGGTTCTTCAGTTACCGCCGGGCCACGCTGCGCGGAGAGGGCGGCTATGGCCGCGGCCTGTCGGTCATCGTCCGACGCCGCTGAGGCCGACGGGCACAACCGGAACTCCATGACGTCCTGCGGGCCCGACCGATCGCGAGATATTTGCCGCCTTAAGGCCACGGCTCCGCCGCCGCTCCGCCCCGCTCCGGCCCGCGGGCCGGCAGAACGTGGCTGCGCCACCACGCCGCGGTTGCCGCGCGCCCGTACAGCAGAGCATGCACCGCCGCGGTGCATGCCACCATGAACGCCCCGGCATAAAGGACATCGCTGAGAAAATGGGCGCCCTGGGCAATCCGCATCACACCCACCAGCAGGCCAACCCCAAGGCCACCGTAAAAAATCACCCGCCGTCGCCGCCGGGCCACGTAGGCGAAGGAATGAAGGAAGAAACCGGCAGCGGCGTCACCCGAAACAAATGAACAGTTGTGATGGCACTGGTCACTCAAGACCAGAGGCGGGGTAAATTCCAGCCAGCCGCCAAATTCCTCGACCTGGAACGGGCGGGCGCGGTCCCAGGTTTCCTTGAACAATACGTTCGCGACCAGACCGGGACCCAGCGCCAGCGCCAGCGCCAGGAACAGCCACTGAAGGGTTCCCAGACCGCAAAGCCGGCGCAGCCGGATCGCGCAATAGAGAAACCCGCCGACCAGCGCCAGCGCCAGCGCCTGAAACGAGCGCATCACCACTTCATGAGCAAAAATGCTGACCGGCTCGCTTGCCAACACAAAGTTGGCGGAACGATCGGTCACATCGCTCATGAAGAACTGGCGTGAAACGAACAGATCAATACCGGGAAAGATGATCAGAGCGAGGCCAATCGCCCCGACCAGCCGCCAGACCCATTTCTCGTCAAACACCCACTTATTCTCGAACACCCGATGCACTCCCCGGTAGTCCCGGCGCTGCACAGGTCACGAAACGGGCGTGCCGCAACAGGGCCGCCGGCCATTCTGCCGCAGCCGCCCTGTCCCGCCCCCCGTTCCCCGTTCCCCGCGCAAAGCCGGTGCCGTGTCACCCTGCCGAAACCGGCGCCGGCATAAAGTAGCGACGGTCGGTGAGGGTTCCGACGGCAATGGTGATCTGATCGCCGCTCGGCGTCGACGCCGTCAAACGGGCATGGGGCGGATGGTGGGGCCGCTCGTCGATGCGGGTCACCACATAGACCTTGTGCGGCTGGCCGGTGCGAATGAACTGGTCGCCAACAACAACCTGATGACGTGCGGTCATATTCCATATCTCCTGGCAGACCCGGCACGGGTCTGCCCCATACGATTCCACATGCAAGGGAGCGAGGAACCCCGCCACCTGATTGCCTCAGCGGCGACGGGCCACCACCAGTGTCCGCCACTCCCCCACGGTCAGACGCCGGCGCAGCACCAGCCCCTGGGCACGGTGAGCGGCCAGCACCAGCCGCTCCTGCCGCGCGAGCAGCCCGGACAGCACCGCGACACCGCCGGGCGCGAGATGCCGGCGCAGACCCGAAGCCAGACGCGCCAGCGGCCGGGCCAGAATGTTGGCCAGAATCAGCCGGCACCGACCATGCCGGCGCGCCGCACCGACCCGATAGCCATCCCCGCGACCGGTCCGCACCAGCCCGCCGACCCCGTTGATGCGGGCGTTGACCTTGGCCACCCGCACCGACTCGTCGTCCAGGTCCACCGCCAACACCGGTACCCGCCAGGTCCGGGCCGCCGCCAGCGCCAGGATACCCGAGCCGCACCCCAGATCAAGCACCTGTCCAAGCCGCCGCCGCCGCCAACCCCGCCACACCCTGGCCAGACCGTCAAGAGCCAGCAGGCAGCCCCGGGTCGAGCCATGCTCGCCGGTGCCGAAGGCGGTCGCGGCATCGATCCTGAGCGCCACCGTCCCGGACGGCACCGCCCCCCCGAAGTGCGAGCCATAAACGAAGTAACGCCCGGCCCGCAAGGGCGGAAAGCTCTCATAGCACCGCTTGACCCAATCGAGGGCGGGAAGCGGTTCCACCACCAGCGCCGGCTCGGCCGCAAGGCTCCAGGCGCGGGACAGCACCGCCACCCGCGCCGCCAGCCGCGCCCGATCGGGCTCTCCGGCCCAGGTCGCCTCGACCAGCCAGTCGGCACCGTCCTCGTCCACCTCAAAGGTCGACACCGCCAGCGCCCCGTCGCCCACCGCCCCGGCAAACGCCTCCACCGCCGCCCCGGTCACCGTCACCGCGACCCGCCATTGCTGGGATATCACCGCCATCACGCTCCGTCCCGCCACCAGACCCGCGCCCCCAGTCACGACGGCCCGTCAATCGGCAGATGGACCGTAAAGACCGACCCCTGCCCGACCACACTCTCCGCCGTGACCCGCCCGCCGTGGAGCTTGACGAAAGTTTGTACGATATACAAGCCAACACCGCTGCCCGAAAAGCCCGAGGCGTTGCTCGCCCGAAAATAGGGCTCGAACAACTTGCCCAGGTCCTCGGCCGGAATGCCGATGCCGCGGTCGGTCACCGCAACCACCGCAAAGTGGCCGATGACCCGTCCGACCACCGAAATGGTGGTCCCCGGCAAAGAGTATTTGACCGCGTTGGCCAGCAGGTTATCGAATACATAGGTCAGGAGATTACGGTCGGCTCTGACGGTAGCCGGCAGACCGACGATGTCATACTCGATGACATGACGGGCCGCAACCCGCGCCTGCTGGTGGCAGACTGAACGAATCAGTCCTCGGAGATTGATCCATTGGAGATGCAGGATAATGCGATTCTCTTGGGCACGCGAGGAATAGAGGACACCTTCGATCAGATTGACCATCCTGGTCACGGAATACCGAATCGATTTCGCACGTTTTTCGATATTTTCTGGAGATATAGAATCTTTTATTTTGATCAAACGGTACGCTTCACCATCAATGATGGTCAGCGGGGTGCGAAATTCGTGAGATACCATCGACACGAAGGCCCGCTGGGTGGCCGAAGCATTCTTTTCATTAGCCAGCGCCTCACCCAGCGTTTGCTCAAGCTTGAGCCGGAAATAGACCATGACACCGGTGATCAGCACCGTCAGCACCGACAGGACGCGGTTGGCCACAAACACTGCCAGATTGTCGCGCACCGGCAACGGAATGAAACAGCCAACAATGATCAGCAACATCGAGATGCCGACCACGGTCGCCTGCAAAACGCGATCCTTGACGAAAAAACCCATCAGCGTCGGCAGCGTATAAAGAAAGCCGATCGAGACATCATCCTCGCGAATGCTTACGTCAAAAAAAAATATCGCGATCTGGGTGGCAACGATGGCGAAAAACCACTCAAGTCCGACCACGGTATTCATCATCGCCGCTTCAACCTCGTCCAGGATTGCGACTGCACCCCGGCCGGCCGCCGCCCCGGACCCGCGGACCGGCCGACGCCACTTTGCCGTCGCGCCCGCTCCCGGAGTGCTCGCACCGATGAGAAAAGTGCGCTAAGCTCGGTCCGGGCAAGGCATACTGCACAATAGCGGTTACAGGATAGGCGAGAGGCCACGGTGGCGGCAAGACTGCTCTGCATTGATGACGAACAGCGCATCCTCGACCTGCTGGTCGAGGACCTGACCGACCATGGGTTCGAGGTTCGGGGACTCACCGTCAGCGCCAAAGCCATCAACGAAATATTAACCTTCGATCCCCAGTTGGTGGTCTGCGACATCATGATGCCGCCACCCTCGGGATTCGAATTGCTGGAGCAGATTCGCGCCCGCGGCGACCGCCTGGCCTCGATCCCCTTCATTTTCCTGTCGGCGCTCAACGACCGGGTCGATGTGCTGAAGGGTCGGCGGTTGGGTGCCGACGACTACGTCACCAAGCCCATCGACTTTGAAATGCTGGTGGAAATCATCAAGGCCCGGCTGGCCCGGACCGGTCACGGCCGGACGCCGCCGCCCAAGGTCAGCCTGACCGACCGGGAAATCGAGGCGCTGTCGTGGTCGGCCCAGGGCAAGTCATCGACCGACATCGCGGTGTTGATGAGCGTCTCGGAACGCACCGTAAACTTCCACATCACCAATGCCATGCGCAAGCTCGGGGTCGCCACCCGCATCCAGGCGGCGGTCAAGGCCAGCATCGCCGGCCTGATCCCCTCCTGAGCTGCCACCTGAGCCGTGGCGAGAGGCGGGCGCCTCCCGGAAAACAGCTGTTCAGGTTGGCAGGCTCCCTTTCTCCGGCGAACGGCTATTCTGGCTTCGGCCTCTGGTTTGGTCTGCCCGCTCGGAGTTCGACGCGGGGCGACGAAACCGGAGTTCAGGGCTTACCGCTGGATGGGCAAGGACGCATCGCCTTCCCCCTTGGCCGGGATCGAGCCTCTACTCCTTTGAGCCCTCCGTGGGGACTCAAAAGCCGCCCCCGCTGGCTTCGGTAGAGTGTCTCGTCCCGGCTTTTTTTTTCGCGGCCGGCAGTCGATTTGTGGGCTCTGCCCACACCCGCAAAGGACCGGTCGGCCCTTTGAACCCGGGAGTTTTGAAGGTCAGGGAGGCGAGCCTCCCTGCGGGTTCAAGGCAAGGGCACTGTCCTGTGGCATATCGGGCGTCGCCCCAGGGCTCACGCCGCCACGTCCCGAAACCGGCCATAGCTGTAATAGGCGGCACAGGCGCCCTCCGCCGAGACCATGCAACTGCCCATCGGCGTCTCCGGTGTACAGGCCGCCCCGAACAACCGGCAGTCGCGCGGCCGCTTGACCCCGCGCAGGATCGCGCCGCAGGCACAGGCCGGGTTATCGGCCACCGAGCGACCGGGCGTCGGATAGCGGACCTCGGCGTCCAGATCGGCATAAGCAGCCTTGATCCGCAGCGCACTGTACGGCACCACGCCGAGCCCGCGCCATTCGAAGGACTGGCGCAACTCGAACACCTCGGCCACGATGGCCTGAGCCTTGGCGTTGCCCTCGCGGGTCACCGCCCGCGAGAATTGGTTTTCCACCTCGGCGCGGCCATCGTTGAGTTGACGGACCAGCATCAGGATCGCCTGCATGACGTCGAGCGGCTCGAAGCCGGCCACCACCACCGGCTTGTGGTATTCCCGGGCGAAGTATTCGTAGGGCCGACTGCCGATCACCGTCGAGACATGGGCCGGACCAATGAAGCCGTCGAGCGGGACCGTGCCCAGTTCACGGACCTCGGGGCTTTCCAGGATGTTCTGGATCGCCGCAGGGGTTACGACGTGGTTGCAGAACACCGAGAAATTGGTGAGCCGAAGCCGTCCGGCCTCGCGCAGGGCCACCGCGGTCGGCGGCGTGGTGGTCTCGAAGCCGATGGCGAAGAACACCACCTGGCGGTCGGGGTTGGCGGTGGCCAGCCGCAGGGCGTCCAGGGTCGAATAGACCATGCGCACATCGGCACCCTGGGCCTTGGCCTTCAGCAGGCTGACCTGACCCGAACCGGGCACCCGCAGCACGTCGCCGTAGCTGGCAAGGATCACCCCGGGCTGGCCGGCGATGGCCACCGCGTCATCGATCCGGCCGATGGGCAACACGCACACCGGGCACCCCGGACCGTGGATCAGGCGCACCGCCTCCGGCAACAGGTCCGGCAAGCCATAGCGCGAGATGGCGTGGGTATGCCCGCCGCAGAACTCCATCAGATGGTAACGACGATCCGGCCGGACCTCGGCCCGGATCACCGCGGCCAGACCGGCGGCCTGGCGGGCGCAGCGGAACTCGTCGACGTATTTCACCTCAGGCCGCCTGCCGGTCCAGGCCCAAACGGCGCCAGACGTCGAGAAGCGCGCCCACCAGCGCCGCCATGTCGTCGTCACCGTGCAGGGGCGTCGGCGTCAGGCGCAGCCGCTCGGTGCCCCGGGGCACCGTCGGGTAGTTGATCGGCTGGACGTAAATATCGTGATGGTCCAGCAATTCGTCGCTGGCCCGCTTGCACAGCCGGGCATCGCCCACCAGCAACGGCACGATGTGGCTGACCGAGGGCATCACCGGCAGGCCGACGGACCGGAGCCGCTGCTTGAGGGTCGCCGCCCGCTCCTGGTGGCGGTCGCGAATGTCCGGGCTGGCCTTGAGCAGCCGCACCGACGCCAGCGCCCCGGCGGCCACCGCCGGCGCCAGAGACGATGTGAAGATGAAAGACGGCGCGAAACTGCGCACGCAGTCGACCACCGCGGTCGAGCCGGTAATGTACCCCCCCTGGGTCCCGATGGCCTTGGCCAGGGTGCCTTCAATGACGGTCAGCCGGTGGGTGCAGCCATCACGTTCGGTGACGCCACCGCCGCGCCGGCCGTACATGCCGACGGCATGAACCTCGTCAATATAGGTCATGGCACCATGCTTTTCCGCCACGTCCAGGATTTCGGAAATCGGCGCGATATCCCCGTCCATGGAATACACCGATTCGAAGACCACCAGCTTGGCCCGGTCCCGGGGATAGAGCGACAGCAGGCGATCAAGGTCCGCCGGATCATTGTGGCGGAAGATGTGCTTTTCGGCGCCGCTGTCACGAATGCCAACGATGATCGAATTGTGGTTGAAGGCGTCCGAGAAAATCACACAATGGGGCAGCAACCGGGCCAGCGTACCGAGCGCCGCCAGATTGGACGTGTAGCCGGAATTGAACAGCAACGCCGCTTCCTGGTTGTGCAGATCGGCCAGCTCCTGCTCCAGCAACACGTGGTAGTGATTGGTCCCGGAAATATTGCGGGTCCCGCCGGCCCCGGCGCCGCACCGGTCGATCGCCTCGTGCATCGCCTGAAGCACCGCCGGGTGCTGACCCATGCCGAGGTAGTCATTGGAACACCAGACCACCACCTCCCGCGGGCCGGTTGCGGTGTGATAGGTGGCACGCGGAAACTGGCCGGCGTGACGTTCGAGATCGGCGAACACCCGGTAACGGCCCTCTTGGTGAAGGTCCGCGATCCGGTCGCGGAAGAAGGTCTCGTAGTCCATGTCGGCGCTTCCGTCCTGCCCTGTTGCTTTGCCACCGTGCCGGAGCGTTCCCAGGGAACCGCCCCGGCATCGGGGGTCCGATGCTAACACACTGGAGTCCACTGAGCCAAACGGACCATGCGTCGGATCCGCCCCCCGCCCGGCGAATGCCGGCCTTTTGCCCGCGGCCGATGGCCTTCACCTCGCCGCCGCAGGCTCCGATGGTTCAGGCAACCCCGGAACTGCCGGCGGACATCACGGATGCGGCGGCAAATACCGAATGACCGTCCAGCCGGTCCCGATAACCGTGACAATCGCGGCAACCCCGATGCCGATCAGCCACCGGATCAACCGGGCTTCGGTTTCGCTGGCCCGACGCTCGATTCGCTCGCCGATGGTCTCGAAGCGCCGATCGATGGCCTCGAACCGCCCATTGACGGCCTCGAACCGCCCATTGACGGCCTCGAACCGCCCATTGATCGCCTCGAACCGTTTGTCGATCTTGAGTTCAAGTTCCTGGATATCGGCCTTGAGTTCGGCCTTGACCGCCGCGAGGTCAGCCTTGAGTTCGGCCTTGACCGCCGCGAGTTCGGCCTTGACTTCCCCCTTGGCCGCCGCCACGTCGCCCTTGGTCGCCAGTTCGGCACCGGACATGGCTTCGGCCAGGGCGTCGGCGACGCCCTCGGCCTGATCCTGGGACATGTGGGCGCCGTCCCGCAGCCGGCGCGCCAGTTTCAGCGTGTCGAAAGCCACCGCCACCATGGTTCACCTGTCTCGCGGCCTGAAACGTTTCGCCCTGATCATAGCGCACACCCCGGCCGCAGTCGAATCCCACAAGGGGGCAGCCCCGCCGGGTTCATTCGGTTCCGCGGGCGGCGCTGCGGAACCCGGGAGCTATCCCCGCAGCAGATCGGCAAAGCCGCGGGCGGCCTCCAGATCGGCGGCCAGGGCACGGCGGCGGCGGGTGGCGTCGGGATCCTCTCCCCATCTTTCAAGCTGGTAGCTCTCATGGAGTTCGGCGGCTTCGAAGGCCTGCCCGGCGTCGATCCGCCCCTCGATCAACGCCAGCCCGATCACGAGAGAGCCGGCCGAGGTGGTGGCTAGTTGCAGCGCGGTCAGCAGCCCGTCATCATAGCCGGCCACCGCCGCCCGCAGGGCGGCGCAAGCGCCTTCGGGCTGGGGCCGGGGCATCAGGCTGCGGCCGACCTGAAGCGCGGCATCATAGGACAGCATCACCCAGTCCAGCAGCGGCTGCCACACCGCCGCCTCCCGCGCCACCAGTTCCGCCGGCTGATCGACCCGGTAACACACCAGATCCGTCCCGGCATAGGCCGCCACCTGATCGATCACGGTCTGCCGCTGGCGCCCGGTCAGGTCGAGGGTGGTACTCGCCAGTTGGGTCAGCGGCATGGTCGCCGGCCGGATTTCCCGCTCCTGCGCCCGCCATTCGGCGGCGATGGCCTCGGCCAGAGCGCGGGTCGGCAGCGTCAGCAACGCCTTGGCCGGAGTCCGCACCGGCCGGGCGTCCAGTTGCACGGCAAAGCCGTCCGCACCGGCGGTTGCCGAAACCTGCTGGTAGAACCGTTTCATTCCTGTTCCGATCCGCTCTGGTGGGTCGCGTCAGTTAAATTACGGGTTTCCAAAGGCCGCCGGCCTTTGGTGGGGTTCAGGGGTAAAACCCCTGGTCGCCGAAGGCAAAAACCCGGCATCTCAGGGGCTTCGCCCCTGTAACCCCACCAAAGGCCAACGGCCTTTGGAAACCTGTACTTTTTCTTATCCTACTGTTTTGGCCGACGCCACCGACTAGGGCCCCACGCCCTGGGTAATGGCATGACCGATGCTGCCAAGCAAGCCACCCAGGCTTTCCAGCGGTGTGACCCCATGGAAAACCACCGCCTGGGACCGGCCGGACAGTTCGGCCAGACACGGATTGGCCACCCCGGTCCCGATGCTGATGAACGGCAGCATCAGGGCCAGGGGGTTAAGCTCGCCGATGGCCAGCATCAGGCCGGTCGCGGCACCGGTGGCGAGGCCAATGGCATCGGGAGCGGCGCTGTGCTCCGCCAGCGTCCCGGTGACGCGCATCCGGGTGGCCAGGCTGATCAGCGCCGGATCCTTGGGCCGGGGGTCCAGCTTGAGGTCGATCCCCTCGGTCCCCAGGTCGATCTGGCCGGTCCCGGTGACCGTAATCTTGCCGGTGTCGATCAGCAGGTGCTCGGCATCGGCAATCCCGTTTCTGATCCTGAACCGGGCGACCAGACAATTGAGGGCGGTACTGTCGCCGGTACGGTCGGCCCACGGCATGATCGCCGCCACCAGATCGCTGGCGATCAGGTCGAAATGGCGAACCGGCAGGGTGCCGGGGCCGATGGCGAGCCAGACCCGGCCGCTGGCATGGGCCAGGAAGGCGCGCAGGCTGGCGCCGGTGCCGGTCAGATCCAGGCTGGCCGACAGCGGCCCGGTCGGTCCGGGCGTCGCACCCTGGCCGGGAAACAGTTGTTCCGAGGCCACGCCATCGCCGTGCCCGGTAATGCCGATGGCCGGCGGCTCGCGCCCGGCATCCACCGAAAGGGCAAAATCGATCCGGCCGCCGCCCACCGTCGCCCGTAATGGCTGCACCGTCAGCCTGCCGTCGGCAAGGTCAAGAGTGGCGGTCAGGTCGAACAAATCCACCGGCGCCGTCACCAGTCGCGCCACGGCGAGATCGACCCGCCCATCCACGGCCTGCAACAGCGACAACGGCAGCGGTCGGGGATCGAACAGGCGGCCGTCGGCCGGGAACGCCGGAGCGTCCTTGCCGTTCCCGACCAGATCGCGCCGGTCCAGCAACCGCGACTGAAGCCGTCCGTCCAGCCGCAGCCGGCGGCCACCGGTGACCAAGGCGAGGTCCCCGGAAAAATCGCTGATCCCGACCGAGCCCTTGAGTTCATCCAACCGGTAGTGCGACCAGCCGCCGGTGAGCCGGGCGCTGCCGCCCAGCGGCCCCAGTTCCGGCAGCGACACCCCGAACACCGGAGCCAGCGCCGCCAGTCTCCGCGCCGCCCCCGAAAGCCCGAGGTCGAGGATCAATTGGCTGATCGGCCGGTCGAGGGTGCCGTGGCCCTCGACCGTGGCCTCGGCCCCGCCCAGCGTCCAGGACACCGGCCATAACGGCCGATCGTTGACCAGATCGGCAAAGCGCCCGCCGGTGACCGAGGCGATGAACGGCGTCCCGAAGAAGTCGCCGGTGGCGCGCACCGTCAACGGCCCGTCGAGGGGCAATCCGATGGCCGCCTGTTCCACCCCCAGTCGCACCGTTCGCCCGCTGCCGTCGTCCCGATAATCGATGCGCGAATGCACCACCTCGAGACCGGCGATATCCAGCGGCTCAAAGGGCGCCGGCGGCGATTCCGCCGGCGGTGCGTCATCGCCGGCCTGCCACCAGTTGACCCGGCGATGACCATCATATTCCAGATGGATATCGGCCCCGGAGAGCACCAGCTTCAGCAGCCGGTTGTGCTGGCGCAACAGATCGATGGGCGAAACCGAGAGGTCGACCCGATCGATGTGCATCATCTCGGAACGCCCGGCCCAGGACGGATTGGCCACATGGACGTCGGTCGCAACCATGGTCGGCAACGGCGTCAGCCCGAATTGCAGGCCGCCGGCCACCAGGACCCGCAGGCCGGTGGTCTGCTCCACCAGCACCGCCACGTCCCGGCGGTAGTCGCTGTTGTTGACGTGCCACAAAAAGATCAGCACCGCCACCACCACCCCGACCGCCACCGCCGCCGCCACCTCCACCATCACGATGGTCCGCCGCGCCAGCCTCCTCATCGATCGCCGTCCATGACATCGAGCACCACCCGGGGCAGGTCTTCCCAATGGTGAACGATACGACGGGCGCCCGCCGACTCCAGATCGCGAACCGGATGGTAGCCCCACGCCACCCCCACCGCCCGGACCCCGGCCCGACAGGCCATTTCCATGTCGAAGGTCGAGTCCCCAACCACCACGGTATCGGCCGCCGCCGCGCGGGTTTCCTCCTGCGCCTGGAACACCATGTCGGGGTTGGGCTTGCCCAACCCGCGATCGGCGGTTTGCAGGGTCAGAAACACCTCGCCCAGGCCATGCCGCTCCAGCACCGCGAGCAGGCCCCTGAAGGACTTGCCGGTGGCGATGCCAAGGCCCAGGCCCGAGGCCCGCATGGCCACCAGCGCCTCGTGGACACCGGGAAACAGCGGTTCCGCCTCTTGCCCGTCATGATGACGCTGCCGGTAGTAGGCATCCCGATAAAGGCCGGCCAGGCGCTTGACGAACCAGTCCTCGCTGCCCGGCCGCAGGAGGGCGATGGCCTCGGTCAGCGGCAGGCTGACCAGCCGCCGCACCGCCAGCGGGTCGGGGGCCGGCAACCCGGCCGCCAGCCACGCCGACGTCATCGCCGTAACGATCGCCTGCTGGCTGTCCACCAGCGTCCCGTCACAGTCAAGCAGGACCAGTTTCATGGACCGAGCACACATCCGGGACCGGGCATTGGGGGGGCGGGAGCAAACATCAAGGGGACTTTAACAGTATCCCGCGCCCCCAACCCTGACAACACGGCATCATGCCGCGGCCGGAGATTCGGCCGCGGCGGCGCGGGAACCGCGGGCAACGCCGCCGACGCCCCGGTCAGCACCACCGGCCGGCACCTATAAAACCAAGGGTTGCCCACCGGCATGACCGGAACCGCTCTTCCGGCGGTTTCGGGACTCTGGTAACGTGACCGCCACCCTGAAGTCGAGCCGGAGACCGGAGCCATGATCATCCGTGCGCTGACCATCGCCGCAACCCTGCTGCTGGTGGTGGTTTTGGCCGCGGGCCGGGCGCTGGCCGGGGCGCCGGAGCCCTGCGCCGGCCTCGGTGGCCATTTGGGTCACTGGCGGATTGCCGGGCATGACCGGACCCACACCACCAGCCGCTGCGCCGGCTCGGCCGGGAGCCCGCTCTGTGCCCTCGATACCTACGAGGCCGGCTGGGTGCGGGAGGACTTGGCGCTGGGCCGGCGGTCGCCCCCGACTCCCTGATCGAGCCGGTGGATAATTGGAAGGGAGCGCGCAAGCAGTATCGTGACGTGGTCCTCAGTTACCGGATCGCCGGGTGCCGGGTGCTGACCGCCCGCGACAGTCCGATCGGAGAGTGGGGACCGGTGTGGCCCGGCGCGGAGAAGGACCGCGACCACGCCTGGCTTCCCGGCGACATCCGCCTGGACATCCATCTGGTCTGGTGCCGCCGGGACCTGCGGGGATGCGCCCGGAAACGACGGGAGGAGGCCGCCGCCGAAGCCCATCTGCTCCGCCGCCTGGACGACGGCCGCTGGCGGCTGGTCGATTGGATGATGGGCGATGTCTTCCCGCTCCAGGGCCATGTGGGCGAACCCTGCCGGCCCGAGGACAGTGACGTGCGCATCCTCACCCTGACGTCCTATACCAGCACCAGCCAGTGCGTCGGCTCCGAGGCCACGCCGCTTTGCGCCTTGGAGACCACGCTGGCCGAAGGAGTGAAAAGCGACCAGGCAAGGGACTTTGAAGCTAAAGTGTTCCTCAAGTATAAGATCGTCGATTGCGAGACGCTTGCGCCCCGCAAGCCGGTTCCGGGACAATGGGACCCGCGACCGATGACCTACCCGTGGGGACCTGGCAGGGAACCACGCAATATATGGGAGCCGGGTGATGTAAGGCTGGCCATCCGCATGCAAACCTGCAATGCCGTTGACGATACTTGTAAATCATTGAGAGAGTATATTACCGTAAGTCGCAATTATGATGGCCGTTGGGGAACGGGCTGGAATAGAGAGAGGGAAGCTCCAGGTCGGGTGGAGTGATGCTCCACCCGACCCCTCAGACAGACTAACTGCGGCGCTCGAGGTAGTCCTTAATATTACGCTCTCGCCCTTCAAAAGCCCCGAGTCCGCCGAGCAGATTATCAAGGTTCTCGATCAGTTTATCCCTGATCCTGGCATCGTTGGCAAGATCACGGTATTTAATAAACGTTCCCTGTTTGAGCACGCCGGTCTCTCTGTTGTCCCACGGTGTCATTTTAAACTGTTCCAACGTCTTTCTGATCGCCAGACGAATCAGCGCGGCTCCCTGGCTCTCTCCGCGGGCAAACAGGGCGTCGACAAAGGCCAGACGAGCGCGGAAGTCCGTAATCTGTTCCAGTTGCTCGTAACCACCCCGGCTCACCACTTCCCGCATCGTATGATCCAGGAAGGCCCGGTAGTAGGCGACAAGAGTCGCTTGGTTGGGGGGAGATGACCGGATGGCCGCTCTGTCGTCCTCGCTGATCGCAGAGGATGTTTTCATATCCTTGTACGCGGTAAGGGTGATCCCTGCGGGCGGATACCCCTCGTCACCGCCTTCGGCAAAGAGGATGGTGGGGAAGGCATAAGCCATAAAGTCATCGCCGTCGGCTCTGTCGCGGATATCTTCCCCCAAGGCATCGGCCTCGTCTTTCGCCGTCGGCGTTTTTGTCTGGTCCGCACCGGCCTTTCCAGCCGCGGGCGCCGTCGCGTTGGCATTGATGATGGGCGACGGGGACGCGGTGGCGGCCATATTCTCCATCGAGTCGAGTTTTCCGGACCATTCGCCAAAGACATTGGGCGGGGCGTAAGCGTTCGGCGAAGGGTTGCGGCCGAGAACCGCCGCGGCCAGGTGCCAGCCGGCATTGGCCATGTCGCCATAGGATTGCCCATGGGCAAAGGCTTCGGCAGCCGCGCGCAAATGAAGCACCCTGTCGGCAGAGGTGTAATAACCCAGATAGCGGTCGCGGAAGGTCTTGTCGTCAAGATCGCCGGCGGCGGCCCAGGTCTTGAACAATCGGAGGTAGCGTTCCACCGTCGCCCGGTCGGGCCGGGGAAAACGCCGCGAGTCGTTCAGGTCCCGGGAGGCGTAGCCGACGATGCTCTTGGCCCGCCCGAACGGGCTGTTATCGTTAATATGCCTGATCCGGTGGTTGTCCCCCCAGCCCATCCCGGGAGTGCCGCGGGTGGGCGTATAGCTGTCGTCGTCCCCGGACGTCCAGCGGCCACGGGCGTCGCGCGCCTCGTTGGGGTTGAAATGGCTGCCGCCAGCCAGACCTGTGAAGACCATGAGCGTCGTCCTTGTGCGGTGTTGAAGCCGCTTATAAATGCGGGTCAAAAACCGTGATGTCAAGGACGTTTCGGGAACATGGGGGAGTTCTGTCTTACCGTCGGGATCTGGGCTGAGGTTTCCAGGGGCGTTGCCCCTGGACCCCACCAAGGGCGGACCCCTTGGAACCCGGTCCTTGGGCTCTGAAAGGAGTCGGCTTTACAGCTTGACCTCGCCCAATGCCCGCGACAGTTCGCCCACCACGCCGCGGCGGAAGGCCAGCACCGTAACCATAAACACCGCGCCTTCGACCACCGTCACCCAGGCGCCGAACGGCGCCAGATAATACTGCATGGCGACGATGATCACGGCGCCCACCACCGGCCCGAACACCGTACCCAGGCCGCCGACCAGCACCATCAACACCACCTCTCCCGACATGGTCCAATGGATGTCGGTGAGCGAGGCCAGTTGGAACACCAGCACCTTGGTCGCCCCGGCCAGCCCCGAGAGCGTCGCCGACAGCACGAACACCGTCAGCTTGTAATGGTTGGCCCGGTAGCCCAGGGACACCGCCCGCGGCTCGTTGTCCCGGATCGCCTTCAGCACCGCGCCGAACGGCGAATGGATGATCCGCAGGATCAGCAGAAAGCCCGCCAGAAAGATCGCCGCCACCACCCCGTACAGCACCCGGTCGTCGGAAAGATCGATCAGGCCGAACAAGGTCCCGCGCGGCACCGACTGGATGCCGTCCTCGCCGTGGGTAAACGGCAGCCGCAGCGCGAAGAAATAGAGCATTTGAGCCAGCGCCAGGGTGATCATGGCGAAATAGATGCCCTGACGTCGGATCGCCAGACTGCCGAACACCAGCCCCAGCGCCGCCGCGGTCGCGGTGCCGGCCAGCAACGCCGCCTCGGGCGGCCAGCCCCAGTCCTTGGCCGCCTCGGCGGTAAGGTAGGCCGCCGCGCCGAGAAATGCGGCATGGCCGAACGAGAGCAGGCCGACATAGCCGATCAGCAGGTTAAAGGCGCAGGCGAACAGGGCAAAGCACAGGACCTTCATGACGAAGATCGGATAGAGCCCCAACGGCGCCACCACCAGTGCCACCACCAGCACCGCCAGCGCCACCTGCTGGGATCGCGGCAGACCCGCGCCCGCCGAACCCGGACCGTTCATGTCAGTGAACCCTTCCGAACAGTCCCGCCGGCTTGATCAGCAGGACAACCACCATGATCACGAAGACCACCGTGCTCGAAGCTTCGGGATAGAACACCTTGGTCAGGCCTTCGACCAGCCCCAGGCCAAAGCCGGTGACGATGGCCCCCAGAATCGAGCCCATGCCGCCGATCACCACCACCGCGAACACCACGATGATCAGATCCGCCCCCATCTGGGGCGTCACCGAATAGATCGGCGCCGCCAGCACCCCGGCCAGACCGGCCAGCGCCACCCCCAACCCATAGGTCAGCGTGATCATCCGCGGCACGTTGACGCCAAACGCCTGGACCAGCGCCGGGTTCTCGGTGGCGGCGCGCAGGTACGCCCCCAGCCGGGTTTGCTCGATCAGGTACCAGGTGCCGAAACAGACCACCAGCGACGCCCCGACCACGAACGCCCGGTAGATCGGCAGCACCATGAAACCAAGATTGACCACGCCCCGCAGCTCCGACGGCACCGCATAGGCCAGCCCCGACGAGCCATACCGGTTGCGGAACAGGCCCTCGATCACCAGCGCCAGGCCAAAGGTCAGCAACAGCCCATAAAGCGGATCCAGGCCCTTGAGCCGCCGCAACATCAGCCGCTCGATGACCATGCCGAACAGGCCGAGCCCGAACGGCACCAGCAGCAGCGCCCACCAGAAACCAAGCCCGGCATAGGTCAGCAGCATCCAGCCCAGGAACGCCCCCATCATGTATTGGGCGCCGTGGGCGAAGTTGATGATCCCCAGCATGCCGAAGATCACCGCCAGCCCCAGGCTGAGCATGGCGTAAAAGGCGCCGTTGATCAGGCCGAGCAGAAGCTGGCCGAACAGCGCGTGGGTCGGGATGCCAAACAGGTCCGGCATCGGGGTGTCTCCTGATCGAGAAAAAACCAGGGGGGCGTTGCCCCATAGGCGCCAGGATATCAGTATCGTGTTGATTTTGCAGGGCTCTGCCCTGTACCCGAGAAGGAGGCCCGCCTCCTTGACCTCATAACGTCATGGGTTCAAAGGGCCGACCGGCCCTTTGCGGGTGTGGGCAGAGCCCACAAAAACCCTTTCACCTCAACAACTCATCATAACCTGGCGCATATCGGGCGTTGCCCCCCACCGGGGCAATGGCCCCCGTCACTTGACCAGCGGACAGCCCCCTTGCGCCAGGGGACGGAACGCCTGGTCGGCGGGAATGGTCTCGACCAGCTTGTAATAGTCCCAGGGACCCTTGGAGTCCGACGGCTTCTTGACCTCGTAGAGGTACAGCGGATGAATCTTGCGGCCGTCGGCCCGGATCGAGCCCTTGCCGAACAGCGGATCGTCGGTGGGCAGTTCCTTCATCTTCGCCACCACCCGGGCGCCGTCACTCTTGTCCTGAAGCGCAGCCACCGCCTTGAGATAATGGAGCACCGCCGAATAAACCCCGGCATGGACCATGGTCGGATGGATGCCGCGGTTGGCCTCGGCAAAGCGTTTGGTAAAGGCCCGGGTCTGGTCGTTGGTATCCCAGTAGAACGATTCGGTGAATTGCAGTCCCTGCGCCGCCTGAAGGCCCAGGGCATGGATGTCGGTGATGAACACCAGCATGCCGGCCAGCCGCTGCCCGCCCTCGACGATGCCGAATTCCGCCGCCTGCTTGACCGTGTTGGAAAAGTCGCCGCCGGCCATGGCCAGCCCGATCACCTTGGCCCCCGACGACTGCGCCTGGAGCAGGAACGACGAGAAGTCCGGGGTGTTGAGGGGAAAGGCAACGCCGCCCAGCACCTTCCCCCCCCTGGCGGTCACCACGGCACTGGTATCGCGCTCCAGATCATGGCCGAACTTGTAGTCGGCGGTCAGAAAAAACCAGGAATTGCCGCCCGAGGCGACCACCGCGGACCCGGTGCCGTTGGCCAGCGCCCAGGTATCGTAGGTCCAATGGATGGTGTTGGGAGAGCACGACTTGCCGGTCAGGTCCGAGGACCCGGCGCCCGAATCGAGGAAAACCTTGTTCTTGTCCCTGGTAATCTGACTCACCGCCAGCGCCACCCCCGAGTTGGGCACGTCGACGATCATGTCGACCCCATCCTGGTCGTACCACTGCCGGGCGACGGCCGAGCCGATATCGGCCTTGTTCTGGTGGTCGGCGGAGATCACTTCGACCTTCAGGCCCTTGCCGGCGGCCTCGAAATCCTCCACCGCGAGTTTGGCCGCGACCACCGAACCGGCGCCGGCCAGGTCCGAATAAAGGCTCGACATGTCGGTGAGCACACCGATTTTGACGCTCTGGTCGGCCAGCGCCGGCCCGATCCCACCCAGCACCAACGCCGCCGCCAGCGTCATCCCCAATCCAGTTCTCATCTCCTGTCCCCTTCCCCGTTTTTTTTGTTCGACCGTTTCCGTCCGGCTGCTTTCCTGAAACCCGTCACACCCCCAGATGCTCCTTCAGCCGCGGCATCTCCGCGGCAATCCGGTCCGCGGGAATGTGATCGACGATCCGGCCACGCTCCATGACATAATGGCGGTCGGCCACCGACGCGGCAAAGCGGAAGTTCTGTTCGACCAGCAGGATGGTGAACCCTTCGGCCTTCAGCCGCCTGATGGTGTGGCCGATCTGCTGAACGATCACCGGCGCCAGCCCCTCGGTGGGCTCGTCAAGCAGCAACAGGCGGGCGCCGGTGCGCAGGATGCGGCCGATGGCCAGCATCTGCTGCTCACCGCCGGAAAGCCGGGTGCCCTGGCTGTCCCCGCGTTCCCGCAGATTGGGAAACAACTCGTAGATGACGCCCTCGCTCAGGCCGCCGGGCCGGACCCGCGGCGGCAACAGCAGATTCTCGCGCACCGAAAGGCTGGCAAAGATGCCCCGTTCCTCCGGGCACAGGGCCAGACCCAGGCGGGCGATGCGGTGGGACGGCAGAGCGATGGTCTCGGTCCCGTCGAACGCCACCGAACCGGTGCGGCGGCCGACCATGCCCATGATCGCCTTCATGGTGGTGGTCTTGCCGGCGCCGTTGCGGCCAAGCAACGTCACCACTTCCCCCAAGCCTACGTCGAAACCGACGCCCTGGAGAATGTGGGACTCGCCATACCACGCCTGGAGACCGGCAACCGCCAGCAGCGGCCGGCGGTCCGACTCAGGCATGCCCGACCCCGGCGCTCCAGTTGCCGGCCCCGGCCCCGACCGCGTCGTCGTCCCGGTCTTCGTCCCGGTCGTGCTCCGAGCCCAGATAGGCTTCGATCACCTGCGGATTGGCCGATACCGCGGCATAGTCCCCTTCGGCCAGCACCTCGCCCCGCGCCAGCACCGTAATGGTGTCGGAAAGGTCGGCGACGATCCCGAGATTATGCTCGACCATCAGCACCGTGCGCTTGTCGGCAACCCGTCGGATCAGCGCCGCGGTCTTTGACACATCCTCCTGGCCCATGCCGGCGGTGGGTTCGTCCAGCAGCAGCAGCTCCGGGTCCAGAGCCAGGGTGGTGGCGATTTCCAAGGCCCGCTTGCGCCCATAGGGAAGTTCGCCGGCCACCGTGTCGGCGTCCGCCGCCAGCCCCACCGCGTCCAGCAGTTCCCGCGCCTCCCCGGTAAAGCCCTCGAGCACCCGCGGCGAATGCCAGAAGTCGAAGGAACCGCCGCGGCGCCGCTGCAACGCGATCCGCACGTTTTCCAGCGCGGTCATGCTGGCAAACACCGCGGAAATCTGGAACGACCGGACCATGCCCAGCCGGGCGACCTCGGCCGGACGCGCCGAGGTGATGGGACGCCCGCAGTACCGAATGCTGCCGCGGCTGGGCGACAGAAATCTGGTCAGCAGGTTAAAGCAGGTGGTCTTTCCGGCGCCGTTCGGACCGATCAGAGCATGAATGGTTCCGCGCCGGACCCGCAGATCGACTTCATGAACCGCGACGAAACCACGAAATTCCTTGGTCAGACCTTCGGTCTCGAGTATCACATCTTCAGGCATGAGCGTTCCTCCTCCGTGATCGGGCCTTGGGCCGCGATCGTTGTTTTTTTTCTGATTTCGCCGGCCCCCTGATCCGCCATCCCCTCCGCTGTCTCCCGGCCTCCTTCATTTCTTCGGTCCGTCCGGGGGCATCCGTTCCGGCCAAACCACCCCGCGCCAGCTCCACCACTAATCTGGAGCCCCCGCCCCGGCTGTCCATGCCCGCAGCGTCATTCCCGCCGGCCCGCCGGGCCAGGGCAATCGGGTGAAGGAGTGCCTGACAGGGGATGGAGGTTTCGAATCGCTCTTTGCCGGGCATCCGCGCCGAATCCCTCCGGCGAATTGCGCACCCTGGCCCATGCCTCATCCCGACGAAGCGCGCTATCGGCTCCATGCCGCCACGCTCAAGGTCTTGGACATCGCCTTGCCGGAGGGCTCGCCCGTCGAGTTTCACCCGATCGCCCCGCTTCCTATCCAATGAATACTATATTTTCCGTTACCTTTGTTCTAAACTTCCTGGGCCGGCCGCGCCGCCGGCGCCGAAGTCGGATGTCGAAGCAGGATCGGGTATCATGAACATCTCCACGAGAATCGGGGTCGCCGCCGGGGTGCCGGTCCTGAACGGGGCGATACTGGTCATTTGCGCCTATATCGGCATCAGCGTCCTCAATTCCAGCGCCGAGCGGGCGCTCCGGGCCGGCGAGGCCGCGCTTTCGGCGCAGTCGGCCTTTCTGGCCGAGGCCGAGTTCCGGGCCGACGGCGACCCCGCCGCCGCCGACCGGGCCGACACCACCCTTGGCGAAGCCCTGGACGAGGTCACGGCGGTCACGGCGCCGGCGATCCGGCAGGGCCTGGAAGACCATCGGACCGCCTTTGCCGAGTACCGGCGGATGGAAGCGGCGCGGGTCGACCTGGCGGCCCGGGCCGATCACGCCACCGGCGATCTGGCCACCGCCATCCAGGTGGCCAGCCGGCAGCAGGCCGGGCAGCGGAGCGGGCTCGAAGCCCGGCTGGCGGCCGCCGACACCCAGATGCGGACCAGTCTGGCCGCCAGCGAGGCCGGCGAGGCCCTGACCAAGGCGATGCTCAATGCGCGGCAGGCCCAAACCCTCTACGGCTTCACCCGGGACGCCACCCAGGGCAACACCGCCCGGGCTTACACCACCCTGATGGCGCGCCAGGGCGTGAAGCTGGCGGCGATGACCGGCACCGCCGGCGCCGATCCCGAATTGCCGCCGCTGATCGCCGCCTATCAGACATCGTTGCTCCGGCTGATCGAGGTGCCGGGCAAGCCCGCCGATGACGCCGCGGCGGCGGCCCGGGAACAGATCCGGGAGCAGGTCGAGGACAGCTTCAAGAAGCTCTCGGTCCGGGTCTTCAACGTCGCCAATGCCGCGGCGGCCGACTATGCCGAAGCGGTCAACGCCGCCAATGACGCCCGGATGACGTTGTTCGAGGCCACCCGGGCCGGCGACATCATGCGCGAGGTGCTGCGCCAACTGGCTATGATCGAGATCGCCGAAACCGACTATGTCGGCTCGCGGGGGGTGCGTGGCTCGGACCAGGCCATCCTGGCCGCCGCCGGCGCCATCCGCGACCAACTGGGGCTGCTGCTGGCCCTGCCCGAACGGGTGCGCGCCCCAACGGTGGTGGCCGGCATGCAGGCCGCACTGACGCAGTTCACCGAAACCTTCCCGGCGATCGTCGACACCACCCGGCGCCAGACCGCCATCGCCGAGGCCAATCGGCGGGAAAGCGCCGCCTTGCTGACCGGGACCCGCGACCTGCAACGCCAGCTCGACGACCACCGGACGACAATGCGCACCATCACCACCCTGATCCTGGTGGTGGGCGGGACCTTCGGTCTGATCCTGGCCGGGCTGTTCGGCTTCTTTCAGGCCCGGTCCATCGTCGGCGCGCTGCGCCGGATGACCCGGGTCATGGCCCGGCTGTCCCACGGCGATCTGGAGGTGTCGACCCTGGACAGCACCCGCACCGACGAGGTCGGCGAAATGGCCCGGGCCGTGGAGGTCTTCAAGGACGAGATGATCCACAGCCGCGCCCTGGAAGCCGAGGCCCGGGAGGCCGAACAGCGCGCTGCGGTAGAACGTCAGCAGGCGCTGGCCGCCATCGCCCACGACTTCGACGCCGCTTTCGGCAAGGTCCTGAACACCGTCGGCGCCGACAGCCAGCAAATTCGGGACGGCGCCCAGGGCCTGCACGCCACCGCGGGCCAGGTCCACCGGCAGGCGGCCGAGTCCGCAGCCAAGGCCCGGCGCGCCGCCGACGTGGTCGGCGTGGTGACGGAGGTCTCGCAACGGCTGTCCACCTCCATCGGCGAAATCGGCAGCCGGGTTGCCGCCTCCGGGACCGCGATCAGGCGCGCCGCCGACCGCGCCCGGACCAGCGACGCCGCGGTGCAGGCACTGACCGGCAGCTCCCGCCGCATCGGCGAAATGGTCAAGCTGATCAGCGGCATCGCCAGCCAGACGAACCTGCTGGCGCTGAATGCGACCATCGAGGCGGCACGGGCCGGAGAGGCCGGCAAGGGCTTCGCGGTGGTGGCGGGCGAGGTCAAGGCCCTCGCCAATCAGACCGCCCGGGCCACCGAGGATATCGGCAACCAGATTCTGGCCATCCAAAGCGCCACCGGCGACGTGGTCGAGGCCATCGGTTCCATTCGTGGAACCATCGGCGAGGTCGAAACCCTGTCGGCCCAGGTGGCGGCGTCGGTCTCGGGCCAACTTGACCATACCCGGGAAATCGTCGATGCCGTCGGCACCGCGTCGGCCACCTCGCGCGAGGTGGCCGACAGCGTCGACGCCATGGCCGGGTCGGCGGAACAAACCGGCCGCTCGGCCCTCGAAATGATGGCCTCGGCCAGCCGGCTGGCCGACGAGTTCAAGAGCCTCCAGGGCGAGGCCGGGCGCTTCCTGGGGTCGATCCGGGGCTGACAAGGCGAAACCTGCCCATTGATTTCAGCGCGGAGTCGCGCTACGAGGCGGGGTATGCTGCCGGGCATTCCATCGACAGCCGAGGGCTTTGCCCCTGTCCCCCGACCAGGGCGTCGCCCTGGACCCAACCTTGGGCCGGTGGCCCTTGGAACCCGGGACTTAACAGCGACGGGAAACCGTCCAGACAGCGGGGTCACCGGGTGGCTAACGGCGCACTCTTCACACACGACTATCTTGGCGAGGCCATTCTCGGCAGCGCGCCGTGGCAGGCCCTGGACGACGACGGCGTCGCCGCCTTCCGGGAGGCGGTTCTTGCCGTCTACCGGGCATTCCCCACCGCAAGACGCCCCAACGAAGCGGTGACCGAGGACGATCTGATCTGGAAGGTGCTGTCGCACCTCGGCTGGCGCCATGCGCTCCGTCAGATCAACCTGTCGCTGAAGGGCATGGACCACAAGCCGGACGGCCTGCTGTTCGCCGATGAACCGGCCAAGGAACGGGCCAACGCCCGTGCCGAGGAATGGCAACGCTACGCCGATGGGGTTGCGATCGTCGAATCCAAACGCTGGCTGCGCGAACTCGACCGGAAGAGTCCGTATCAGGACGATCTGGGTGTCCCCTCCACCCAGATGATCCGCTATCTTGACCGGGTCAATATCGTTACCAATGGTGTGGTTCGCTGGGGCATTCTGACCAACGGCCGCCACTGGCGGCTTTACTACCACGGAGCGACCTCGGTGGCCGAGGAGTTCCTGGAGCTTGACCTGCCGGTTGTGGTCGGGGTTCCCGGCATCGAACCCGGCCTGGCCGGCGGCGCCCCGGTCCAGACCGAAATGTCGGCGAACCACCAACTCAAGCTGTTCATGGTGATGTTCGGCCCGGCGGCGTTCCGGCCCGGCACCGATGGCCGCACCTTCCATCAGGTCGCGCGCGACGACGGGCGGCAGTGGGAACAACGTGTCACCGGCAGCCTCTCGGATCGGGTGTTCGACAAGGTGTTCCCGGTGCTGGTCCAGGGCATCGTCGCCCACGATCCCGAAGCCCCGCGGCCGGCAACGCCCGAGTATCTCGACGAAGTGCGCGACGCCGCTCTGATCCTGCTCTACCGCCTGCTGTTCGTGCTCTGTGCCGAGGATCGCAACCTGTTGCCGGCCCGGCACCGCGCCTATGAAGAGTCTGGCATGCGCAAACCGGTGCGCGAGGACATCGGGAAGCGGATCGACCGGCAGGATGTCTTCATGGCCGAAGGTGGGGACTATTATCCTCACCTGCTGCGCCTGTTCCGGCGGATCGACCAGGGCGCGCCCGCCATCGGCCTGCCGCCCTGCAATGGCGGCCTGTTCGCGGCGGGGCGTTACGGCGCGCGGCTTCTTGACCGCATCGAACTGCCCGACAGCCTGTTCGCGCCGCTGGTTGACAGTCTCTCGCGCGACGACGATGGCGGCAGGAAGAAATGGATCAACTACCGTGATCTGTCGGTTCAGCATCTGGGCTCGATCTACGAGCGGCTGCTGGAAAGCGAAGTGACGCTCACCGACGGCGCGGTGACGGTCGGCGACGGCGCCGCCCGCCATGGCAGCGGCAGCTTCTACACCCCCGAAGCTCCGGTTCAATTGATCCTCCATCAGGCGGTCGGCCCGATGCTGGGTGACCGGCTGGCGGCGTTCCGGCGCAGGGCCGAAGAACTGACCTCCAGTTCCCGCACCAAGGCCGACCGGCTGGCCGAACTGAAGCGGCTCGACCCCGCGACCCGCATGCTGGAGATCACGGTCTGCGACCCGGCCATGGGCAGCGGACATTTCCTGGTCTCGCTGGTTGACTATCTGGCCGACCGGGTGCTGGCCGCCATCGCCGAGGTCGAGGCCACCGTGACCTGGACCAGGTACGAGTCGCCGCTGGTCGAGACCATCGCCGGGATCCGCGACGGCATCCTGGCGCGGGCGCGCGAGGGCAAGTGGACCATCGAAAAGGAGCAACTCGAGGATCGGCTGATCGTCCGGCGGATGATCCTGAAGCGGGTGATCTACGGCGTCGACAAGAACCCGATGGCGGTTGAACTGGCCAAGCTGGCGCTCTGGCTGCATACCTTCACCGTCGGCGCGCCGTTATCGTTTCTGGAACACCACCTGCGCTGCGGCGATTCCATCTGCGGCGAGTGGGTTCTTCCGGTTGAGGAGAACCTCAAAAAGATCGGCGCCGCCCTGTTCCTGGGTCAGTCGGTGGCCCGGGCCCGCGAGGCCGCCCAGGGCATGGCGAAGATCGAGCGGCTGGTCGATGCCGATGTTGCCGAAGTCAGACTGTCCCAGGACACCTTCGAGACGGTCAAAGAGGCCACCGAACCGCTCAACCGCTTCCTCGATTTCATCCAGGCCCGCCGTTGGATCGGGGCCGGGGTGGCCGCGGCGCAAAACGCCTGTGCCGAGGCGCTGGCCGAAAGAAACGCCATTCTCAGCCCCGAGAAATACGTCGAGGCCGCTTTTCACGGTGTGCTGACCGGGGATTACGGAGATCCCATCGATATCGTCATGGGAGCCGTCACCATCCCGCCCGGTGCCAACGGCCGGACCCCGGATGCCTACCCGAAACCCAGCCGGGGCAAGGCCCATGACTACATCCCGGCGGCGATCCAGGACGTCGCCCGGGAACTGGTGGACGAGGCGCGCCGGCTGGCCGCCCGCGAACGCTTTCTCCATTGGCAGGTCGCCTTTCCGGGGGTGTGGGACGACTGGGAGAGTATGGTGCCCCGCGGCGGCTTCGATGCCGTCATCGGCAACCCGCCCTATGTCCGCCAGGAACTGCTGAGCCGGGCCAAGCCGTTCCTGCGCGAGGCTTACGCCACCTTCGACGGTGCCGCCGATCTCTACGTTTATTTCTGCGAGCTTGGCCTGAAAATCCTCAAGCCCGGCGGCCGGCTGTCGTTCATCGTCACCAACAAGTGGATGAAGGCCGGCTACGCCGAAGCCCTGCGCACCCTGTTCGCCGAGCACGCCTGGATCGAGGCGCTGGTCGATTTCGGCCACGCCCGGCAGTTTTTCCCTGATGCCGATGTCTTCCCCTGCGTCCTGACCCTGCGCAAGCCGCTTCCCGAACCGGAACCGGCCCCCGTCACCACCCGGGTCTGCGTCATCGACCGCGACCGCCTGGACCTGGACCGGCTGATCCAGCAGGTGGATGAGGCCAGCTTCGCCATGCCCCGCGAGGCCCTGAGCCCGAAAAGTTGGAACCTGGAGCCGCCCGAAGTGCTGGCGTTGATGGAGAAGATCGGAAACACCGGGGTAAAGCTGAAGGATTACATTGGCGCAAAGCCCTATCGAGGCGTAACCACCGGTTTGAATGAAGCCTTTCTCGTCGACACGACCACCAGGGAAGCTTTGATTTTTGCGGATTCCCGCTCAGTCGAGATTATCAAGCCCTACTTCCGAGGTCAGGATATCGATCGATGGTATACGCGACCGGACGGTATGTGGATGATTTTTGCCCGGCGCGGCATTGAGATTGATCAGTATCCGGCAATTCGCCGTCATCTGGAGCGGTTTCGCACCCAGCTTGAGCCGAAGCCCGTTGATTGGGACCGCAACCACCAGGAAGAAAAATGGGGCGGACGGAAGGAGGGGAATTACAAATGGTTTGAAATACAGGATAGCACCGACTATTGGGAATATTTTGGCCATACGAAGATATTTTACCAGGAGATACAATACCACCCATGTTTCGCAATGGATTATGACGGAATATATGGAAATAATAAGACTTCTTTTATTCCGTCATCGGACCTGTACCTCCTTGGCCTGCTGAATTCGCCCTTAATTTGGTGGCACAATTGGCGCTATCTGCCCCATATGAAGGACGAAGCGTTGGCGCCGGTCGGCTACAAGATGGAAGTGCTGCCGATCGCCACCCCCACCGACGACATCCGCTCACAGGTCACCGAGGCCGTCACCCGTCTGATCACCAACGCCAGGGCTGTTGCCAGCACCACAGAAAGCTTCCGCGACTGGCTGCGCCTGGAGTTCGAGATCAGCAAGCCCGGCCAGCGCCTTCAGGCTCCGACCGCCCTGACCCTTGATGAGTTCCTGATCGAGGTCAGGAAAAGCCGCAAAAAGCGTCTCAGCCCCGCCGCGCTCGCCGACCTCCGGCACGGCTACGCCGGGGCCATCACGCCGGCCCGCGCCCTGCTGGCGGACTCCGCCGCTCTCGAGCGCACCGTCGCCACCCTGATCAATCGCGCCTACGGCCTGACCCCGGACGAGGAGGCGCTGATGTGGCGCACCGCGCCGCCGCGGATGCCGGCCGGGCCGCCGGAGAGTTGATCGACAAACGGCGACGGGGGCCATCTTTCAGGTTGGGCCGCCCGGCCGTTGCCGCCGCGCCCGCATGAACCAGGCCGGAATCAGGGCGGCAAAGAAGATCAGGGCCACCAGCAGGAAACTCTCGCGGAAGCCGAGCACGCTGGCCTGGGCCGAGATCATCGACGAGAAGTAGCGATAGGCCTCGTCGGTGCGGACCGCCGTATTGATGTTGTCCACCAGCCCGGCCTGACCGAGCAGCAGGGCGATCTGGTCCAGGGTATCGGCAGCGGCGTGACCGCCGGTCTGAAGGTCGTTGAGCGCGGCGGCATCGCGGGTGGTCTGTCGTTCCAGCCAGATGGCCAGCACGCTGACCCCGACCGCGCCGCCAAGCTGGCGCATGAAATTGATCGCCCCGGCCCCCTGGCTGAGCAAGGCGTGGTCAAGCACCCGCAGGGCGCCGACATTCAGGGACGGCAAAATGAAGCCCAGCCCGACCCGCCCGACCACCACCCATCCGGCAAACACCCAAAAGTCGGTGGAGGTATCGGCATCGACCATCAGAAGACTGGAAACCCCAAACAGCAGCAGCCCGGTCAGAATCAGCCAATGGGGCGCCACCCGGTCGCTCAACCGGCCAGCGAGCGGGAACACCACCCCCAGCACCATCCCGGCCGGCATCAGCAGCAGCCCCGACGCGGTGGCGGTGTAACCCTGAACGGTCTGGACGAACAGCGGCACCAGATAGGTGGAACCGTAAAGCCCGAGACCAAGGATGAACGCCACCACCGAGGCCGCCACGAAACGGGGATTACGGTAGAGCCCCAGCGCCAGAATCGGGTGTGCGGTGCGCAGTTCCCGCCTCACGAAGGCCGCGCCGCAGGCCAGCGCCAGCCCGAATCCGCCCTCGACGAAGGCCGAGTCCCAACCCAGCCGCTGGCCACCGCCGAGCGCCGTCAGGAATGCCGCGATGGCCGCCGAGATCAGGACGAAGCCAGGGCCGTCGAAGGCCGGCGCCGGGCCGCTGCCCTCCCGGCCCGGCAAAAAGATCGGCGCCAGCAGGATGCCGGCAAGGCACGGCGGCACCGCCAGGGTAAACACCGCCCGCCACGAATACTCGTCGATCATGAAGCCGCCCAACGCCGGCCCCAGCGCCGGCGCCAGGATCACCCCGACCCCGAAAATGCCCATGGCCGTGCCCCGCCGGGCCGGCGGAAAGCTGCGGAAGATCACCACCATCGAAAGCGGCTGGACCACCCCGGCCGCCGCCCCCTGAAGCGTCCGGGCCAGAATCAGCACGTCGTCGTCGGGGGACACCGCCCCCAGCAACGCCCCCGAGATGAACAACACCAGCGCCCCGATATAGCTGGCGCAGGCACCGAACACCGCCAGCATCCAGGCCGTGGTCAGCATGGTTGCGGTCATGGCGGCAAGAAAAGCGGTCGACAGCCACTGTGCCTTGTCCTGGCCCATGCCGAATTCGCCCATGATATCGGGCAAGGCGACGTTGACGATGGTTGCCGACAGCACCATCGAAATGCAGCCCAGCATCACGGTCCCGGTCACGTACCAGCGATAAGCCGGGCCGTGGCGTTCCGCCAGCCCCTCGGCGGTGGCCGGTCTCATGGGCCGGGTCCGTCGGGGTGACGCGGGACCCCCGTGTCGATATCCACCTCCACCATCATGCCCGGGCGCAACGGATCAACCTCCTGCTGGTCGATGGCGATCCGCACCGGGACCCGCTGGGTGATCTTGGTGAAATTGCCCGACGGATTGGGGCTGGGCAGCAGCGCAAAGGCGCTGGTGGCGGCGTCGCCGACCCGTTCGACCCGCCCGGAAAAATTGCGGCCGGGATAGGCGTCGACGCTGACCGTCACCGGCTGGCCCGGTCTGACGTTGACCAGCTTGGTTTCCTTAAGATTCGCCTCGATCCACACCGCCCGAGGGTCGTGAATCAACAGCAGACGCTGGCCGGGAATGACGTATTCTCCGGGTTCGACGAATTTGCGGTCGACCACGCCGTCCACCGGGCTGCGGACCACCCGATCGGAAACCTCGATTTCCTTCCGGTGAATTTGGGCCTCAACCTGTTCGGCGTCGTGGCCGAGACGCTCCAGTTGCTGACGCAGCACCTGGATGCCCGCCAGCCGGGCGGTGGCGTCGGTCACCGCCGCCCCGGCTTCGGCCAATTGCGCCTGGGCCGCCCGTTGCCGGTCCATGGCCTGATCCCGCTGGCTGCGCTGGAGGTCCCAGGTCTGGCGGGAACTGAACTGATTGTTGACCAGCGCGTCGGTGCGCCGGTAATCGCGCTGGGTCCGGTCCACCTCCGATTGCGCCGCCCCCAGATTGGCCTCGGCAGCGGCGCGGCGGGCTTCGGCGACCGTGACCGCGCTTGGTGCGGTGGCCTCGGCCATGTGCAATTCGGTCGCGGTCCGCTCCCGGTCGAGGCGGATGGAGGCCGCCCTGGCCCGCAATTCGGCCAGTTGCAGTTCGGCTTCGCGCTGATCGATGATCACCAGTTCGGCCCCCGCCCGAATCCGGTCGCCATCGGTAACGGCGCGGCGCACCACCCAACCGTCGACCCGGCTGGTGATCGTCACCAGATCGGCCATGACCCGCGCATCGCTCTCGGTCACATGGGCAAGACGGCCGGATTGCCAGAGGCCCACGGCGACCAACAGGACCGCGCCGCCCACCAGCAACAATGCCCGCCGCCGCCGCCGCAGCCACGTCACCAGCGGGTGCCCGCCGATCGTCCGGCGGCGGGTGGTGACGCCGGACCGCTCAACCCGGTCAATGGTCATGCTCTGCCAACCTCTTCAGAATCCCGGTCATCCGGTTGCGGTTCAACCGGAACGGATAAACGGGGGCGGTTCAACGATTGCGCCCGCCGACATTCTGCGACATCCGCTCGAACACCCGTTCGCAGACCCGCAGGTCGTCGTCCGGGATGCCCCGCAAAATCTCCTCCCGAAAACCCGCCACCAGCCGCGAAATCTCCGCCAGGATCGGCGCCGCGGCCGGGGTCAGGTGAACCGTCTTGGCCCGGCGGTCACACGGACTGTCCCGGCGCTCGATCAGCGCCATCCGCTCCAGCCCGTCGAGCACCCGCACCAGAGTCGGCCCTTCGACCCCGATCTGCTCGGCAAGATCACGTTGGGGCAGACCGTCTTCGGCCCGCGACAGGTACAGCAACGTCACCCACCTCGCCTGGGTCAGGCCAAGCGGCGCCAGCCGCTCGTCCAACCGGGCACGCCACAATCGCGCCGTCCGCGCCAGTTCGACCCCAATCCGGTCCCGCAACGCCTTCCGATCCATGGCCACCCCGTCACCAACAGCGAGCCATCTGGTAGCACCCTACCAAATCGTCAATCCAGCTTTTTTCCGGCCCGCCCCTTTCCCGCCCCGCGCATGCCCCCTCGTCACCGGCCCGCCCCCATGCTACGGTTCGCCGGCATTGCCACCAACCACCGTTCCAACCAACCACCCGGCATCGGTTCCGATGAAACTCAAAGACATTGCCGAGGCCCTTGGCGGCCGTCTGGTCGGCGACGGCTCCCTTGAGATCGCCCGCGCCGTTCACCCGGCCGAAGCCGTTTCGGCGGCGGATCTGGCCCTTGCCATGGACGCGAAGATGGTGGCGCTGCTGCCGTCGTCTCCGGCGCGGGCGGCGGTGGTCGCCGACGGCGTCGAAATCGCCGACGGTGTGCTCGACGGCTATATCGCGGTGGCGCGCCCCCGCTACGCGCTGGCCGGGATCACCGATCTGTTCGAACGCCCGGTGCATCGCGACCCCGGCATTCACGCAACCGCGGTGATCGCCGCCGACGCCCAGTTGGGCCGGGACGTGACCATCGGCGCCTTCGTGGTGATCGGGCCGCGGGCAGAGATCGGCGACCGTACCGTTATCCTGTCCCACGGCTCGATCGGGGCCGACGTCCGGGTCGGGACCGATTGCCTGTTCCATCCCGGGGTGCGGCTCGGCGACCGGGTCCAGGCCGGCAACCGGGTCATCCTGCACCACAACGCCAGCCTCGGGGCCGACGGCTTCAGTTTCGTCACGCCCGAGGCCGGCAGCGTCGAGGCGGCCAAGACCACCGGCCGGGTCGGCGCCACCAATCAGGTCCTGTGCCGCGTCCATTCGCTCGGCGCCGTGGTGGTGGGTGACGATGTCGAGATCGGGGCCAATTCGGCGATTGACCGCGGCACCGTCAGCGACACCCACATCGGCCGCAACACCAAGATCGACAATCTGGTCCAGGTTGGCCACAACGTCACCATCGGCGAGAACTGCATGATCTGCGGCCAGGTTGGCATCGCCGGCAGCGTGGTGATCGGCAACCGGGTGGTGCTGGCCGGTCAGGTCGGGGTTGGCGACCATGTCACCATCGGCGACGATGCCGTGGTCGGGGCCAAGTCCGCGGTCGGGACCGATGTCGCACGGCGCTCGGTGGTGGTCGGCATTCCCGCCCAGCCCCGCGACCGGGTGTTCGACCAGTTGATCCATATCGGCCGGTTGAAGTCGCTGTTTGCCGAGGTTGCCGGGCTCAAGGCGCGGCTGAAAACTGTTGAGCAGGGCCGGGAAAAGGACTAACGAGACAGGGGAAGCGTGCTCCACCCGCCCGGACCCGGACCGGCGGGCGGGTCCGGGTGAACGCAGCGGCAGGAGAGCGGACGCATGGCGGATGTGAAGAAAGAAGTTCTCGGGATCATCGCCGCCAAGGCGTCCCTGGATGTGGCCGTCCTCGACCCGGCGGCCAAATTAACCGACCTCAACATCGCGTCTCTCGACGTGGTCGAGATCGTCTTTGCCCTCGAAGAACGGTACGATATCCAGATCCCCTTCAACGCCAACAAGGCCAGGACCGAGTTCGAGACCGTCGGCGACGTGATCCGGGCGGTGGAAAGTCTGGTGAGCGGAAAGGCGGACAACCGTTGAGACGGGTCGTCATCACCGGTCGTGGCGTCGTCAGTGCATTCGGGATCGGGGTCGAAGGGTTCTGGGCGGGGCTGGCCAAGGGTCGATGCGCAATCGGTCCGATCGCCAATTTCCCCACCGACCGGCTGACGGTCAAGATCGCCGGAGAGGTTCCGGGCTTCGACCCCGCGGCCCACTTCGATACCAGGCGCATCGGCCTGATGGATCGGGTTTCCCAATTCGCGGTGGTGGCGTCGCGGGAAGCGGTGGCCCAGTCGGGTTTGTCGTTTGCCGACGATGTGGGCACGCGAACCGCAACCATCATCGGCACCGGCGTCGGCGGCATGATCGCGGTCGACGACAGCTACAAGAAGCTTTACGGTGAAAACGGGCAGCGGGTTCATCCATTTACCATCCCCCGCTTCATGGCCAACGCCCCGACCAGCCATATCACCATGGAACACGGCCTGACCGGCCCGGCCTACACCATCGCCAGCGCCTGCGCCTCGGCAACCCACGCCATCGGCCATGCCTACCAGTTGGTGCGGGCCGGCGTGGTGGAGGCCGCGGTCACGGGCGGCGCCGAATCCTGCATCACCTTCGGAACCATGAAGGGCTGGGAGGCGATGCGGGTCATGAGCGCCGAGTGCTGCCGGCCGTTCTCCAGGAACCGCAACGGCATGGTGCTGGGGGAAGGGGCCGCGGTGTTCGTGCTGGAAAGCCTGGAGTCCGCCCACGCGCGGGGCGCCGACATTCTGGCCGAGGTGATCGGCATCGGGATGAGCGCCGATGCCCGCGACATCACCGCCCCCGACGTGAAGGGGGCTGCCCGCGCCATCTCGGCGGCGCTGGCCTGCGCCCGGCTCAATCCCGAGGATGTCCAGTACGTCAACGCCCACGGCACCGGCACGGCCGCCAACGATGCCACCGAGACCCGGGCCATCCATCAGGCGTTCGGTTTCCACGCCCGACGACTGGCCGTGTCGTCGTCCAAGTCCATGTTCGGTCACGCCCTGGGTGCGGCCGGGGCTTTGGAGTTGCTGGCAACCGTGGAAGCCCTGCGCCACGGCGTGGTCCCGCCGACCGTCAATTTCGGCGACCCCGACCCCGAATGCGATCTCGATTACGTCCCCGATACTGCCCGAGATCAGAATATCCGCGTGGCGCTGTCCAACTCTTTCGCCTTCGGCGGCCTTAACGGCGTGCTGGCGGTGGCGAAAATCTGACGGCGGCCGGGAGGCGCGTCCTGGCTGCCTTTACTCCGGCCTCGTGAAGTTCAACATGGTCGGCGCCTTTTCGATGATTTCTTCGAGGATCAGGGACGCGGTCTCCAGGTCCTTTTCCAGATGCCCGGCGATCTTTTCGGCATAGTCGGGGCGCATCAACTTTTCATGAGCGTCGTGCAGACTACGCAACTCTTGGACGAAAACCTCGCGGGCCCCCAACGGCAGGATCGGATTGGCCGAAAGCACGAAGAAAAAGCGCATGCTGGCCCGCACCAGCACCGACAACATCAGCATGTCGAGCTGCTCGAACTCCTGGCGCAAATCGTCGATACGGGTCCCCGAGACGTTCTTCAGCCGCCCTTCGATCAGGATCACCAGCGCCTGGAACTCGCCGACCTTATCCCGGAACATCCGATAGGCGCCGAAGCTGTGCTTGCCCGCCTCGACCTCGGCGGTCTTGGCCAGCACCATGGCCTCCCGGCACTGACGCTCCAGGGCGCCCAGCAGCTCTTTAACCTCGGCGCGGGTATAGGAACGGGTATAAGGTCGTTTCGCCATCAGGCCCTTCGCCTTGCATTGATCCACGGCTCCCGCACTATACCGTAACCGCAGCGTCTGGAGCAGAGCCTTAAGCGACCATGGCCCGGGCAATTGGGGGAAAGATGGTGGTGCCGGCGCGCCGAAAGACCGGCTCATAAAAGGGGACTTTGCCCCATAGGCGCCAGGATCGTTCAATTGTCTTGATTTTGCAGGGCTTTACCCTGCACCCGCGAAGGAGGCAAGCCTCCTTGACCTCATTCACGTCATGGGTTCACCAACGGGCGCCGATCATTCACCCACCACCGTCGCCTGCACCGGACGGCGCAGCAGCGGCATGCACAGAATCCCAAAGGCGAAGACGCCGGCCATGGCGGCCAGGCAGTCGCCGAAGGTCAACACCGAGGCCTGGCGCCTGACCAGTTGCGCCAGTACCGACAAGGCCGCGCCGTCGGGGTTGCCGGCGCCCAGGCCGTCGAAATGCGCCGCCAGTCCGTCGAGGAAGGGTTGGACCATCGGCCGGGCCAGATTGATCTGATCGCCCAGGCGGTCAAGATGCAGCGCCAGCCGGTCCTGAATCAACGTATTGATCCAGGCCATGCCGATGGCGCCGCCCAGGTTGCGCATCAGATTGTAGAGACCGCTGGCGTTCTTCAGCTTGTCCGGGGGCAGGCAACCCAGGGCCAGGATGTTGATGGGAATAAAGCACAGCATCAGCGACATGCCGCGCAATGCCTGGGGCCACAGCAGTTCGTTGAAGTCGCTATCGACGGTAAGCAGAGAATTCTCCCACAAGCCCAGGCCGAACAGGCTAAGGCCGGCCAACAGCATCAGCCGCAGGTCCACCACCTTGGAGAGCGCCCCGGCAATCGGCGCTGAGGCGAACTGACAGGCGCCGGTCACCGCCATGATTTCGCCGATCTGGAAGGCATTCAGACCGCGCACCTGGGCCAGGTACAAGGGCAGCACATAGACCGCGCCGTAAAGACCGACGCCAAGAATGAAGCTGTAGAAGCTGCCGATGGCAAAGTTGCGGTCGGCGAAGGCCCGTAACTCGACGATCGGGTTGGCCGCCACCAGCACCCGCCACAGGAACAGCACCGACGATACCGCGCTGATCGCGGCGAACCAGGCGATGGTCTCATCCGAGAACCAGTCGTTGCGCGGCCCCTCCTCCACCACATATTCCAGGCTGCCGAGAAATGAGGCCATCAGCAGCAGTCCCGACCAGTCGAAACCGCGGAGCAGCGAGCGGTTGCCGTGGTCCACATCCACCAGCAGCCAGACCAGCACCGTTACCATCACACCGGGGACGACATTGATCAGGAACAGCCAGTGCCACGAGAAGTTTTCGGTGATCCAGCCGCCCAGCGTCGGGCCGAGGGTCGGCGCCATGGTGGCCACGAGGCCGATCATCACCGAGACCAGCGGTCGCCGCTCGGCGGGAAAGATCAGAAAGCTGGTGGCGAACACGGTGGGGATCATCGCGCCCCCGAGGAAGCCCTGGAGCGCCCGGAACACCACCATCATGGGCATGGAATCGGCAAACGAACAGGCCAGACTCATCAGGGTAAAGCCGGCCGCGGACAGGGCGAACAGCACCCGGGTCGACAGCAGCCGCGACAGAAAACCCGAGAGCGGAATCATGATCACTTCGGCGATCAGATAGGAGGTCTGGACCCAACTGATCTCGTCGGCACTGGCCGACAGGCCGGCTTGAATCTCCGAGAGGGAACTGGCCACGATCTGAATGTCCAGGATGGCCATGAACATTCCCACCACCATGATCATGAACCCCGCCCATTCCCGCCGCCCCAGCCGCCTCGCCGGTCTTTGGGGAAACGGAATCAGGGCCGGCGGCTCAAGGGCAGGCGCCACCGCCGCGGGCGCCGCCCGCCGGTCACGCCAGACCCGTGCCGTCGCCGCCCGGCTCATGGCACCACCGCCCCGGTGCCGGGGGCGCCCCTGGTGTCAACCGTGACCACCACCGACATCCCCGGCCGCAACAGCCCGGTCAGGGGATTGCCGGCGGGCAAATCGATCCGCACCGGAACCCGCTGGACGATCTTGGTGAAGTTACCGGTGGCATTTTCCGGTGGCAGCAGGCTGAAACGCGAGCCGCTGGCCGGGGAAAGACTGGTGACGCGGACGCTCAACGGCCGATCGGGAAAGGCGTCCACCGAAACCACGGCCGATTGCCCCGGGCGCATCCGCTGCAACTGGGTTTCCTTGAAATTGGCATCCACATGGAGGTCGTCCAGAGGAACCAGCGACATCAGTTGAACCCCGGAACGGGCGAGCAACCCGAGCTGGACGCTGCGGTTGCCGACCACCCCGGCCACCGGTGCCCGGATCACGGTGTTGTCCAGATCAACCCGGGCCAGCGCCAGTTGCGCCTGAGCCTGATGCAGTTGCGCGTCGATCTCGTGCCGCGCCGCCTGCAGGATCGTCACCTGATCGCGCTCGGCCACCAGCGCCGCCCGGGCGCGGGCCAAGGCCGCCACAGCCTTGGCCTGATCGGCCTGGGTGGTCTCCAGCCGCTCGCGGGTGGCCCAGGCGCCGGTGGTCAGGGAACGCACCCGCTCCAGTTCCAGCCCGGCCCGGTGCTGCTCGGCCTCGGCCGCGGCAACATTGGCCTCGGCCTCTGCGATCATCGCGCTTTGCAGCTCCAGCCGGGCGTCGTTGCTGACCTCGGCCGCCCGCTGCGCCTCCACCGCCGCCGCCCCCTGATCCACATGCGCCCGATAGTCCTGGTCGTCCAGGACCACCAGGACCTCGCCGGCCCGAACCGGCTGGTTGTCAACCACCCGCAGTTCCCGGACATAGCCGACCACCTTGGCACTGATCACCGCGATGTCGGCCTGAACATAGGCGTCGTCGGTGGACTCGAGGAACCGCCACTCGGTCCACCACAACCACCCCCCGATCCCGGCGCCCACCAGCGCCGCCACCGCGGCCAATCCCCATGCCAGCCTGCGCCGCCACCCGCCCATGGCTCCTCCCCCCGGCCCGAAGCCCCGCCGATAAGAACTGAACCGTTCAGTTTCGTGCCTGAGAATGAGTGTTCACCGCCCTCGGGTCAAGCTGAACTGAACCGTTCAGTTTTGTCTCTGGCGCAAGGCTGACCGCCGGTCTATGGCTGGTGCGACATCGCGGACGCGGCGCCATCATAAAGCCGTTGGCAGGCCGGCGCCGCCGTCCTGCCTCCCCCGACGTCTCTCTGCTTTGCCGCGAGGTGGTTATGGCACTGTCCCAGCCGGCCGGCACCGCCGCTCCGGCGATGGTCCCGGCGGCGATCTCCTCCAAGACCTGCCAGATTCTGGAGGCCGGAGGCCGGTTGTTTCTTGAACACGGCTACGGCGCCACCAGCATGGACGCGGTGGCACGCGCCGCCGGCGTCTCCAAGGCCACGCTGTACGCCCACTTCACCAACAAGGCCGACCTGTTTTCGGCCATCGTGGCCGCCGAATGCGCCCGTGCGGTGCCGATGGTGGCGTGCCGCGAGGCCGACACCGTGCCGGTGGCCGATGCATTGTTCCGAATCGGACGGGAATTGCTCGACCTTTTGCTGTCGCCGGAAGCCCTGGGGGTCTACCGGGTGGTGGTCGCCGAATCGCCGCGCTTCCCGGAATTGGGCCGCGCCTTTTATCAGGCCGGACCGACCCAAACGCTGAACGCCCTCTCGACGTATCTGGGCGGCGTCGGGCGGCGGGGCGAACTGGCCGTGCCCGATGCCACCGCCGCGGCCGAGTTGTTCTGGGGCATGATCCGCAGCCACGCCCATCTGCGCTGCCTGCTGCTGGTCGACCCCGCCCCCGATGCCGCCCAACGCGACCACCATGTGCGAACCGTGGTTACGGTGTTCGTGCGCGGCTTCGCGGTCCCCGGAACCTGACGAGCGAACCGACCCCGTCCATTTTACGCGATCATCCCTACCCATCATCCAGTTATGATTTAATGTTCCGGCCAATACATCGATGGCATCGGGCATGGTGCGAAACATTTACAATTATATTATCGGAGCCGTCAGCTTATTTTCGGGTCAGGACAACGGTCACGGCCGGTTGGCGACCCGGCATCTGTCATCATCAATGGTTGAGACAAAACATCGCATGATCCGGCAGGCGATGGACAGCGTAGAACGACCGGGCTAAGGGGAGGCTCGGTGGCCAGAGTCGGTAATCAGTAGAGAAAATATTTCCAGCAGCGCAGAGCGGGGCAACAGGGTTGAAATGAAAAATTCATTTCTTGTCTTGGCAAATGTCATCATCGGATTGATCGTGATTCTTGCGAGTCTGCGCGTCTATTTAGACTATACCGACACCATGAATACCGCCTTTGAAAGGCTGGAAAATCTCGCCAGGATTGCCGACGAGCAGATTTCCGGCGGACTCAAGGTGGTTGATATCCTCGTTCAAACCGTGGCGCGGGAATCACAGTCTGAAACCCCCGAAAGCAACGAAGCAAATCTGACTTCCTATATGAAAGCGCGCCTCGCCAACCTGGAGGAATTGCGGACACTTTCGGTCGTCGATGCCCGGGGCCGGGTGGTCGCCTCGACGCTGGAGCCGCTCCGGGATTACAATGCCAGCCGACGCCCTTACTTCGCCGAGCCCTGGCAGGCCACCGACCGTGACCGCCTGTTTATCACCGGCCCTATGCGGGCCACAATCAGCGGGGACTGGCTTCTTTTCGCCTCACGCGCGAACCTGCCGATCGCCGATTTCTGGGCCGGCGTCACGGTTGCCACCCTGACTCCCAGCTACTTCGTCCGCGTCCTCGATTCCGTGGTGCCGCGGCGGGCCGGGCTCGCCGAAATCGTGACCAGAACCGGCGCCATCGTCTCCGGGTCGCCCCTGCGCGACGGCCTCGTCGGTCAGAACGTCAACAATCCCACCTTTGCCGCCTACCTGGCCTCGGGCGACCGCAGCCGGCATCTGGTGAAAGAGACCGTCAGCGAAGGGATCCGGCGCCTGATGGTCTACCATCTCACCAGCTATCCCGAACTGGTGGTGGTGATCGGCCAGTCGGAATCGGAGGTGCTGAGCATCTGGTACCGGAATACCCTGATCACCGCCGGGGTTCTGGTACTGCTGGTCGGGGTCGCCATCTTTACCATGCGCCGCTTTGTCGCCCATGAACGCAGCCTGCGCGAAAGTCAGGAACGCCTGCGCCTGTTGTTCAATGCCAACAGCGACGCCATCGTCGTCTGCGGCGCCGGTGAAGCGGCCGGCCCCGGTCGCTTCGAGCCCGGACGCTTCGAAGAGGTCAACGCCACCGCGTGCCGGCAGTTGGGCTACACACGGGAAGAGCTGCTCGGGCTGTCTCCCGCCGACATCGACCCCGAGTTCGGCAGGGATGGCGAAAGCTTTCTCGGCCGCCTGCACGCCGGGGGCCTGATGGTGGCCGAACGCACCCACCTGACCAAGGACGGCCGGCCGATTCCGGTCGAGATTCACGCCCATCGGTTCGAGATGGGCGGGCGGCAAATGGTGCTGTCGGTGATCCGGGACATCACGGCACGCCGGCAGGCAGAACAGAAATTGCGCGCAGCAGAAGAGAAGAGCCGGGAGCTGTTCGAACTCAATCAAAAAATCATCACCGAATCGCCATTCGGAATCATCGTCTATGACGATTCGGGCCAGTGTGTCATGGCCAACGAGGCCAGCTCACGGGCGATCGGCGCCACTGTCGAACAGGTTATTTCTCAAAACTATCATAACATCCCTTCGTGGAAGGATTATGGCCTGTATGATGCCGCGCTCAAAGCGGTGTCGGGAAACCTGATGGAGCATCGCACCGCACATTATATTTCGACATTTGGCCGGGAATCCTGGATGGATTACTATTTCATTCCGGCCATGATTGGAGGCCGACCGCATCTTCTTCTGCTTCTTGACGACATCACCGCCCGTTCCCAGGCCGAACGGGCGCTTCGGGCGGCCAAGGACGAAGCCGAAGCCGCCAACCGGGCCAAGAGCGAGTTTCTCGCGAATATGAGCCACGAAATCCGCACCCCGATTAACGCCATTCTGGGGTTGACTCATCTGTTGGGCCGGACCGCGCTGGAGGAGCAGCAGCGGGATTTCGTCGACAAGATCGGCGTCGCCGGCCGGTCGTTGCTGACGCTGCTCAACGACATCCTCGACTTTTCCCGCATCGAAGCCGGCCGGTTGGAAATCGAGAACACCGGCTTCCGGTTGAGCGAGGTTCTTGATGGTCTGGCCGCCATCATGTCGGTCAATGCCGGCACCAAGGACCTGGAAGTCGTGATCGGGGCAACCTCCGACATTCCCGATAACCTCAAGGGCGATCCGCTGCGGCTGAAGCAGATTCTGTACAACCTGACCGGCAATGCCCTCAAATTCACCGAACAGGGCGAGGTGGTGGTTCGGGTCGGTCTGCTCCGCGCCGATGCCGGAACCGTCACCCTGCGCTTTTCGATCCGCGACACCGGCATCGGGATTCCCGCCGAACAACAGGGCAAGCTGTTCTCGGCGTTTTCCCAGGCCGATACCTCGACCACCCGCCGCTTCGGCGGCTCGGGTCTGGGCCTCGCCATCTGCAAGCGGCTGCTGGAGCTGATGGGCGGCGAAATCGGGGTGATCAGCACGCCCGGACAGGGCAGCGAGTTCTGGTTTACCTTACCGTTCGGTCGGGGCGAGGCCGGCCCCGCGGCAACGGCCCTGGCCGAACTCGACGTGCTGATCGCCGATGACCATGACGTTGCCCGCGAAACCTTGAAGCTGAGCGCCAAGTCGCTGGGTTGGACGCCCGATGTGGTGTCGTCGGGCTCGGAGGCATTGGCCCACACCCGCGCCCGCCTTCAGGATCAGAATCCTTACGATGTCCTGATCCTGGACTGGAAGATGCCGGGCCTCGACGGTCTGGCCACCAGCAAGGCGATCCAGCACGAAGCGTCACCCGGGCACATGCCCATCGTGATCATGGTGACGGCGTTCAGTCGCGAAGACGTGGTCAATTCCCCGGACGCCGTCGCCGTCGATGCGGTGCTGGTCAAGCCGGTGACGGCCTCATCGCTGTTCAATGCGGTGATGGAGGCCCGGGCCCGGCGTGCCGGAGGCTCGAAGGCGCTGGCCGGAACCTTGGCCCGCGAAGAACCGGTCAAGGGCCTGCCGGGCACCCGCCTGCTGATCGTCGAAGACAACGCCGTCAATCAAACCATCGCCCGCCACATCCTGGAAGCCGAAGGCGCGGTGGTCACGGTGGCCGCCGACGGCAGGCAGGCGGTGGAGCGATTGGCCGCCGGTTCCACCGCCTTTGACGTGGTGTTGATGGATGTGCAGATGCCCGTGATGGACGGCTACCAGGCCACCCTCGCGATCCGCGGCGAGCTGGGACTGGCCAACCTGCCGATAATCGCGCTGACCGCCGGAGCCTTTCAATCGGAACGGGATCAGGCGTTGCGCGTCGGGATGGATGATTTCATTTCCAAGCCGTTCGAGGTCAACCGGATGGTCGAGGCGATCAGGCGGCAACTCGACCGCTCGGCGCGCCGGGGACGGAGCAGCCATCCACCGCCGCCACCGCCGCCGGCGCCGGCGGCGGTGGCCGCTTCACGATGGCCATCGGTCATTCCCGGCATCGATCACCAACAGGCGCTCCGACGGATCGGCGAGAATCAGGAATTCCTCATCACCTTGCTGGAGATGTTTTTCGACCAATTTGACCAAGTGGGCAATCGCTTGCGCGAAGACTGCGAAGCGGGCCGCTTTGACGACGCCGTCGCCAGGACCCACACCTTGCGCGGGGCCGCCGCCAATCTCGCCGCGGTCGATATCGCCGGGGCCGCCCTGGAGCTGGAAACCACGCTTCGGCGGCGGGACGGCCAGGCCGGACTGACGGCGGCTCTCGATCGCCTCGAAGCCGCACTTGCGCCATTGCTCGGAACCGTCGCCGCCTCGCGGCGCCCACCGGATCACCCCGGCAATCCGACCCCGACGGTCGCCGCCATCGCCGGGTAAGTCCAACCAGGAAACCCTGTCAGCCGTTGCCCCGTCATCCCGAAACCCCCTTGCAGAAGGTCGTCATGGCTTCTCCCAAGCGTCTGGTCGAAATGATGGGCAGTGACCCCGGCGTCACCGGGCAACCCGAGCGGGGAGTCCTGTTCCGCGTCACCTGCCAAATACAACCCCAACAGCCGGAAGACGCCGGTATCGAAGCGCACCCCCCGGCCACCGCCGGCCCGCTGACCATCCTGCTGGCCGAAGACGACCCGATCAGCCGCATGCTGGTGAAGATCGGTCTTGAGCAACGCGGCCACCGGGTGGTTGCGGTGGAAAACGGTCTCGATGCCTGCGAGGCCGCCGGAAGACAACGGTTCGACGTGATCCTGATGGACCTTCAGATGCCGGTGATGGACGGCGCCGAGGCCGCCCGACACCTCCGCAGCCGGGAGCCGCCGCTCTCCGCGGTGCCCATCGTCGTCCTGAGCGCCGATCCGCTGAGCGCCGGGGCGCTGACCGCCGGGGCTGTTGTAACCGATGTCCTGGCCAAGCCCGTCGAGTGGGACGCCGTCGAAGCGGTCCTGAGCCGCCTTTCCGCGAGGCACCCGACGGCGTCGGCATCCGGCGGCAATCCCGCGTCCGATGATCACCGGATACCGCTGCTCGACCAGCCCCGATTGCAGTCCCTCACCGCCATGATGGCCCGGTCGGACTTCGACGAGCTGATTGACGAAATTGCCAAATGTGCCGAAAGCGAACTCCTGGTGCTTAAAGGCGCCCTCGACCGGACCGATCTTGCCTCAACCAATGACACCGCGCACAACATCAGGGGCATGTTTCTCAATATCGGCGGCCTTCGGGTCGCCTCGCTGGCCCATCGGCTTCAGCTCTCCACCGATATTGCCATCGCGCAGACACTCTTTCCCAGGATCAGGAGCGCCGTCGAAGGCACCATGGCCGAACTGCGCCGGTTCTGCGACACCGGTTGAGGCCGGACACCGCGACCGCGGACAGGATCGAACCGACCCCAACAGGCCGGAACGGCGCAAAGCCGGTCACAACGAAAATGGTTTGGTGGCCCCCCGGTTCGTCGAAGTCCGTCCGGTCAGCCCCCCCCCCCCGGTCAGCCCCCCGCCGGGAAGGTCTCGGTGGTAAAGCGCAGCGCCTGAAGCGTGGGCGAGGCGTGGTCAGGCGACAGGCCGGCCTTGAGCTTGAGCTGGCGCAGGAACTGGGCCGGCAGCGGCAGGTCGTGCCAGACCTTGGGCAGGAACAGGGCCTGCCGGTTGCCGTCGCGCAGGATCACGCCATCGACCTCGGGGCGCAGTTGCTCCAACAGGTGGGCCTCGCCGGTGAAGGCGATCGGTCGGGGATGGCTCAGGATCGAAATCGAAACCTCGATCTCCGCCGCCTCCTCGGCGGTGACCGGCCCGAACCGGGGGTCTTGCATGGCCGCCCGAAAGACGTTTCCGACCACGTCGAGCACCAGCGGGGTGGTTGCGGTCAGGGTGCCGATGCAGCCACGCAATTGCCCGCCCCGGGTCAGGGTGACGAAGGTCCGGCGCACCGCCCGCAGGGCCAACGGATAGTCGGCCACATCCACCTCCGCCACCCGCCCGGTCGCGGCGGCCACCGCCAGCGCCTGCCGGGCGGTCTCCAGCAGCCGGGCCCGGAGCGGATCGGCCAGCCGGGCCGTGGCGGCGTATTCGAAACCATAGGCGCCGTAGCCGACCACCCGATCGCGACCGCCGGCCGTGTCGCCCGAGTTGCGCAGGTCAAGGGTGGTCGCGCGCAGGTCAAGGGCCACCGCCCGACGCAGCAGTCCCGAGAGCGGCAGGAAGCCGCAGGCGAAGTGACCGTTCAGCCGGTGCCCCTGAAGCGCCTCGATGGCCTGGGAGGTTTCCAGGTCAAGGCGGCGGGCGGTCTCGTAATCCTGGTAGTGGCTGAGGTCGGAACTGACCACGATCAGCGTCTCGGGACCGTCCCACAGCCGTTGCAGCACCCGATCCACATGCTCCGGCCGGGTATCGCCGACCAGCAACGGCACCAGCCCGATCCCGGGGAAAAGGTGCTGGAGGAACGGCAGGTGGACTTCCAGCGCGTGCTCGCCGGCAAAGGCCTGATCGAGCAGATGGACACCCGGCAGTTCCAGGCACCCGGCGACCGCGTCGCGGTCCACCGGGACGGTGCCAAGCGGCGTCGCCAAGGCGTCGGCGCCGGGAACGGCAATCCCGCGAAAGCCCATCCGATGGGCCGGTCCCAACAGCACCACCCGGCGGATCCGGCCGGCCAGATGACGAACCGCGGCATAGGCGGTACCGGCCACCGGACCGGAATAGGGATAGCCGGCGTGGGGGGCCACAATCGCCTTGAACGGCGCCGGCCCGACCGGCAGCTCCGCCGTCAGTTCCGCCACCAATCGGCCAAGACCTTCGGGATCACCCGGATAGAACATCCCCGCCACCGCGGGAGCGCGCACGTTGGTCATGGCTCGGTATCCCTCTTTGCCTGTGCCGGACAGTCCGCAGGCACCATCATGACATGATATAATGCCGGATCCCGCCGGATCTCTTCAAAAGGCGCGCGGCAGCCGCCGGCCTTGAAGCCGGTCCGGAGGGAGGCCGGCACTGATTGAAACATTGAAGCGAGGACGGACAGGCCATGATCGAACCGCGACGGACCCTGTGGTGGCATGCGCTGGACGACGGTCGCCTCCAATGCGACGTCTGCCCGCGCCACTGCCGGCTGGCCGAGGGGCAGCAGGGCCTGTGCTTCGTGCGCGCCCGGGCCGACGATGCCATCGTGCTCACCACCTATGGCCGATCCAGCGGCTTTTGCGTCGACCCCATCGAAAAAAAGCCGCTCAATCACTTCCTGCCCGGAACGCCGGTGCTGTCGTTCGGCACCGCCGGTTGCAACCTGACCTGCAAATTTTGCCAGAACTGGGACATCAGCAAGTCCCGGGAAACCGACATCCTCGCCGACCGGGCCTCTCCCGAACTGATCGCCACCGCCGCCGCCGAACTGGGCTGCCGCAGCGTCGCGTTCACCTACAACGACCCGGTGGTCTTCATGGAATATGCCATGGACGTGGCCGACGCCTGCCATGCCCGCGGCATCAGGACGGTGGCGGTGACCGCCGGCTACATGTGCCCGGAACCGCGCGCCGCCTTTTACCGCCACATCGACGCGGCCAATGTCGATCTCAAGGGCTTCACCGAGCGTTTCTACCGGACGCTGTCCAGCGCCCGACTCGACACGGTGCTGGACACGCTGGTCTATCTCAGGCACGAAACCACGGTCTGGCTGGAAATCACCACCCTGCTGATTCCCGGAGAAAACGACAGCGCCGACGAGATCGAGGCCGCAAGCCGCTGGATCGCGGACCATCTCGGCCCCGACGTGCCGCTCCACTTTACCGCCTTCCATCCCGACTACAAGATGCCGGATACGCCCCGCACCCCCCACCTGACCCTGATTCGCGCCCGGGACATCGCCCGGGCCAACGGCCTGCGTCACGTCTATGTCGGGAATGTCGAGGATGTCGGACGGGGCAGCACCTACTGCCACGGCTGCGGCGAACGGGTGATCGGCCGGCGCGGCTATACCCTGACCGACTGGGGTCTGACCCCGGAAGGCCGCTGCCGCACCTGCGGCACCGTCCTCCCCGGCGTTTTCACCGATCCCCCCGGCCACTGGGGCGGCCGGCGGCTGCCGGTCCGACTGCGCGACTTCGCGGCCGGACCGGCATAGGACGCCGGGCGCACGGAACCGGGCGAACTGGTCGCGACAGCTCACCGCCGCCGCAACCACCGGCCCGGTCACGGGCCGGCGCGCGAAGCCCGGTTCCTCAGGGCTGACCCGGGCTCAGCCGTGTTCGGCCGGAGCAGGGGGATTGAGCGCATCGCGAAGCTGCTTGGCCGGCTTGAACTTGGCCGCCTTGCTGGCGGGAATCTGGACGACCTCGCCGGTCCGGGGATTGCGGCCATCCCGTTCGGCCCGCTCGGCCACCGCGAAGTTGCCGAAGCCGGAAATCCGAACCTCTTCGCCCTGACTGAGCGCGGTGATGATTTTCTGGAACAGTTCGTGTACCACCCGTGCCGCATCACCCTTGGTCAGGCCACTGGTGCTGGTGACGGCATCGACGAGGTCGGCTTGGTTCATGGTACCACACTCCGTAATCGCGCCCGATTCCACAGATGGAGCCTTCTGGCAGGGCCGATGCCGTGATGCAAGCATTCTTCTCGGGAACCCGGGCGTTTTGCCTGGGAATGTTCCCGACCGGACGCGGCGGGCCGGACACGCGCGGCTCCCCCTTCAACCGGGCTGCCCCCGGCGGCCTGTTCGCGGCATACTCTGGCGTGGCAGACCCGGGGCAGGAGTCCGGGCAACCGGAGTGAGGCGTCGATGAAAGGCTGGCGGACAGGAATGATGGCGGTGGTGGGTGCGCTGTGGCTGGCGCTTGCCACCGGAACCGCACTGGCGGCGCCACCGGCCGCGCGAGTCGCGCTGGTGATCGGCAACGGCGCCTATCAGCGGGTCCCCAAGCTGCCGAACCCGGCCAATGACGCCCGGGCCATGGCCGAGGCCTTGAAAAAACTGGGCTTTACAGTGATCGAGGGCTACGATCTGACCATCGAGGCCATGCTCGACCGCGTCCACGACTTCGGGCAGGCCGCCGACGGCGCCGAGGTGGCGCTGGTGTTTTACGCCGGTCACGGGCTTCAACTTGCCGGTCGCAACTACCTGCTGCCGGTGGACGCCCGCCTGCTTCGCGAGACCGACCTGCGCCGGGAAGCGGTCGAGGTTGAAGAGATTCTCGGCGAGGCCCGTCAGGCCCGGCGGCTGCGGGTGGTGATTCTCGACGCCTGCCGGGACAACCCGTTCCAGGCGCAGATGGCCCGCAGCCTGGGCACCCGCTCGGCACTGGTCGGACGCGGCTTTGCCCGAATCGACGACGTCGAGTCCGATACCCTGATCGCCTTCGCCACCAAGGCCGACGCGGTGGCCGAGGACGGCCACGGCGACCACAGCCCGTATACCGCCGCCCTGCTCCAGCACCTGGCCACCCCCGGCCTGTCGCTGGAACGCTTCTTCGGCAAGGTCCGGGACAGCGTGGTCGAGGCCACCGGCGGTCGCCAGCAACCCTTCGTCTACGGCTCGCTGGGCGGCGAGCCGATCTACCTGGCCCGGCCGGCCCCACCGCCAACCCCGACCCCGGCGGCGGCACAGACCCCGGCGGCGGCCCAGGCCGGCACGACCACGGCGGCCGACGCCACCGAACTGGCGTTCTGGGACGCGATCAAGACCAGCGCCAACCCCGCCGACTATCAGGCTTATCTCGAGACCTATCCCCAGGGCCGGTTCGCGGCGTTGGCAAAGGTACGGGCGCGACCGCGCACCGCCGGCGCCGACGACGGTACCGCCTCCAGCGGCCGGATGATCGCGCCGCCGCCGGCACCGGCGCACCCGGCACCCGCGGTTCCGGTCATCCCCGCCGTTCCGGTGGCCCCGGCGGCCCCGACCGCGGTCAGGCCACCCGGCGACGGCACCGGCCAGGACGCCGCGGCGGCGGCGCGGCTCGACCGGCTGGCCGCCGACCGCGGCGACGCCGTCGGCCAGGCGGCACTGGCGGCGCTGCTGGCCGCCGGCAACGGCGTGACCCGGAACGAGGCCGAGGCGGCCCGCTATGCCCGGCTGGCCGCCGACCAGGGCCATGCCGCGGCTCAGGTGCTGCTCGGCAGCCTGCTTGAAGACGGTCGCGGCGTGCCCCGGGACGAGGCGGCGGCGGCCCACTGGTACCGGCTGGCCGCCGACCAGGGCAATGCCGACGCCGAAACCGCCCTGGCCCGGATGCTGGAAGCCGGCCGCGGGGTCGGGCGTGACGAACCGGAAGCGGTCCGGCTCTACCGGCTGGCCGCCGACCAGGGCCGCGCCGAGGCCCGGAACGGCCTGGGCGTCCTGCTCGAAGACGGGCGCGGAACGGCGAAGGACGAAGCCGAGGCCGCCCGCTGGTACCGGCTGGCCGCCGAACAGGGCCTCGCCGCGGCCCAGTACAATCTCGGAGTCGCCCTCGAAAACGGCCGCGGAGTTGCCCGCAATCTCACCGAGGCCGCCCGCTTTTACCGCGAGGCCGCCGACCAGGGCCATGCCGACGCTCAGGTCACGCTCGGCCTGTTGCTGGAAAACGGCCAGGGCGTGGCCAGGGACGAGGCCGAGGCGGCCCGGCTCTACCGACTGGCCGCCGACCAGGGCAACCCGCTGGGCGAAGCCTATCTTGCAGTGTTGCTGGAACAAGGCCGCGGCGTGACCCGGGACGAAGCGGAGGCGGTGCGGCTCTACCGGCTGGCCGCGGCGCAAGGCACCGCGCTGGCCCGGGCGGCGCTACAGCGTCTCACGGCCACGGCCGCACCATGAACCGCCCGGCGCCACCCGCTTCCACCGAAGAACCGGGCGAAGAACAGGGAGAACAGGATGACGTCTGAAATCAGGAACGACGCCGGACCGTCCACCACCACGGCGTCCGCCGCCACCCCGAACGGCACCACCGATGGGGACTCTTCGCATGAATCGCCGATGGATGACATCCTCGCCGACATCCGGCGCATCATCAAACGGGACCGCCACCCTCCACCCGAAGCCGGTGAAGACCCGGCCCCCGGGCCGCCGACCGAACTTGACAGTCCGTGTTCAAGCCCGTATCCGGCAGCGGCGGGTCCCCCGACCCGGTGCGAACGGCCCGGAACGGCGGGGGCATCGGCAGGACCCGACCCATGATAAGAATTGCCGAACAATCCCATTGTGAAGGGCGTCGTCGGGGATTATCCTATCCCCCGCGACAAACCATGCCCGTTCCTGTCTCCGGCGGCAGCGGACAGCGTCGCGCCTTGAAAAGCATGCGGTTTGGCATATCGCCTTCGGCCGCATTTCCGGGCGTGGCGCTTCGGGATCACATGGTTGAACAGGAGAAACCTCGAAGCAGGCCACAGCCGCAAAGCTGTGGCCGGGGTGCCGTAAGTCGACCCGTTCTGGCAGCTTGACCAGCGCCGTTGGAGAGGTCGGACCGGTTCCCCAGGCTTCGCTCAACAGGTGGACGCGCCACTCCCTCGTTGGTCGCGCGGGCGGGGCGGGCGGCGTCCTGAGGGCAATTGATGGCCAAGCGCATGCTTGTGGACGCCACGCAACCCGAGGAAACCCGGGTTGTCGTGGTCAGCGGCAACAGACTCGAAGACCTTGATTTCGAGATTGCAAGCCGGAAACAGCTTAAGGGCAACATCTATCTGGCCAAGGTGACGCGTGTCGAGCCGTCCCTCCAGGCCGCGTTCGTCGAATACGGCGGCAACCGGCACGGCTTTCTGGCCTTCTCGGAGATTCACCCGGACTACTACCGCATCCCGGTCGCCGACCGCGAAGCCCTGCTGGCCGAAGAGCGGCGCTATGCCGAGCTGGCCGACGAAGCCGACGACGAACCGCCGCCGCGCCGGCTCCCGGCACCCGAAGCCGGCCGTCACCCGCCCGCGGCGGGTGACGGCCCGGAACCCGGGGAGGCAGCCGGCCCGGAGCCGGACACGGCCGATGACTCGATGCCGGACACGGCCGACGACTCGATGCCGGAGGCAACCGGTCATGTGGCGCCGGATGTCGGCGCCGCCGGCGACGACGTGCCGTATCCGGAGACCGTTGGCGCCGCGGTTCCGGCGGCGCTGACCCTTGACCGGTTGTCGGAGGAAGGTCCGGGTTCCTATCCTGCGGTCGGCTCCGACGAGGTGCCGGCGGCCGGGATCGAGCACAGCCTGTCCTTTGAGGACGGCGCCCTGCCGGTGGCCGAAATGGCCGGTGAAGCCGACGAACACCGCGAGACCGCCGGGATCCCGGCGTCCGGGACGTTCGACGACAACGGGCACGACAACGGCCACGGCGGCGCAGAGGCCGCCGAGATCGCCGAAGCGGTCAGTCTTGACGTGATCGGCGGCGACGAGGTCGAGGAAATGGTGCGCCGCCGGCCCCGGCCGCTGCGCAGCTACAAGATTCAAGAGGTGATCAAGCGCCGGCAGATTCTGCTGGTGCAGGTGACCAAGGAAGAACGCGGCACCAAGGGCGCGGCGCTCACCACCTACCTGTCGCTGCCCGGCCGCTATTGCGTGCTGATGCCCAACACCGGCCGCGGCGGCGGGGTCAGCCGCAAGATCACCAACCCCCAGGACCGCAAGCGCCTCAAGGAGATGTTGAGCGATCTGGACGTGCCCCAGGGCATGGCGGTGATCCTGCGCACCGCCGGGCTGGAGCGCAGCAAGGCCGAGATCAAGCGCGACCTGGAATACCTGCTGCGCCTGTGGGACAGCATCCGCGAGCAGACGCTTCAGTCGACGGCCCCCGAGCTGATCTATGAAGAAGCCAACCTGATCAAACGGTCGATCCGCGACCTGTACGCCAACGACATCGACGAGGTGCTGGTCGAGGGCGAGCAGGGCTACCGGCTGGCCAAGGACTTCATGCGCATGCTGGTCCCCAGCCATGCCAAGCGGGTCCAACCCTACCACGACGAAACGATCCCGCTGTTTTTCCGCTATCAGGTGGAAACCCAGATCGACGCGATTCACGGCCCGGTGGTTCAGCTCAAGTCCGGCGGCTATATCGTTATCAACCCGACCGAGGCGTTGGTCGCCATCGACGTCAATTCCGGGCGCTCGACCCGGGAACGCAACATCGAAGAAACCGCCCTCAAGACCAATATCGAGGCGTCTGACGAGATTGCCCGCCAGCTACGATTGCGTGACCTGGCGGGCCTGATCGTTATCGACTATATCGATATGGAGGACAACCGCAACAATCTGGCGGTCGAGCGTCGGCTCAAGGAGGCCATGAAGACCGACCGGGCGCGTATCCAGTTGGGCCGGATTTCCCCGTTCGGGCTGCTGGAACTGTCGCGCCAGCGGCTGCGGCCAAGCCTGCTCGAGACCAATTTCGAACGCTGCCCCCACTGCGCCGGGGCCGGGGTGATCCGCTCCATCGAATCGGCGGCCCTGCACACCCTGCGCGCGGTCGAGGAGGAGGGCATCCGCCACCGTTCCGCCGAGATCACGGTGGCGGTGGCATCCACCGTCGCGCTTTATATCCTGAACTTCAAGCGGGTCGAACTGGCGCGGATCGAGCAGCGTTACGGCATGCGGGTGGCGGTGCTGGCCGACGAAACCCTGATCATCCCGGACCTGCGGGTCGACCGCATCCGCCCCCGGGGTCCCGATGACGAGCTGTTGGCCATCGCCACCCCCGAACGGCTCCTGACCGGGGCCGAGCGTCCGGTGGACGACGACATCGAAGCCGAGGACGAAGGGATCGATGACGTTGGCGCCGGCCCGGAGGTTGGCGCGGGTGCAGCACCCGCCGCCACCGGAACCCGTGGCGAAGAGGCTGGCGAAGAGGGCCGGGAGCGCCGGGGTGGCCGGCGTGGCCGGCGCGGCCGGCGGCGCCATGGTCCCGGAGAACGGCCGGCAGAGCCGGTCGCGGCGCTGTCGGTTCACGAACCGGCCCGCGACCAGGCCCGCGACCAGGCCAACGCGCCCGGTGAGGGCGGAGAGGGTCACGAGGAAGCCGAGGGTGACGAAGCCGGCCCCGGCGAAGCGGCGGCGGCCGGCGTCGAGATCGGCGGAGACGGCCAGCCGCGCAAGCGGCGCCGGGGCAAACGCGGCGGCCGTCGTCGCGGTCGGGGTCGCGAGGGCCACCTGGGCGAGGGCGGCATCATCCCGGAGGCTGGCACCGGCCCCGAGACCGGGGCTGAGGTGGAAACCGGGGCTGAGTTCGAGGACGAAGCCGGGCTTGAACCCGATCACGAAAGCGACGCCGATGGCGCCCGCCAGACGCCGGAGCCCGCGGCGGCACACGCCGCGACGCCACCGGCCGCCGTGCCGGTGGACGCCATCCAGGTTGAGGATTTCGACTGGTTCCTGGACGGTGAACGCTCCAGTATCGTGGCACCGCCCGTGGAGGCCGTCGCCGCCGCGCCCGTAACCACCGGCGAGACCGGATTCGAGGTGCTGCCCGAGACCGTGATCGTCCCGCCGGGGGACGACGCCGACTTTCAGGCGCCGCCCGGCTTGACCGGCCTGCCCACCGAACCCGGGATCGGGCCCGCGGCCGAAGGCTTCCCGGTGGCCGCCGAGACCGGTGCCGCCGAGTTCGAGGGGACGGACGCCGGACCCGCCAAGGTCGGCCCCGTCACCGATGTCGGAACAACCACCGATGTCGGAACCACCACCGATGTCGGAACCACCACCGATGTCGGAACCACCACCGATGTCGGAACCACCGAGGCCGGCACCGTAGAGGCCGAAACCGTGGACAGCGGTGCCGCGGATGCGGCCGCGCCGCGTCGGCGCAGCCGACGCCGCAGCCCGGCCGAGGGCGAGCTTGAGGCGGCCGTGGTCCGGCGCACCCGTCGGCGGGTCAAGATGGCGCCCAACGGAGAAGAAGCGGCGGTTGAGGTGGCGGCCGGGATCGCCCCCGAGGCGGTGGCGGAAATCGTGCCGGAACCGGTGCCGGAGACCGGAACGCCGACGCCGGCCGGATTGGAACCCCCGGGCCCGACCGAGGCCCCGGGCACCGACGAGGGCGTTGCGGTGGCGCCCACCGAGCGGCCCGACGACGCCCCGCCGCCCCCGGCGACGATTGTCGCCGACGCACCGCTGCCGGCCCCCAGCCGGGAGGCGGTCGTCGACGAAGCCGACTCCCCGGCGCCGAGCCCGACGCCGAGCCTGCCGCCACGGCGGGGTTGGTGGAGCAAGGGTTGACGGAACCGTCGCTATCCCGACCCTCGGCCGGCGAAGCCGGCGAAGGGTCGGGATGCGGCCCGCCGACCGCGGCCGAATGGGATGTGGTGCGCGGTATCGGCCTGTTTGCATCCCTGCCGCCGGCGGCCCTCGACCGCTTGCGCGCCGGGGCGCGGGTGCTGGCGCCGCCGCCGCTGGCACTGCTGTTCGAACAGGAACAACCGGCCACGGCACTGTTCGTGGTCCTCGACGGGATGGTCGGGACCATGGCCGCGCTCGGCTCCCACGACAGGCCCGGCCGCCGGGAGCCGTGTCTGGTGGAGCTGGTTCCGGCAGGCGAGGTGGTGGGTGAAGGCGGGCTGTTCGACACCGGCCTGAACCCGTTTTCGGCCCGAACCTTGACCGCGGCCCGGTTGGTGGTCCTTCCCGCAGCGCGGATTCTGGAGTGCCTGGAGGCGGAGCCACCGTTCCGGCGGCGTATGCTGGCGTTTCTCTCGGTACGATTGCGGGTGCTGGTCCGCCAGATCAGTCAACTCAAGCTGATGTCGGCCTCCCAGCGCCTGGGCCGGTTTCTGCTGGGTTTGACCGAACGTCGACGCGGTCCTCAGACCGTTCACCTGGCCTGCGAGCGGCGGATGATCGCCGGCATGCTGGGGATGACCCCCGAGTGCCTGTCCCGGTCCCTGCGCCAGTTGCAGGCGCACGGAGTCCACAGCCAGGGCAAACGGGCGATCCTGGTGGAAGACCGGGAACGGTTGCGGGCTTTCGCCGGGGCCGTGGGATGATCGGCGTCGTTGCCCGGCCGGCATTCCCGGGACGGGGTCCCTGTGCCGCGGCTCGGTGAAGCCGACCTGGAGCGGGTCCGGGGCATCCCGCTGTTCGACGGGCTGGAGCCGGAGTGGCTGCGGTCACTGATCGGGGACGCCTGGGCCATCGCCTTCGAGGCGCCGACGCTGCTGTTTTCCCAGGGTGACCCCGCCGACGGCTTTTTCGTGGTGCTGGCCGGACGGGTCCGGCTGTTCGTGCTCACCGCCGATGGCCGGGAAAGCGTGCTGGAGTTCATCGACCCCGGGCAGAGCTTCGCCGAGGCCGCCATGTTCGGCAGCGGCCTGCTGCCGGTCAACGCCGATGTCGAGGCCGGCACCCGTCTGGTTCGAATCCCCGCTCAGCCGATTCTCGCCGGTATCAAGGCCGACGCCGCGCTTGCCCGCAAGATGCTCGACTCCCTGGCCCGCCGCCAGCGCCGGCTGATCGGCCGCATCGGCACGCTCAAGCTCCAGTCGCCGGGTCAGCGGCTGGCCGCCGCGCTGCTGGCGTTAAGCACGGTTGACTTTGGCGCAACAACCGTGCATCTCGGCATGACCAAGGCCGGTTTGGCCAGCCAGATCGGCATCACCCCGGAAAGCCTGTCGCGGGCCATGGCACGATTGCGCGGCATCGGTGTCAGTTGCCGGGGCCACGACGTCAGCATCGCCGACGTCTCGGTGCTGCGACGCTATTGCGAGGATCAGGGGCCGGAGGCGTGACCGCAGGGAACCCACGAGAGAGGCAGATCATGCCGTTGATGGAATGGAGCGACCAGTTGAGCGTCGGCGTCGGTCAGTTTGACCGCGAGCATCGGGTCATGGTCGATATGATCAATGAGCTTTTCGATGCGGTCCAGGCCGGACGCGGCCGGGAGGCCTTGGGTCTGGTTCTCGACCACCTGCTCGACTACACCAAGACCCACATGATCAAGGAAGAGCAGATTCTCGAGAAGCATGGCTATCCCGACCTGGCGGCGCATCGCCTGGAACACAAGGCGGTCGGCCGGCAGATTCTCGAGATCCGCCAGCGTTACGAGGCCGGCGCCACCGGCCCGATGTGCATGGAAGTGCTGACGCTGATGCGCAAATGGCTGATCGAGCACATCCAGGGCACCGATAAACAGTACCAGAGTTTCCTCAACGCCCGGGGCCTGCACTGATCGCCTGGGAACGCCTCGTCGCGGCGCGGGCCGCCGCGACGCTTCGAGTCTCTTGGAGCCATAAGATTGGGGCCATAAGGTGACGCTGGCCAGGATCGGATCAGGAGCGGCGCACGCCCGGCTACGCTTCGGCGTCTTGCCGCTTTCGGCGTTCCTGGCCTGGCTGCTGCCGGCGCCGATGGCCGAGGCCGCGCCAGCCGCCGCCTCCCCCCAACTCACGGACGTCCGGGGGGCGGTCCGGGGCGACGACACCGGTCCGGGGCAGGCGGTGACGCTGACCGTGACCAAGGCCCGACAGTTCCGGCTGCCGGTGGATGTCCGTGACGTGCTGGTGGCGGATCCGACCGTCGCCGACGTGCTGATCAAGACGCCGCGGCTGGTCTACCTGATCGGCAACAAGATCGGCGATACCAATGCGATTTTCCTGGACGCCGCCGGCCGCCAGGTCCTGAAACTCGACGTCCGGGTCGATCGCGATCTGGCCGCGGTACAGGCGGCGCTGACCCAACTGGTGCCCGACGCCGATGTCAAGGTGGTGTCGTTAAACCAGGACCTGGCGCTGACCGGAGCGGTGCCGACAGCCCAGATCGCGGACAACGTGCGGACCGTGGTGCGCCGCTTCGTCGACAAGGATGAAAATATCGTCAATCTGATGAAGGTCACCGGCGCCCAACAGGTGGTGATCCGGCTCCAGATTGCCGAAGTGTCCCGCAAGGTCACCAAGGAGCTTGGGTTTGACCTGTTTCTGCAAGGGAACTCGTTTACGTTCCAGTCCGGGGCACTGACCGGATTGGGGCTGTTCAGCAATCGTTTTGGAACCGGATCGACGGTGGGCAGTACTCTCGGCACGCTTGGCGGTAACGGCACCAAGGGAGCGAATACCTTTTCCAACGGCTTCAGCACGACCACCGCGTCGGGCACCACCTCCACCTATCCCAACGGCCCCAGCGCCAGATCCACTGCCGGCAGCGTCGAGGCGCTGGAGCAACAGGGCCTGATCAAGATTCTGGCCGAACCCAACCTGACCGCACTTTCGGGGGAACCGGCCTCGTTCCTGGCCGGCGGCCAATTCCCGATCCCGAGCGGCAAGGACAACCAGGGCAATGTCGCGGTCACGCTTCAGCCCTACGGCGTGAGTCTCGCCTTCACGCCGGTGGTGCTCAGTCAGGGCCGCATCAGTCTGCGCATCAACGCCGAGGTCAGCGAGATCGACAACAGCGTGGCGCTGGTCGAAGCCGGATTCTCGGTGCCCGGGCTGACCGTGCGCCAGGCCCAGACCACCGTGGAGATTCCCAGCGGCGGCAGTCTGGTGCTGGGCGGCCTGCTGCGCAACGATGCCAGCAACACCGTCAACGGCCTGCCCGGACTGAAGGATATCCCGGTTCTGGGAACACTCTTTCGCAGCACCAACTTTCTCAGCCAGGAAACCGAGATGGTGGTGATCGCCACCCCCTACACGGTGCGGCCGACCGCACCCACGGCGCTGGCCGCCCCCACCGACGGTTTCGCCCCGGCCGGCGACCTCGACATGTACCTGTTGAACGGGCTTTACGCCCGCTATGGCGGCGGCAGCAAGGCGCCGGGTGCCGGTGCGGCGACGCCCCCGGCGCCCGACCAGCCGTTCGGCTATATCATACCGTGACGAATCGTGGGGGGAGGCCGGCGCCGCGACCACGGTCACGGCACCGGCCGGGCAAAGCGGAGTAACATCGCCCGGAGCGCGGAGCCCGGAGCGGCGGGCGATGGGGTAACGGGGCGGGAGCGGCGACCATGGTTAGAGAATGCCACGGGTGGCGGAGGGCGGCGGCGGTGTTCCTGGCCCTGGCCATCACCGGCTGTACCCTGGCGGAGCCGGGGGCGGATTCGGGGGCAACGTCGGAAGCCTATCCCGAACCGCCCCAGCCCCACGCCCGGATCCGCGAAGTGCCCGTGACCATGAAGGCGGCGCTGCCGGACCCGGGCGGCGCCTTCGCCGACGCCGAACGGGACCGGCTCGGTGCCGCCCTCGACGCTTATCGTGACGGCGGTCGCGGCCCGCTGACCGTGACCATCGTCGCCCCGGACGCTCCGGCCGCCGGCCGGGCCGAGGGCGCCCTGCGCACGCTGGCCCGGCGGCGGGGCGTCGTCGACGCGGCGCTGGTGGTGACGGCGGGCACCGACGGCGTGCCCGGCCTCACCCTCGGCTACACCGACTTCGTCGCGATCCCGCCGCCCTGCGCGCCCGAGGTGGCGCTGAGCCGCAATCCCGACGCCGAGGTTTCGCCCAATCTGGGCTGCGCACTGGAACGGGACGTCGCCGCCATGCTGGCGCACCCGGCCGATTACCTCTCTCCCGCCACCGAGGCCCCGGCGGCTGCCGCCCGCATGGCCCGGGCACTGGACCTGTATCGTCAGGGCAAGGCGACCCAGGCCGAGGTCAACCGCAACGACGACCTGAACGCCACCGCGCCCCCGGCCGGCAAATAACACCGGCTCGAAGTCCAACCGTCCAGGGAGGGCACCATTCTTCGCCAGAACGTCCATGCCTTCACCATCACCGCCGCCACCGGGACGCTGGTCGATCAGGCCTTCGCCGACCGCCGCCTGTTCAAGATGGCGTTGTCGCGGCTGCCCGGCGGTCTGGCCGGCGCCCAAGGCCGCTATGCCGGCGAAACCTCGCCGGCCCTGGTGCTGGTGGAAGCCGCCGCCGACGCCGACACCGACGCGACGACGCTGCTGGCGGGAATCGACGCGCTGGCCGAGGTCTGCTCGGCCGGAACCAATCTGATCCTGCTTGGCGGCGTCAACGACGTGACGCTCTACCGCAATCTGCTGCGCCGGGGCGTCGCCGACTATCTGGTGATGCCGGCCACGCCGATGCGGCTGATCGAAGCCGTGCAGGACCTTTACCGGGATGACAGCAAGCGCCCGGCGGGACAGGTGATCGCCTTCATCGGTGCCCGGGGCGGCTGCGGCAGTACCACCCTGGCCTGCAATGTCGGCCACCGGCTGGCCCACCAGACCGGCGCCGACGTGGCGGTGCTCGACCTTGACCTGCCGTTCGGCGGCGCCGACCTCGCGTTCAACCTCGAGGCGCCCCACGGCATTCAGACCCTGTTGAACGATCCCGAACGGATCGACGAAAGTTTCCTTCAGCGCATCGCGAGCAAGGCCGGGGAACACCTGCACCTGCTGGCGGCACCGGCCGCCCTCGACCAGGACGCCGCGGTGTCGGGCGTGGCGCTGGAAGCCTGCCTCGCCGCGCTCCGGCAGCAGGCCGGGTATGTCCTGCTGGACCTGCCCCGGGTGTGGAGCGAGTGGCTGCGACAGACCCTGACCGCCGCCGATCAGGTGGTGGTAACGGCCACACCCGATCTGGTGTCGGTCCGGAACACCCGCAATCTGCTCGACCTGCTGGTGACCCGCCGCGCCCTCGACCAGCCGCCGACCCTGGTGCTCAACCGGATCGGCGCGGCGCGGCGCGGCGAAGTGACGGTCAGGGACTTCGCCACCGCGGTCCGACTGGCCCCGGCGCTGACCATCTCCGAAGAGTCCCAGGTGTTCGGCCTCGCGGCCAGCCTCGGCAAGATGATCGACGAGACCAATCGCGGCTCCAAAGCCGCCCAGGCCATCCGGCAACTGGCCGACCGGTTCGTGATCACCCCGCCGCGCCGGTCCGGCCCTGCCGCCGGCGCGGTGCCGGCCTGGGTCGGCCGGCTGTTCGGCGGAAGGTAAGCGCAGATGTTCGGCCGACGCACCCCAGGACCCGAGCGGACGCCGCGGCCTTCGCCGATCCCGCCCCCCCTGCCCCCGACGGTCCCGACCGGCCCGGCCTCGCCTCCGGCCCCCGAAGCGGCGACGACGCCGCCATTGGACCCGCTCCCGGCGCCGGCCACGGTGGCCACGGTGGCCGCCGATGACGGCTATTACCAGATCAAGACCGGGGTTTTCGACGCCCTGCTGGACTCGGTGGACCTGGCCGAACTGGGCCGGATGGACCTCGGCGCCAAGCGCGAAGAACTGTCGGACATCTGCCGCGAAATCGTCAACGTCAAGGGCTACCTGCTCAGCCCGAGCCGGGAAGAAGGGCTGATCCGGGAAATCTGCGACGACGTGCTGGGCCTGGGACCGCTGGAACCGCTGCTGGCCCGCGACGACATCGCCGACATCATGGTCAACGGTGCCGGCCGGGTCTACATTGAGGTGAACGGCAAGATCACGCTGACCCCGGTACGCTTTCGCGACAACGCGCAATTGATGAACATCTGCCAGCGCATCGTCAGCGCCGTCGGCCGCCGGGTTGACGAAACCAGCCCGATCTGCGATGCCCGGCTGGCCGACGGTTCGCGGGTCAACGTCATCGCGCCGCCGCTGGCCCTCGACGGCCCGGTGCTGACCATCCGCAAATTCAAAAAGGACAAGCTGACGCTGGACCGACTGGTTCAGTTCAACAGCCTGTCGCCGGCCTGCGCCGCGGTGATGCGCATTGCCGCCGCCAGCCGCTGCAACGTCCTGATTTCCGGCGGCACCGGCAGCGGCAAGACCACGCTGCTGAACTGCCTGACCCAGTTCATCGACTCCGGCGAACGGATCGTCACCTGCGAGGACGCGGCCGAACTCCAACTCCAGCAACCCCATGTGGTCCGGCTCGAGACCCGGCCCAAGAACCTGGAAGGGGCGGGAGAGATCACCATGCGCGATCTGGTGCGCAACTGCCTGCGCATGCGCCCCGAGCGGATCATCGTCGGCGAGGTTCGCGGCCCCGAAGCCTTCGACCTGCTCCAGGCCATGAACACCGGCCACGACGGCTCCATGGGCACGCTCCACGCCAACAGCCCGCGCGAGGCGATCTCGCGCCTGGAAAACATGATCGCCATGGGCGGCTTCAACCTGCCGGCCCGCGCGGTCCGCGATCAGATCGCCTCCGCCCTCGACGTCATTATCCAGGCCCAGCGGCTGCGCGACGGCTCGCGCAAGATCACCCACGTAACCGAAGTGGTGGGGATGGAAGGCGACGTGATCGTGATGCAGGATCTGGTGGTGTTCGAGTACACCGGAGAGGATGCCAATGGCCGGGTGCTGGGACGGCATCGGACCAGCGGCATCCGTCCCCATTTCTATGACAAGGCCCGCTACTACGGTTTCGACCGCGAACTGATGGCGGTGATCGAGCAAACCCCTTGACGGAGGTCGACCGGTGGATTTCGTCGTCTTCATCGGTCTCGCGGTGGCGGCATTGGGCGTGGCCCTGCCGCTGCTGATGCTGCACCAGAGCCGCCTGTCCCCGGCGGCAATGCTGCGCCGACGGGTCGAGGGCCTGGCCCCGCCGGCCCGCGCCCACCCGGACGGCCTCGACGCCGGTGCCCGCCAGCACCTGATCCAAAGCAGGCTCAAGCAATTGGAGCGCCAGAGAAACCGCCGCCGCAACACCCTCGGCCATCTCCTGCTCCAGTCGGGACTGAGTCTCGGCGTGCCCGGTTACCTTGGTCTCTGCGCCGCCTCGGGGCTTGCCATCGCGCTGGTGCTGGTGGCGGCCAGGCCGGCGCTGCCGGTGATCCTGGCCGGAGCCGCCGCCGGCGCCATCTGGCTGCCCCGGCTGGTCCTGGTCCAGATCGTCAGGCGGCGCCAGAGCCGGTTCACCAGCCATTTCGCCGATGCCCTGGACATCCTGGTGCGCGGCGCCCGCACCGGCCTGCCGGTGGGGGAATGCCTGCGCATCGTCGGCCGCGAGGTGCCCGACCCGGTGGGCTTCGAGTTCCGCATGATGGTGGACGCCCAGCGTCTCGGCATGACCGCCGAACAGGCGCTGGAGCGCGGCCTGCAACGCATGCCCACCGCCGAGTTCCAGTTCTTCGCGGTGGTGCTGGTGATCCAGCAGCAGACCGGCGGCAATCTGGCCCACACCCTGGAAAGCCTGTCAAATGTGCTGCGCGCCCGCAAACGCATCCGCGACCGGATCGCCGCGATGTCGTCGGAGGCCAAGTCCTCGGCGATGATCATCGGGTCGCTGCCGTTTCTCGTCACCGGCATGATCTATCTGACCAATCCGGGCTATATCTCTTTGTTGTTCACCACCAGACTGGGCATGGCCATCGTCGGCGGCGGCCTGTTCTGGATGGCGCTGGGCGTTCTGGTCATGCACCAGATGATCAACTTCAAGTTTTGACAGCGCAAGGCGGCCATGCCACAGCTTCCCGATCCCGCCCAGATCATCGTGCTTGCCGCCATGCTCGGAACCTTCCTGGCGATCCTGGCTTTCATCCTGCCCTATGTCCGCCCGGACGCGCAGGCCGGCCGCCTGAAGAACGTAACCCGGCGGCGCCAGGAACTGCGCGCCCAACGCCTGGACTCGCCACCGCCCCGGTCGCGGCTGCGCCGGGCGCGGCCGGGCTGGTTACAATCCTTGGTGGAACGCCTGAAGCTTCGTCAGCTTTTCGCCGGCGACGAGTTGCGGACCAGGCTGCTCCAGGCCAACTGGCGCAGCCCGGGTGCGGTCGCGGTGTTCGTGGCCGCCCGGATTGCGACGCCGGTGGTGTTTCTGCTGCTGGCCGTGATGATCCTCTACGGCGGACGCACCGCACCGGTGGGCGGCAGTCTGAAGCCGGTGGTGCTGTTCGGGGCGGTGGTCGCCGGCGTCTATCTGCCGAACCTGTTGATGCAGAATGCCATCGTGAAACGGCAGAAGGCCTTCACCCTGGGTTTTCCCGACGCCCTGGACTTGCTGCTGATCTGCGTCGAGTCCGGTCTTGCCATGGAAGCGGCGTTCAGCCGGGTGGCCCAGGAGATCGGCGACAGCTTTCCCGAACTGGCCGAGGAACTGGAACTGACCACCGCCGAACTGGCCTATCTGCCCGATCGCCGGACCGCGCTGGAAAATCTGACGGCACGAACCGGATTGCCAGGCGTCAAGGCGGTCTGCACCACCCTGATCCAGGCCGAACAGTACGGAACGCCGCTGACCGCGGCGCTGCGGACCGCGGCCCAGGAAAACCGCGACACCCGTCTGGCTCTCGCCGAGAAGCGGGCGGCGGCACTGCCCGCCACGCTGACCGTGCCGATGATCGTCTTTTTCCTGCCGGTCCTGTTCCTGGTGATCCTCGGGCCGGCGGTGATCCAGTTCCACCACTAAGGCGACGCCCGGAAACAGGGTTTGCCCCATAGTACTACAGTTGCACTTAGCATTTTGGTGTACGCCCATGCCCATAAAGGCGGCTACCGGATCGCTGGGCTGGGCCGGTTTCCCAAGGGAATCCGTACCCGATGCGTACAGCGGGCGGGGCGCTCCCACCCCATTTTGCGGAAGTGCAACTGTAGTAATAGGCACCGTCCGCGAAATCCGCCTCGAAGATCGGTTCCACAACCAGCTTGGCCGCG